>Ga0265595_1000176_pt1 | contig 62497 bp, 47 predicted proteins | sample saktaG_15_FD_190148 | JGI IMG/M metagenome (GOLD analysis project Ga0265595, IMG submission 190148) | Saline water microbial communities from Sakinaw Lake, British Columbia, Canada - sak_2013_06_06_50m | ecosystem: Environmental > Aquatic > Non-marine Saline and Alkaline > Saline ... | reverse complement strand
ACCCGGGACATAAGCGGGAGCCTAACCCCCGACCTTAGCCCGGGGGTAAACGGGGTCTTAACCTCCGGGGAAACCGGAGAGATATACCCCCCCCACGACCCCTGGGCGGGAAATTCACGTTTCCGCAATGTCATTTTGACCAGAATAGCCAGAAAAGCCGGTATTACGTATATGGACTACCCCGAAGTGACGGGGAAAGGAGCATGATATGAAACAGCTAGAACTGGACCAGAGGACCCGGTGTTTTCTCGACCGGGTACGGCACCGGGTCAGTGGTAATCCCCGATGCTGCGTTCGGGGTTGACGTGAGGGGGGAATCGAATAGATTGAGGAGTGATTGGTAGATTCCTGTTCCGCTGGCGCGGGGTCATCGGACTGGCCGCGTTCGTCGCTGTGTTCTGGCTGGCAAAGCCGACCGTCGGGTCGTGCTCTGCCGGCCTCGCGTTCGTGCTGGCCGGGTTAGCGGTGCGGTTCTGGGCTTCGGGCTACATCGGGATTGAGGGCCGGGCGCGTGAAATCGGCGCGAGCCGGAGGATTGCGAGCGGGCCGTATCGTTTGCTGAGACACCCGCTGTACATCGGGAATTTCTTACTGGTGGCGGGGATGGTGGTGGCGATGAGGCCCAGCGTCGCGTTGGGCGTCGTTGTGATGGCGGGATTCATCGTGGAGTACACGCTGATAGTCGTCGCAGAGGAGAAGGACCTTACCGCAAAGGGGAAAGTAGAAAGGGGAAATGGCAAAGGGGCGGGCAGGGAGATAGACCTTCCGGAGAAGTGGAAAGTGGAAAGGGGAAATGGCAAAGTGGCGGGCGAGGAGAGGGAATTGGCGGACGGCCGAAGTCAGAAGCTAGAAGCTGGAATGCAGAAGGCAGAAGTGGCGGATGCGAAGGGCGATGGGCGAAGGGCGACTGGCGATTCGTTCAGTCCGGCCCGCGCTTTGTGCGAGTGGCGGACGTGGGTGGTGACCGGCGTGGCGTTCGGGCTGGCGCTCGCGAAAGCGGCCATCATTAGTTAGGAGTTAGCAGGTAGGAGTTAGGAGGCAGTCATCCGGTAGAGACTGCTAACCGCTAACTCTTAACTGCTAACTCTCCCTTACCGGCGGGGGAGGATTTCGAATTCGGCGGTGAGGGAAGCGGTGTGGCCGTCGTTTCTGTCGCTGACGCGACTGATTAGCAGGTACGGGCCGGGTTTCAGGTCCATGGTGTGAACCCGCTCGACCGCGACACCGGTCGGGCCGGCTCCGGTGATGAAGCGGCGCGGGACGGGCAGGACTGCCTTTTCACGCGTTTCGCTCGCGACCAGTTCGTAGGTCGCCTCCGCGTTGTGGTTGCCGGCCGAGTCCCGGCCCAGGTGGTAGATTTCATACAGAACATAGAATGACTGGCCGCTGCGCACGCGGGGTACGACGAGCGGAACCACGCGCGTCCAGTCGGGCCGGCGGAACTGCGGGCTCTGGGACGATGAGTCAACCAGTGAGTAGAAGAGTACGTCAGATGCCGGTTGGTCGCGCCGGGCGTAGTCAATGAGGTTCAGGTTCTGAACGCGGCGGGACGCGGTCAGGCCGTCACCGGTAACGGCCGTGACAGTCACGGTGTAGATATCTGCGGGCAGGGTGAAGATTTCGCGGCCAACGGCAAAGTCGACCGCCGCCGTATCCGGCGGCATCGCGCAGCTTACCCATGATTCCCGGTGCGCCGGCGTGCCCTTGTCCCGGGGAGCGAGGTCAATCGCGACGTTGATGAGGGGCTGGGTCTGGGGCGGAAATGCGGCAATGATTGTCCGTAGCGGAATCCCGAACGCGAGTTCGACTTCGACCGAGTCGGCGTGCTGCCCGAGCCGGGCGAGCGAGACCTCAAGTCCGAGGGGCCGGGCGTCCTTTGCGAACGCGGGCGCGGGACGTCCCAGGTCCACCGGTTCAAGCGACGGCATGACGGCGCCGGGGCCGTAGCGGCTTTCGCCGACCTCCTTGTACGCGGTGCCGGTGCGGACGAAGTCGAACTGGCGACCGAGAGAGTCGTACGACCAGATTTCCGCCGGGTTGACATAAATGCGGCTGGTTTCGGTCTCTATGGCGTGCGGTTCGTATTGCTCGCGGCGGGCCGGGCCGTAGCGGATGTAGGTGCGGACCCGGTCGTCGTTCAGCAGGTCGGTCGCGCCGAAGAAGGTTCGGGCTTGAAGCGCGCGCTGGCGGAAGAAAGACCGGGGAGTCGGGAGTAGGGAGTCGGGAGTCGAGCCGGGCAGAGGCGGCGGATTGCGCCAGAACCAGTCAAAATAATCGGCCCGGGCGCGGGCGGTGCTCGACGACGCATATTGCTGGGCTGCGCTCGGGGCAATCGCGGCGAGGACGAGGTAGTTGAGTTTGTCGTCGTCGGAGAGGGAGTCGGCGGGGGACAACTGCCTGACCTGGCCGCAGGAGGACAGCAGGAGAATGCAGAATGCAGATTGCAGAATGCAGATTGCAGACTGCAGACCGCGGGGTTCCGAGTTGGTCATTGGGGCCCGGCTATTTCCTTACAGCATCGGGATCTTCACACCTTTTTCTCGGGCGACGGCGATGGCGTCGTCGTACCCGGCGTCGGCGTGGCGGGCGATTCCGGTGCCGGGGTCGTTCAGGAGCACGCGCTTCAGTCTTTCGTCCATCTCAGTCGTGCCGTCGCAGACAATGACCTGGCCCGCGTGGATTGAGTAGCCGATGCCCACGCCGCCGCCGTGGTGGATGGAAACCCATGACGCGCCCGAGGCGACGTTGAGCATGGCGTTGAGCAGCGGCCAGTCGGCAATCGCGTCCGAGCCGTCTTTCATCGCCTCGGTCTCGCGGTTGGGCGACGCCACTGAGCCGGTGTCGAGGTGGTCGCGGCCGATGACTATCGGTGCGCTGATACGTCCTTCGCGCACTGCGAGGTTGAACGCAAGCCCGGCTTTGTCGCGCTCGCCATACCCGAGCCAGCATATGCGGCTGGGCAGACCCTGGAATGGTATCTCGGCGCTCGCCCTTCTTATCCAGTTGACGAGTGCGGTGTTGTCCGGAAAGAGGTCGCAGACAAGCCGGTCGGTCTCGGCGATGTCTTTCGGGTCGCCGGAGAGCGCGGCCCAGCGGAACGGCCCTTTGCCCTGGCAGAACAGGGGACGGATGTAGGCGGGGACGAAGCCGGGGTACTTCCACGCAGAGAGTGGTCGAGTGGTCAAGTGGTCCAGTGGTCCAGTGGAGGAGGTGCGGATTTCGGATTCGGGGAGGAAGCCGCCCTCGACTGCCTTGCCGCGCAGGTTGTTGCCGTAGTCGAAGGTGACTGCGCCCATTGACTGCAGTGCGAGCATCAGTCGGACGTGCTCGGCCATCGTGCGAAAGGACGCCTGTTTGTACGCCGCCGGGTCGGTCCGGCGGAGTTCGAGCGCCCGTTCGAACGTCATGCCGCTCGGCACGTAGCCGTTCAGTTCGTCGTGGGCCGAGGTCTGGTCGGTGAGCAGGTCGGGCACGACCTTGCGCTCGACCAGGCGCTTGAGCAGGTCAACGATGTTGCCGCACCAGGCGAAGCTTGCCGCCTGCCGGTGGCTCTTGGCGTCGAGGGCCCGGTCAATGGCCTTGTCCAGGTCGGGGATACTCTCGTCGAGGTAGCGAGGTTTCTTGCTGGCCAGGCGTCGGGCCACGCGGGCCGGGTCGACTTCAGCGCCGAGATAGGTCGCGCCGGCCATGGTCGCGGCCAGGGGTTGGGCCCCGCTCATGCCGCCGAGCCCGCCGGATACGACGAGCCGGCCCGCGAGGTCGGGAGCACCGAAGTGCTTCCGGCCCGCGGCGACGAACGTCTCGTGCGTTCCCTGCAGGATGCCCTGGGTGCCGATGTATATCCACGAGCCCGCAGTCATCTGGCCGTACATTATCAGGCCGGCGGCTTCGAGTTCGTCGAAGTAGGGCTTGGTGGCCCAGTGCGGGACAAGGTTGGAGTTGGCAATCAGCACGCGCGGGGCATGGGGCCAGGTGCGGAAGACCGCGACCGGCTTGCCGGACTGAACGAGCAGGGTCTCGTCGTTCTCCAGTTCTTTCAGCGTGCGGACGATGGCGTGGAAGCAGTCCCAGTTGCGGGCGGCGCGGCCGGTGCCGCCATATACGATGAGCTGCTCCGGATTTTCGGCGACCTCCGGGTCGAGATTATTCATCAGCATCCGCAGGGCCGCTTCCTGGTGCCAGCCCTTGCACGTGAGCCGGTCGCCATGCGGAGCCTTGACTGGCTGGTATTGAGTTTGGTTCACGGTGGTTCTCCTAGGTCAGATTATCCGGCGTCGTGCTCAATGTCAACCGGCGGGCTTGAATAGCACCGGACGAGCCGGTATTATCAGGCGTTGATTCCAGTGCTGCTTCTGTGTCTGGCGGGCCAGCTTCACACCGGCGATACGCTTGAAGCGGTCAGGTTCGAGGGCATGCACGCCTTCAGCGGCCGAGTTCTGGTACAACTGGTCACCGTGCGGGCCAAGCGGCCATCCAGCGAAAATCAGCTCAACAGCGATGCCGCGGCGCTTGAGTCGTTCTACCAGGGTGAGGGATTTCACTCGGTTCAGGTTGAGAAGCAGATAACGCGCGGACGGCGGCTGCCGGTTGTGACGTTCCACATTACTGAAGGGCCGCGCACGCGGGTGGGCGCGATTGCGATTACAGGCAACAGCACGGTCGGGACCGAGCGGTTGCTCAGGCAATTGGCGGCGCGTCCGGGCCGTTTCTTCTCACAGGCCGAACTTGACCAGAGCTTGGTGGCGTTGCGGACATACTACCTTAATTCCGGCTACCCGTTTGTGCAGGTACAGGATACGGTTATCCGCATCGACACCCTGGCCACGCTTTCGTTCAGCATCACCGAGGGCAGGTTGTGCCATGTGAGCGAGGTGCGGGTGCGCGGTAACCGGACGGTCCGGCTCAGGACCGTGCTGCGGGCTTCGGAAATCCGGCCCGGCGAGCAGTTCTCTCAGAAGCGGATGCAGGAAGCGCAGCGCCGGCTGTACGCGACCAAACTATTCTACCGGGTGGTGTTCTACGTGATCGCGGACAGCGGGCAGGAAGCCAGGACCCGGGACCAGGGAGGACCGGACAGCGTTCTGGTCCGGTTCGACGTGGTCGAACAGGCGTACCGGGGCGTGGCCCTTGGCGCCGGCTTTGAGACCCCGCCTTACCGTGTCCTGGTGTCGGCCGAGTGGGAGCACAACAACATCCTCAACCGCGGCCACACGTTGCTCATCGGTGGCGAGTACAGCCCGACGTTTTCGAGAAACAACTATCGGTTCTTGTTTGACGGTACGTACCGGGTGCCGTATCTGGTTCTGACCAGGATTGACTTCCAGACTCATCCTTACTTTTCGTATGAGCGCCTGGACGACACGGCGCGGCAGCGTGAATACGGCATTGAGACCGGCCTGACTCGAAACCTTGTTCCCCAGTTTACAATCGGCCTGACTAATCGGCTCCGGCTGCACTCCGACACTGCCTCCGGTATCACCAATTCACTTGCCCTGAGCGGCCAGTACGATACGCGCGACGACATCTTTGACCCGGGCCAGGGTTTGTCGGCCCAGGTGATCGTTGAGGGCGCGGGCGGGCCGCTGGCAGGTAACAACGACTTCTACCGCCTGACCGGGGACGTGCGTTGGTATCAGCGGCTGGGAGCCGCAGTCAGGGGGCAGACGTCCGGGAGTGGGAATTTCATCCTGGCAATGCGGGTGATGGTTGGCAAAGTGACGCCCTACGGCCGGACCGAGGCGGTGCCATACTACGAGGCGTTTACACTCGGAGGCAGAAGCACCCTGCGTGGGTACGCGGACCGGTCCATCGGGCCGGACAGCACGACCGTGGCCGGCTACCGCTACGGTACAGCCGTAGTCAACAGCAACGTCGAGCTGCGCACGCCTTACATACTGCGATGGGTCGGGCTGGTCGGCTTCTTCGATGTCGGCGACGTGGGCCGGGACTTCCGAATGCGAGTCTATGAATACGGCGCGGGGGCGGGCATCCGGGTGAGGACTCCAATCGGGCCGGTCCGTCTGGACTGGGGCAAGCGCCTGCGGAACCCGCCATCCGGGGATAAGGGCCGCTTCTACCTGGGGTTACTCCATGCCTTCTAGCCTCCGGCGAGTGCTGCTCGGAATCGCGATTGCGCTAGTCGCGTTGATTCAGGTCGTGCTGGTACTGGCGGCACTGATTCTGCTGGTGCCGTCGGTCGGCAGGTACGCGCTCAGCCAGGCGTTGATGCGCGTCGGGCCGCGGCTTGGGTTCGAGGTGAGCTTCGGACGAATTGAGGGAACCATCACGCGGAGCATCACACTCACGGACGTGACGTTGAAGCTCGGGCCGGATTCACTGAAGGTGAGGGAACTCACCCTGACATACGATCCGTGGGCCTCAATCACGCATGGGAGCTTCTCGGCATCGTCGGCAAGCGCGGTTGATCCGAGGCTCTTCATCAGCTCGAAGCGTCCCAGCTCGGGCGCGCCTGGGACCGGCCGAAGTCAGTATCCGCCGATCCGGATCGGGCAGTTCCGCCTGTCCGGCGGGAGCGCGTTCATCGATACGACGATGCGCCTCGATTCGGTTGAGCTGGTTCTGAATCTCGTTTCAGCGCCGGAGCAGATGCAGGTGCAGTTGTCGGAAGTGAAGGCCCGTTTGTACCAGGAACACATCTCGCTGAAGAACCTGAGCGGGGGTGCGCGGTTGACCCCGGACTCACTGGTAGTAACCGAACTTGTGGCAATGACCGCGGGCTCTCGGCTGCGTGCCGGGCTGAAGATGGCATTTCAGCCGAACACTATCGTTGCCCAGCTTGAGAGTCTTTCCGTCAGCCTGCCGGAGTTGGCCTCAGCGGCCCCTATCGGACAGCGCACCCCGATTCCGGGCCGACTGATACTGAAGGGTACTGCGAAGCTGGAGAAGAACCAGGGTTCGGGAAACCTGCAGTTTGCGGCGGAAGGTCTCGCGTGGTGTACCATCGAGTTGCCGACAATCAGCGGCAAGCTGGCGCTGCAAGACTCGGTGGTACAGGTGACTATGGCCGGCGCAGACTCGGGGCTAGGCAGCGCGGATGTGACCGGCCGGTTGGACCTGCGCAACCTCGACTTCTCAGGCTCGGCGCAGTTGGTCGGCATCCGCATGCGGCGACTCAGTTCGGGGTTGCCGGACGTGATGGTTGACGCCGACATCGAGGCCTCGGGTCGCGGGCTCGACTCGATTGCGGCGACCGTCAATGCGCGAATACCCGACCTTGAGATTGACACGCTGAAGGTGGCCGGTTCCTACCGCCAGGCCGGCGGGCGGGTTGCGATTGAACAGCTTGAGCTGAGCGGACCGGTCGGTGCGGTGTCGGGCCATGGGACCTGGCAGAACGGCAGGATTCAGGCCGACGTACAAATGGACACTTTTGACCTGGAGCTGCTCGCGAGGCTTGATTCGTTGCCGGTGCAGGGACGGGTTTCCGGCAGCCTGAGCCTGGCCGGGACTGCGGATACGCTGGATGCTGTGTCCGATCTGTTTGTTACTGACCTGAGCATCGCCGGGGTCAGTGCGGCGACAGCGCATGTTGGTCTTGCGGCCGCGATGGGGCGGGAGCTGTCCGGACAGGTGCGGGTCGGGGTTGCCAGGGCAAGCTACGGCGGATTCACGGTTGATTCCATGCAGTTGACCTGGCAGGAACAGCAGTTCGGGCTCGGGGTCTGGCAGCCCGGCGTTCAGGTCGCGGCCGACGGCGCAGCCCGACTGGCACGAGACAGTGTTGTCATCGACTTCGCCACGCTCCGGATTGGTGCCAGGCCCGAAACGCTGACCATGCACGACGCGCTCCATCTCCGGCTGCGACATGACCTGCTCGATGTCCAACTCGCTGCCGCCGATTTTGCGGGCGGCGACGTGCACGCGGCGTTCACCAGTGCGGCGGGGAGCCCGCCTCACATTGAGGCGTCCGTGAGCCGGCTGGACCTCGCCCGGCTGAAGGCTTTGCTGGGCCTCGGGTTTGACATGTCCGGCACGGTCAGTCTGGACGTGGCCGGCAGCGATACGTTCCTGCTCACCCTGGATGCCGAACGACTGAGCATACCGGCTGCGGACGTCAATCTGAGCCGGGTTCAGGGCGCGGCCGGCGTCACCCGGACGCGGGCGAATCTCGACCATCTCTGGCTGGTCCACCTTGACAGCAGCGCGGTGCCGGAGACGAGCATTGTCGCGGGTTCGGTCGAGTACAAGACTGAGGCCGGCTTCGAACTGGGTGCCGCCGACCTGCGGGTAAGGTTGCGCAATCCCGGAGTTTGGGTGGTGGCTTTCCTGAAGCCGATTATGGAGTTGCGGCAGGGCACCATCTTCGGAGACCTGTCATTGAAAGGCGGGCTGACCCGGCCGGTGTTTGATGGCCGGGTGCGGCTTTCGCAGGCCCGGCTCGGCGTGCCGGTCATCGGCGCGACCTTCGACCGGGTGAACGCCGAACTGGTATTCGACCGCAGCCGCATCAGTATTGAGAAGCTGACCGGCAGGTCGGACCACGGCAACACATTCGTTACGGGTTTCGTTGACATCGGCGAGAAGTGGCAGGTTGACTCGCTCCGGTTCCACGGCGATTTCAGCGGCACAACCATCAACCCGCAGCCGGAAATCTACGGCATAATCGGCGGGAGCCTCGACCTTGAATGGGCCATGGGTCGGCCATACTCGATTTCCGGAACGGTTGATATCGAGGAGGCGCTGGTGGTGTTCGCGTTAGGTCAGTCCGCCGGCGTCGTCAGGGGGCCCGATACCACATTCGTCTTCGATGTCCGGGTGAGGGCCGAGCGCGACATCTGGTTGCGAAGCCAGCGGGCGGGCATTGACTTCGGCGGGGCGGACATCGAGTTCGGCGGGGACATGACCATCCGCAAGACCATGACCGACATGCTCTATTCAGGCGAGCTGGACTCGCGGCAGGGCACGGTCTACTACCTCGACCAGGCCCTGCGCGTGACCAGCGGTTCGGTGAAGTTCGAGAACATCAACACCATGAATCCGGACCTTGACATCACTGCCGAGTTGCCAATCCGAGCAGCGGCGGGTGATGCGTCGGTGCCGGACAAGATCGTCCTGACCCTGACCGGTACCCTGGAGAAACCGGTCTTCGGGTTCACGTCCGAGCCGCCGAAATGGGACGAGACCCAGATTGCCTCCTACCTCGGTTTGAACTTGACCCCGGGCCAGCTATCTGACACGCTTTCGGCCACGGCCCAGAGGAACGCGGTCACCAAGTTGCTGTCCCAACGCCTGCTCAACTACTTCCAGTTGCAGGTTTCCAAGCGTGCGCGCGGGTTCGTTAGTCTCGACTACCTCGAGTTTGAGAGCGGGCTACTCGGCGACCGGGAGACCAAGGTTACGGTCGGCAAGTACGTGGGCAGGAACCTGTACGTGACGTACACGCAGAACTTCACCGGCGACCTGAACCCGGCGTTCCGGGTCGAATACTACGTCAATCGCAAGAACGAGATTCTCGCCGAGGGTTCGGCCAGCGGTCCGTTCTCGCTTCGATACCAGTTCAAACTCCGTTACTGACGCATGACGCGCTACGCACCACGCACGGCGCCGGCCGCGCCTCCGACGTGAAGCCTGAGGCGTCGGGCGTAGGGCGCTACTGCAACGTCGCGATACCCCATACCCGGCTGCACGAATTGACCTACGACTTCGAGCTGGAACGCTTTCCGGAACTCGTGCCCGGCTCTTGCGTGCAGGTTCGCCTGCGCGGGAAGAAAGCCAAGGGCCTCGTCCTCGAAATCCTGGCCCGGAGCCCGGTGCCAAAGACACTGCCGGTTGAGAGGCTGATCGAGCCACAGTTAGTATCGGCAGAGCTTCTGCACCTGCTTCGCTGGGTTGGCGCTTACTACTTTGGCCGGATGGGCGCAGTGCTCGGCATGGCACTGCCGCGCGGCATCTGCGGGTACGGGCTCAGACGAAAGACGAAGGGCGATGAACGAGGGTTCAATGCAGGACAGCCGACCGCTGTTTCCGACCTTCATCCTTCATCCTTCATTTTCCCTTCTTCTTTCTCCGTGAGTGTCCATGCCGGTCCGGGCTCGCGAGAAGACATTGTTGCCGACTTCGTCGCGGCGGCGCTTGAGCGCGGGACGGTGATAGTCTTGATGCCCGAGTCCGGGACCGGCGCATGGGCGGGTACGCTGCGGTCGAGGCTGGGAGTCGAGCCGGTTCTCTACCACGGTGACCTGAAGGCGTCAGAACGGAAGAGCGTCTGGCGCGAGGTGCGCTCAAGTGAGCGCAGGCTCGTTCTTGGTGTTCGTTCGGCCGTGTTCGCTCCGGTGCCTGACCTTGCCGGCATCGTTGTGCTGGATGAGCACGACAAGGTCTTCAAGGAAGAGCGGCATCCGCGGTTCAATGCCCGGGACGTGGCTATCGCCCGGGCCCGGCTCGCCGACTGTCCGGTGCTGCTCTGCGACCCGACTCCGTCGGCCGAGACCTGGCTGAACCTGCGCAACGGGCAGTACCAGATGGTGCAAAGTCCCGCCGCAAAGTCACAAGGGGAAAGTACCAAGTCTGAAGGGGAAAGGTCCAAGTCCCAAGGGGAAAGTCCCGAATCACAAGTGGAAAGTGCCAAGTCCCGAGGAGAAAACACCAAGTCCGACTTGTCCATTTCCCCTTTCGCCTCGGTCATTTCGGCCCCCGTGCCTGATACCCTCGTTGTTGACATGCGCAGGCATCGGGGTGAAGTACTCGCGCCGGTGCTGGCGAATGAGCTGAAGGAAGCCCGGGCTGCCGGCGAGTCATCGGTGCTGTATGTCAATCGCCGGGGACTGAGCCGGTATGTGGCGTGCCGCGACTGCGGTAGCCCGCTCTCGTGCCCGGGCTGTGGGGTTTCGCTCGTGCTCTATTCCGGTGGCAACCTCTGTTGTCGCTACTGCGGTAAGACGAGCACCGCGCCCGAGACGTGCCCGGCCTGCGGCAGTCCCGATTTTCGGCTCAAGGCGCCGGGCATCGAGATGGCCGCGCGCGAGGTGAGCCGGCTGTTGCCGGACGCAAAGGTCTTGACCGTCCTGACCGAGTCCGTTCAGGGTTCTTCCCCTGAACCCGGGTCGGTTGTCGTCGGGACGCGTGCGCTGTTCGGGGTTCCCTGGCCGGAGCGAGTAATGGTAGTTGCTGCCCTGTCGGTTGACGACGACCTCTGCCTACCGGATTTCCGGGCAAGAGAGCGGACGTTCCAGGTGCTCTCGGAACTGTCCCGGCGTGCGGCAGCGCACGGGGCTACACTTGTGCTCCAGACGCGGCGGCCCGACGACCCGGCCGTGCAGGCCGCAACAGCGGGCGACGTGGCGCGCTTCCTTGACCAGGAGTTGAAACTGAGGGAGGAACTGGAGTTCCCGCCGTATCGGCGGCTTGTGCTCATCGAGTTGAGCGCCGGGAGCGAGTCCAAAGCAGCAAGGCACGGAGAGTTGCTGTGTCGAAAACTGGGGCGGGTTCAGGGCGTGGAAGCGATGGGCCCGGTACCGGTGCGCGGAAGAACGAATACCGTACAGGTTCTCGTCAAGGTAGCCCGCAACCTCAGGTTGGACCGGCTGGTGACCCTGAAGCAACTTGAGTCCGACGGCGTCAGGGCCAGGGTTGACGTGGACCCGCTGGAGACCGCCTGAACAATAGTGAATAGAGAATTGAGAATTGTGAAAGGCGGATTCGGATTTCACTCTTCGCTATTCACACTTCACTATTTCCTTCCGCCCGCCGCTCGTGTCAGGTTCTCCTTGATTGTCTTCGTTTCTTTCGGATACGCAGTCGAGTCGAGCAGGGCCGCGGCCTCGCGATAGGCGTCTCCGGCGGCGGCCGTGTCCTTCAAGACTTCGTACGCTGCGCCCGCGTTGTTGGCAGCTTGCGCCCTGAGCAGGCGGGCCGAATCCGGGAGGAACCGGCGTGCACGTGAGTAGTACGCGACCGCGCTGTCCTGATACCCTCGGCTCTGGAATACCCAGCCAACGGAGAACGCGAGTCGGGGCGCGGGCCCGGTCGGGCTGGAGTCCTCGGCCAGGGATTTCCGGAAAGATTGGAGCGAGCGGTCGAGGTTGTCGGCGTCATACCAGCAGAAGGCCATGTAGGCGCGTATTGCAGCCGACTCGGGCCGGGTCGCGCGACCCAGCATCTTGCCGAGAGCCGTCAGCGCGTCGTACCAGCGGCGCTGGGCGTAGAGCGAGTCAGGGCCGGCGAACCGCGCGCCCATCTCCTCGGGAAACAAGGCCCGGATGCCGCTGTCGAGCTTCACGTCGCCGAGCATCCGGGTTATCGAAATCAGGTCGGGCTGGGCAGACGTGAGCAGCGGGATCGGTGCGGGTTCGGAGGGCGGTCGGGAAAGAGCCCCAACGACCAGGACGACCAGGACCACCGCGACTACCCCGACGATTCCCCACTGCACCACGCTGCTCGGAAGATGGAACTTCTTCGCCGGACGCTTCTGGCGGATATTCTTTATCTTAGCCACGCAGGATATTAGCCGACTCGCGCCGGCTGTCAATCGGGCGGTGAATCCCGAGACCCGGAACAGGACGGCCAGGACGCGAAAGGGGAGGGGAAATGACGGAATGAAGGGAGCGAAGTCAGGGGGCAGAGACCAGGAACTGCCCTCTTACCACGAAACCTTGAATCCGAATAGTTCAGCCGATATGCCCGAACTCGTCCGATTTGCCTTGAATGTTGTGGTTTCATTGACCTCGCGTTCTTTGGTGCCCCTTTGAGAAACACCTTTTACGCCAAGGGCGTCAGAACCGTAGGAAACGCTTACGTATGTTGACGACCAGGAGCCATCTTCGCTAATCATGCCATTCAAGGTAAGGTCGACGTTCAGGTCCGATGAAGAAGAGGTGGAGGATACGCGGCACTGAGACATGTCATACTGCAAATGTACCGTCTGGATGCCATTACTCTGGTCGTAACTCGTGGTCCCGGTGATATGCACTGTACCGCCGAATGGTCCGCTGGCGGTTATGTCGATAGCGCCCGAAGGCGTGCCGGCAATATTCTGGTTGTAGATGTCCGACAACCCCGTCATCATGCCCCAGGCAACATCCTTGTAGAATGATTCGTCGTTGTACTTGGGTTCATGGTGGCAGGATACGTTCAGCATCGCTAGGAAGGGCATGGCCAAGACCAGCGTCAGCCACTTGTATCTGGTATGCAGGAGCGTAGGCATTCAATTCTCCTTGTTCACATTCGTACTCAATAGCATGGGCAGAAGTCGTGACGTCGATACTCCCGTGCCCGCCGTTCTCGTCAGGGCCGGGTCGGGTTCGGAGTATATCATCAGGCGAAGCGTACCAAATCGGGCCGGGATGTCAAGGCGGCGGCGGGGCTGGAGCCTGTGCTTGGGCTAGCGCTGTTGCTGCGGGTGTCCCGCGAACAGGGGGTAGAGGCGTTCGCGGGTGGGCTGGTCAACCGCGCTGAAGTGCGAGAACTGCATGGAGTTGGCGGCGCGGCCCTGGGATAGGGAGCGAAGCTGCGTGGCATAGCCGAAGGTCTTGACCAGCGGCAACTCGGCCTTGATTATCTGGTGGCCTTTGACCGGTTCCAGGTGAAGAATCCTGCCGTCACGCGATGTGACGTCCCCGAGCACGCTGCCTAAGTACTGGTCCGGGGTCACGACTTCGAGTTCCATTATCGGCTCGAGGAAGGTCGGACTCGCGGCCAGGAAGGCTTCGCGGAACGCCTGGCCCGCCGCGACCTTGAAGTCGACCTCGGCTGAGTCCTGTTCGTGCCACGTGCCGTCAAGGATGCGGGCCTTGACGTTGACGACCGCGTAGCCGGCAAGCACGCCGGATTCGAAGCTGTCCTGGATGGCCTGCCGGATTGCGGCGGCAAACTCACGCGGGAGGGTCCCGGGTTTTAGTTCGTCCTCTACGATGTTGCCGTCGGGCGAGGGTTCGAGCCTGAGCTTGACGACTGCGTAGTGTCCCTTGCCGCCGCTCTGCCGGATGAACCGGCCTTCGGCGGTCGCGGACGCGGTGACAGTCTCGCGGTAGGAGACCTGCGGTTTGCCCGAGTGGACTCCGACCCGGTAGTCGCGGAGCAGCCGGTCAATCAGGATTTCGAGGTGGAGTTCGCCCATGCCGGACAGGATGAGCTGGCCGGTTTCCTCGTCGGTGCGGACTTTGAAGGTCGGGTCTTCGAGCGCGAGCGTGTCGAGCGAGGTGTGGAGGCGGTCTTCGTCGGCCTTGGTCCTCGGCTCAATCGCGAGGAACACGACCGGTTCCGGGTACTTGACCGGCTCGAACGCAATCGGGTGGGCGAGATTGGTCAGGGTTTGCCCAGTGCGGGGTTCTTTCAGGCCGATGACCACGCCGATTTCACCGGCGGAGAGCGTTTCGACCTCCTGCTGCCGGTTGGCGTGCATGATGGCGAGCTTGGGGATGCGCACGCGTTTCATCTCCGGCACCGACATCACGACTTCGCCCTCTTCGACTTTGCCCGAGTAGACGCGGACGTAGGCGAGCATGCCGCGCTGCGGGTCGGAGGCGAGTTTGAACATCAGCGCGGAGAATGGCGACTTGGCATCGGACGGCCGGGTCTCTTCCTTGCCGGTCTTCGGATTAGTCCCGCGCGCGGGCGGGACGTCAAGCGGCGACGGCAGGTAATGGACGATGCCGTCGAGCAGTTTCTGGATGCCTTTGTTCTTGAACGCGCTGCCGCAGAAGACCGGTACGATCTTGAGGGCGATAGTGCCTGTGCGCAGGGCGTGCTTCAGGTCAGTTTCGCCAATCGGCGAGCCGGCCAGGTACTTCTCCAGTAGTTGTTCGTCGAATGTGGTCAGCGTGTCAATCATCCGGTGCCGGTAGTCCGCGACTTCGGGCAGGCGCTCCTCGGGAATCGGCACCTCCTCGAAGGTCGCGCCTAAGTCGTCGGTGCGCCAGATAAAGGCCTTTTCGGCTACGAGGTCGATCAGGCCTCTGAATCCGTCTTCGGCGCCGATGGGCAACTGGACCGGCACCGGCGTCTGCTCGAACTTCTCGGCCATCATCTTGACCACGCGGTAGAAGTCCGCGCCGTTGCGGTCGAGCTTGTTAATGAACGCGATGCGGGGCACGTGGTAGCGGTCGGCCTGGCGCCAGACGGTCTCGGACTGGGGTTCGACCCCGCCGACCCCGCATAGCACGATAATCGCGCCGTCGAGGACCTTGAGCGAACGCTCGACCTCGACCGTGAAGTCGACGTGGCCGGGCGTGTCGATGATGTTGATGCGGTGTTCCAGCCAGGAGACGGTGGTGGCCGCGGCGGTGATGGTGATGCCGCGCTCGCGCTCCTGGACCATCCAGTCCATCTGGGTGTTGCCGTCGTCGATGTCGCCCATCCGGTGAATCCGTCCCGAGTAGTAGAGGATGCGCTCGGTCGTCGTCGTCTTGCCCGCGTCGATGTGCGCGGCAATGCCGATATTGCGAATCTGCGTCAGGTCGGCGCTTTGCATAGGCGTCAATGCTATTGGCTGGGAGCGGAGAGTCAAGGAATGAGGGAATAGTGAAGGGTGAAGTGAGAATAGTGAAGAGGGAACTGCCATTGCCCACGGCACCCGGTGTCTTCCGATTTCCTTTTCACTATTCACTCTTCTCTATTCACCATTTCCGGACACGGCCGCCGGTATTGCGGATGCGGGCCTGCTCTGATATTCTCTCGCGTGCAGACCGGCTTTGGGGACAGTCCCCATTTGGGTACAGTCCCCCTCCAGAGCGACGCGGTCGCCTTTCAGGCGAGCGTTAGACGGATGTGGGATGAGTTCCAGCGGCTCGACCGGACGCAGGATTTCGGTAACCCGGAAGGCGGAAGTGTGGAACAGCAGCGCGACCGGAGACTGCAACTCCACCATTGCGCGAACTACGCGGCCGTGCTCGAAGTCCTGAGTCAGACGGGTCAGACGAGTCCGACTGGTCAGACAAGGCCCCTGCGGCTGCTTGAGCTCGGGTGCGGCAGCGGCATGCTGACGAGCGCCATGGCCCGGGTGATGCCCGAGGGCTGGACAATCGAGGCGACCGACTACTCGGAGCAACTGCTCGCCGGGGCCCGGTCACGGTTCGAGTGCGCGAATCTCAGTTTCTGCCATCTGGACGCGCGGGCCATCGGGCCGGAGCGGCTGGCGGGGATAGACGCGGTGCTGTTGCTTGAGGTGATTGAGCATCTGCCGCAGGACGAGGCGGCCGGGCTGCTGCGAAGGGTGTACGCCGCGTTGCCGCCGGGCGGGATGACGTTGATGACCACGCTCGACCGAGCCGCGTTCCCGCGCGCCTTCTCCGGGTACGCGCCGCACTTTGTTGAGTACACTCATCGGTCGCTCTCGCAGTTCCTTAAGGACGGGCGGAACAGCCCGTTCGAGGCCTGCGACGTGTTCCGGCTCGCATCCGCGCGCATCGTGGGCGAGTCGGTGCGGGCCGAGGAGCGCGGCGGTTACCTCGTGAACCGGCTCCGGCGGCTGGAGTTGAGTCTGGAGCGCCGGCACGCTGAGTTCAGCGCGTTTCGTGATTGGCTGGAATCCCGCCTGTTTCGGCTGTACGCTCTTCTGCCCGAGAACGACGGATTCGACCTTGAAGGCTACTTGAGCACCCTTGAGTTCGTCCGGTCCGCACCGGAATTGCGCGACCGGGATTCATTCGGGCTCGTCGCAGTCCTGAGGAAGGCCGGCGGGGCGGCCACTATGGAGTAGCGACAGGAGGATAGCGTAGATGAAGAGACTTGCCGCCCCGTTCGCAATGGTGGCACCCAGGGTGCTGCTGGTGAGGTAGTCCGTGCAGATACGGAAGGACGCAGAGCATCTGCCGGGATTCCTTTTCCGGGCGGTATCGTTCGAGCGCGGCCGGCTGCGAATCCTCGACCAGACGCAGTTGCCGCACCGCGTTATGTATCTCCACCCGACCAAAGCGGCTGAGGTGGCCGCGATCATCAAGCGACTCGCTGTCAGAGGTGCACCGGCCATTGGCGTCGCTGCCGCGTACGGCATGGCGGTGGAAGCCGGGCGACTGCCCGACCGGAATCTAAGGAGCGGGCTTGAGCGGGCAGCGCGCACGCTCGTCGCCGCGCGGCCGACCGCGGTCAATCTCAAGTGGGCGATTGTTCGTGTTATGCGGTCCATGGCCGACAGTGGTTTGACCCCAGATGCGATACGCCAGGAAGTCACGAAAGAAGCGAAGAGGATAGAGGCTGAAGAGGTTGAGAGCTCACTCGCGATGGCGCAACACGGGGCGAGGCTCTTGCCAGTGAACGCGTGCGTCCTGACCATCTGCAACACCGGCGCGCTGGCAGCGCCGGGAATGGGAACCGCGCTCGGTGTCGTATTTGAGGCCCACCGGCAGGGAAAGAAGCCGCGTGTGTATGCGTGTGAGACACGACCGCTATTGCAGGGCAGCAGGCTGACAACCCTCGAACTGCAGCGGGCGAGGATACCGGTCACGCTGATTGCCGACAGTGCTGCGGCCAGCGTGATTGACCGGTGCGACGTGGTACTGGTTGGCGCAGACCGTATTGCGGCTAACGGCGACACGGCGAACAAAGTCGGGACCAGGATGCTCGCGACGCTCGCGAGCGCCGCGCACAGGCCGTTCTACGTCGTTGCGCCGTCCTCGACGTTTGACCCCGCGACCCGGACCGGGAAGCGGATTGTCGTCGAGGAAAGGGATGGGGAAGAGGTGCGGGCATTCGCTGGATGTCGTGCAGCGCCAACCGGGACCGACGTATTCAACCCGGCCTTTGATGTGACGCCAGCCCACCTCATCACCGGCTTCATCACCGACCGCGGCATCCTCAGACTTCCGTTCACAAAGAGCATCAGCCGTCTGCTAATCCGCTAGACGTTCGCCGACCGTACGGTGACGCGCGGAGCGGTTGTCTAGATGAGCGCGTTCACGCCCACGTAGAAGAGTGCGAGTATTGCCTGAAAGATCAGAGTGAAGAGGATAACGAAGAGGAGTTTGCGTGCCGGGCCGGCGCTGCGAGAAAGCGCGGCCGGCGAGGAGATGTTGGGTGAGCCGCGTTCCCGGAACGTTGTAACGTGTGTGACCACGGCGAGTCCGGCAAGCGAGAGGAAGTTCCAGAGACCGAAACCCGCTTGGTGGAACGGCGGCAGCCGGTACGGCCTGAGAACGATTGTACCGGCAATGAGGCTGGCCAGGCAGGAGCACAGAAGGAAGACAAGCGGCACCCAGACGAGTTGGTAGCCATTTAGCAGTTTGGCGAAGGCCAGTCCCGGCGGGTTCGGCTTGAACCATATGTCTCTGGTCAGTCTGTACGCTGGAGCGCGGATGATGACACGCGTGTAGTTGAGTAGTCTGATGTTCTTTTTTCCGTTGAAGAAGGTCTGAAGCGCCTTGGGGACTCTGTAGTCGCGTTGAGTGAAGTGGTCCACGTGGGCGATCGCCCCAGCCGAGTTCCTGGTTCTGCGATATGGCGACGGGAACATGTGGCCGATAACATACACGTCAATCGGCACTTCAGTGTAACCGTAGACACTGGTAGGGCGCAGCGGGAAGTATGCGCGTTGGGTCGGGAAGGATACCGATATGCCGATGGCCGGAGTCAGATTGCGATACTGGCGTGCCGTCAGCGATTCGCCCATGAATGCGAAGCTGTCCGATATCCATGTCACGACAAAGGAGAAGCTGTCCGCCCGGTACTTGTCCAGTACGTCTTGCGCCTCGTCCGGCAGTTCGACGCCCTTCTCCTTGAGGTAGCCGAATATCGCGCCAGGGTGTTCGGCCGTCACGAGTTCGGTCGTCAAACCCATCTCCTCCTTGCGGTTATGGACGCTGACCTCCTCAGAGTCGCTACCGCTGAGGCCGTAGACGGGACCGAATCCTGCTTCGCGATTTGGGTCCTGCAGGAATAGAGCCGGGTAGAACTGCGTGAGACTCATCCGGGTGAATTGTCTCGTCACGACGCGCTCGACTCGCGCCAGGATGCTGGTACCTGCGAGGGTCGGGAAGCCCCTCACGATGTCGATAGAAGCGCTGTCTGGGGATGATGGAATCGGAACAATCCAGGCTGCCTTCGAGCCACGCAGGTCACTCAAGGCGACGGACACGAGCATCCTCTCGACGCCATTCTCATAGTTGATGAGGCAGAGCTGGCTCTCTTCCTGCTGCAGGTCCCACCGCCCCATGCGGGGGTCATAGCCAAAGACCATTCCATCCGCCAGGGCAAGGGTCGTGGTGACGGCGGCTGCGACCAGCCAGCGGCACGGCGACGATCGCCAGGCCAAGCTACCTCTTGGTGACGGACAGAAAGAGCTCTCCATTGCTAGCGGACCAGATTGTATATCCCAACCCACTGCTGTCAATGGGCAGTAGAGACAGGGGCGGGCATAAGCCCGCCCCTGTGAGACGAGTGCTTGCCGTTATTCGGTGGAGACCGTGACCTGCTCCATGACGACCGGCTTGACCGGCTTGTCCATGGCGCCGGTCTGGACCTTTTCCAGTTTCTCCAGCACGTCCATGCCTTCCTTGAGCTGGCCGATGACCGTGTACTGGCCGTCAAGCTGCGGCGTGGGCTTGAAGCAGATGTAGAACTGGCTGCCGGATGAGCGGCGCTCGGGGTTGACCTGGTCGCCGGTGCGCGCCATCGCCATCGAGCCTTTCTCGTGCCGACGCTTGATTTCCGCGGGCACAGTGTAGCCGGGCCCGCCGGTGCCGTTGCCGGACGGGTCGCCGCCCTGGATCATGAAGCCCGGGATGAGCCGATGGAACGTCAGACCGTTGTAAAACCCTTTGACGGCGAGGTTCGCGACGTTGGTGACGTTCAGGGGCGCGTCCTTGGTGTAGAACTGGATCTTCATCGTCCCGTAGTCCTTGACCTTGATGGTCATGTACAGGTTCTCGGGAAGTTTGGGTGCGATCAGCGTGTCTTTAGGCATACCTTTTGCCGCCGGGGGCGGGGTTACGGACTTGGCTGCGGTTGTTTCGGCCGGTGCGGCCGGCTTGATTGTGTCGGCGGCCTGGGCCGGCGGCTCAGCCGGCGGCTTGGCCACGGGCTGAGTCGGCTTGGGCGTACCGCAGCCGACAACGAGCAGTACGACCAGCATTGTCAGTAGCCACTTCATCGAAACGGACCTCCTTTAGTTGCTTGCATGTCCTTGCCGGGATGAACCGTGCGTCACGACGAACTTGTGCCGGGAGGCACCGGTCGCGGTCTCAAGTTCCGCCAGATAGACACCGGGCGCGAGCCCGGCCGCCTCGGTGTCCACCGTATACTGCCTCGGGCTGCCTCCGGTCGGGTAACATTTTACCGTCCGACCCGTAATGTCAATGATTTTCAGATAGCGAGTCGCCGGCGGCAGCGCGACGCGCAGGACGCGGCCGACCGGGTTGGGCCAGACCGCCAGCGAAGGGCGAGGGGCGGGGGATGAGGGGTTCGGGGGCGGACCGCCAGGGGCGGCATATGCCACGGCGTCAAGGTCGAGACCGGCTTTCGGGTCTGAGGCCGAGTCGGTCGAGTCGCAGACGATGCGGAGGCAGCGGACCGAGTCGAGTCCGGCCGAGCCGAGGTCGAATGAGGCGGTGCCGTTGGCGTGGCCGAGGCTGGTCCAAGGGCCGGCCCAGTCGTTTCCTGCGTAGAGCCAGTACCCGTCCGCAACGCTGTCAGTGTCAAAGACGGTGATGTCATTTCCTGACACGTTCGTGATTACCCGGCTGCGGCCCGCGCTCAGGCAGACGTCGCCTCTCTGGCCCAGTGAGAAGCAACGGCCGTCGGGCGCGCCCAGCGCGAAGATGGACGTCGTTGGCATGACCTTGGTCGAGTCCCCGTGGTTCAGCCAGACCATTTCTTCGATGTAGACCTGCCCTGACGTGTCGGGCGCGAGATCGAAGTCAGCAGTTGCCGTGCCGCCGTCCGTGACGACGACGTCGGCAACGGTCTTGGGCAGGAAGCCCTGCGCATGCGCGGTCAGCGTGTAGGTGCCGGGCTGCAGCAGGTGGTGGTAGTCGCCGAGCGCCTGGTCGGTGTAGCAGTCCCAGCGCAGCGGGCTGTCCACCGAGATGCGGGCGAAGAGCGGCGCGCCGGTCAACGAGTCGCGGACCACTCCGCTTGCTCCCTGGCGGCAGGCGCGAATCATCCCGAGCAGGGCCCGGCGGTTGGCGACGCAAATCGAGTCTATCTCGGCCTGCCGAGATTGATGCGGCCTCTGCGTCTCAATCGTGTAGGCGAAGTTGCCGAAGAGGCCGAATCCGGCATCCTGGCACGATCCGTCCACTTCGTACCAGCCATAGCCGTTGATTGGCTCAAGCAGCGTCGTGCCCGAGCCGTAGGTCGAGTCCGCGTACTGCCGGGCCAGGGCCATGATAGAGCCGGAGTCGGGCGGGTCAGCCGGGTGGTTGTCCCAAAGGTAGTTGACATACGACGAGGCCGAGTGGTAGGCGAACTCCATGCAGATGTTGTTGTTCATGCTGTGCTGCCGGATGAGGCGCGTCTCCGGCTGGGAGAACGGGCTCGGGCTCCCGCCCATTCCGCTCCAGCGATACCCGTAGTCGCGGTTCAGGTCAACGCCGTTGGCATTCTCGCGGCCGTTCGCCACGAAGCCGTCTACGTTGACAATCGGGATGACCCAGAGTTCGGTCGAGTCCACCAGGTTGTGAATGGAGGTGCTGGTATCGTAGCTTGCCAGTACGTATTGCAGGAACGAGAGTGCGATTTCGGTCGCAATCTTCTCGTCGCCGTGGTGCGGGCCGAGGACCCGGAACTCGGGCTCGGCTTCTTCAATGAGCGGGTTGTCGGTCACACGCATCGCCAGAATCAGGCTGTCATTGACGCTCCGGCCGATGGTGTCGAGCCGGCAGATAAGCGGGTAGGTTTGGACCAGCCTGACCATGGTGCTGCAGACCTGTGTGTAGGTGCGGTAGCCGAACTGCGCCGAGTCGGTCCATGCCTGGTAGTCCGGTATGGTGACTGCCGGTGAATAGCCAAGGGCGCGAAGCCGAGCCAGATCGGCGTCAGTGACAAGCACGCGGGCGAAGCCATCGGCGACGCTGATGATGGTCAGGTCGTGCGGCAACTGATATACGGCAGCGTGGCTGGGCAGCGGGACTTCGGCCACGCGCCTTTCCTGCCCGGGCGCGCCGAGCAGCAGCAGGGCGGCGACGATGAGATTCACGGGCGGCTAGTCCAGCACGATCAGCCTGCTGGTCAGACTTCCCTGCGGTGCGGCGGTCCGAAGGAAGTAGGCGCCGGGAGGAAAGTCGGAAGTGGAAAGGGGAAATGGCGAAGTCGAGACCGTGAAGGACCGGACGAGGCGGCCGGAGGCGTTGTACACGCTGAGGGCGAGAGGCGAGAGGCGAGAGGCGAGAGGCGAGAAACTGACCGTCGCGCGGCCGTGGCAGGGGTTGGGGGATACGGAAATGGCGAATGGCGAATGGCGAATGGCGAATGGCGGTTCCGCAATCCCGACCCCGGGTGCACGAAACAGGATGCTGGTGGAATCGGCCGGCACGTGCTTCAGCGGGTCGGCATTGTACACGTATTGCTGGTACCAATTCCAACTGCCGTCATCACCCTGGATTCCGACGGTGCTGCTCGTGGCGTCGGCGGTAACATCGAGGTAGTTGAACCGGATGTTGCCGCTGTGTTCAAGGATGACCTGGAACGTGAGCCGGCCTGTGTCCGGCTGCGCCCGCGCAGCGCCGACCCATGTGTAGACTGCCTGTTCGCTCGTGAAGTTCTCATAGACTTGTCCGGCGTCGCGGAGAGAGAGGTCGTCCCAGAACGGCGCGACGATGTCGGTGATGCCCTCGTAGGGAAGCGTGGAATTGAGACCGGCAATGCTGTTCGAGGTCTGGATGTAGCCGTTGGTGCAGACGTAGATGCGGTTGGTTGAGTCGCCGTAGAAGTGAAACTTGAACGGCAGGCGACGGCGGGAAGTGCCTTCGTCCGGGTTTGGATTCCAGTCGTTAATCACGGTTCCGCCGGCCGGGTCGAACCACGAGAACGCAAGCGAGTCCGGTTCCTGTGATGATTCGTAGATGTAGCCGAAGCCGTCCGGATCGCTGCCCGTGGTCGTGCGCGAACGCTGGCGGCCGGTGTCGTTGCCCGGATTTTCGTCGCCGGCGAGACTGACAAATGCAGTGGCGTGGAACACGGCGTGTCCCGATGGCACGAGGATACCGAAGTCAACCGGTTGACTCGAGTCCGGTGCGAGTTCGAGCACGGTGTCCCGCTCAAACACCGGCGCCTGGGTGGCAGAGTCGAGAATCGTAATACGGGCTGTCAGGGTTTCGCCGGCAGCGCCGAAATTGCGGAGCACGACCAGGACCGGGCAGGGGTCGTCCGGGACCAACCTGCCCGAGGGCGAGACGATGCCGGTCACGCCAACATCGTGCGTGAAACTCGTCATGTCGAGGTACTCAGTGGTCTGCGAGTATGGCGCGGTGCCGGGATAGCCGCCGGGAACGTAGATGCGGCCAGCCGGGTCGGAGCCGGAGCCGAATACGCTGGAAACCGGGTGCGGCTTGGCGGCGCGTTCGTGCCACAGGCCGGTGCCGGCCCCGAACGACCAGACGTCGGAGAGCACCGAAAAGGCGGAAGGCGGAAGGATGAAGGATGAAGGATGAAGGTGGAGGGATGAAGGATGAAGCCCGAGGGAGGCAGTGGCGTCCAGCTTGAGTCCGCCGACGACGTAGAGCTCGTGGTTGGCGACGCCGCAGGCGGCGCGGCAGCGGCGGGGTCCGGGCAGCGTGTCGAGACCTTGCCAGTAGATGATCGATGGAATCGTGGAGTCGACGAGCCCCATCCATGCCTTGTTGGTCGGACCCGAGTCGGTCCAGCCTGACGCCAACAGAATCGTATCGCCGAAGATGGCGCAGGCGAAAGCACCGAGCGGCGCGGGCAAGGGCGTTGCCGCGTACCAGGTGCTGGTACTTTGGTCGAACATCCAGACCGCGTCAGTCGGCGGCATTGAGGGATGCCAACTGCCACCGCCCAGCGTGAAAATCAGGCTGTCGCGCCAGACCACAGTGCCGAAGTCATAGAGGTTTTCCGGCATGTTCGGGCCGACCGTCCACGCGTTCGCGGCCGGGTCGTAGACCCCGACGTCGGCCAGGCCGGTTCCGAACGTCTCGCACCCGCCGAGTACGTAGACCCGCCCCTGCACGACGCAGGCCTGTCCCAGCCCGCGGCGCTTGCGCATGGCGGCGCGCTGGCGCCACGAATTCGACTGCGGCGAATACTCGATGCACGTGCGTTCCATCGTGTCGGAAGGTGAACGCTGGCCGCCGATTGCGTAGAGCCGGGGGCCGGAATCGGTCGAGGCGAACGCGGTCATATGGAAGGCGCGGGGACCGGGCAGCGGCGCGACTTCGAACCACTCATTGCCATCCGTGACCGGGCCCGCCAAGGCAGTGGAATAGACCAGCGCCATCGCCAGGAATATGGCGTGGCCCGAATCGGGTCCGCTACGTCCGCGCCGGTTCATGTTCAGCATTACAAGGTCGTGACTGAGGTTACCACTTGGCGTCGGAAGAGTCAACAGGCAGATTCCCGCAGGCCCGTCTGACCCCCATCCGGCAGTCTAACAGGAAGCCTAGGTTGACGACGGGAGACGGACGTCGGGCGGGTAGCGGCAAGCTCTCCAGCCATGAGCCGCATCCGTTTGACTTCGCCTAGACTCAGAGGCGCAATGCCGTGTGGCAAGACGGCCCGATTCGCCGTCCGGCCGCAACCAGTCAGAGTCGGAATCGGGGACGTGCAAATGGAAGGTGGGCCATACGATTCCCACGAACCCATGGCCCAGTTACAGGCGCCGGCACGCGCAAACTCTGGGCCCGTCTCTTGATTACAGCGTAGCCTGGCCGGGCGGGCTTGGCAAGCGGAATGGCCATGATATCGTTTTCCTTGACAGGAACTCAGGAAAAGTTATTCTGAGCCATGCCAATTGAGTGGAGCTTGGCTGTAATAACAAGGAGGTTGCCGTGACCGCAAAATCCAGACTGATGGGCGCGCTGGTGTGCCTGATCGGCGTACTTGGCGCGTATCAACTCAGCTATTCCCCGGGCCAGTTCTCGTTCGAGCGCGAGCGTGAATTCTCCCGGATAATCACCAAAGACTTCATTCCTGACGGCCCGCCGGGATACCCTGAGCTTCCCGTGTGCTTCCTGACCTACATTCTGCCGCCGGGTGTGAAAGCAGACTCGGTTAGCATCAAGACTTGCGAATACAAGTTCATCGGCAACTACTACATATATCCGGCGCAACCTCAGGTGCCCTCTGACAGTACGCCTCCATGGGTGCCGCCGGACTCAGCGATCTACAACTCCAAATTGCCCTACCCGGCGGCTCCGGTCGGAGTCCAGGAATGCGGCTACTTTGACGGGGCCAGCGTGGTCACCGTCGCGGTACGCCCTTTGATGTACGTTCCTGTCCTCCGGGAAGTGTAACTCGTTTCCAGCGTTGAGTTTGACTTCTTCGTCAGCAAAGCCGACCCTCCGCCTCGAGCATGGGTCAGGGGTATCAATGCTCAGAAGACTTATGACTTGGCGTTGAGGGCGATCATCGAGAACGGCTATGAGATTCCAGTCTACTACCAGCGACCTATGTTGATTCCGGAGCGGCTTCCTGAAGCTGAGGGCCAGCGAACGCTCCCGCCTCCTCCCAGCGAGTATACCATTATCACTACTGACCAACTGGCCGATTCCTTTCAGCCCTATGCCGACTGGCTGACCGACAAGGGTGTGCCCGCGTGCGTCATTAGGCTAAGCGAGGTCTTGCCCTACGTCACGGGAGTTGACAGTGCCGAGAAGCTGCGGAACTACCTGATGTCTGGGTATGAAGAGCACGGCACTGTCTGGGTCCTTCTTGGCGGAGATGCTGGAGTTGTCCCGTTCCGCTACGCGTGGAGCAGTGAAGACCACCATGTGGACCCCCCGGGCGACAATTCTATCTATGTCATGCCGTCCGACCTCTACTTCTCCGACGTGAACGGATTCTGGGATTGCGACTCCGACGGACGCTGGGGTGAGCCTACTCATGACTCGGTTGACGTTTACCCTGAGCTGTTCGTTGGCCGCCTGACCGTGCGAGAGCCTGGCAAAGTCCACAACTGGGTGAGAAAGATGCTCTTCTACGAGAAGTACGGCAGCAATGACTTGACCCAGCTCACCCGGGCGACCTGGATCTATAATTCGGCAGACCAATGTGAACCCAATTCCGCGACGCGCGAAGCATTCCCCGGCTCCTTCGACACTACCAACTATGACGGAGTGACTGCGCAGGTCGCACGGAATGCCTTCGGCAGATGGCATGGCCTCCTGGCTCCTATCCCCCCTTCCGGCATACATAACATCAACTGCCACGGCAAGCCGGAGCTTTTTGCCAGCGAGTACGATCATTGGCGTAAGGTTTGGGCAGACGGCAGCGATCAAGAAGAGGGTGAATCAAGCGCCGGCCTGTGGCTGTGCGACTACGCCGGCGACTACTGTGTTGTCTATTCAACGTGTTGCTTCTCCGCAGCTTTTGACCAATTCACTCCAATGTACAACTGCCATCCTCACGACACCATCCTGGCCGACGCCTTTACCAACTTCCATCCGACAACGCTTGGCGTCGCCTTCCTCGGGAATACACGGCTCGGATATCCGGGGTTTACGGGTCCTTCGAGCATCTTGCAGCGGAACTTCTGGCAGTTGTTCTTTGGCGGAGGAATCGGATCTCCGTATGCGGCGACTCCATCTCTTGGACTAGCCGAAGGTCTCTCCAAAGCTGTGTACACCATTAGGCCCGGCTATTATGTCGGGTTCAGCCACAATCTTTTCGGCTCCCCTGAGCTGGAGCCTTGGATAATGGAGCCCGGGTCAATGTTCGTGCAGGCTCCATCCACGATACCCCTGGACGTACCGCCCGTGCTGTTTACAGTGCACGTGAGGGACGCCGGCGCAGTCGGTATCTCCGGTGTTAGGGTATGTCTGCACAAAGCCGATGACATATACCAGATTGGCTGGACCAATTCTCAGGGCGTTGTGTCCTTTGCCGTGCAAGCCGAGTCATTGGGCACGATACTCGTGACCTGCACACATTCCAGAGGACCGGTGACCCCTGGGCAGCAGTACCTTCCCGCTCAGACCACCTGCGAAGTCGTTCCTGGCGACGGCCGGCAGGCTGAAGAGAACGGCCTGCCCAAGGTACTCGGATTCACCGCTTTGACTCCCAACCCCACCTTCGGAGATTTCATGGTGCAGTACGGTGTCCCGGTGAAGGGTCGGGTGAGGCTGATGCTCTGTGATGTTCAGGGAAGGGTTGAGACCGTAATCAGAGACGGTGAGCTGAATTCGGGCTACTACCGGGAAGCATTCAGGAAGGACGGCAGGTCAGTGCCCGCCGGCGTCCACTTCCTTGTTCTTGCTCAGGATGGGAAGCGAGTCACCAGAAAGCTGGTGTTGGCGGAGTAAGAGGGAATTATGCGAGACGCTGTCGGTTGGCTGGTCATTCTGGCGTCTGTCGGACTCGGTCAGAATTGGGAAATAAGCCCAATCTTTCCGGAATATCTAGCGATCCATGACGCCGACATCGCGACCGACAGTTTCTGTCTGCCTCATGTGGCGTTTGGCTTTTCAAATCTGGCGCTCGAGTACGCTAGTTGGACCGGAGATTCCTGGAGTATAGAGTATGTCGACGTCTCCAGAACAGGTTTTGACATAGACCTCAGTCTGGACCGAAATGACAATCCCCACATCGGTTATGTGTCATCTGAGCCGAAACCGGAAGAGGTGCGCTATGCCTGCCGGGACGGGGACTCCTGGCGTATCGAGACTGCCGCCGAAGGTCGGGGGCTCAAGCTTGGTGCGCTGGCGCTAGCCAGAGACCAGACCCCGCACATGGTGTTTGTGGATTCGGACACGATAAGGTACGCCTACAAGACCGCCGACACTTGGAACGTCCTCACAGTCCCGGCATGTCCGCCAGATACTCTCAGGCGGTTGTTCGGCGTCTCACTCGCCCTCGACACAAGTGACCGACCGGGCATCGCGGTTGACTGGTGGAAGCCCGGCGGTTATGATGACAGCCTGTGGCTTTCATTCTTTGAGTATGATGGTGAAGACTGGCATCGGTTTGAAGTTGATTCAGCCGGTGGATGGGCACCCTACGAGTTCTCGGCCCCTCGGGTCCAAAGTGACCCGGCGACCGACCTTTTCCACATTGTGTATCGCTCCGGTGCCTATGCTACCGGGAAAGGCGGCAATTGGCAGGTAGAAGAGACAGGGTGCACTGATGCCAAATCTCGTGATTTCGTTCTCCATCAAGGACAGCCCCACATCGTCGTCTGCGGTTGTGACTGTTTTATGCAATACACGTGGCGGTCGGCTGCAGGCTGGGAAACCGAAATGGTCGGGGATTGCCTGTTCACTTTCTTCTGCCCCGCGAAAATCGCGGTTGACAGGACCGGCCGGCCCCACCTCACCTTCGACTCTGCCGCTGATGGGTTACTGTACTACGCCCGCAGGCTGTTTGTCGGTACTGAAGAGCAGCTGCCGCCGGTTGTTCAACCGAAGCTCCAACTCCTGGTCCGTCCTAATCCCGCGCCTCGCGCCTTCACGCTGGAATTCCCGGTCCGGTCCCCGGCAACCGCTACGATAAGACTCTGTGACGCGCTGGGTAGAACCGTTTGGTCAGAAGCGGAAAAGGTCCATCCCGGTCAATACTGCCGTAGGGTCTGTCTTTCAGCGTCAATCAGCCCCGGCGTCTACTTCCTTCAGGTGGAGACTAACTCGCAGAGGAGTATCGAGAAGGTAGTACTGCAGTAGCCGGGCGGGCCCCAGCGACTGCACTTACGCTGCCGGCAACCGCCCGCCTTGGCGGCAAGCAAGGCGCGCCGGCGCAGGGTCCGGCCCGAGTTACGGCCCGGGCGCTACGGCTTGGGCTGGCCTCAGCGGCCCCCGTCAGACGGCGCGTCGATACTGAAGTTCTCGAAGCGGATGGCGGCCAGGACGTCGGGGTTCAGACTCCTCGCCGCCCATTTGTCCGCCAGCACCTTGGCTTCAATCGCCAAGCTCTCACCGCTGATGTTCTTCTTGTGGCTCAGCTTGAAGAGCTGGCGGGCAAAGCTCAAGTAGGGGACGTAGTTGATGGTGTTGACTCCCTGTGCGTTGAGAGTCTGCTTCACCTCGATCTCCATCGCGGCCAGAGCAGCGGTCGCAGCTTCGTAGCGCGCCCTCATGTCCTCGCGGATGGAGTCGAGGGTGGCCTTGGTCCGTTCCGGTGTACACTTGATCTGCCACCGGGCGATGCGTCTCGGGACATCAGACATGGTATCACCCCTTCGATCCGGTCCTCTGCAACAGACCTGTATCTACCCTCAGGCTGCAGATTAACTCAAGCCTGACAAGGCAGACACTTGCGGGCGTCAGGCAGCGGCTTGCAGGAGTCCTGTCCAATCGTCTTCACTCATTTAGACGCTCATCACAGCCAAAGGAATCACCATGGCCTAAGTGGCGTAATACAGCAAGGTTGCGCGGACAGGCAAATTGCCTTGGATTTGTACCATGGTTCCGTAGGTCATCCAGAGGGTCGTCTGGGGGGTCGTCCCCGGGACCGTCTAGGGGACGATCCCCTAGGTCGTTCTGGAGGTCATCCCGGAGACGAACTCCGAGGTCGTCTATTGGGTCGTCTACGAGGTTGTCTCGGAGGTCGTCCTTTGGGTAATCCCCTGAATCGTCTAGAGATAGGTCTCCCGGGTCGTCTCAAGGGTCATCTCGGTGGTCGTCTCGCAGGTCGCCCCTACGGTCGTCTCCGGCGTCGTCTCGTGGGTCATCACCTGAATCACCCCAACGACGACCTCTGGGACGACCTTCCAGATAATCCTTGGGACGAACTCCGGAATCATGATGCCAACCTCGGGTCGTGCGATGGGTCGCGGGCCGGGGCGTGGGGCAGGCCGAGAGGCGAGCCCCGGTTCTTTGCCGGGTGACACGTGTGTCGCAAAGGCCGCGACGTGGGCCGCCGCGATACCGTCTGCGCGTCGGACTGCGTGCGCGACCGCGAGCCGGGACTTGACCGCCGTCCCTTCTTGAGTAGAATCTGCCATGGTAAGCCAGTCCGCAACTTGTTTCGTGAGCTTTGTGCCGCCCTCGGAAAGGGGCGGTTTTGTTTTATTGGCATATGCTTGGGACACGATCCGAGTAGTAACGAGACTTGGGACACGATCCGAAATGTCGGACATTTCGGTCATGTCCCTGCGTCGGTCATGTCCCGCGCATGGACGCGCCTGAGAGGAGGTATCAGTGAGTATCAAGGAATCTTTGACATTCGATGACGTTCTGCTGCTGCCGCAGCGGTCGAGCGTTCTACCGGCCGAAGTCGATACAGATTCGTGGTTCACGAGAAGCATCCATCTGAAGCTGCCACTCGTCAGCGCGGCGATGGATACCGTTACCGAGTCGCGGATGGCAATCGCGATGGCCCAGTCCGGCGGCATCGGCGTCGTGCACAAGAACCTGTCGGTTGACGAACAGGCAGCCAACGTCGCTCGGGTGAAGCGTGCCGAGAGCAGCATGATTGCCGAGCCGATAGCGATTACCCCGGACAAGACGATTGGCGAGGCACGGGATCTCATGATGCAGTACGGGATTTCCGGTCTGCCGGTTGTGGACGCGAAGACCCGGCTGGTCGGAATTCTGACCAAGCGCGACCTGCTATTTCAGGACGACTGGAAGCTGCCAGTTAGTAAGGTGATGACGGCCGAGGGATTAGTCACCGCGCCCGAAGGGACGACGCTCAGGCGGGCGCGCGAGATACTCCGCAAGCACCGGGTCGAGAAGCTGCCGATAGTCGACCGCCAGCGTCGGCTCAAGGGATTGATTACCACAAGGGATATCCTGAAGCGAGTGGAGAATCCGAACGCGACGCTCGATACGCTGCGCCGGCTCAAGGTCGCGGCCGCGGTCGGCGTAGGCCGGGACGCATTCCAGCGTGCGGAAGCGCTGGTCGGCGTCGAGGTTGATGCCATTGTGATTGACACGGCTCACGGCCATCAGGACAAGGTAATTGACACGGCAAGGCAGTTGCGGAGGAAGTACCCGAAGCTGCAACTGGTCGCCGGGAACGTCGGCACGGCCGATGGGGCGCTGGCTCTGGCTGAGGCCGGGGTTGACGCGGTGAAAGTCGGGGTCGGGCCGGGCTCAATCTGCACGACACGCATTGTCGCCGGCGTGGGCGTGCCCCAGTTGTCTGCCGTCATGGAGTGCGCTCTGGCCCTGAGGCGGCGGAAGATTCCGGTGATTGCCGACGGCGGAGTCCGCTACTCCGGAGACGTCGCTAAGGCGCTGGCCGCCGGGGCCGGGACCGTGATGATGGGCAACCTTCTGGCCGGCACGGATGAGAGTCCGGGCGAGGACGTGCTGCTTGAGGGCCGGCGGTACAAGGTCTACCGGGGCATGGGCTCGCTCGACGCGATGAAGAAGGGTTCGGCCGACCGGTACTTCCAGGAAGGGCAGGCCAAGTTGGTGCCGGAGGGCATCGTCGGGCGCGTGCCATACCGGGGCAGCGTCAGGGAGGTGCTGTTCCAGCTCGATGGCGGCCTGCGCGCGTCAATGGGTTTCTGCGGGGCGGCGAGCCTGCCTGAGTTCCGGTGCAAGGCGAAGTTCGTGAAGATTACCGGCGCGGGCCTGCGCGAGAGCCACCCGCACGACGTGACCATCACCAAGGAAGCGCCGAACTACGAGGCGCCGGAAGGGCAGGAATAGGACCAATAGGGCCTATAGGACCTATTGCGGAAAGAAGCGGGGCGGCCTTCGGGCCGCCCCGCTGAGTTGCGGGAGCTTGGGACACGATCCGAAACCCCAGGAAGGTTTCGGTCATGTCCCGCGCTGTCTCAGCTCGCGGGCGGGGCGGGGATAAAGCCGTCTTTCATCATCCACTGCGTTAGCTCGCGGGCCTGCTTGATTTTGGCGGTCGCGGTCTTCAAGAGTTCGTCGCGGGTCATGGTGATGCGGGCGACGTCTTGTTCGATGGCCTTCATTCCCACGGCGGTGGCTTCCCGCGGGAAGACTTCCCAGTCGTCCATGGTCGGTACGATGTAGTCCTCGCGCAGGCCGCGGTCTTCGGCGACCTTGGCCAGTTCGAGCGCGGCGGCGATGCACATCTCGTCGGTAATCGTCTTGGCCTGGACATCGAGCGTACCGCGGAAGATGCCCGGGAAACCGATTGAGTTGTTGACCTGGTTCGGGAAGTCGGAGCGGCCGGTAGCGACAACGCGCGCCCCTGCTTCCATGGCGACCCACGGCCAGATTTCCGGGATCGGGTTGGCGCATGCGAAGACGACCGGGTCTTTGGCCATGCTCTTAATCCACTCCGGCTTCACTGTCTCCGGGCCCGGGGTGGACAGGGCGATAAGCACGTCCGCGCCCTTCATCGCGTCAACGATGGTGCCGCGGAGGTCTTCGCCGTTCGAGATCTCGCACATGTGCCACTTCTCCTTGTGTGTCTGCTGGAGTTCGGTGCGGCCCTTGTGGAGGGTGCCCTTGGTGTCGCACATGATGATGTTGCCCGCGGTCACACCACCCTTGATACAGACGCGCGAGATGGCGATGTTGGCCGCACCGGCGCCGAGCATCGCGACTTTCACCTTGCCGATGTCCTTGCCGACGAACTTGAGGGCATTGACCAGCCCGGCGTAGGTGACGGCGGCCGTGCCCTGCTGGTCGTCGTGCCAGACCGGGACATTCATTTCGGCCCGCAGCGTGTCGAGAATCCGAAAGCACTTGGGCTGGGAGATGTCTTCGAGGTTGAACCCGCCGAACGACGGTTCGAGCAGCTTGGCGGTGCGGATGAACTCGTCCGGGTCCTTGGTGCGCAGGGCGATGGGCACGCAGTCGACGCCGCCGAGGTACTTGAAGAGGATGGCCTTGCCTTCCATGACCGGCATTGAGGCCTCGGGCCCGATGTCGCCGAGGCCGAGCACGCGGGTGCCGTCGGTCAGTACGCAGATGGTGTTGGCTCGGTTGGTGTGCTCGAACGACTTCTCGGGATGGGCCTGGATGTCCTTGCACGGCGCGGCCACGCCCGGCGTGTACCAGATGCCGAAGTCGTTGAAGTCGCGGATGCAGCACTTGGGCACGACCTGGTACTTGCCCTTGTAGAACGGATGCAGCAGCATCGCGTCGGCCGCGGGCTTCTTGGCCTTGGCGACAAGCTGCTCGATCTCAGCCTGGGATAATTTCTTCATGAGCGGAAGTCCTTTCTAAGCGCTCTGGATTCTTGGTTTGGGCGACTTGAGGAAGAGCATCATCACCGCCGCAGCCAGGCAGGCGATGCCGGCCGGTATGAACGCCCACATCCACGTTCTGGCGTCGCCCATGATACCACCGAGTAGCGGTCCGACCACACCGCCGACGCCGTAGGCCAGGAACACCCAAGGGTAGTTGGTGCCGACGTTCTTGTTGCCGAAGTAGTCCGCGGTCGCGGCCGGGAACAGGGCGAAGTTGCCGCCGAAGTTGAAGCCGATGATTGCCGCGCCGATGTAGAGGCCGAGCTCCTTGCCGCCGATGAAGAAGAACAGAATCATCATCACGCCTTGGAGCAGGCTCATCAGGATGATTGAACTCTTGCGGCCGAGTTTGTCGGAGACGGCGCCCCAGACGATACGGCCGAGGCCGTTGAAGAGGGCATAGAACAAACCCATGGCGGTGCCGGTGATGATGTCGGCGCGGGCCGTGGCCATGCCGCCGTCGGTCAGCGCGTCGACGCCGAAGAGCTTGATTACGCCGATGACCATCAGGCCGGCGGTTGCGCCGACGAGAAACGTAAGGAAGAGCATCCAGTACTGCGGCGTGCGGGCCATCTGGCCAACGGTATAGTCATGCCCGCCGGTGCTGCCGGCCTGCCCGGCCTTCGGCGGCGTGAAGCCCTTGGGGAGCCAGCCTTCGGGAGGGTTGACCATCACAAGGGCGCCGAGACCGACGAGGACCGCGAACAGGACGCCGTACAGAATGAAGACCTGACTCACGCCCCAGCCCATGCCATAGAGCCCCTTCCAGCCGGGAGTGAGGTTCACCGGTCCGAACTGGAAGCCACCGGTCAGCTTGACCCAGATGAGAGCGCCGAAGCCGAAGCCGGCAACGGCAAGCCCCGTAATCAGCCCCTTCTTGTCCGGGAACCACTTGACCAGGGCGGCAATCGGGCAGACATAGGCGAGCCCGATACCGGCGCCGCCCAGCAGGCCGACGCCGAGCAGGATGCCGATGAAGCTGTTGCCGGCGAGGCCGGCTATCACATAGCCAAGGCCCATAACGATGCCACCGGTCAAGGCGACGACGCGGGGACCGACCTTCTTCTGCCAGCGACCGGCAACGAGCGCCATCACCACGGCGAAGGAGAGCAGCCCGAGGGAAAAGACGAGCTGGGTCTGCGTCTTGGTGAAGCTGTAAGGGGCGGCGGTCAGCTTACCGGTGAAGGCCGACCACGCGTAGATGGCGCCGAGGCAGAGCTGCACCAGGATTCCGCCCGCGACCACGAGCCATCGGTTAATCACTTTGGACTCAGTCATTGCGAAACCTCCTTGGATGGGTTTACGGCTGACGGCTTACCGCGCGCCATCTTGTCCGTTTTGGATTTTGGGTTTTGGGTTTTGGATTGCCGGCGCCGGGACTTGAGCTTTGCCTTGAGGGTTGCGTCGCCTCATTGTCTTGATGGAGGCGACTGTCATTGCCACAATACTGTCGGCCGAGGTCCAAAGGTCACGTACCGCAGAACTGGGGGCGATGTTGGCCTCCTGCAGAAGCTCCAGCCAGTACAGCGTCTCGTCTCCCTCTTCCTCAACAATCGCGAGCTTCGCGATTACATCGAGAGACGACTTCCCACGGCAGGCTGCGCGGTAGTTGGCGCCCACCGACGTGGCGGCACGAAGCAACTGGCGGCCGAGAATGTCGGCGGACCGGGTTCTCGGGAGTGCCTCGACCAAGCGAATCACGTCCAGCCCCAGCTTCTTCGTTCGTGCCTTGAACTCGCGCTCATCCACCTCTCATGTCCTGGTGCGAGTCAATCCAAAACCCAAAATCCAAAACCCGAAATCCGTCTACTCGTCCAGCGTCGAAACGTCGCCGACGTCCTTGCCCAGGGCTTCGGCCTTGAGCAGCCGGCGCATGATCTTGCCCGAGCGGGTCTTGGGCAGCTTGTCCCGGAACTCGATTGTATCAGGCCGGGCAATCGGGCCGATTTCCTTCGACACCCACTTCTTGAGTTCTTCCTTGAGCGCTTCGCTCTTCTCGAACCCGATCTTGAGCGTGACGTAGGCCTTGGGCACGTCGCCCTTGATTTCGTCCGGCACGCCGACGACCGCGGCCTCGGCGACCGCGGTATGGGCCACCAGCGCGGACTCGATTTCGGCGGTGCTCAAGCGGTGGCCGGCCACGTTCAGAACCTCATCGGCGCGGCCGCGGAACCAGAAGTAGCCGTCGGCGTCGCGCGTGCAGGAGTCGCCGGTCAGGTACTTGCCCGGGAACCGGGACCAGTAGGCGTCCTTGTACCGCTGCGGGTCTTTGTACAGGGTGCGCAGCATCGCGGGCCACGGCTTGAGGAGCACGCCGAACCCGTTTTCCATCGGCTTAATCGGCTTGCCTTCGCCGGTGACCACGTCGGCCAGGATTCCGGGCAGGGGCCGAGTGGCCGAACCGGGCTTGAGCGGCGTGATGGGCAGGGGTGAAATCATGAACGTGCCGGTCTCGGTCTGCCACCACGTGTCCATAATCTGCAGCTTGCCCAGGCCGATGTTCTCCCGATACCAGCGCCAGGCCTCCGGGTTAATCGGCTCGCCGACCGAACCGAGCAGCCGGAGCGAGGTCAGGTCGTGCTTCTTCGGGAAGTCTTCGCCGAAGCGCATGAACATGCGGATGGCGGTGGGCGACGTGTAGAGAATCGTGACCTTCTCCTTCGCGACGATGGACCACCAGCGGTCCGGGGCCGGGAAGTCGGGCGCGCCCTCGTACATGATGGAAGTCGCGCCGAGCATCAGCGGGGCGTAGACGATGTAGGAGTGGCCGGTAACCCAGCCGATGTCGGCCGCGCACCACCAGATGTCGTTCGGCTTGATGTCGAAGACGAACTTCAGCGTCGAGGCGGTGCCGACCGCGTAGCCGGCGTGGACGTGGACGATGCCCTTGGGCTTGCCGGTCGTGCCTGAAGTGTACAGCATGTACAGGGGGTCCTCGGCATCGAGCTGCTCAGCCGGGCACTCGGCCGACTCATTGGCGGTGATGTCGTGCCACCAGAGGTCGCGGCCCGGCTTCATCTCGACCGGGTTGCCGGCGCGCTTGTAGACGATGACGTTCTGGATTGACGGGCACTCGGCCAGGCCCGGGTCCGCGTTCGTCTTGAGCGTGACGAGCTTGCCGCGGCGATAGGCGCCGTCGGTCGTGATGAGAATCTTGGCCTCGGCGTCGTTGATGCGGTCGCGCAGCGACGAAGAGGAGAAGCCGGAGAAGACCACCGAGTGGATTGCGCCGATGCGCGCGCAGGCGAGCATCGCCACCGGCAGTTGCGGAATCATCGGCATGAAGATGGTGATGCGGTCGCCCTTTTTGACGCCGAGCTTCTTCATGGCGTTGGCCAGCTTGCTCACTTCCGCGTGCAGCATCGCATAGGTCCAACGCTCCACCGGCTGGTCCAGCGGCTCGGGGTGGTAGATGTAGGCGACCTTGTCCTTGACCTCGGTTGCGAGGTGCCGGTCAAGGCAGTTGTGGGTGATGTTGAACTTCGCGCCGGTGAACCACTTGAAGAAGGGCGCGTCCGAATCGTCCAGTACCTTGTCGAACGGCTTGAACCACTCCAGGTCCTTGGCGACTTCGCCCCAGTACCAGTTCAAGTCTTCGGCCCGCTTCAAGAGAGCGTCGAGGTCCGCGATGCCGTGCTTCTTCATGAAGGCCATGATGTTGGAGTTCTCGACCAACTCCTTCGAGGGGTGGAATGTCTGCTCTTCGGCCATTACTGATTCCTCCTTTGCAGAATCGCTGTTAAGTAAAGATGATGTCCTGCGAGATCGACCGGCGGAACCCATCGCAGTCACGGGCCTCATACCGGATGGTCAGTATATTATAGAAGACAGGAGTGTCAAGCAATCAGGCGACGAGAGTTCAAGTGGTCTTCCCCGACGTCGGGAGCTTGGGACGGTTTGACACCGCCAAACCCTGTCCTAGACTGAATCCATGAAACATGTCATTGTCTTCTCTCTGCTCCTCGCCGCGGCGGGCAGCGTTGCCTTCGCACAGGTCGAAAGCCTGCCGTCGCCGGTGGTTCACGGCAACTCATTCGAGATCATCTCCAACAGCCGCTACTCGTCGCACAACGGATTCACGAGTTCCCTTTCCGACACCGTCCTGTCGAACGTGCTCTGGGCCATGAGCCGGGTGCCGTCTCTTGGCGGCAGCTATCGCGAGGTGTACGTCGCGACTCCGGCCAACGTCTATCTCTACGACTCGGCCGCCCACGCCCTGAACGTCCACCTCGCCGGCGACCACCGGTACGACTCGATCGCGGCCTTTGAAGTCGGTATCGCGGTTGAACGGAACGAAGAAGCCGGGCTCGCGGTACAGGCCGGGCTTCTCGCCGGAGACGCGTTCTGGAGTCGCGGCAGCGGCACGGTGACGTCCTGCCCGATGGCGTTCGCGGCCAACTACGCCAACAGCAACTGGCAGCCCACCCACACCATCAACATGGTGGACGTATTCGGCCGGATGGTGGTGACCGGGCTGACCGACTCGTGCGTCGCCATCGCGTCGGACTCCACGCTGCCGCGGCCGGTCACTGATGGCGCGGACACGTTCGAGATGCTCGTGGCTAACCTGGGACAGGATACGCTGTTCAACCCGGCCATGCTTCCGCTCTCGGACATCTCGCAATTGCTCTGGGCCGGGTACGGCGTAACGCCGCACATGCCCATTGGCAAGCGCGGGCTCACCGTCGCCTCGGCAATTGCAAACTACTATCTCACACAGCACATCTACGTTGTGGCGGACACGGCGGTGATGCGCTATCACAACCGCCTGCCGCCGGGGAACATGAACACGAGCGACCACCGGCTGGAACTGCTGACCAGCGGTGACCGTCGAGACTCGCTTCGGGCGGCCTGCGCCCGGCTCCCGGCAACCGCGCCGGTCTACATCGTTGTCTGCTACACCGACACCACGACCGCCTGGGCGATTCTTGAGATCGGCTTCGCGGGATGGCAGTACCTGATGGAAGCTACGGCGTTGGGGCTTGGCGGTTGCCTGACCGCGCCGCTGACGCCGGACGAGCGGACGGCGATCCGGACAGCGCTCGGGCTAGCGGGCAGCGAATATCCGATTGTCGTTTTCTCGGCCGGCGGTCATGTCTCCGCCATTGCAGAGGCGAGTCCGCCGGATCATGAGAGGCTGGAAGCGGCTTTTGCAGGGGGCGGCGGGGCGCGGCTGACCTATCAACTGGCAGAGCCCTGCCCGGTCCGGCTGGTCATCTACGACCTTGTGGGCAGACCGGTGCGGAGTTGGGGAGAGGTTCAACAGTCAGCCGGCGTGCACAGCGTCGAGTGGGACGGCTCAGGCGACAATGGCCGGAGCCTGCCCGCGGGCGGCTACTTCTGCCGCCTGACAATCGTCCGAGCCAAATCGGTTCAGCTCACGGCCCGGATTACGCTGACCCGGTAGAGGGCGGCGGACAGCCGCAAGACAACCGCCAGGTTCAGGGCGGAGTAACCGCAGATGACGCGGATGACGCAGATGGTCCGAAGGGCGGGCAGAGGACATCCACAGATTACGCAGATTACGCAGATTCTCCGGTTCCGATTTAGGGTCTAGAGTTTGGGGTTTAGGGTTTGCCCCAGCTACCGCTGCAGCACGATGCGCGTGCTGGCGTGCTGGCCCGCGGCGTCGAGGCGAGCGAAATAGGCTCCCGACGGCAGAGGTTGCCCGAGTTCGTCCTTTCCGTCCCAAACGGTGCACGGTGCACGGTTCACGGTGAGCGTCCGCACGCAACGACCGGACGCATCGAATATCGCCAATTCGGCAGGGCTGTCAGCCGTAAGCTGTAAGCTGATAGCTGTCCTCGTTCGGAATGGATTCGGTTCGCAGCAGAGCGAGAGGGCCGGGGCGCGGGTCGGGCCTGTCCTGGGTTCGGCCACGGACACCGCGACATTGCCCATCGAGTCGGTCTTGATGAGGTAGACGTCACTCTCGCCTGCCCCAAAGGAACTGGTGCCACCGGCAACGACGTAGCCGCCGTCGAAGGTTTGCTGGACCGAACTGGCTCCGTCGCCTTCTCCGCCGCCGAATGTCCTGGTCCACTGTGTATCACCGTTGGCATTGGTCTTGATGAGGTAGACGTCACCGCCGGCGCCGAAGGAACTGGTGTAGCCGGCGATGATGTAGCCGCTGTCAGTGGTCTGCTGGACCGACGAACCCCTGTCGTTGTCCGCGCCGCCGAAGGTCTTTGTCCACAGTGTATCGCCGCTGGAATCGGTCTTAATGAGATAGACGTCACTCCCGCCTGCCCCAAAGGAGTTGGTGGTGCCGGTGACGATGTAGCCGCCATCGGAGGTCGGTTGGACCGAGCAGCCTTCATCCCATTCCGCTCCGCCATAGGTTCTCGTCCAAGACGTGTCGCCGAAAGCGTCAGTCATGACGAGATAGACATCGGCGCTGCCGGCACCATACGACCAGGTGTTACCGGCGATGATGAAGCCGCCATCGGAGGTCTGCTGTACTGAGTACCCTTCATCCCCTCCGGCGCCCCCGTAAGTCCTTGTCCACAAGGTATCCCCACTGACACTGAGCCTGACAAGATAGAGGTCGTACAGGCCGGCGCCATAGGACCAAGTCGAGCCCGTGATGATGTAGCCGCTGTCATCGGTCTGCCGGACTGACATTCCCCAGTCACACGTGTCGCCGCCGTACGTTCTGGTCCACAGCGTGTCGCCGTCAGCATCGGTTTTGATGAGATAGACGTCGTAGTCGCCTGCGCCGAGAGAATCGGCGACTCCGGTGATGATGTAGCCGCCGTCAGTGGTCGGCACGACCGAACCGCCTTGGTCGTAGAGTCTGCCGCCGAAGGTCCTCGTCCACATTGTGTCGCCGTTGGTGTCGCTCTTGATGAGATAGAAGTCGGACGAACCCGCGCCAAACGACGACGTGGAGCCCGCAACGATGTAGCCGCCGTCAGTTGTCTGCCGAACCTCGGAGCCGGCATCGGAATTCGGTCCGCCGTAGGTGCGCTGGAAGGTGATTTGGGCGGGCAGGGGAGAGGGCAAGAGGATTGCGGCCAATGCGGCCATGGCCAGAGCGAATGCGAGTCTGCTATGATACATTACTGCCTCCTGTGGCGGTTCGGTGAACGTCCACGCGAGATATTAGGACTGGGCGGGTGGATGTCAAGGAGAGTAGACAGTAGTCAGTAGACAGTGGCCAGGGGGCGGACGGAGTCCTTCTCTCTGTTCGGAACTATGGAAGGGCCCGCGCCCCACGCAGTATCCGGGCCTGCGGTTGGCAGTTTGCAGGCGTCACTGCTGACGGCTGGGGCACGGGGTTCGCAAAGGAGGGCGGCGGTGGAGGATGTTGCTAGAGGCCGACGTCGAGCAGGTCGCTGACGATGTCGTTGACCTTATGGACGAAGGTCGTGGCGGCCGGGAGGAGGTCGTCCACCTGTTCCTGTCGAATCTCGACGAAATCGCGATAGTCGCCTTTGTTCCGCAGGTCGAACGCCCGGTCCGGAGACTTGGCCAGCTCAGCCGGGAAGAGGCCGGTTCGGATAAACTCGCGGTGAAACAGGGCGATTACGCCGGAATGCTTCGGAGACCCGAGGTCGCGCGTTGCGAGCAGTGCAAGCGTTGCGTAGAACATGCCATAGTAGAACCGGTTCACCGCGCCGCGTAGCATTCCCTGGCCCGCGAGAAGCTCGGCCTCGCGGACCGTATCGGCTGCCTGCAGCAGCCGGTATCAGATGAGTTCGACCGTTTCGGGATTCACAGTGGAATGCCTTCGGCTTCGGTGATTCGATAGAACGGCGTGACACGGTTGCGGCGGGATGCATACTCGCTCTGCGTGAATATGACCGGTGAGAGCAGAACGTCGCGCGCGACGCTGATGTCAAAGCAGAGGTCGTAGATTCGTTTCTCCATCTGCCAGTCACAGTCCTTGAGTACAATCAGCAGGTCCATGTCCGAGTCGGGAGCGGAGTCGCCCCGGGCTTTGGAACCGATGAGCCGGAGATGGACGAGCGGGAAGTCGGCGGTCAGAGTGCGCCGTAGTTCGTCAACGGCTGTGCGTTCCTCGGGGGTCAGTTTGGTTTTCGCTGTCAGACTGCCGATATCATCCATAGGGCGAATATAGCCGAGCCCGGAGGCCATGTCAACACGTGATGGCGCTGGTGCTGCTCAGTGCTGAAGGACGATGCGCGTGGTGACGCGCTGGCCCGCGGCGTCGAGGCGGACGAAGTACGCTCCCGAGGGCAAGGCTGAAGTGGAAAGGGGAAATGACGAGGTCGAGACCGGGCGTGAGAGAACCATGCGGCCCTGGCTGTCGTAGATGCGGAGGACGGGGGAGAGGGACAAAGGGATAGAGGGAGAAAGGGAGATAGTGACGGAACCGGAGGCCGGATTCGGAGTGCAGGTCAGCGAGAGGGCCGGGGCGCGCGCCGGGCTTGCCTTCGGCTCTGCGACCGCGACATTGCCCGACGAATCGGTCCTGACGAGATAGACGTCGGCTCCGCCTGCTCCGAACGACGTCGTCCATCCAGTAATGACAAGCCCGCCGTCGGATACTCGGCGCAGCCCGTAGCCGATCTCCCGGCCTCTGCCTCCGTACGTACGGGTCCAGACAGTATCGCCGCGGTCATTCAGTCCAATGAGCCAGACGTCTGAGCTCTCGGGTGAGAACCAGCCGCAGTACCCCAGGACGACGTACCCACCGTCCACGGCGACCACGTCCTGGGCTAGGTCCTCCCAGGGTCCTCCGTAGCGTCTGGTCCAGAGCGTATCCCCGCCCGAATCCGTGCGCACGAGATAGGCGTCTGTGTACAAGAGGTCGGGGTTGGACCCTCCGACTATCAGGTAGCCACCATCTGCTGACCGTGTCATTTGACACGGCGCCTCGCATCCCGTTCCACCGTATGTCCGGGTCCACAACGTGTCGCCGCTGGAGTCCGTCCTTATGAGGTAGAAGTCGTTGTACCCAGCGCCGAAGGACTCGGTCATGCCGGCGATGATGTAGCCGCCATCGGGGTTCTGAAGCACTGTCCACCCCCAGTCCTCATCGGACCCTCCGTAGCGCTTGGACCAGAGCACTTCCCCAACGGAATCAAGCTGGGCCAACCAGACGTCCTCGGGGTAGTCTGCAGTTGCTCCAGTGATCACGTATCTGCCATCGGAGAGTTGACAAGCGCCATGCAGGACATAAACTTCGGGGTACTCCCTTGCCCAGAGGCTTTCCCCGGCGGCATCGATCTTCAACACAAGTCCACGACAATTCCCTGACACACCGAGAGAACCGACGACGACGTATCCACCGTCGTGGGTCGGCAGAGCGGTTTCGGTTTGGTTATACTCCGGCGTTCCGTACGTTCTTGTCCAGAGCGTGTCACCATTGCGGTCGGTTCGGACCAGGTAGATGTCTTCAGCACCAGCACCGAAAGAGAACGTGCTGCCGATGACCATGTACCCGCTGTCTGCTGTCTCAAACACGGCCATACCCACATCGCCTCGCGGGCCACCGTAGGCGCGGGTCCAGAGCGTTTCCGGCCCCCCACTTGCATCAAGCTTGGCGGGTACGAGGATTGCTGCCAGTCCGGCCAGGGTCAAAGCGAGCGTAAGTCTGCTACGATACATGACTGCCTCCTGTGGCGATTCGGTGAACGTCCACGCGAGATATTAGGACTGGGCGGGTGGATGTCAAGCGGAGTAGTCAGTAGACAGCATTCAGGGTGCGGAACGGCCGAGCTTGCGGCCGTCGCGAGTGAGGAATCCGGAGAGACATCGGGAGAGGATTCCGGAGAGGCAAGGCGTCAGGGACTTCGTCAGGGTTGTCGATAGCGATTCCGACAGGGCCTTCGTCAGGACTGTCGACAGGGGTCGCGACAGGGTTTTCGACATGGACTTCGTCAGGGTTGTCGAGAGGTATCTCGACAGGGTCTTCGTCATGGACTTCGTCAGGGTTCTCGACATGGGTTTCGAGAGGACCCTCGTCAGGGATTCCGTGAGGGTTTCCGTCAGGACTGTCGATACCGTCCCCCCAGCGACAGGGGTTGGGAACCTCCGCTGCCATCCTACCGAGGCCGCGTAGCTTAGAGCCATCGTCCGTTGACCCGCGGTTGCCGTGTCGGTAAACTGGAGTGTATGGCGTACCAGTTGGAGGACTCGTTCTGGTTCCCAAAGGAGTTGGGTTCGCGTCTGGCCGAGTTGCGTCAGAAGCGCGAGTTGACCCAGCAGCAGCTCGCGGTGCTCATGGGCCGGCAGGGCAAGTGCGGCAAGTCTTTGGTCTGCCGGCTGGAACGGGGCCGGTTCAAGACTCCATCGCTGCGGCTGGTCGGCGATTACCTGCGGGCCTGCGGGGCCGGGTTTCGCGACCTGCTGGACATCCTGGAGCGCTACACGGCCCGGCCGGGCGTTGTTGACCGGCAGGGCCTGGCCGAAGTGCAGAAGCTGGTTGCGGTCCTGCCCGCGCCGGTTTCCCGCGAAGTAAAGAAGCTGGACGTGAAGACCGCGGTCGCGCGCCGGTTTGAGGGCAAGCCGCCGGAGCCGGTCGCGCAGCGGGTGCGGCGCAGCCGGAAGTTCGCGGCGCGGCGGCTCTGGCTCGCACGCCTGCACCACCACGTCGTGGGCGTGCTCAGTCTCAAGCCGCGGGGCATCGGACTCGAGACCGAGGAAATCCTGCAGAAGCATTGCAGCAAGATGTGGGGGATACTGGGCCGCACGCGCGGCACGCCGGAACGGCGGGCGAAGGAGTTGGACGAGCTTGAAGCGAAGCTCGTCGCGTCAGGCCGAATGAAGGTCGAACTCATCCGCGAGATACAGCGGGCCGTGGCAGACCTTTTCGAGCGGGCCGTAAGGCAGGGATTTCCCGACCGTTTCCCCGGTGCCTGACCGGCCGGCCGCGCCCGGCGGTTTGGGCTGAGCGTCTTGTGCCCGCCTCATTTGTTGACGGTTGTCAGCGAGCGGCTATAGTTAGCCCGTGATTCGAGATGTGTTCCAGTGGTCTAGTGGTCTAGTGGTCGAGTGTCTGGACACTCGATCTCTCGATCCCTCGATCCCTTCTTCCTTTCTCTCCTCATGCTGAAAGGCAAGGTGACTATCGGCGGCGTGGTCGGGCTTCACGCCCGGCCGGCTTCGGATTTCGTGCAACTGGCTGAGCGATACTCCTCGGAAATCCGGCTGGTGAAGGACGGCATGCGCGTGAACGGCAAGTCCATCTTGGCCATCCTGACGCTGGCCGCGTCCAAAGGGAGCGTCGTGGTGCTTGAGGTGCAGGGCGAGGACGAGCGTGGCGCGTTCGAGTTGCTGAAGCAGAAGCTCGAGACATTAGATAAGGATGTCGGGTAGGATGCAGAAGAATTGCCGGGGCGTGCCGGTTTCCCCAGGGTTCGCGCAGGGCGTTGCCCAGGTCTATCGGCCGTACACGCCCGAGCCCAAGGAGGTCGTGCTCGAACCGGGGCGGGTTGCCGGTGAGTTGAAGCGGTTCCGGCAGGCGCTGCATGCGGCGGAGCGGGAGTTGCACGTGCTCCACACGCAGGTGAAGCGCGACCTCGGGCCCGACTTCGCCGACTTCATCCAGGTCCAGCTCACGCTGCTCCGCGACGAGGAAGTCATCAAGCAGACCGAGGCGTTCATCCACGAGGCCTATCGCAATGCCGAGTTCGCGTACTCCCAGACCGTGAGGCTGATGTCCGAGCCGGTCGCCAAGTCCGAAGTCCCGCTGTTCAAGGAACGGATGCTCGACATCGTTGACGTGTCGAACCGGGTGATGCGTCACTTGCTCGGTGAAGACTCTCGCTCGCTCCTCGAGGTCAAACCAGGCACCGTTATCTTCGCTCACGACCTGCCGCCTTCCGAGGCGGCGCTGCTCGACCCGCGCAAGGTCGTCGGCCTGGTGCTTGAGGCCGGGGGCAAGACTTCGCACACGGCCATCATGGCCAAAGCCAAGGAGATTCCCGCGGTGATGGGAGCCGGGCCGATATGCGACGCCGTGACCGACGGACAGCAGGTTTTTGTCGACGGGTATCGGGGAGTTGCGATTATCAACCCGACCAAGAGCCGGCTGCGCGCCTACGAGGACGAGATCGAGCGCGTGCGGCAGCACCGTGAGTCGCTGAGCGTTCTCGCCACGAGGGAGTCGGTTACCGCGGACGGACGGACAATTGACTTGTCGGCCAACATCGAGTTCATTGCCGAGGCGAGGGCGGCCAAAAAGTACGGCGCGCGCGGAATCGGGCTGTTCCGCACCGAGTACATGTACCTGGCCAAGCGCCGCCCGCCGACTGAAGAAGAGCAGTTCCTGGTCTATTCCGAGGTCGCGAAGTTGTTCAAGCCCTACCCGGTCATCATCCGCACGTTCGACCTGGGCGGCGACAAGGTGCTGGGTGGATACGCTGAGGCCAACCCTTTTCTTGGTTTGCGCGCCATCCGTCTGACGCTGCAGAAGTTAGACTTGTTCGGTGACCAGCTTCGCGCCATCCTCCGGGCTTCGGCGGTCGGGAACGTGAAGGTGATGTTCCCGATGGTTTCGACTATCGAGGAACTGCGCCGAGCCAAGCTGGAAGTCGAGCGGGCCAAGCGGCAGTTGAAGACTCGGGGCGAGGCGTTTGACGAGGATTTCGAGGTAGGCGTGATGGTCGAGACGCCGTCCGCCGCAATCATGGCCGATCGCCTGGCGCGCGACTGCAGCTTCCTTTCAATCGGGTCCAACGACCTGACCCAGTACACGCTGGCAGTGGACCGGGGCAACGAGCACGTGGCCAAACTGTTCAACCATCTTCACCCGGCGGTGCTGTATCTTATCAAGAGGACGATTGATGCCGCGCACCAGCAGGGGATATGGGTAGGAATGTGCGGCGAGTTTGCATCCGACCCGCTGGGCATGCTCGTCCTGCTCGGGATGGGCGTGGATGAGATGTCGGTGTCGCCAGGCACGATTCCCGAGGCTAAGGGGATTATCCGCGCGATTGACTCCGGGGCGGCGGCTGAGGTCATCGCCGCAGCGATGAAGCTGGGGACCGCGCTTGAGGTCCAGCACCTGCTGCGGCGCGAGATGGACCGGAGATTCCCGCAACTGGCCGAGTTCCTGTTCAGCGCGAAGGACGAGAGGTGAAGAGGAAAGTAGAAAGGGGAAATGGCAAAGTGCGGAAGGGGATGCCAACGGAGAAGGGGGAAGTAGAAAGGGGAAATGGCAAAGTGGGAGCGGGGACGCAACGGGTGAAGGGGAAAGGACGAAGGGGAAATGGCAAAGTGGGGACAGGAACGCTCGCGGTGAAGGGGAAGGCAAAGGGGAAAGGGGAAATGGCAAAGGGGAAAGGGGGAATGGCGAAGGGCAAAGGGGAAATGGCAAAGGGGGCGATGAATCGGGAGCGGGGGACCGACCAGATGCTTGCCTTGGCGATGAGCCTGCCGGACCAGATCGAGCAGGGAGCTAGCGCCGCGCGAAGTCAGAAGCTAGAAGCTAGATGTCAGAAGTCAGAAGTCCGGATACTGCGAACTGCGAACCGCAAACTGGAGACTGACCCTTCGTTCGACGCGGTTGCGGTCGCGGGGATGGGCGGGTCAGGAATCAGTGCGAGGATCGTCCATGGACTGCTGCTCGACAAACTGGGCGTACCGTTCTTCGTCTGCAATGACTATGACATCCCGGCCGCGGTCTCCTCAAAGACCCTGTTCGTGGCAGTCAGTTACTCGGGCAACACCGAGGAGACTCTGTCGTCCTATGCGCAGGCCCGGGCCAAAGGCTGCCCCATCGTCGCCATTACGTCCGGCGGCGAACTGGGTCGGCTGGCTGCGAAGGCAGGCTACCCGGTGGTTCCGGTACCGGGCGGAATGCCGCCGCGGGCCGCACTCGGATACTTGTTCTCGACCCTGCTCGTTATACTCGAACGGCTGGGAGTGTGCGAAAGCCGGCAGCGCGGACTCGAAGAGGCGGTGCGGTTGATGCGAGCCAGACGGAAGTCCTGGTTGGGCCGGGCCCGCACCATCGCGAAGCACCTTGGCGGCCGGCTGCCGATTGTCTATTCGACCAGCCGGGTTTTTGACGCGGTCGCTGACCGCTGGCGCTGCCAGCTCAACGAGAACGCCGGGGTGCTGTGTCACACCAACTTGTTCCCGGAGCATAACCACAACGAGATTGTCGGCATGGGCCGCCCCGAGAACCCGGGCCGTGACGTTGTCGTGTTCGCCCTGCTGGACCGCGAAACCCGCCCGCGCACGCGGTATCGGCTGGAGTCGGTGCTCGACATCACCAGGCACGCCTACTACCTTGCCATGCGTCTTGAGAGCGAGGGCCGGTCGCGTCTGGCCCGCGTATTCTCGCTCATCATGCTCGGTGACCTGGTTTCGGTGGAACTGGCGCGGCTGCGGCACAAGGACGCGATGGAGATTGACCGGATTGATGAACTGAAGCGCCGCATGGCGCAGAAGAGAGGCTGAACCGTGCAGTTCAAGGCAGTTATTCCCGCGGCGGGTGAGGGTCGTCGGCTCAAGCCGCACACTCATACAACACCCAAGATTCTCCTCCAAGTTGCAGGCAAGTCGATTATCGGCCACATCATGGACCGGTTGCTCCCGGCCGGGCCGGACGAAGTAATCGTCGTGGTCGGCGCGCAGGGCGACCAGGTCAAGCAGTACCTGACGAGCGAGTACCGGTGCCCGTTCCGGTTCGTGCAGCAGACCGACCCGAAGGGCCTAGGCGACGCGGTGTACCGGGCAAAGGACGCCTTTGCCGGCGAGCCGATTCTGGTCCTGCTCGGCGATACGATTGTCGACCTCGATATGTCGAAGATGGTCGGCCGGGACAATGTCATCGGTGTCAAGCCGGTGTCGGACCCGCGCCGGTTCGGGATTGTCGAGCTCCGGGGCAGGTACGCGCGCCGGCTGGTCGAGAAGCCGGAGCGGCCCAGGAGCAACCTCGCCATTGTCGGCGTCTATTTCTTCCGCGATTCGGGCCTCCTGTTCGGGGCGCTTGACCGGCTGATTGCGCGCGGCCGCAGGACCCGGGGCGAGTTCCAGCTTACCGATGCCCTGCAACTGCTGATTGACGCAGGCATGAAGATAAAGACGCGGGTCATCGAGCATTGGCTGGACTGCGGCACCCGCGACGCGATGCTTGAGACCAATCGGTACCTGCTGGCAAAGGGAGGCTATTTCAAGCCCCGGCGGAACACGGTCATCGTGCCGCCGGTGTTCATCCATGACAGCGCGAAGATCGAGGGTTCAGTCGTCGGTCCGAACGTCTCCATCGGGGCAGAAGCGGAGATTCGCGGCTCCATCGTCTCCGACTCCATCATCAACCGGCGGGTCGTGGTCGAGCACGCTCTGCTCCAAGGGTCGATCCTCGGCGAGAGCTCGGTCGTGCGTGACAGCCCGCGCCGGCTCAACCTCGGCGGGTTCTCCGAACTCGAAGTCGGATGACTGGCTCAGGAAATGACGAAACCCGAAGCTCGAATGACGAGTGAATGACCAATGACCAGTCGGCTTCGGCCTTCGGTCATTCGGGATTGATTCGTCATTCGGACTTCGTGATTCGGGTTTGTGAGTCATCTCGCCAGTGCTGACATTCACAGTCGAGAAAACCGATTCCCTCGCTCGCCTGGGTCGGCTGGACCTTCCCCACGGCACGGTCAGCACTCCCTGCTTCATGCCGGTGGGCACGCAGGGCACGGTCAAGACTCTGACCCCGGTTGAGATTGCCGAGGCCGGCGCCGAAATCATCGTCTGCAACACTTATCATCTTTACCTGCGGCCCGGACACAAACGGATTCAGGCGGCAGGCGGGCTGTCTAAGTTCATGGGCTGGGACCGGCCGATCCTCACCGACTCCGGCGGGTTCCAGGTCTATTCGCTCGCTTCGATGACCCGCGTAACCGACGAGGGCGCGCAGTTCCAATCGCACGTTGACGGCAGCCGGCACATGTTCACGCCGGAACTGGTCGTCGAAATCCAGGAAGCGCTGGGTTCGGATATCGCGATGTGCCTTGATGAATGCCCGCCTTACCCGGTGAGCCGACCGGCCGCCGAGGCAGCGGCGGCAAGGACCTCGCTTTGGGCCGACCGGTGCGCGGCGGCGCGACAGCCGGGCACCAACCTCTTCGGCATCGTGCAGGGCGCGACCTATCCGGACCTGCGCGAGCAGAGCGCGAAGTCGCTCGTCGCACTCGGCCTGCCCGGCTACGCAATCGGCGGGCTGTGCCTCGGCGAACCGTCGGCCGTGACCTACGACATGGTGGGACTCGTCGCCGCGCTGCTGCCCGCGGACCGGCCCCGCTACCTGATGGGCGCGGGCTACCCGGAAGACATCATTGCCTCGGTCCGGCTCGGCGTGGACATGTTCGACTGCGTGCTGCCCACGCGCAACGGCCGTACCGGCACCGCGTTCACCAGTACGGGCCGCGTCGTCATCCGGAATGCGAAGCACGCGGATGACCCGGCCCCGCTTGACGAGGCCTGCGACTGCTATGCGTGCCGGACGTTCTCGCGGGCGTATCTGCGCCACCTGTTCGTGGTCGGCGAGTCGCTCGGGCCCAGGCTTCTGACCCTGCACAATGTCCGGTTCTTCCAGCGCCTGATGCAGGGCATCCGCACCGCGATTGAGCAGGGAGCATTTGAGAGTTGGTCCAGCGAGTTTCTGGACCGATACCGGTCGGAGAGGGGACAGTCCCCAGGGTCCGAATCAGACAACGGGGACTGTCCCCAAGTCAATTAACTCAGGGAGGCAAGAATGAGACAGCTACTCACCGTGTTGACCGCTGCGGCAATCGTCGCCGGCCTGTCTTGTGGCGGCAATGCCGGTAATACCGGTAAGGCCGGCGCCGGCAGCGCCATCAAGATTGGCCTGGTCGTCCCGCTGACCGGCGACGTCAAGACTTTCGGCGAGTCGGCCCGCAACGGCTCGATGCTCGCCATTGAAGAGGTCAACGCCGCCGGCGGCATAAACGGCCGGAAGATCCAGGCAATCGCGGCCGACGACAAGAACGACCCGACCGAGACCAGCAACGCCGGGGCCAAGCTGATGGACATGGACCAGGTCGTGGCAATCATCGGGTCGGTGTCGTCCAAGTGCTCGGTGCCGCTCTCGGACAAGTGCCAGAGCGCGAAGATACCGATGATTACGCCGACCTCGACCAATCCCAGGGTAACGGTCGGAGATGACGGCTTGCGCAAGGACTACGTGTTCCGGGCGTGTTTCATCGACCCCTTCCAGGGCACGGTCGGCGCGAAGTTCGCCTACGACAGCCTGAAGGCAAAGACCGCGGCCGTGATGTACGACGTCGGCAACGACTACTCAAAGGGCCTCGCCGACTACTTCAAGGCCGCGTTTGAGAAGGACGGCGGCAAGGTCACGGCGTTCGAGTCCTACGCCAAGGACGACGTCGACTTCTCCGCGCTCCTGACCAAGATCAAGCAGTCCAGCCCGGACGTGCTGTTCATACCGGACTACTACAACAAGGTTGGCCTGATTGCCAGGCAGGCGCGCCAGCTCGGGGTTGCGGCCGTATTCCTTGGCGGGGACGGCTGGGATTCACCCGAAATGACCAAGATTGCCGGGGACGCCATCTACGGCGGCTACTTCACCAATCACTACTCGCCCGACGACCCGCGACCCGAGGTGCAGGAATGGGTGAAGAAGTACCAGGCCAAGTACGGCCAGAAGCCGGACGCGCTCGCTACTCTCGGGTATGACGCGGCCTTGCTGCTGATACAGGCCCTGAAGAACGCGCCCAATGCGAAGCCGGAGGAAATCAAGACGGCGCTCGGCGCTATCAGGGACTTCCCGTGCGTGTCGGGCAAGATTACCTTTGACGAATGGGGCAACCCAATCAAGAGCGCGGCCGTGTTGGAGTACACGAAGGACGGTCAGAAGTACGTAACCACTATCAACCCGTAGGCCCGCGGCTGCGCCGCCAGTTAGCAGTTAGTAAGTTAGCAGTGGCGGCCGCCGATTGCGTGGTCGCTGTTCTCAACTCCTACCTGCTAACTCCTAACTCCTAACTCTACTTGGCCGGAGCGCGGGCCAGCAGCTCGGAAATCCGGCCCAACAGCATCTCCTGGTTCACCGGCTTGGTTACGAACGCGTCCGCGCCCTCGTCGAGGGCGCGTATCTTGTACGACGGGTCGGACATGCCGGTAAGGACGATAATGGGCGCGGTGCAGGCCTTGTCTTCCTTGAGTGACGCCAGGATCTTGTAGCCGTCGATTCCGGGCATCTGGATGTCGAGCAGCATCAGGTCGTATGCACTGAGGTTGAACACGCCCAGCGCGTTCTTGGCCTCGCTGACGCGGTAGCCCGCGGCCTCAAGCATCTTCCTGAGCATCAACCGGAACGTGGTGTCGTCGTCGACAATGACAATGTGCTTCTGATCCATCGCAGTGAGTCTAAGAACAAATACGGACGTGTCAACACCGTGCCGGGCCGGGAGACGCTCTGCGGCCTACGGCTTACGGCCTACGGCTTACGGCTTACGGTTTGCGGTGTACGGTTTACGGTGTGCGGTTTGTGATTCACGGCTTACGGCCCACGGCTCCTGGTTCATTATAATGAACCGCGTCTCACGGGCAGCAGGGACTAGGGACCAGAGACAAGGAACTAGGAACCAGGAACTGACAACTCGCCCCGTTGGCGCGACGGCGGGGGAGACGCCGTCCGCGCGTCGGGCCGAAAACCCGCATCATGTGCTTGCGGGGTGCTTGCGTCGGTGCTTGGGCGGGAACGTGTGGCCGCATTCCAGGCAAGTAATGAGGATTCTCCGTTTACCGACAAGGCCGGTCGAGCAGGGACATGCGTGCTTGTCAACGTGGAGATGGTCGGAACCACACTTCGGGCATCTAACATCGTCGTCTTTGATGGTTACTGATTCTAACGGTAACTGAGTCATAGTCAAAGAAGCTGAGGCGGGCGAGGTCGGATGGACTACGGTCTGCGGCAAACGGCCGACTGCTTGCGGTCTACGGCGTACGGTTCACGGACTTCGGCTCACGGTTTGCGCTGGAGGTAGGGGAGAATGGGGGCGGTCAGTCCACTAGACGGATTCAAGCGGCGACGACGTCCCGTCAGGCGGTGTGGTTGGTCGGACTGGCGTGCGGAGGCCATCCCACGGGACTCCAGCCAGTGCTTCCACGATAGCCCCATTCCCATCTGGTGTGGCAAACGCGGCCTGCAGGCCAAAGACCCTCAATGCTGGAACGCCGTCCAGCGACAGTCGGTTCACGGTTTCGTCGTACGCATCCTTGTTGGGCTCCACGATGCACACACGAAGGTGTTCATTGAAGCTCATGGCGTCGCTTAGCAGCGAGTTTATGTACCAGTCCCGAAATGTGTAGCCTATGACTACGCACAGCTTTGCCGACAGGAGACTCGCGCGGAACTGCCGGTGGTTGTACCTGAAGACCTCGTCCGTCGGGACGCCCTTAAAGGCCGGAAAGAGCAGAGCATGGTCATTCAGGTCGTGCATCCTCCTACCCGTACCACGCACGAGTGCACTCTCCCATCCCATGTCTTCCCATGCCCAGTCGACTGAGCCGTGCAGTTTGAAGAGCGCGATTTCTGGTTGAGGGGCGGCCTTTTCGTCGAAGAACGGTCCGTAGCTGTCGGCGTGCCATGAAGAGACGTGGCCTTTGGTGAACCCATCGTACATCAGTATACCTTCATGGAGGTCCGGGAGCCCCAGCAGCGCTTCCTCCAAGACGTTGTCATAGTTCGTCGTGAACACGGGCAGTCGCACGGCCCCACTCTCACCAATGATCGCACTCAGCAGTAGCCCGTAGTGTTCGCGGCACTCCGCCTTGGCCCGCTTCCCGTATACATCAATGACCGCCTCGCGTACCTTCCGATTGAGGTCACCGTACATCGTCAGCATTTCTGTTCGGAACACTCGCAGTTGATCTGATAGACCCTGGCATAGGGGGGCGAAATCGGGGTTGGGTTTGCGGTTCGCCGCTTGGTTGGTAAGCCTCGCTGCAAAGTCTTGAAGTCGTGTGGCGAGGTTCGACAGAACGCTACTGACATATGCAGTCCCGGGGGATGAGGAGGACCCGCCCGGTTCAAGACCTGCCAAGAGAGCTGTCACGTCCAGAATGAGCTCGACGTCCATCTTCCCAACGTCGGAACCAGCGCCGACCGCTGTTGCCAACTGCTGGAATTCCTTCATTCCAACGACTTCCTTAAGCCTGTCGAGCCCAAAGAAGTCACGGCACACGGGATAGCCGAACGGCTTGGACGCCCCTGCACCCACGAGCAGCACTTTGTCTATACTCACGGGAGGATTGTATCTAGCGTGGGCGGAAATGTCAAGGCGGCGGGGCGGGGCTCAGGAGTTCGGAACAGCGGCCGGGCGGGTAGGAGAGAAGTCCTCTCGTCGGCCCGGCAGGGGTTCGCGTCATGCCCCCGCATCTCCGCATTCTCAGAGTCCCACGTGGTCGTAGTACCAGTTGAAGAAGTGGTCAACCTGCAGCAGCGACTTGAAGTGAAACCGCTCGCGTAAGTCGGACAGAAGCCTATTGTATTGCCGATACGACCCTTCGGAGAAATGGGTCGGGAAGGGTTCGCAGGCCAAGTCGCGCAGAACCGCGACCGGCCGCTTGTTAAGGATGGCGAAGCTGTCAGGTGCGTATGTGGCCATGACTTCTGTGACTTGATTACGTCCCATTCCTTTCGGCTTCGCCCCCATCGCGGCATCGAACAGCTTACCCGGTTCCTGATCCGTAGACCGGCGGACCAGACTGACAACGTTCACGAAATGGCGGTAGCCGGCGAAGATGCCTTTCTGCGACCGCCAGAGTGAGTCTGACGCCCAGAGATGGTCGGGCTTCTTCGTCAGCCGGTCGTACGCCGCGACGAACTCCTCGCGAGTCAAGCCAGGTCGGCACATCTGCTCAAGCACTGTGTGTGCTATCCCGTAGCCTTGGAGTCTACCTTTGAAGGTCCTTTCGCCGTCGTCTGCTCTACGGTACCGCTCCAAGTACCGTTCTGCCTTGTTGAGGTCCAGCTTGGGTTGGACAGATGCTTCCTTCTTGGCCTTATCCCTCACGCGGTCCATTCTGGCGTGATACTTGTCGTATTTCGCTCGGTACTGACTAATTGCCAAGTTCGTAGCATGCTGCGACCCGGGCAAGGCTGCAATCTTGTCGAATAGCTGCTCGGCTTCCGTGGCCAGCGGGTCAGATGACCGAACCGTGACTGCAGCCGAGATCTCGTAGTTGTCCACGAGGCCACCTCGGGTCAGATTCGCTGACCCGACGACCATATGCGATGTGCCTCCCTTGCGGAAGTAGTACAGCTTCGGATGGAACATGGCGTTACCTGAACTTCCAACTAGAAACACTTTCGCAGATAGAGAACGGCGACACATGTCGTACAGCGTCTGAAGTGCGTCTGGCTCAGTGTAGGACAGGTCCAAGCCGCAATAGAACTCGACTGAGGTCCCACGGAGGAGCGCTTTCTTGAGTTCGGCGGCAATGAGATTCAGGCCCGAGGTACACAGAAAGGCAGTGGATACGCTGATCCTGTCGGCCGTTCGCACATGACCTAGTATCATCCGCAGGTGATTCAACTCTGTGGCATTGGTGACCAGTTCTGTCTTCATGGGACATCTCCCTCAGCTATTGTCTTTCGCACTGTGTTCAGCCGGCTGTTCGGCACTTGGTTGACCGGACTCCTACTCCAACCAAAAGACTTCGGGGATATTCCAACACTATTCCCTCCGCGTCAAGCCCGTGCGGGGTTCGGGGTTCGCCATCAGGCCTATGATACGACCTCGGGTTAGAATGTCAAGCCGACGGGTCGTCGTCGGGCGGCGGGTCCGTCCTGAATCCGATGTTCGTCCGGAACCCCTTAGTGTCTTGGTGTCTTTGTGGTGCACTCCTATCTCGGTTCCAGGGGTCGTCGTCGGGCGGCGGGTCCGTCCTGAATCCGATGTTCGTCCGGAACCCCTTTGTGTCTTGGTGTCTTTGTGGTGCACTCCTATCTCGGTTCTCGGGGTCGTCCGGGCCGGGTTCGCAGCGGGTCTCAGCCTCGACCTGAGCCTCGACCTCGCCGATGTCCTGCCTCATCTTCCGCAGATAGTCGTCCGGCAGCATGACGGGGGATTTCGGGGATACGTCAATCAACTCCCAATCCGTCAAGGCCGAGGCGGTTTAGTTGCCGATTCGTCCCGTGCGACCGGCGGAGCGAGGGCGTCATCTTCGTCGCCGGCGGTCTGGTAGATGAGCGGGCGATAGCGCGGCGGCGGAACTGGTTTGCCGGTTTCCCGAGCGGCTTCCAGCCACGCCTTCTTGGCTATTTCGAGCTCGGCCAGCGCCTCTTCCGGCGTACGCCCAAATGCCGAGCAGGCATCGAGGTCCGGTATGTCCGCGACATACCCGCCGTCTTCTTCGCTGTAGAAGATGTTGATGTGATAATCACTCACGTCGCTTCATCTCGTCACAGTTATAACGTTGCCGCGGCGGGAGTCAAGCTCTGCACGGCCCCGGTCCGAGAGGCCGTCGTGACGAAGGGTTCCCGAAGACCCCAGGGGAGAACCAGTACGCCGAGGACCTTGATGATGATGGCGGCGAGGCGCGAGGAATGGCCTCTCATCGTCAGGGCGTAGACGCCAAGCGAAACGAGGAAGACCGCCCACACGTAGGTGAGCACGAGAAGCAGCCAGTCAACGAACATCATCTGAATCTGGCGTGAAACGGGCCGAAAGTCAAGGACGGTGCGCCGGGCGGCGAGGTTGTCTGGCCCGAAAACGCTGGGCTAAGGAGTAGAGTAGAGTTTTGACTAAGGTCTTGAGGAACCATTCGACGAAGGAGTCGAGGTAACAATCGAGGAACCATTCAAGGAAGCAATCGGGGTGAGAATCGAGGAACCACTCGACGAAGGAGTCGAGGTAGCAATCGAGGAACCATTCGGCGAAGGAGTCGAGGTAACGATCGAGGAACCATTCGACGAAGGAATCGGGGTAACAATCAAGGAACCATTCGGCGAAGGAGTCGGGGTAGCAATCGAGGAACCATTCGAGGAACGAATCGACGAACCAATCCGGGAAGGAATCAGGGAACCAATTGACGGGGGGAATGCCCCCCCACCGGGCCCCCTGCCAGGAAGATGAAGAAAACATGCCCCTTTTTGCTGGAAAGAGCGGATTATACATGTGAGGGCGGAAGAGAGGAATCAAGGGGTCCAGGATTCGAGGATTCCATGAGTCGAGCATAAGAGGGAAAGGCCGAGGGACCAATGGAGCGAGTGGTCAACTGCGGCACCGGAGGTCGTCCGCTGACGTTTCTCAATATGTAGTATAGTACATATTCCGCGGCCTACGATGACGGGCTTCAACCCGCCTATTATCAAGTCGTTATCACCGATTGCCGGTTTCTACCCTCCCGTGCTCCCAGGGCTGCAATCGAATAAGGTTTAGGTTAAGGTTTAGGCTAAGGCTTTGGACGAGCTTTGAACCAAGCTTTGAAACGAGCTGTCTCGCGAGCTTTTGAGCGAGCCTTGAACTGAGCGATGGAAGAAGCGATGGCCTGAGCTTTGGCCTGAGCGATGCGCGATGCGATGGAGCGAGCTTTGGACCAAGCTCTGAAATGAGCTCTTGAAACAGCTTTCTAGTACGCTTTCCACTGAGCTTCGCGATGAGCTTTCCGTCGAGCTTTCGTCGCGGTTCTGAGCTGCGAGTTTCCAGTCACGAGAGACCCTCTCGTTCGACTCAGGGCGACTCAGCGCCGGCTTGCATCTGTCAGTATCGGAAGTCGGTCTTGCGGTGCCTCGCCCCGGGGGCGAGGGCGCGAGCGCGAAGTCCAAAGTGCGAAGTGCAAATGACAAAGTACGGAGGACAAAGGCTTGCACCGGCAAACCCCTGGGACGAGACCGGCTGACGGCCGGGGCCGGAAGCGAAGTGCGGGCGGAGTTCCGCTGCCGAACTCCGCCCGCGCATTAGGCTCCATGCCAAACCGGCCATTGACAAGCGGCGGGAAGAGCCGATAATCAGGCGTCTGGGGAATGCCATGAAACTGCCGAAGTCATTCCGCACGTTCCTACGAAGGCGCAGTCACGCGGAGCGCAGCGGAGTCGAGGAATCTCTCAGCGTGCCCGAGAGACCCCTCCACTTCGGTCGGGGTGACAAAGGGTGCGCGAGAACCTACCGTGTCTGTCGGGGTGACAGACACTTAGGAGGTGCCATGAAGTACGCGTCGGTGCTGTTAGCCGTAAGCTGTCTGCTGTCAGCCGTCAATGCCCAGTGGTATGAGACCACGATTCAGTTGCCGGATTCAGCCGATCCATTTGCCCTGTGCTACAATTCAATCAACAATAAGGTCTATTCCGCGAACCAGATTAGTGACGACGTGACCGTGATTGGCGGCGCGACGAACCAGGTCATCACCACCGTCAGCGCCGGACACCAGCCTCAGGCCCTCTGCTATAACCCCCGAAACAACAAGGTCTACTGCGCGAACAACCGCAGCGGCACCGTGACCGTGATTGACGGCGCAGCCGACTCGGTCATCACGACCGTCACAACAGGGGGCCGGCCCCTGGCCCTCTGCTACAACCCGCAGGACAACAAGGTCTACAGTGCGAATAGCGGCAGCACGCCCATCGATACCATGACCGTTATTGACGGCGCGACGAACCAGGTCATCACCACCGTCACCGCGGGAGACTACCCTCAAGCCCTCTGCTACAATCCCCAGAACAACAAGGTCTACTGCGCGAACAACAACAGCGGCACCGTGACCGTGATTGACGGCGCGACGGACCAGGTCATCGCTACCGTCACCGTGGGAGACTACCCTCAAGCCCTCTGCTACAACCCCCAAAACAACAAGGTCTACTGTGCGAACGCCGGCGGCGGCATGACCGTGATAGACGGCGCGACAGACCAGGTCATTACGACCGTCGGCGTAGGATACTATCCCTTTGCCCTCTGCTACAACCCCCAAAACAACAAGGTCTACTGCGTGAACTGGGGGAGCGGCGTGATCGTGATAGACGGCGCGACGAACCAGATTATCACCACTGTTACCGGATTAAGCGGCGGTTCAGCCCTCCTCTACAACCCTCAGAACAACAAGGTCTACTGCGCGGTCCACTACGTATTCGTGATTGACGGCGCGACGAATCAGGTGCTCCGGACCATCGAAGTAGTGGGCCGCGAGCAGTTTGATTTCACCTGGAACCCAGTCCAGAACCGGGTGTATGTTGCGAACCAGGGCAGTTCGAGCATCTCGGTCCTGCGCGATTGGGCAGGGGGAATTGAGGAGAGTCCCAAGCCGCAAGCCCCAAGCCACAAGCCCGCGGCCACGGTCATCCGCAGTCTGCCGTCCGGCGCGGTCGCATTCGATGCCGTGGGGCGGAGGGTCGTTGGCACGAGGCCCGGAGTGTACTTCGTCCGTGAAGAGCCGCAAGCCGCAGGCAGCAAGTCGCAGGCCTTCTGCAAGGTTGTTATCGCAAGATAGCAGCAACTGACGCGACCGTGCCGCCGGGACCGCACACCGTGCCCCAGAACCGACATAGAGCCATTTGTCACCCCGAGCGAACCCGTTCGACTCGCCACGCTGCACTGTCATTTCGAGCGAGTCCGACGAGTCGAGAAATCTCGTCCTTCGGCGCGACTCGCTCAGGGCAGGCTCCGTCAGTCGAGGGGTCTCTCAGGCGAGATTCCTCGACTCCGGCGAGGACGCCTCCGTGTGGCTCCGCCACCGTATGAACGAACGGAATGACAGCACCCGTCGGGAGAGAATCGTCATCCTGCCCGGCCAAGCGTAATCGTATGGGTTCGCGGCCCTATGTCGGATTCAGGGCCATGACGACTGTTTGACATCCGGCCGGTACGGGATAGGCTAGTTTGCTGTTCGGGAGTCGTCGTGCCGGAGGATTGCGGCGGCGCGGCCGGCAACGTGTAGACGTAGTTCAGTGCAGGCAATTGGAACGTCGATAAGGAGTGACAGATGATGACGAGGAAGAATCGTACAATCGGGATGCTGACGGTTTGCATGGCGGTTGCCGCGTGCATCGGAACCGTCTCGGCGGATTGGGTCACGGCCACGGTTGAGGCAGGCATGACCCCGTGGGCCGTGGCGGTGAACCCGGTCACCAATCGAATCTATGTCGCGAACTTCGGCAGCAACAACGTGTCGGTGATTGACGGCGCGACCAACGAGATGACCACGGTGCCCGCCGGTTCGCATCCATATGCCGTCGCGGTGAACCCGGTTACGAACAAGATCTATGTCGCGAACTTCGGCAGCAGCGACGTCACCGTGATTGACGGTGCGACCAATGGCACGGCGACGGTGGTCACGGGCTCGCAGTCCTGTGCCGTGGCGGTGAACCCGGTCACGAATAAGGTGTACGTCGCGAACAACGGCAGAAACACCGTGACGGTGATCGACGGCGTGACCAACGACACGACGACGGTGCCCGTAGACTCGGCGCCCTGTGCCGTGGCGGTTAACCCGGTCACGAACAAGATCTACGTCGCGAACGCCCTTTGGTTCAGGGGTGCTGTCACGGTGATCGACGGCGCGACCAACGCCACGACCAGCGTACGCGCCGGCACGACCCCCCTTGCCGTGGCGGTGAACCCGGTCACGAACAAGATCTACGTCGTGAACAACGACGGCAACAACGTGACGGTGGTCGACGGCGCGACCAACGGCACGACGACGGTGCCCGCAGGCGATTACCCCTATGCCGTGGCAGCGAACCCGGTCACGAACAAGATCTACGTCGCGAACGCGGTCAGCAACGACGTGATGGTGATTGACGGCGCGACCAACGCCACGACCATGGTGTCCGTCGGCGATAACCCGCGTGCCTTGGCGGTGAACCCGGTCACGAACAAGATCTACGTCGCGAACGTCAGCGGCAGCAACGTGACCGTGATGGACGGCGCGACCAACGCCACGACCACGGTGGCGGTTGGTACAACTCCGTATTCCGTGGCCGTGAACCCGGTAACGAACAGGGTCTACGTCCCGAACCGCCTGAGTGCCAATGTGACGGTGGTCGACGGAGCCAACAACGATACCACGACGGTGACTGCCGGCGATTCCCCGCGGGCCGTGGCGGTCAACCCGGTCACGAACAAGACCTACGTCGCGAACGGCCTGAGTGCCAACGTGACGGTAATCGACGGCGCCACGGGCGATACCGTCACGGTGCCCGCCGGCGATGGCCCCCGGGCCGTGGCGGTGAACCCGGTCACGAACAATATCTACGTCGCGAACGCAGGCAGCGACAACGTGACGGTGATTGACGGCGCGACCAACGATACCGCCCTGGTGCCCGCAGGCTCTTACCCTTGCGCCGTGGCGGTGAATACGGTCACGAACAAGATTTACGTCGCGAACGCGGGCAGCGCCGACGTGACGGTGATTGACGGCGCGACCCACGACACGATTACGGTAGCTGCCGGAGACAGCGCCTGTGCGGTTGCAGTGAACCCGGCCATGAACAAGATCTACGTCGCGAACTACCTCAGCAACAACGTGACGGTGATTGACGGCGCGACGAACGACGCGACCACGGTTGCGGTCGGATACAATCCTAATGCGGTGGCGGTGAACCCGGTCACGAATAAGATATACGTCACGAACTCCGGCAGCACTACCATGACGGTGATCGACGGCGTGAGCAATCACACGACTTTCGTGCCTCTGCGTCCGTCTCCCAGTGCGGTGGCGGTGAACCCGGTTACGAACAAGATCTACGTCGCGAACACCGCAAACAACACCGTGGCGGTGATCGACGGCATGAACAACATCGCGACCATGGTGGACGCAGATTCGTCCCCGCAGGCGGTGACGGTGAACTCGATTGCCAACAAGATCTACGTCGCGAACACCGGCGGTGCCACCGTGATGGTCATCGACGGCGCGACGAACGCCACATCGCTCGTGACCGTTGGGGTTCCTCCTTATGCCATGGCGGTCAACCCGGTCACGGGCAGGGTCTACGTCGCGAATGAAGGTGGCGGCACCGTGACGGTGATAGCGGAAGCGCCGGTCAATGACGTGGAGGTACGCGCAGCGTTCGACCGGCTCCCCGGTGACACGACAACGCTTGCACGCCCGGCCCTTACCGGCAAAGGCGTGAACCGTTCGACACCGGGCCGGACCACGATGATGGGAGTTGGCAACAGGGTGAATACCTCCCAGGTGGAATGGGACTGGGCGACCGTCGACTCCGGCGCCGGGACCGATTCCATCACGTGGACCTACAACTGGGGCACGGACTCGCTGATTTCGGGCGAGAACTTCGTCTGCTGCGTGCCGTTCGAAGACCAGGCCGGGACCTCGAACAACCTCGGGCTGGGTTCGCCGTTTGCGGGCAACCTTGAGGTCTACCCGGTGTACCGGATCGTGTCCTTTGAAGGTATCGTTGAGATGACGAAGTCCGAAGTCAGAATGGCGAAGTTGCCGACCATCGTCCGCGGCGTCCTGTTCTTGGGGGACGACCGAAGACCGGGGACCGGAGACCGGGCGGTGCTGCTCGACATCGCGGGCCGGAAGGTCGTGGACCTTACGCCCGGGGCGAATGACGTGAGTAGGCTTGCGCCCGGCGTGTACTTCGTGCGCGAGCGGTTAGCGGTTGGCGGTGAGCGGAACGCGGTCCACAAGGTCGTGCTTACGCGATAGGTCGGCAACGTGAGAATCACAAGTGTGCTGCTGGTCCTGTGCTGCATGCTGTATGCTCCGGCCAACAGCCAGCAGCTCGTAACTACCATAGTGTTGCCCGATACGCTCGGGCCGCTGAACGGGCCGTATCACATAGCCTGCACTGGCGATTCTGCCTTTCCACGGCTCTACATCGGCGGCGAAGGCGACAGCGGTGGTGTTATCGTTGCTGAAGCCATCACCTGCAAGAGACTGGCACGGATTCCGACCGGCCCGGTCAAGACTCTCTGCTTCGTCCCGCCGCACGGCAAGCTCTACGTTGCCAGGGCGGGTAATGACTCGGTTGTGGTGGTGGACTGCGCCACGAACCAAGTGACTTCAATTGTCCGCACCGCCGACATCGTACTAACCATGCAGTACAACAGCCAGAACGACCGCTTGTACTGCGGCGGGAACTCAACGACGGTCCTGGACTGCGCAGCGGATACTGTGGTTCGCACGATTGCGGTTTCAGCCTCCGCGTTCGCCTTGGATTCCAGCGATGCCAAGCTGTACGCCGGGGGCGGCGGGCCGCTGACGGTCATCGACTGCGCCACAGACAGCGTCACGGCCATCATCCGAGAGATTGGCCCGGTGGAGGCGCTCAGCTTCAACCCGACAGCAGGGAAAGTCTACGCGACGTCCGGCGAAACCCTGTACGCAGTCCGTACCGACGGCGACAGCATCGTGACCCGACTGCACTTCACAAGTCTTCTGCCAGTGCTGGCCTGCGATCCG
>Ga0265595_1000175_pt1 | contig 62505 bp, 50 predicted proteins | sample saktaG_15_FD_190148 | JGI IMG/M metagenome (GOLD analysis project Ga0265595, IMG submission 190148) | Saline water microbial communities from Sakinaw Lake, British Columbia, Canada - sak_2013_06_06_50m | ecosystem: Environmental > Aquatic > Non-marine Saline and Alkaline > Saline ... | reverse complement strand
TATTTCCTATCCTTTCTTCATGTGATATTATACCAAGGTAAGATAAGATCGCATTTAGGAGGTTGTGGTATGGAAACAAGGCTAAAAATGGTCTATTGGAAAAGCGAAAAGTTCTGGGTAGGAAAACTCCTCGAACATCCAGAAATAATGACACAGGGGGAGACGTTGGAAGAACTTGAAGATAACATGAAGGACGCTTACTCGCTGATGACAATGGACGATGTACCGGCAGAGCATAAGGTTAAAGAACTTATCTTCGCCGTATGAAAAGAAAAGACCTCATCAAAAAAAACACATCTTTTGGATGTATTCTCCTGAGACACGGCCACCGGCACGATCTTTACAGCAATCATAAAACCGGTAAAAAGCAACCTGTACCAAGGCATAATGAAATAGACGAAGCCCTCGCAAAGCATATAATTAAAGAATTGACATAACACAAAGGCAATTCACCGGACGCTCGTTCCTCGCGCCGGTGATCTTTTCGTTCTGCAAACAATCAATATGGAGTTATTATGAATAGATTGAGTAAAAAATTGCTGATCGGAATTCTGTTCCTGACAGCAATGCTGATATTTGGAGGCATTCTTCAATCATATGCTGCTGACTTGCAGATGTTCTCCAATGCGAGATTGGTGAATAATCCAGCAAATGATGGAGATAGCTTCTTTGTGGAAGCTGATGGAAAATCTTTCCATGTAAGGCTTTATTTTGTTGACTGTCCTGAAACTTCTACCAGCTCTAAGACTGATGCGCAAAGGGTACGGGAGCAAACACGATATTTTGGATTATCCCGCGCTATACGTACCATTCATTTTGGCAATGAAGCAAAAACTTTTGTTGAACGTATCCTTGCTAAACCTTTCACTGTTCATACAGCCTTTGCAAGTGCCCTGGGAAGGTCAGCCAAAGGCCGTGTATATGGGTTCATCATTACAGCTGAGGGAGATGACTTGGGGAGTCTACTTGTTAAAAATGGCTTTGCTCGTACTCACGGTATAGGCAGGGAAACGCCCAATGGCATACAACGCAACGAAATGATTGAAAGGCTTCGCGATTTAGAAACTTCGGCCATGTTGAAACGTATCGGCATTTGGTCGGAAAGTGATCCGGAACGGATTGCAGAATTCCGCGCAACACAACGAAGTGAGGATCAAGAATTAAAGGAATTACAGAGTCAGGTAAAAAAAGACAGCTTTTCAGATGGCTTAATTGATCTAAACACTGCCAGCAAAGAGAAACTTATGGTTATCAATGGAATCGGTCCCGTTCTTGCTGAAAGAATTATAGCTGGGCGCCCCTATAAAACTGTAGATAATTTGCTCAAAGTGAAGGGAATTGGTTCAAAAAAACTTGAAAAGATTCGCCCCTATGTTGTGGTAGGTAAAGAGTAGAGGAGGGATTATTTGATTGACCAGTCACTGTACCTAATTTAACAAAAAGATATGAGCACAAACAATCGGGAACACCATGGCAAAAGTGCTGAAACGACAGGAAAGCCTTAACTCTGCTTTTAAGAAAAGAGCAGGACTTGGCTTAGGATTTGTTGTTACCGGTGTAGTAATCCTAATATTTTTCACGGAAGTTGGGATAGTTGGGGTAATTTTAATTATCTCTGGGATAGCATTGATAAGTAGAGGGCATAAATTTCATGTAGGAGCAGCTGGGGAAAGTTTAGTAGCTGAAGTACTGTCCGACTTCCCAGACGATTGGTATATATTTAATGACATGATTGTTGGACGTTCCCATTTCTGATGCTTTGAGTATTTCAATACCGGCAAGTTTTCCATCAGTAGTAGTATCAATATTTAGACCTTCTGCGATTTCAATAACCCCATCTGGTTTTTCATCACCAAGCTGGAGGTACAGAGCATCTACTTCTTCATCATAATGTACTTTCATTAACTTCTTCCTTTCTTCACAAGAGGAAGTCAGGATTGTTGAAGGACATAAATCACAGGGAACATAAGGGGATGAAAGTTTTAAAACAACCTACGACAATAAGAAACAATGGGATTTTAGGCCTAAGTATACGAGACTATTAAAACTATACGAAAAGCGGTGGGGTGGTAAAATATGACATCTTTAATTAAAATGTTTAGATGGTGAAATAAAAAAGGTGATAGATATTAAACAGCTCCCTTAACCTGAAAAATTGACTGCGAAGTGATGAGATGCGCTCCATACATGTAGAGAAGTTCTCTGATTTATGATTAAATCGACTGGCAAGCTGTCGTCAATTTTTGTTTCTTCAACATCAGTGATGCTATAAAGCGAATACCTTAATATTTCATAATGTTGATTTTTCAATCAATTATAATACTGTCTTAAAAACAGCCTTCCCAATTTAGCAAATATTGTTTAATAACATTTTATCTGTTATCATCTGTCCAACAATTTCTCGATAAAAAAGGGAGTATGCTATGGGACTTCGTGCCAAAATTTTATCAGGGTTTTTGATACTTGCCGCCATGCTGCTGGTGGCCGGTTCTTGGTCAATTTACGAATTGAGGAATATCGGCATGTCCGTTCAGAAACTCCTCCATGAAAATTACAAGAGTATCGATGCGGCAAAATCGATGACCGAGGCCCTCGAAAGAGAGGACAGCGGGATCCTGCTTCTGTTGTTGGGCAAACGTGAGGAGGGACGGGCGATTCTCCAGGCTGCCGATGATTCATTTCATAAAGCGTATGAAACAGCCCGAAGTAACGTGACGATTCCAGGTGAACAGGGATACGTTGAAGCTGTTTCAAAAGCGTATGACCAATACAAAGAACTCTGGGCAAGATCCATCGTCGGCACGGCACAGGAAGGCGATCTGAACTGGTATTTTCAAGATGTTCATTCGTCGTTCCTGGAAGTAAAACGAACCGTCAAAGATCTCAGGGATCTTAACGATCAGGCCATGTACAAAACGGCTTCTAATCTGGAAGGGAGGGCTCACCGGGCAACCATGCCGGGTGTTATAGCCATTGTTTCCGCTTTTATTTTTGCGGTGCTCTTCAGTTTCGTCATCAATCTTTTCGTTGTTACCCCCATCATCAGCGTCACCCGCGGCATCGAGAAATACATTGATACTGGAAAGTCCTTTGATGTGAAAGTTGAAACGAAAGATGAGCTCTCGAAACTGGTTACGTCGGTTAAGAGCCTGATTGCCATGTCGAAAAAATGAGACGGGTTTTATGAGATACCATATTATTTTCCGTTATGCCGGAATCGTTCTGCTGCTCAATGCCGCATTTCTTTTTGTGTCCGCAGTGATTTCATTTTTCAATGGAGACTCCGGATTTTTCCTCCTTGCCTATACCTGCCTTATAGCGGCGCTGTTCGGAGTGTTCCCCTTTATCTTCATCCCGTCGACAGAAGAAATATCAAACAAGGAAGGATTTGCCATCGTTGTATCAAGCTGGCTGCTGTCCTGTCTCATCGGAATGGTTCCCTACGTCTTATGGGGTGGGGAGTTTACCATTACCAACGCATGGTTTGAAAGTGTATCAGGATTTACGACCACGGGATCGTCCATTCTGACAAACATCGAAGCGCTTCCGAAAGGTCTGCTATTCTGGCGCTCGGCCACCCATTGGATCGGAGGAGTGGGCATTATCATATTCGCCTTGTCGGTTCTGCCCTCGATAGGAAAGGTGGGAATAGTCTTGTATAGAGCGGAAACATCGCCCCTTGCAGCGGCAAATTTCAGATACCGGACAAAAAAGACCATGCAGATAATCATGTTCGTTTATGTGGGGCTGACCGTGTTGGAAACCTTCGCCCTTATCGCATGCGACATGAACCTGTTTGATGCGATTACCAATTCCTTTGCCACCATCGCCACCGGAGGATTCTCACCAAAAAATTTGAGTATCGCTTATTATCAAAGCATCTCGGTCGAATGCGTCATTATGATCTTCATGATCCTGTCCGGCATCAACTTCGGGCTACTGTTCGTAACCCTGTCAGGCGACTTTCGAGCCCCGTTCAAATCAGGGGTGATAAAGTTTTATCTGGTCATGCTTGCTGCCGGCGTTATATTGACAGCGGTCAATATCCACGGAACAGTATTCGAGGAATGGGGAGAAGCAATCCGGTATGCGGCTTTTCAAATTATTTCTATCGGAACATCGACCGGATTTGCCACGACCAACAGCAATCTGTGGCCGCCCTTCAGCCAGCTCCTGATTCTGTTTTTCACGTTGCAGTGTGCCTGCAGCGGGTCCACTTCGGGGGGGATAAAGGTTGATCGAACTGTGTTATTCTGGCATGCCATCAAACAGAGGATCACAAAAGCCGAACATCCCCACGCTGTGGTGAAAGCAAAAACAGATGGCGTGGCTGTAGACAGCGATGTTCTGGAGGCAGGTCTCCTTTTTATAACGCTTTATATTGTAATCGTCTTTGTATCGACTCTTCTCATATGTTTCATGGGTGTCGATATCATGTCCGCATTCTCTGCCTCGGCTGCGACAATGGGTAATGTGGGGCCGGGATTCGGTCTGGTCGGCTCAGTGAGCAACTTCAGTCAGATCCCCGAGTTTGGAAAATGGATTCTTACGGGGGATATGCTTCTTGGGCGACTTGAGATTTTTGGTCTGTTTCTATTTTTCCTGTTGAAATCATGGAAATAAGGTGGAGGAAATGTTCGAAATTATCAAAGGATGTCGAAGATGGTTTTTTTAAGAAGCATCTGCCTCCGTGCTTTCCTAACTTAGTCTAACTTAGGGTCGGACCAAGCTAACCCATTGTAATTCAATAATTACAGCCCCATAAATATGCATTGTCGCCCCTTAGAATGCTCTTTTTATCGGTAAAATCATCACTGTAAGAAACCTGTGGTTCTCTGAGTTCGTACATCTCATTGTCGTGACGAACCTCTTTTTGCCGCTTTCAGCGGTCGGCTACAGTTACCTTGTCGGGCTAACTTCTATTCATCACAAATGATCGTCCGAAACAATTATTTATACCATATATCATGTGATATCTCCATGTTTAGTGATTATCACCACATTATTCGTCCGTATTATGTGAACATATTCACAATTACTTTCCATATCGTCTTCGTATATCGATAAGGGATTCTTTCTTCTTTTGGAATCTTAAATATATTGACAAAATAATCATACTTTCTGTACTCTAAATTAATCATATCCTTCAAAAATTATTTCAGATTCTCAGCATCTTTGTACCTTGGGGTGGGAAAGCGAATATAGATTTAATGTGATCTTCAATTAATTGTAAGCTTTGAAGCTTCCCGCAACTTGTCGCGGGAAGCTCCGACTGTTAAGGAAAATGTTTATTTTTTATTCGCTCGCTAACCCCGCCGCAAGCAGCGGGGAATGTGCTCGCTGTTCAGTTCAACAGTTACAATCACTCATGGAGGTAAAAAATGAAAATTGCAATCGTAGGAATAGGCGGCGTTGGCGGTTATTTCGGCGGCAAGCTGGCCCTTAAATACGAATCAAAAGATGATCATCAAATCATGTTTGTCGTCCGGGGACCGCATTTAGAAAAAATCAAGGAGAGCGGGCTTGAAGTCACAACACAGGAAGAAGGCACATTTGTTGCCAGACCCGTATACGCCACGGACAATCCCGAAGAATTGGGTCCCGTGGATGTGATCATCCTTTGCGTCAAGGGCTACGGTCTTGATGCTGCTGCTCGAATGCTGGTGAACAATATCCATGATGATACTGTCATCATCACTGTCTTAAATGGTGTGGATAATGCGGAACGATTAAAAACGACTCTCCATAAAAGGAGTGTTCTAAACGGATGCGTTTATATAAGTTCACGCATCGTTTCACCGGGCAAGATTCAACAGGTAGCCGGCCCCCGCACACTGATTTTCGGTCCCGAAGACGGCTCAATCGAACCGTATAAGAATATCGAGTCAGTCCTGCAAAATGCCGGGATAAAGGCCACACTATCATCAAATATCCAAACAGACGTCTGGACAAAGTTTGTTTTCATGGGTCCTCTTGCGGGCATAACTTCGATGTTGGATAAACCTTTCGGCGCAATAATGGAAGATCAAGACAATGTGAAGATGACTGAAGGATTGATGCGGGAAGTAGAATCACTGGCGAAGGCGCAAAACGTCTCCCTCCCCGATGACGTTGTCCGGAAATCTCTTGCACTGGCTCGTAATTTCCCCTACGAAACGAAATCCTCGCTGCAACTCGACTTTGAAAAGGGGAAACCATCAGAGATCGAAACATTCACGGGATATGTTGTCAAAAGCGGCAAGGTATTCGGCATTACGACACCCTTCCATGATCAGGTTTACTCGGCACTGAAGGAGAAAGAAGCGAAAACGCAATGAGCAAACCAAAGGTATTCGTAACCCGGCTAATACCGGAAGCAGGCTTAGCTATGGTAAGAAATGCCTGTGACGCCGAAATATGGCCTGAGGATATGCCTCCGCCCCGTGATATTCTGTTGGAAAAGGTTCGCGGCATGGTGGGACTTCTACCACTCCTTGCGGACAGAATTGACGGAGAAGTCATGGACTCGGCGGGAAACCAGCTTAAAATCATCAGTAATTATGCCGTCGGGTTTGACAACATCGACATTCAGGCAGCAACTGATCGCGGCATTCTCGTGGGAAATACACCCGGTGTTCTGACGGAAACAACTGCCGATCTCGCTTTTACATTACTGATGGCCGCTGCCAGACGTCTCGGTGAAGGAATCGATTACATTCGAGCTGAGAAGTGGAAAACGTTCAAACCGATGGAGCTTTTAGGGAGGGATATTCATCACGCAACCCTGGGAATCATCGGAATGGGACGAATCGGATTCGAAGTGGCACGGCGGGCAAGAGGATTTGATATGGAGGTTATCTATTACGATCACCGTCGGGTAGAAAAGGGAGAAACAATCGGTGCTACGATGTGCCGTACGCTTGATGAACTGTTTGAACGGGCGGATTTTATAAGCCTTCACGTCCCCCTCACTCCGGAAACACATCCCTTAATTGATACTGCTGCTCTAGCCAAGATGAAAGATACGGCGATCCTTATTAATACGTCCCGCGGTCCCGTTGTTGACTCCGATGCCCTCTATGAAGCGCTGAGCTCAAAAAAAATCGCTTATGCTGCCCTGGACGTTACCGATCCGGAACCGCTACCGCCCGATCATAAGCTCATGACTCTTCCAAACTGTCTGGTTATTCCGCATGTCGGAAGCGCAACTGTAGCGACACGAAGCAGGATGGCTGTCATGGCGGCTGAAAATCTCCTGGCAGGCATAAGAGGACAGGTACCGGATCACCTGGTTAACCCGGACGTACTTGCACACCGCCGTTAGAGTCTTTATTCTTAACAACTGCGTTTTTTGCGCAGATGTTGGTACCAGTTCAAGCAGCAAGATTTAGTTAAGAGTGTAAAGTGAACTAAAGTGAGCTAAAGTACCAAAAGTTAAAAAATGCGCTTTCAGCGCAGCCTGTTTCGAATTTGACCGCGCCGAAGGCGTGTACATTAACTTTAGCTCACTTTAGGCACTTCAAACTTTAGGCACTTTTGGGGTTGCGGCTTTGCCGCTTTAGGAGAAATATCCGTCACCTCATGATCTATGGGTGACGTTTTCTTCAATATCTTTTGAGAAAGGAAGGATGACCTTATGGACACATTATACAAAGACCTCTCGCTTCCACAGCGGATTTTACTGGGTCCCGGTCCCAGTAATGTACCGGATAGTGTACTCAAAGCCATGTCAAGCCCTGTCGTGGGACACCTCGACCCGGCATTTCTTGCCGTTATGGAAGAAGTTCAGGAAATGCTCCGGGCCGTTTTCATGACGAACAATCATTTTACAATCCCCATTTCGGGAACGGGAAGTGCCGGTATGGAAGCCGCTTTGGTAAATATGATCGAAGAGGGTGATCATGTACTCGTCTGCGTCAACGGTGTTTTTGGCGAACGTATGAGTGATATCGTCGGACGGTGTGGAGGTATCCTTAAAAGGGTTGAAGCAATATGGGGGACTCCGATTAATCCTGATGACGTTACCGCCGCGCTTCAGGATTTTCCAGCAACAATTGTGGCCATAGTCCACGCTGAAACATCTACCGGCGTGTTGCAGCCTCTTGAAGAAATCTCAAAGATTGTCCACGAAAAAGGTGCTCTTCTGTTAGTGGATGCAGTTACGTCTCTCGGCGGCGCTCCCGTCAAGATAGATGAGTGGAACATTGATATCTGTTATTCGGGAACCCAGAAATGTCTCAGTTGCCCGCCAGGACTTGCTCCTATTACATTCAGTGAGCCGGCCATTGAAAGGCTGAGAAATCGCTCTCAAAAGGTGCAGTCCTGGTATCTGGATATGACCATGCTGGAAAAATACTGGGGGCCGGATAGAGTGTACCATCATACGGCGCCGATCAGCATGATTTACGCATTGAGAGAATCATTGCGGATTGTGTTGGAAGAAGGTCTGGCGAACAGATGGGAAAGGCATACCAGGCACCACCGCGAGCTAGTTGCAGGTCTCGAAAAGCTGGGGTTAAATATGCTCGTGGAAGAATCATACCGGACACCGATGCTCAATTCCGTAGTTTTTCCATCGGATGTTGATGATGCGGCAGTTCGGAAAAGGCTTCTCGAAGAATATAGCATTGAAATCGGCAGTGGCCTTGGACCCCTTAAAGGGAAAATCTGGCGAATCGGACTGATGGGACATTCCTGCAGTCAGGAAAATGTGGAACACATATTGAATGCCTTGAAGGCCTTGCTCTAACTCTGAATAGCGGCAAATCAGTATCAGTGTAAGGTGGATGCTTATTAACCGAGGGTGGAGTGTGTACACTCCCGGTCAGTTTTTGTCACCCTGAACAATACCACAGTCACCCTGAACGTGTTTCAGGGTCTCCTGAGATTCTGAGCGAGATTCTGAAATAAATTCAGAATGACAAGAGTGGATACTGAAACAAGTGAGATCCTGAAATGAGTTCAGGATGACAAAAGACACATTTTGAGACTTTTTACGAGACTGTCGACTAAAGTCCGTCTTATAAAAGATATCTGTATTTAGAATAATTTTCACTTAATATCGGCATGATAGGCTTGGAGGGATTTAACTTCACTGTCCCCCTGTCGAAAAGCCTCAATGCCCCTGATTGCGGCAGTAGCAGCAGCTACTGTCGTGATGTAAGGAATTTTATACTTGATTGCTGCTTTCCGTATGTAAGAATCGTCATACTTTCCCAGCTTTCCAATCGGTGTATTGATCACAAGTTGGATTTCCCCATTCTTTATAGCATCCACGATATTAGGACGGCCTTCTTGCATTTTGTAGACAGGTTCTGATTGAATTTCATTTTCAGACAGAAATTGACATGTTCCATGGGTTGCCATAATTTTAAAACCAAGGTCTTTAAAACGCCTGGCGACATCGAGGATCATCGATTTTTCTCGATCTGTGACAGTTATGAGGACCGTTCCTTCAGCAGGAAGCCGTTGCTGGGCCGCCTCCTGTGACTTATAAAAAGCAAATCCAAACGAATCCGCCATCCCCAGAACTTCCCCCGTGGATCGCATTTCAGGACCCAAAACCGGGTCTACTTCAGGAAACATATTGAAGGGGAAGACCGCTTCTTTTACCCCATAGTGGGGGATCGATTTCGGTTTTAAATTTAGGTCGGGAAGCTTTTTGCCCAGCATGATCCGGGTAGCAATGCGTGCCATAGAAATACTGCAGACTTTGGACACTAAAGGCACCGTCCTGGAAGCTCGCGGGTTGGCCTCGAGTATGTAAACCGTATCGTTGCAAATAGCGTACTGGATATTCATAAGACCCACAACATCAAGTTCCACCGCTATCTTTCTTGTATATTCATAAATGGTTTTCAGGTGTTTCTTGGGGATGCTGATCGGTGGAATCACACAGGCCGAGTCTCCCGAATGAATCCCGGCAAGTTCAATATGTTCCATTACAGCGGGGACGAAAGCATCGGTTCCGTCGGTAATGGCATCTGCTTCCGCCTCAATGGCGTTTTCCAGAAACTTATCGATCAGAATCGGACGGTCCGGGGTTACCCCTGTGGCAGCGGTTACATAGTGTTCGAGCATCTCCTCATCATGAACCACCTCCATACCACGTCCCCCAAGAACATAGGACGGCCTCACCATAAGCGGATAACCGATTCTTTCTGCCACCTCAAGGGCCTCCGGAAGATTGCTGGCCATACCCGATTCAGGCATTGGAATACCCAGCTTTTCCATCATTTGGCGAAACCTGTCGCGATCCTCGGCAAGGTCGATCGCTTCAGGGGACGTGCCGAGGATTTTTACGCCCGCCTCGGCCAGTTCGCTGGCAATATTTAAGGGAGTCTGACCGCCGAACTGAACGATGACACCTTCGGGTTCTTCCTTTTCATAGATTGACAGGACATCTTCCACAGTCAGGGGCTCAAAATATAATTTGTCCGAAGTATCGTAATCTGTAGATACCGTCTCGGGGTTGCAGTTGACCATAATGGATTCAAATCCTTCATCCCGGAGGGCGAACGCGGCGTGGACACAGCAGTAATCAAATTCGATACCCTGACCAATCCGGTTTGGTCCTCCACCAAGTACCATAATCTTCTTTCTCTCACTGGTAGGAACGCTATCCGGGGCATTATAAGTGGAATAATAATAGGCCGCATTTTCTACTCCACTCACGGGAACAGAATGCCAACCTTCAACAACTCCCAATTTAATGCGGCGCTTCCGAATCTCCATCTCGGGAATTCTTAAAAGCTGTGAAAGATATCTATCTGCGAAACCGTCCTTTTTGGCCTGAATCAAAAGATCATCAGGTAAGGATTGTCCCCCGTACTGAAGGATTTTCTCCTCCAGTTCAACGAGTTCCTTCATCTGCTCAATGAACCATGATTTAATGTACGTCTTGGCAAACAGTTCTTCCACGGTTGCCCCTTTTCTAAGTGCCTCATACATTATAAACTGACGTTCACTGGACGGTTCAACCAGAAGTTCCATCAACTCGTCGAGGGTTTTTTCATGAAAATCTCGGGCAAAACCGAGTCCATACCGGCCGATTTCGAGAGACCTGATAGATTTCTGGAAGGCCTCCTTGTAGGTCTTTCCGATGCTCATCACCTCACCCACGGCACGCATCTGCGTTCCGAGTTTATCTTCGGCCCCTTCGAACTTCTCGAAAGCCCACCGTGCGAACTTGACCACCACGTAATCACCCCAGGGTGTATACTTCTCAAGCGTTCCCTCTCTCCAATACGGTATTTCATCAAGGGTCAGTCCGGAGGCCAGTTTTGCCGAAATGAGGGCAATGGGGAAACCGGTAGCCTTGGAAGCGAGAGCGGAAGAACGCGAGGTTCTCGGATTGATTTCAATCACCACCACTCTGTCCGTTTTGGGATCATGGGCAAACTGAATGTTGGTCCCCCCAACCACCTGAATCGCCTCTACAATGTCGTAAGAATATCTCTGTAGGCGTTTCTGGAGTTCAGGATCGATGGTAAGCATAGGCGCCGTGCAATAGGAATCACCTGTATGAACTCCCATCGCATCGACGTTTTCAATGAAACAGACTGTGATCATCTGGTTTTTTGCGTCCCGTACCACTTCCAGTTCTAACTCTTCCCATCCCAGGACAGACTCTTCCACCAGTATCTGACCGACAAGGCTTGCTGAAATGCCTCGACTGGCAATTACATTCAATTCTTCTATATTGTATACGAGCCCGCCTCCTGTTCCTCCAAGTGTGTAAGCAGGACGTATTACTACAGGATAGCCAAGTTCAGCGGCGATTTTTTCCGCTTCCTCAACACTGAAAGCCGGCTCACTTCTGGGCATATCGATGCCAAGACTTTCCATTGTTGCCTTGAAGGCGATCCGGTCTTCCCCACGCTCGATGGCATCCAGCTCTACCCCGATGATTTTGACACCGTATTCATCGAGTACGCCCCTCTTGGCGAGTTGAGCCGTGAGATTCAGTCCCGTCTGTCCACCCAGATTCGGCAGTATGGCATCAGGCCTCTCCTTTTCTATAATCTTTTTCATAACTTCAAAGGTGAGCGGTTCCAGGTATGTTACATCCGCCGTATCAGGATCGGTCATAATGGTCGCCGGATTAGAGTTTACCAGGACAATTTCATAACCCTGTTCTCGAAGTGCTTTACACGCCTGAGTTCCGGAATAATCAAACTCGCAAGCCTGGCCTATGATAATAGGACCAGACCCTATAATCATTACTTTTTTTATTTCATCTCGTCGTGGCATGTTCAGTTATCCTTCCCTTTCAATCGCCAGTCCACCCAGTAGGAACAGTAAAATTTTAGAGCATAAATTTGCTCTGATGTTGCTACCAGTTAAACCAAATATTGTCAATATATCTGTCATTAAAATATTCTTTCTTTGGGGAAAAGGCCCGACGGAATTCTTTTTTCAGAATCGAGTTTGTGATATAAGAAATAAAGGCACAGAGGCACAAAGTACCAAAGGCACAATGAAAGAAAAGATTGCAGGTTGGGTTGAGCTTGCGAAACCCAACAACTCGGAACTTTCATGTAAACGAAGAAGAAAACGAAAAGAGGAAGGGGGCTTCGAACAAATAATGTTTCTCTTTAAAAAAATTTTCGCACCTTTACTTTTCCCGGTATCGGTATGTCTGGAGATTATGATACTGGGCCTGTACCTGCTTTTTTTTACAAAAAAACAGAAGACTGGGAAATTTATCATGTTGATAGGGGTGCTATTGTTTGCATCACTCAGCTATGATGCTGTTTCAGACAGATTGTTAAAGCCCCTGGAGTATCAATACCCACCGCTTGCTTTAAATTCAGTATCTGACATTTCGTCTTCAGCAAAGTGGATTGTCGTTCTGGGTGGAGGACACACATCCGATCCCCGGATCCCTGTCACCAGTCAAATTTCAGATGAGTCTCTGGTTCGTCTCATAGAAGCGATCCGCCTTTTCAAAGAACTGCCGGGATGCAAGCTTATCCTCTCAGGCGGAAGGTGTTTTGATCCGGTTCCCGAGGCTGAGACTATGGCGAGTGTCGCCCAGGCAATCGGTATAAACCGGCAGGATCTGGTTTTAGAAATGGTTTCCAGGGACACAAAAGATCAGGCCGAAAATATCAGGTCAATCGTCGGAAACAACAAATTTATCCTGGTAACTTCCGCATCACATATGCCGCGAACAATCGCTCTTTTCAAAAAACTGGGAATGGACCCAATTCCGGCCCCTACCGCTCATCGAGTAAAAGAGAAGCACTATATAAGCCCACACGACTTTTACCCTGGCTCCGGCGCATTGAGTAAGGCGGAAAGGGCTGTATACGAGTACCTGGGAATTGCCTGGGCAAAGCTGAGGGATCAGATATAAAGGCTGCAATCAATTAGTCTAATTGAAGGAATTAAATCACAGAGGGTATCCATCGATAAACCGGTGCCAGGTATTTTGCCACCTGTTCTTTTCGCGGAATCATAAAGATGAAACACTTTTTCTGATCAGGAACGATTGCGATATGCCTGATAACACCCGGGTCAGGATTACTATCCATAAATTTCATAAAGTTATCGAGCATCTTTACGCTTTTGTAATACAGATAAAACTTATAGTTTCCCCACTTCACATCTTCTCTATTTAACAGATGCGCGTTTGTTATTTTCGACCGCCGAAACCCGTCATATTTCGCTTCAATCAGATGACCTTCCTCGGAAGGACCGTGCCTCAGGTACAACGTTATAAATAATCTATCATATCTCTTTATGAGCTTTGATATAGGGAAATAAAGTAATGAATGCCTCGGAAGGAAGGTGACGGTAACATCAACGCGAGAGATGGGGCTTTTCTTTTTAATGAAGAAATTAGCATGATAGCCGATTGCACCTCCGATATTGGTGAAGGTTTGATCATCCGGCTTGATAACATCTGTGATGTCGTTAAATACTGAAAGAGATAACGCTTTGTTCTTTTTTCTACCCCAGAAATAGACAAGCGTAAGGAAAAATGAGAAGGCAATGAAAAGCAAGAAAACGGGCTGCGTCGCAATCTGCTCATTATCGAACATTTTTTATCTTTCCTGAAGTTGGGTTATGATAATTTCCGGTATATTGTATAGACTCCCATGTCCCCCGTCAAGGAGTGTCTTCGACAGGGAAACACGCTCGAACGGAATATCTTTGGCTATCCTGCTTATACTTTTTTCAGTCTCTGCGGCCAGTTCACTGTTTTCTTCCGTTATCTTATTGTTTATGAAGAGGCGAACTGGCAGGTTCAGATCATGAAGACCTTCAATCAATCTCTCGGACTCCTTCAGGGAAAGAACATCGGAATTAAAAACCACAACAACGGAACAATCCTTTCCCTGCAGGGTTTTGTTCAAAGCATTATAGTTTTCACTTAACCTCCTTAGCTTTTTCATAACATTATCGTCTTCTTCATCGTAATCGAGCACCGTCTCTTCTTTACTTAAAGTGCCTCTTATTCTATATATAGTATAGCGTTTTTTCAGAATCTGTTTTCTGATCCGGGTCAGCTGGTCAATCCAGGTTATTGTAATCCTTGGCAAGGCAAGAAACCTGAGTGTCAGCCCGGTCGGTGGTGTATCGAATATGATGTAGTCAAAATCTTTTTCATTCCTTATCGTCTCTTCGATGCTGGTCAGCAGCGCGTACTCTTCTATGCCGGGTGAATATTTCAGTACGGAAAAGTAATTATCGAGATTCAGTGCTTGAAGATATTTATAAGTGTCTGAAAAGACATTTATTTCCCTCTGAAGATAATCTCGTGAAAGTTTCTGAATGTTGACCTCTTCAAGAAAAAGGTTTTCTGTAAACTGCTTTTTTTTGTTCTTCAGTGTTATCCCAAAGATGTCTCCCAGGTTATGTGCCGGATCCAGAGAAACGATTAATACACGGTTTTTTTGAGAAAACTGCCATGCCGCAGCAGCCGCCATGGTGGATTTACCCACCCCCCCTTTTCCCGTAAAAAAAATTATCTTCATTTAATCTATGCCCAGTGTTCCGCACATCTCCGCCAGCATATCGTTGGCCTGCCCTGCCCTTCTATTTAAAACCCTCAGTTCCTTTTCCATAAACGGCAGAAGCTCGACAGCCAGAAATGTTGGTGGCGAGGGAAATCCGACAAAGGAACCCAAAAGAAGAAGTGCAAAGATGTTTTCGAGCTCCTCCATTTCAACAATGGTGAGAGCAACGGTTTTTTCACGATGCGATGTATGCAGGCCGGATAAGACGTGACGGAAAAAACTAACGATTGATGGATTCATCGAGATAACTTCTGGAATTGCATTTGGTTGAGCCGGTGCATGGGGCTTTTACACCGTGCACCGGCTACATTTGATTTGCTGCTTTATTCTACCTTGTATGCCTTCGATTTAATGAAATCTACGAAGAAGACAAAATTCAGTATCAGCATTATAGCCAAGATAATCGTCACTGTCCATCCAGGAACGGGCTTCGCCGCTATGGCACCCGGCTGAACAACCGCAAGGAACCAGATGATAGCGCAGGTAACGGTAATCCAGAGCAGCCAGGCCGGAATTACGGCGATATTAGCAAACGGCGATTTCAGTTTTTTTGCAATAAAGGCCGCGCCGGTCATAAGGGCGATGGATGCGACCAACTGATTTGCCGCACCGAAGGACCCCCAGATGATAAGCCAGTTTCCTGTTGCGGCCAGCCAGATTCCGATCGCTGCCGGAATAATGGAGGCAATCCAGCGGTTCGTCAGGAATGTGAAAACCCCGCTGGCGCTGTCTTTCAGCGGAGCAGCCATTTCGGACAGGCAGTAGCGGGCCAGACGGTTGGTGGTGTCAAGGGTCGTCATGGCAAAGGAGGCAACCCACATGCCGGCGATTACCTTGACGTATTTAGCCGGGATAACTCCCAGCCAGGTCGAGGCAACCATATCCGAGTAAGACTGGACGAAAAGATTTGCCGCAGACAGCTTAACGGAAGCGGATACCTTTGTAAACATGGCACCCCAGTTGCCGTAATTTAACATCTCTGTTGTCACTCCTGCGTTTTTAAGGGCTGTGTATCCGAAACCGGCGATGGAAACCACGACGACAGTGGACAGAAACCCCTCGGTAAACATGGCGCCGTACCCTATGAACAAACCGTCACTTTCTTTTTCGAGCTGTTTCGATGTTGTACCGGAAGCGACAAGAGAGTGGAACCCCGAGAGGGAACCGCAGGCGATAACCAGCGGTATCGCAGGCCAGAAAGGCGTCGGTTTGCCTCCCATCAGAATGGGAGCAAAGCTGGAAAATGCAGGGACTTCAAATCCCTTAAATGCAAAGACGGCTGCTATAAAGCCCAGGACCAGTCCAAAATAAAGAAGCCATGAATTGAGATAATCCCTCGGTTGCAGGAGTATATTAACGGGAATAGCAGCGGCAATAACAATATAGAAGAAGAATACCCACATCCAGTTCATGTAGCTTAATTTTATAGGGGTTACCGTGCCCAGCCAGATGGCGATTGTCAGCATAATGATGCCGATAATGGTAGCAAGGCCAAAATTCATCTTCACCCGGTATAAAAGTACACCAAGGATGAGAGCGGCAAGTATCTTCCATAAATATGCCGATGCAATGGCCGGAGTCCGGACAAACATACCGCCGACAATAGCTGCAAAGGCCGCCACAACCAGGATGAGAAGGAAGAAAACAATCCAGTAGAATGCCACCCCTGTTCTCTTTCCAATGAGATCGGAGGCGACAAACTGAACTGATTTACCGTCATAGCGGATCGATGCCATTAACGCAAGATAGTCATGAACGGCTCCAATGAAGATGTTCCCGAACCAGACCCAGAGAAGTGCGGGAAGCCAGCCCCAGCATATCGCTATTGCGGGGCCGATTATCGGCGCGGCACCGGCAATTGACGCAAAATGATGCCCGAAGAGAACCTCTTTCCTCGCCGGGATATAATCCACCCCGTCATAGAGGCGCTTGGAGGGCGCATCTATGACATCCGACGCTCCTACGACATCTTTTTCTATCTTTTTGCCGTAGGTAAAATAAAGTGTTAAATAAATCAAAAAACCGGCAAGAATAATTAAACTTGTCATTTTTTACCCCCTTTCTAATATGAAATTAGAGATCATAAAAATGTCCTTTCTTTAACACTTTTTAAAGTGTTACTCCTCGTGAAACATAAAGTCAAACACTTTTCAGCTTCTTTTTAATCGGCTCTCTTTAATGGCCGTGCTCAAATGAAGGCAGTGCTAAAAATAATAATCTTGACAAACCCGACTCCTGACGTATGATTCATATTTAGAATATTAGTGTTTTTACCAAAAACATTACAATCTGTCCCGTCTTTGAGGTGACAAAATGACACAAAACGAAGGTATCAAATCGGGAGCCGTAAAGGGATTTAAAATTGGCGGCAAGGTAAGAGAACTCAGGGAAAAAAGACATTACACCATGAAGGACCTGTCTATAAAAACCGATCTGTCAAAAACTCTTTTATCTGAAATAGAAAATGATGAGGTTATTCCACCCGTGGCAACTCTGCTCAAGCTGGCCAAAGCTCTTGGTGTAGGAATGACTTTTTTCTTTGAGGACGTGGAAATCAGTGAAAAAATTTCTGTTACCCGTCCTGGTGAGCGGATACAGCTCAAACGCAGACCGCATCAACATGAAGGGGAAGTCGATTACGTTTACGAAATCCTTGAAACGAAAAAACCTGACAAGCGTATGTTGCCCTTGCTGGTAGAGTTTCAGCCCATGGACAGAAGTGACATGATCTTCACGAACCACGAGGGAGAAGAGTTCTTATATCTCATCGAAGGAACACTTGAATTTCGCACCGACGATCGGATAGAGGTACTCCAGCCTGGTGATTCCCTCTATTTTGAATCGGATATAAATCACAGTTGCCGCTCCCTCGATGAAAAACCGGCTAAGGCTGTCGTTGTGGTCTGGAGTAAAACATGACGGCTTCATAAAAAGTCTTTTTTGTCACCCTGAATTTATTTCAGGGTCTCTAACTTGTTGAAATGGTTAGATGCTGAAACAAGTTCAGCATGACAAATGGTGTACTTTATGATTTTTTACTTTGCCGTCGAATCTTGGCTTATTAAAAGACTGCTGAATATAAAAAGGAGCTGATAATTATGCTCGAAATCCGTTTTCATGGACGTGGTGGACAGGGAACCGTTGTAGCCACAATCCTGCTGGCCAAGGCCTTTTTTGAGGCAGGTTATCAAGTCCAAAGCTTCCCTTTTTTTGGAATAGAAAGAAGGGGAGCTCCGGTCGAAGCATATTTAAGGCTGAGCAAAAAAGATATTCTAATCAGAACCAATGTCTACAATCCCGATCACGTCGTTGTTCAGGACCGAACTCTTGTCCAGAGCATTGATTTTACAAGAGGACTTCAGCCGGGAGGATGGATTCTGATCAACAGTCCGGCTCCCCCTGCTAATCTGACCCCCTTTGCGGGTTTTCGGTTGGCTTTCGTCGATGCCAGTCATATTGCAAGAAATCATAAACTGGGCACCCGTACCTCTCCTATCGTTAACACATCGATGATTGGTGCTTTTGCCGGCATTTTAGACATGCCACCGATGGAATCTGTCGTTTCCGCCATAAGGGAAGAAATTACGATTGAGGCCGAACGGAACGTCCAGGCAGCGGAAGATGCATACAGGGAAGTCCGAATTCTCGGAATGATCGAGCAAGGATCAGAAAAGTGACAGAAAAGAAGAAAATTATTGAAGCAATTCCATTGTTAGTACCACACTCCTATCTGACTACGGAAAGCAACAAGACGGGTTCGTGGCGCTTTCTAAAACCCCGTTATGAAGAAAAGACTTCTCCATGCAGCACTGCCTGTCCTGCCGGTGAGGACATCGGACGGATTGAAATGCTGACGACCCGGGGATTGTTCAAGGAGGCCTGGGAAACCATACTCAGAGAAAACCCCTTCCCCGGTGTCTGTGGACGAGTCTGCTATCATCCCTGTGAAAAAATATGTAATCGAGAAGAATTCGATAAAGCTATTGCCATTCATAGTATCGAGCGTTTTCTCGCCGATAATGCCATCCGGAACAATTTTAAACACCTCCTGGAACGGAATCCTGCCAGGGAGCAGAAAATAGCTATAATAGGTGCCGGTCCCAGCGGCCTTGCGGCGGCCTATTTCTTGACCCTCCTCGGTTATACCTGCGATGTCTTCGAGGCTATGCCTGAACCGGGTGGAATTCTCCGGTGGGGAATACCACTTTACCGCCTTCCCCCTTCCGTTCTTCAAAACGAAATTACCCGGATTGAAGATCATGGCGTCCGGATACATACCGGGAAACAGATCTCACGGCACTTTCTGGAAGAGGCCAGAAATCATTACGATGCTATATTTATAGGTTGCGGACATTCCCGCGCGGTCCGGTTGAACATCCCGGGAGAAGATATCGACGGTGTCGAAGACGGTCTCAAATTTCTGCTAAGTATCCGTCAGAATAAAAACCCTTCATCCAATGGAACGGTAGCTGTTATTGGAGGTGGCAACACAGCTATTGATGTAGCTCGGAGTATCGTGCGGCTTGGCGGAAAGGTCATTATAATATACAGACGCAGGCGTCAGGATATGCCTGCCTTCGAACAGGATGTACGGATGGCACTTGAAGAAGGAGTTGAGATTAAAGAACTTCTTACACCCGCAAAGATCATATATGATAATGAAGAGCTTGTTTTGACTTTACGGCAGATGAAAGTTGTTGGTGAAGATATTCAGGGAAGAGCTTTGGTTGAACCCGACGGTAAAACCCCTGAAGAAATCAGGGTTAAACGAATTTTCAAGGCCATTGGTGAAGAAACAGCCGAGCCCTGGCATAGTCCCCCAGAAAAAGGGGAAGGAATTTTGAGCATGAACAACTCTGTCCTGGCATACCGGCATCAAGGTCCCGCCCTCGTGTTTGGGGGCGACCTGACAAATGAGACAAAGAGTGTTGTGCATGCCGTGGCTTCCGGCAAGGAGGCAGCTATAGCTCTTGATATATTTTTCAGGGAAGGATTTGATGCCATAAGGTCGACGCTGAAGACCTGTAAGGTGGGAGATGGCCCTTCCCCCCTCTCCATGGAGATTTACATGGGGGGGGCTCGCCGTTCAAGAAGTCCCCATGTTGTCACTTATGAAGAAATTAATACCGATTACTTTCAGCTCACCGCCAGAGTCTCTCAACCACGTCTTTTAAGAGAAGAGCGCCTCAGGACATTTGAAGAAGTAGACCTCAAAATTTCGGCGCATCTGGCCACCAGAGAGGCAGGACGCTGCTTTAACTGCGGTCTCTGCAGTCAGTGCGAGAACTGCTTTATTTTCTGTCCGGACATAGCAGTGATTCGGGATAACAGTTCCCAGGGACGTCATATCAATTATGATTATTGCAAGGGGTGCGGTGTCTGTGTGGTCGAATGCCCCCGCAACGCCATGGTACTTGAGGAGGAAAATTATGAAGAAAGTCCTGGAGGGAAGTCAGGCAGTAGCTGAAGCAGTTCGCCTGGCAAAAGTCAGCGTTATTTCCGCTTATCCTATCACACCACAAACCCATATCGTTGAGTTCCTTTCAGAGTATTGTTCAGATGGCAGATTGAGCGCACGTTTTTTACGTGTGGAGAGTGAACACTCTGCCCTGGCTGCTCTGATCGGGGCAGCGAGCAGCGGAGTGAGGACATTTACCGCCACTTCTTCACAGGGCCTGGCCCTGATGCACGAGCTCCTACACTGGACTTCCGGTGCAAGGCTTCCGGTTGTAATGGTCGAAGTCAATCGAGCGCTTGCTCCCGGCTGGAACATCTGGACCGACCAGACTGACAGCCTGGCACAACGAGATACGGGCTGGATACAGCTCTATTGTGAAAACAGTCAGGAAACTCTGGATACCACTCTTCAGGCTTTCCGTTTGGCAGAGCTGGTTAATCTGCCGGTCATGGTGGTTTTAGATGCGTTTTATCTCTCACACACTTATGAACCGGTTGATATACCCGAACAGGAACTGGTCGACCTCTTCCTCCCTCCTTACGACCCAAAATTTCAGGTTGACACAAAAAATCCCTGTGCGTTCGGTTCATTAGTTCTGCCGAATGCTTACATGGAAATGCGCCATAATATTGCAATGGCGATGGAGGAAGTCCTGTCTCGATTCCCGGAAATCGAGGAAGAGTTTGCCGGAATCTTTGGGCGTCGTTATGGCCCGGTAGAACCGATTGCCTGTGATGATGCGGAAATCATTTTGGTAACGTCCGGAACTGTCACGAGTACGAGCCGTCAGGTAATTCAAGACTTGCGTGCAAGGGGAGAAAAAGTCGGACTCCTTAAAGTAAAACTTTTCCGGCCCTTCCCCTCTGAGATGTTCCGCCGGATACTCGGACCGGCAAAAAAAGTTGCCGTGATTGACCGCAATTTCTCATTCGGGGCAAGTGGTATATTTGCCCAGGAAGTGCGAGCCGCTCTCTGCAACCTTCCCAGCCATCCCCCGATCTTCGGTTATATTGCGGGAATCGGCGGACGCGACGTGACAACGGACACACTTGAGGAGATATACTGGCAAACCAAAAAAGATGAAGTTCCGGGAAAAGAAAGTATATGGATCGGACTTCAGGAGGTGGATCATGCAACTGGAAGTTCCTGAACGCGAGTACATGTACCCGGGACATGTGGCCTGTCCCGGATGCGGGGCCGCAATTGCCATGAGATTGTTTATGAAGGTCATGGGTGAAAAGACCATAATTGTTCTTCCTGCCTGTTGCTGGTCCATTATAGCTGGCGCCTATCCTCAGTCTACATTGCAGGTTCCGATAATCCATAGCGCCTTTGAAACCGGAGGCGCCGTGGCCAGTGGTGTGCGTGCGGCACTGGATATTAAGGGAGATACCGAAACCACCGTCGTTACATGGGCCGGTGACGGAGGAACTTTTGATATCGGCTTTCAGGCGCTCAGCGGCGCCGTTGAGCGTAATGAAGATTTTATCTATGTATGCTATGATAATGAAGCCTATATGAATACCGGCATCCAGCGCAGTTCTTCCACTCCTTACGGTGCGTGGACTACCACGACGCCGGGACAGGAGTGGAAAAAGATGCGGAAAAAAAACATTGTAGAGGCTCTGGTAGCCCATCGCATTCCTTATGCTGCCACGGCTAACATCGCCTTCCCGGAAGATATGATGCGAAAAGTTCAAAAAGCCAAAGAAATAAAGGGAGCGCGATTTCTCCATGTTTTCGCCAGCTGCCCTACCGGCTGGCGTATTCCATCTGAAATATCCGTCAAGATTGCCCGAATGGCTGTCCAGACCAACATTTTTCCCCTTTATGAAGTCGAAGGCGGCGTAAAATACACGATAAACCACACTCCCAAGGAGTATCCGGTAAGAGAGTATTTCAAACTCCAGGGTCGATTCAAGCATTTGACTGACAGTGACTTAGCGCAGATTCAGGAAATGGTAAATGAAGACTGGGAACTCCTGCTCCGTAAGGCGGGTAAACATTCCTGAAAAATGCATAGCGAGCGTACTTCCTTAATTTGCCGTAGTGTTGACACTTCGCTGCCTTTTCGTCAAACAGTTTTTTAAATGGGATTAAATATTGGGAAACTGTATGACTTTGCTTCTTTATCCTTGACAATTAACAATCACAGGGGCAATATTATTTTAACAATATGAAAGGAGGATACCATGAAAATTAAATGGAAATGTTTGTTTGTTTTAACCTTTGTTGTTTCTGTTTTGGCAATGGGTTCGGTACTGTACCACTCCCAGGCAATCGCAAAATCCAAACCTATACAGCTTATTTTCTCAACATACTGGCCTACTTCCTACACATACTTTGTTGAACCGATAGAAAACTTTGCCAAAAAAGTAGAGGAACGAACCAACGGACGTGTAAAAATCAAGATATTCCATAGTGGACAGCTATTTAAGGGTAAGGAGGAGTTTGCTGCCTGTGAACGGGGAGATATCGATATGACGGCACCTCTTGATATCTATATGACGGGAATCATTCCTGAATTGGGTATCAGCAGTTTGCCTTTCCTTTTTTCAGACAACGAAAGATTCCAGAAGTGTCTCGATGCCGGGCTGTGGGATCTGGGTATCAAGAAAAAACTTCTCGAACACAATCTTGTTTTTCTGGGAGTAGCAACCGGTGGTGGATATCAGGTATATTCAAAAAAATCACCAGTCTATCTTCCCAAAGATTTTGAAGGAAAAGCCTGGGGAGTTTCAGGAAGTACTGCCAGTAAGGCATGTGCCCTCCTGGGCGGTTCCCCCACAACCATGAGCTCGGGCGAGCTTTATATGGCCCTCCAGAGAGGAACTATCGACGGATGCACCCGCCCCCTTATTACCGGTCTTGGCAGAAAGCTTTATGAAACAGTCAAATATCTCACCGTAACCAACATGTACTATTATACAAGTTTTCTTATCATAAATAAGAAAACTTGGGATAAGCTGCCGAAAGACGTACAAAAAATAATGATACAGGCTGGCAAGGAAAGAGACAAGGAACAATTACAAAAGCTGATAGCTTACGAGAAGAACGCTGTTAAGACATACCAGGAAAAGGGAGTTGCGGTTCATATTCCCACCCCCAAAGAATTTGCAGAATTCAAAAAGGCAATCATGCCGGTCTACGATTGGTGGTATGGTTTGGTACCTGATGGAAAAAAATACACCGACTTTGCAAAACCCTACCAATAAATATCATAAAAACCCAATCTTGTCGTGATCCATGAGGGGATGTTAACATCCCCTCATGGATGCAGCTATGGAGCATAAAAATGCGCAAAACGCTGCGAGCAATCATCTTATCAATAAATGCCGTAACCAGGTTTGCTGAGATATTATCTGAAATCGGTCTTGCTTTCCTGATGATCATGGTCTTCAGGGAAGTGGTATGGAGATACATTTTTAAAACTCCCAGTATTTTTTCCGTCGAATTGAGTGAGTATCTTCTAGTGCTTATCACCTTTATGTCAGCAGCCTGGGTACTGCATGAAGATCGACATGTAAATATGACGGCCCTTATTGATTACTTACCCAAAAAACCACGGCTTTACCTGGATATCATAACCTCTATCCTTGTCATGGTTTTTTGTTCGGTTTTAATCTGGAAAGGATACAAAACCGTGATTATGGCTTATACCGGGGGCTATCATTCAAGCTCTCTGGTAAATTTTCCATTGTGGATCTCTTATTCAATTATCCCTTTAGGTACTCTCATACTGTTATCACAGTACATTATCAGAATAGGTAACAACATAAAAATGCTCATAGATCTTAATAGGACATGATTAATATGGATCCCGGTACTATAACCATAATAATAATTGTGCTTTTTTTTGTTTTCCTGGCAATGGGGATGCCTGTTTTTGGAGCCCTGGGCATTTCAAGTGTCATCGGTATCTACCTGCTGTTAGGGCCGAGAGGGTTAGGCGCTGTACCGGGCGTCATATATGACCGCCTGAACAGCTTCACCCTTGTAGCCGTTCCCCTCTTCATACTTATGGGTGAAATCATCTTCGTAACCGATATAGGCTCCGATATCTTTACAGCGGCAAGCCTGTGGCTGAATCGCCTGACGGGGGGGTTAGCCATGGCCAGTGTTGTTTCCGCCGCCATTTTCGGGGCCTTATGTGGAGTCAGCATAGCCGGTGCCGCCACTATCGGCAGTTTCGCCATTCCCGAAATGCTAAAAAGGGGATACAGTAAATCGATGGCTACAGGACCTGTTACGGCAGCGGGGGCATTGGCTCTTCTCATTCCTCCCAGCCTCGCCTTCATCCTTTACGGCGAGGTCGCCGATGAATCGGTCGGAAAGCTTTTCATAGGCGGAATTGTCCCGGGAATAACTCTGGCCTTTATGATGATCATCTATATCGGCATTGTTTGCAAACTGAACCCTAAACTTGCCCCGAAATTAACCGATGTTGTTACCTGGAAAATGCGCTTCCGGTCTCTCGTTCGTATCTGGCCATCTCTCGTCCTCATTTTTCTCGTTTTAGGCGGTATATATTTTGGCGTTTGCACACCGACGGAGGCGGCAGCAGTGGGATGTGTGGGAAGCTTTTTGATTAATCTTCACCGCAGGACACTTAACTGGACGGTTATTCAGGGAATATTTATGAAAACGATTCTCACCAGCGGAATGATCCTCTTCATATTTACCTCTGCTCTCCTTTTCGGCTATGTCCTGACACTCCTTGAGGCCCCTCAAAATTTGATCATGATTCTGGAAAAGGCACACCTGTCTCACTGGATGACGCTAACGTTTGCCATTGGTGTCCTTATCCTGATGGGAATGTTTATGGATATTGTATCGGTAATATTGATCAGCACACCTCTTCTTCTACCCATCATCTTGAACTTAGGCTACAATAGCTTGTGGTATGGCATCATCGTGGGTATTACCTGCGAAATGGCAGTCATCACACCTCCGGTAGGGCTCAATCTCTACATAATCAAGGGTGTATCGCCGGATTATATATCTCTCAACGATATTATAGCCGGCGCTTTACCATTTGTGTTTGTGGAGCTTGCCTGTCTAATTATCTTCATAGCTTTTCCGGAACTATGCCTCTGGTTACCCGGAAAAATGGGATAATAGCGTTTAAAGATGCATCCTGTTAAATAATTAAAAAATGATATAACTTTTGAAAGGGCTCGGACATGCCAAAGTTAGTTGAAAGGTTTTTGGAGACCGATGTTCTCGTTATAGGTGCCGGTGGTGCGGGGTTGCGCGCCTCAATCGAAGCTCGTAACATGGGTGTCGATGTTCTTGTCGTTTCTAAGGGGGATTTTCCGTCCGGTTGTACAACGGCCCGAGCAATGGGCGTAATGTTGGCCCATTTCAACAAAGAGGACAGCACTGCACGTCATTTTGAAGACACACTTCGCGAAGGCAGCTACCTGAATAACCCGAAGCTGGTAAGGTTGCTTGTGAACCATGCAGTCGAAAGGACCAGGGATATCGATCACTACGGAACCAAATTTGACCAGAAAGACGGAAATTTCAACCTTTTTCCCCTTACAGGAAGCTCTGTCAACCGTGGTGTCATTGCGGAAGATCGTTACCGTGGCGGATTTTTTAAAGGACTCGTTAACGAGGCTAAAAGACTGGGAATCGAAATATTGGATAATGTAATGATTGTCGATCTGATAAAAGATCGTAACGCTGTAGTAGGTGCCGTCGGTCTGGAATTTGAAAAAGAGAATATCTTGATTATAAGTGCCAAAGCTGTAATTCTCGCCACCGGCGGAGCGGGGAATCTTTATTCTCTTACAACCAACCCACCGGGGATAACAGGTGACGGATATGCCCTCGCCTACAGGACAGGTGCCAGATTATCGGATATGGAATTCGTGCAGGGAAGAGTATGTATGATCTTTCCTGAAGCCATGCGCGGAACGCCACCTCCCGCGGATGGTTGTGTTACCCTGGGAGGGAGATTCTATAACGGTTTATATGAACGTTACATGAGGAAGTATAACCCTGAGAAAATGGAGCTCGTCACCCGCGCGGAAATGGCAAAATGTGCCCAGAAGGAGATAACAGAAGGACGTCATTCACCCCATGGAGGGGTTTTTGGTGATCTTTCAGGTATTCCAGAAGGTGAATTATCCAAGTTTAAGAGCTTCCTGGAGTCCTGTGCCGCGGAAAACTTTGACCCCTCATGGCAGCCATACGAATGGGCTCCCGGCACCCATTACTTTATAGGGGGTATCGTAATCAATGAGCAATGCGAAACCGACATTAAAGGGCTTTATGCCGCGGGCGAAGTCGAATCGGGGATCATGGGAGCCAATCGTTTGACGGGAAACGCTCTGACTGAAACACAGGTATTTGGAGCGATAGCGGGCAGGTATGCGGCAAAATGGGCTTCTTTTGCCTCAAGAATTCCCATATTACCAGACCGGGTTAATTCTTTAAAAACCCGACTGGAAAATATTTTAAAACGCGACAGTGGGTCAGATTACCTGGAGGTAAGAGATGAAATTACAAAAATTATGAGTCTCTATGTGGGAGTCTTAAGGAACGAAGATGGGCTTCGGAAGGCAATCACTTTACTGGATAAAATAAGAAAGGGAAAAATAGAAAATCTCTGTATCGTCGGCAACCGATCATATAAAACGCTTACCGAACTTTTAGAGGTTGAGAATTTCATTACTATTGGCCCTATCATTGCCGCGGCTGCAATGATGAGAACAGAAACAAGGGGAACACATAACAGGGAAGATTATCCGGAATTGGATGAAACATGGACGAAAAATATCGTCATTCAATTGAGAAATAATCAGATGACAATGGACACGAAACCTACAGAACAATTTTAGAAATGTATCCTCTGAAAACAACCATTTGTACACACATCGGTCATTGAAAAAATTTAATCATGATTCGTATTACACCCACCATAGAAATTGATGAGAGTGAAATTCAACTGGATTTCATACGTGCCTCCGGGCCGGGCGGGCAGAATGTCAACAAAGTCGCCACGGCCGTTCAGCTCCGCTTCGATGTGAACAATTCACCTTCTCTGCCGGACGAAGTTCGCGAACGTCTGATTCATATGGCAGGCCGGCGAGCTACAGGAGATGGAGTGCTGATTATCGATGCCCGCCGGTTCCGTACACAGGAGCGAAACCGGCAGGATGCAATTACGAAATTGATTGATTTAATCCGAACGGCGGCTGTAAAACCCAAACCCCGCCGCGGGACAAGACCAACTCTCGCATCAAAAAAACGGAGGCTTGAGATCAAGCGTCGTCACGGCACGATCAAGCACCTTCGACGGTCGGTCACGCATTCTGAAGATTAGACCTCATAGAAATATAAAGCAAAACACCTTGCAATGTGCCGAAGGTCCCGTGGCAGTTTTCACCCCTTAATATAGCGGGCTACCAAATCCCCTATCTCACGCGTTCCGAAACCCATTTTACCCGCATCGAGACTCTTGATGTCGTTTTTTACGACTTTCTTGATCGCTTCAAGTAAGTTTTTCGACGCCGTTTCTTCTTCAAGATATTCGAGCATCATCTGCGCCGCACCTATTGCCGCCAGGGGATTTATTACATTCATTCCCGTATATTTTGGGGCGGACCCCCCTATAGGTTCAAACATTGCTATATTGCCCGGGTTTATATTGCCGCCGGCAGCAATACCCATCCCACCCTGTATCATTGCTCCCAGATCAGTAATAATATCCCCGAACATGTTATCGGTCACAATTACATCAAAATATTCAGGATTCTTTATCATCCACATACAGGTGGCATCGACGTTTGCGTAATCCGTTTTTATGTCAGGATATTCACTGCCGCATTCGTTGAAAACCCTTTCCCACAGACCGAATGCGTAGGTAAGTGCGTTTGTTTTTCCGCACAGGGTCAGTTTCTTTTCTTTATTTCTTTTCCTGCAATATTCGAAAGCATAACGGACACAGCGTTCAACACCCATTCTCGTATTTATCGATTCTTGAATCGCCACTTCATCCGGAGTACCTTTCCTTAAAAAACCGCCGCTCCCCGCATAAAGCCCCTCGGTGTTTTCCCTGACGACAACAAAGTCTATGTCCTCGGGTTTCTTGTCTTTAAGAGGTGTATACGCACCGGGGAAGAGAACAACAGGTCTCAAGTTTATATAAAGGTCCAGTTCAAAGCGCATCTTTAAGAGAATTTCTCTTTCAAGTATTCCCGGTTCAACTTCCGGATGACCGATAGCACCCAGGAGAATAGCATCCATCTCTCTCAATTCAGACAGAACGGAGTCCGGAAGAAGTTCTCCTTTGCTGAGGTATCTTTCTCCGCCGATGTCATAATCGGTAAAATTAAATTGAGGCCCTCCAGTCTCCGAAAGAGCATTCAATGCCTTAACGGCCTCTACGGTCACCTCGAGCCCTGTTCCATCTCCGGGTACTACGCCAATATCATACGTCTTCATGGTTTCTTTTCACCTCTCCTTATGTACTCCACCAATCCTCCCGCTTTTATAAGTTTCCTCATAAAATCAGGAATTGGGCGCGCCGTGTAAATTTTTCCGCTGTCGATACTTTTACACTCACCGCTGGCAAGATTAACGGCTACCTGTTCTCCTTCCAGTATGCCTTCGGCCGCTTCTTCCGATTCAAGCAGCGGCAACCCTATATTAAACGCATTCCGGTAAAATATTCTCGCAAAACTTTTAGCTATGATCACGCTGACACCGGCTTCTCTAATAGCGAGCGGAGCATGCTCACGAGATGAACCACAACCGAAGTTTCTGCCCGCAACGAGGATATCTCCGGAAGAGACATCTTTCGCAAAATCCGGTCTGATATCAGCAAAACAGTATTTAGCTAACTCAGGCCCATCTGAAATATTGAGATACCTTGCCGGAATAATCAGGTCAGTATCAATGTTGTCGCCAAATTTCCAGACCTTTCCTTGAAGTTCCATTTTATTTACCCTCACCCCAGTCCTCTCCCATCGAGGGAGAGGGAGATTTAATACACCTTTAGCCTTTTACCTTTTGCCTCAATTATAGCTCATCCGGGGTGCCAATCCTGCCCAAAACAGCAGATGCAGCCGCAATCAGAGGATTCGATAGATATACCTCACTCTTCGGATGACCCATTCTTCCTATAAAGTTTCTATTAGTTGTTGATAGTGCCTTTTCACCTTCAGCCAGGACACCCATGTGTCCTCCCAGGCAGGGACCACAGCAGGGGGGGCCGATCACGGCGCCGGCATCGAGGAGCGCTTCAATAATTCCTTCCTGTATCGCTTTCTTGTATATCCAGGGAGACCCCGGTATAACTATAAGCCTCAAGCCGCGGGCAACTTTTCTTCCCTTTAAAATGCTTGCCGCATCACGCAAGTCTTCCAACCGGCCGTTCGTACAAGATCCAATAAATACCTGATCGAGCTGTATGTGACCCGCCTCTGAAACAGGACGAACATTTGCCGGTGAATGGGGAAATGCAATCTGCGGCTCAATTTTATCCACCATTATCTTCACTACTTTTTCATACTTTGCATCACTATCACCTTTCAAAATCAGGGGTTTTGAAGAAGATCTTTCAGCAACGTATTTTAGCGTTATTTCGTCCGGTTCTATGATTCCGTTTTTCCCCCCGGCCTCCACAGCCATATTGGCCATTGTAAACCTTTGAAACATTGGAAGTTTTTTAATTACTTCACCCGCAAACTCGAGCGCACAGTAACGAGCACCTTCCACACCCAATAAACCGATAGTATAGAGGATCAAATCTTTTCCTCTTAAACCTGCCGGTAGATTTCCTTTATATTCTATCTTGATGGTTGGCGGGACTTTTAACCATATCTCGCCCGTTGCCATAACAGCACCAAGGTCCGTGCTCCCAACTCCTGTTGAAAATGCGCCCAGAGCTCCATATGTACACGTATGGCTATCAGCACCGACGACCACCTGCCCCGGTAAAACAAGGCCTTTCTCGGGAAGTATCACATGTTCAATTCCCGATTCACCACCATCAAAGTGATATTTGATATCATGTTCCCTGGCAAATTCCCGCATAAGCTTTACCTGCTCTGCCGACTGGATATCCTTATTCGGCACAAAATGGTCGGCTACCAGAGCTATTTTTTCATTATCGAAGACTTTTTTTGTTCCAATCTTCTCGAATGTTTCGATTGCAAGGGGGGCTGTAACATCATTGGCAAGCGCCATGTCGACTTTTACTTCTATTAAATCTCCAGGAGAAACCTCTTCTACCCCTGCATGGAGCGCCAGAATTTTTTCTGTAATCGTCATAGGCATGTCTGAATCCTTCTCTCCTGTTTATTTTTATGAAGATTCGACTCACATATCAGAAGGTTGAAAAAAGTCAAATACTTTTAAACGTTAGGGGAAAATATTCTTTACTCAACTTCAATTTTTTTATGGCCATATGCTTTCAGAGACTCAAGTCTGTTTAAAGCGTTTATATAGGCCTTGGCGGATGCCACAAGGACATCGGGGTCTGTACCACGTCCCACGACTGAACGTCCATTGTATTTGAGTTGAACAGTAACCACTCCCTGGGCATCTGTTCCCCCTGTTATCGCATTTACCGCGTATCTGAGAAGAGGGTGGCTCGTCTTCGTGATTTTCCTGATGGCGGCGATGGCCGCATCAACAGGGCCCACCCCGAAACCCGCCTCCTGTATCACCTCTCCGTCTATCTCCATCTGAACAGTCGCCGTCGGAATTGCCGTATTGCCACTTACGACATTTAGGTAAACCAGCCTGTATTTGTCAGGTTTTCTGAAGACATCATCAGAGATAATGGCCTCAATGTCCTCATCAAATATTTCTTTCTTGACGTCTGCAAGTTCTTTGAATCGTTTAAAAACTTTGTCAACTTCCTCGTCGGAAAAGCTATATCCCATCTTCTTTAGGTGTTCTTTCATCGCGTGGCGACCCGAGTGTTTTCCAAGGACGATATGCGTATCCGAAACTCCTACTAATTGCGGGGTCATAATTTCATAAGTCGCCTTTTCCTTGATCAGGCCGTCCTGATGAATACCGGACTCATGGGCAAAGGCATTTGCTCCCACAATTGCCTTGTTCGGCTGAACAGGTATACCGGTTATATCTACTAACAGCCTTGACGAGTGATAGATTTGCTCGGTCTTGATATTCGTATAAAGTCCGAAGAGGTCTTTCCTCGTTTCCAGGGCCATAACAACCTCTTCGAGGGAAGCGTTTCCTGCCCGCTCCCCTATACCGTTTACCGCACACTCTACCTGCCTTGCCCCGTGCTTCAGAGCAGACAGCGAATTCGCAACCGCCATACCGAGATCATTATGGCAGTGAACCGATATGATTGCATTGCTAATATTTTTTACATTCTGAAAAAGATATGCCATTAATTCGCCGAATTCATCGGGCATGGTATATCCAACAGTATCGGGAATATTAACTGTGGTAGCTCCTGCAGCAATAACAGTTTCCACCATCTCACAAAGATAGCTTTTATCCGTTCTTGTTGCATCCATAGCCGAAAATTCTACGTTTTTCGTAAAGGCACGGGCGTATTCCACGGCGGCACGCGCATCCTTCAGGACCTGCTCACGTGTCTTTTTTAACTGATACTCGAGATGTATGTCAGATGAAGATATGAATGTATGAATTCTGGGATTCGCCGCATCTTTAACTGCTTCCCATGCCCTATCAATATCCGCAAGATGTGTTCTGGCAAGCGCAGCAACCTGAAGGCCTCTGATCTCCCGGGCAATTTGCTGAACTGACGCAAAGTCCCCTTCCGAGGCAACCGGAAATCCAGCTTCAATAATATCTACACCGAGCCTTTCTAATTGCCTGGCAAATCTGAGTTTCTCCTCCATATTCATACTGAAACCAGGGGACTGTTCTCCATCTCTGAGAGTCGTATCGAATATGAAAACTTTATTTTTGTCCGATTTCATTATTTTTACCTCCATCTAAAAATAAAAAGGCCATGGGCTTTGCCGCCCATGGCCTCTTAGCACTGTCTTATTTATTGGTTCATCCTCTTATACAAACGGCGGGCGGCGGGTATAAGAAACCTGTAAGGCTCAACAAGCACAAAAGCAGAAGGCCGTTTAAGTTAGATAGGTCTCTCTTCACACCACACATCATCTTATAAAAATCCCCCGACATAAAAGTCTTAGTAGATTAAAATAAAAGAATATGGATGTCAATTGTTTTTTTTACTTTTTTCCCTTACTCAATTTATATTGTATGCTGTCCACAAGGGCATGCCAGCTCGCCTCAATAATGTTTGAGGAGACCCCGATTGTGTTCCAGATTTCCTCTTCATCCCTCGACTCCACCAGAACCCTTACTTTTGCCGCCGTTCCATCGGTTCCTTCCAGGATCCTCACCTTGAAATCCACCAGGTGCATCTTGTCAATTTCAGGATAAAATTTTCTTAACGCTTTCCTCAGGGCACTATCAAGAGCATTTACAGGACCATTTCCCTCTGCGGCTGTTATCTCTTCCTTTTCTCCAACCGATATCTTAATCATTGCCTGAGATTTGGATGAGCTTTCTTTTGTTTTTTCGTCGATGACACGGAAGGACTCCAGGACAAAAGGTTCCTTAAATTCACCCGTTGCTTTTCTCATCAGAAGTGCAAGCGAACCTTCGGCAGCTTCAAACTGATATCCCTGATCTTCCATGTTCTTTATCTCCTGAACAATTTTATTGCCATTGGAGACATTTTCTCCCAAAGAGATTTTCAGCTCTCTCGATTTATATTCTATATTGCTCCTTCCGGAGAGGTCTGAAATTAATACCCTCCGGTGGTTTCCCACGAGTTCAGGTTCAATATGTTCATAGGCTACAGGATTTTTTGAAATGGCGCTTACATGAATACCGCCTTTATGAGCGAATGCGCTTTTACCGACAAAAGGGCTTGAGTTAAGAGGAGGAATGTTTGCCACATCACTTACATAACGTGAGAGATTCGTAAGCTGTCTGATCGACGTCTCAGGTAGACACCTCTTCTTCATTTTCAACTCGAGGTTGCTGATTATAGAGATCAAGTCTGCATTCCCACACCTTTCTCCATAACCGTTTATCGTTCCCTGGACCATTCTCACCCCTGTTTCAACGGCCGACAGGGAATTGGCCACCGCAAGGTCGCAATCATTATGTACATGAATGCCTAAAAGGTGAGGAGGGATGGACGAGACAACTTCACTTATTATTTTAACCAATTCTCTATTAAGGGTACCTCCATTGGTATCGCACAGGACAACTATATCGGCACCGGCAGAGAGAGCCACTTGAACGGTCTTGAGGGTATATTCAGAGTTATTTTTATATCCATCAAAGAAATGCTCGGCATCGTAGATTACTTCTTTTCCTTTCGATTTCAGATATTCAATGGTTTCTTGTATCATTAAAAGATTTTCCTTTAACGATACCCCGAGAATCTCAGTTGCGTGAAGATCCCAGCTTTTTCCAACAATTGCGACAGCCGGTGTTTCCGCGTGAAGCAGGGCTTTCAGGTTGGGACAATCCTCAGGAGAGGAATTGACCTTCCTGGTACTTCCAAAAGCCGTAAGACGGGCATTTTTAAATTCCACATCCCGCGCAAGCTGAAAAAAGCGCATATCTTTCGGATTTGACCCCGGCCATCCACCTTCGATATAATGAAAGCCCATATCATCCAGTCTCCGGGCGATCCGCAATTTATCCTTTGCGGAAAAGTGGACGTTTTCTCCCTGCGCTCCGTCTCTCAAGGTTGTATCATAAATCAGCACATCCCATTTTTTCATTGGTAGTAACCTCCCTCAAACTAAAAAATCCGTTACCAGTGAACCTGATAACGGATTTTTATGCTGAACAGTTAAAACACTACACCATTATCAGGTCCCCCCCCCAAGCATCGGGCCTAATTATCCCGCATATGATAATAGCGATAGTATTTTTAAACATGTTTTTTTTATCCTCTGCTTCTAAATGTATTTCATAGTATAATTTCATTTTCCGTTTGTCAAACAAAAAGATGTTCTCCATATACTCCTCTACCGAATTTTCAATACTTTCTCATGTAAGTGGAAAAAGTTGAAATCGGCTTAATATTATAATACACAGATAATTCCCTGTCAAAGAGGTGAACATTATGAAAGAATTTACGGTAAGCAGAACTAAAGTCTTAAAGGAAAATCTTTATTGTGACAACTGTGGCACGTGGATATATTGCCCTGAGATGAATGCCACGGCAAAAAACGAAGAAGGTGGAATAATAGAACGAATCGGGGAAGGCTGTCTACATCAGGATGCTAAAGGGGATTTTCTGGAGTGCCCTGATTGTAAGAGCCGTTATTATCTGATTGAGTAACCCCTGAATTTCCCTCTGAATTTCATTCCTCTACTCCGATGCCGTATTTTTGTAATAATTTAGATTCGATAAGAGATACTATGAAAAAAAACACAATACCCCCTGCACTGAGAGCAATTAGTGAAGCAAACATCGTGGCTGTTTCCAGATAGTAGAAATGTGTAAGAATCAAAAATCCCAAACCTTCATTCGAACCTACGAATTCTGCCACTACTGCACCTACTGTAGAAAGAGCTGTTGCTATTTTCAGCCCGGAAAATAAATAAGGAATTGAATTAGGTAATTTCAGTTTCATAAATGTCTGTCGTTTTGTTGCAGAAAATGATTTCATCATCTCCAGACATTCTGGTCTGATCTCCCTGAGTCCCCTTGTTGTATCGACAACTATTGGGAAAATCGCCATGATTGCAGCTGCTATAATTTTTGAAACAGGCCCAACACCAAACCACAAGATCAGGAATGGCACCATTGCAATTATCGGTGTAACCTTGAGTGCTACAATGTAAGGATAAAAGCTCCATTCAGCAAACTTGGAATAGCTGAATAAGACAGCTATTGGTACACCTATCAGAACAGCTGTTAAAAAACCGAGAACAGCCTCAGACATTGTAACACAGAAATGATAGGCTATAGAATGTGCAGAATCGATTAAATGCACGACGATGGCAGAAGGTGATGGTAAGATGAATTCCCTTATACCAAACAAAGCTACCAGAAACTCCCATAGAATTACAATTATTACAAAAACAATCACCGGATAAAGATATTTTCTGTTCATGCCTCAGTCAGCTCCCGAAGTTCTCTTTTAAGGCTGACAAACTCCCTGCTATCTCTCAAAGCAATACTCCTCGGTCTCTCCAGTTTCACGTCCACAATTGCTTTTATTCTTCCTGGTCTTTTGGTCAGAACAATGATCTTGTCCGATAAAAATATAGCTTCAATAATATTATGGGTCACAAAAACTATCATCGACAGTTCTGTTTTGCCACTCTGCCACAAATCGATCAATTCTAAATTCATCTTGTGTCGCGTTATTTCATCCAATGCTCCAAAAGGCTCGTCCATTAACAGTATCGACGGTTTAAACACAAGCGCTCTGGCTATAGCAACTCTTTCCTGCATACCTCCAGAGAGCTGGCGGGGGTAGCTTTCCTCAAATCCTTTCAGACCTATCAAATCAAACAAATGAGTGACGTCAGTTTTTTTACCCATTAGTTCCAAAGGTAAATTAATATTCTCTTTTGCTGTCCGCCATCTCATTAAAACCGGACTCTGGAATACAATTCCTATTTTCCTTTCTTGAAGGACTTTCTCACTTTCTTGGTTATTTATTAACACCTGTCCCGTTGTGGGTTTTAAAATTCCACCTATAATTTTTAGCAAGGTTGTCTTGCCGCATCCGGACGGGCCAATGATAGAAACAAATTCTTCTTTGCCGACTTCAACATCAATTTTTTCCAATACAAGCAGGTCGCCGGTTTTTGAAGGATATATCTTAGATATATTTTCCAATTTTAGTGCTGGGGTCATAAAAATGATCCTATTCTATTCCATAAATTTTTTTCAAAAACTTGTTGGTATACACATCATCCAGATTTACAGGCTTATCTATTATGCCCTGCTCAAGCATGTTGTTCATCATCTCTTCCCATACCTCTCTTTCCATCCAACCCAGAGGCGTATCCGAATCTTCGGGTAAAATAAACTCTTTTCGCGCTCTTAGTGCTTTCAATTGTGGTGTCCCTTCCAAGAGTTTGTTTTCAGCCAAGACATATTTTACGCATTCATCGGGATTTTCCAGAGCATATCTCCATCCCTTCAAGGTCGCTCTGAGATATCGCTCAACAAGTTCAGGGTTTTTCTGAATTATTTCATCTGTAGTAAATATAGCATATCCATAAGATTTGATGCCGAAATCGGTAGGTCTTATTGCGTTGAGTTCTATACCTTCTTTTTTGGCTTCCTCCTCTGCAAATATCAAATCTGCTATAAATCCTGGCTGGACATCATATACACCTGTAAATAGAAGAACATTAGAAGGAATTTTCTTTACTTCTGTTATTTTTGTTGTATCAACACCCTCTTTACTAAGCAATATTCTGTAAACTATCTCAAGAGGTCTGCCAAAGGAAACTCCCACAATTTTACCTTCAAAATCTTTTGGGCTTGTGATGTTCTTTTTGCGTAATGAAAAATATACATAGGGGCTCTTTTTGTCCAAAATTGCTATCGCCTTTATTGGGATATTTTTTGCTCTGGCCGAGATCATAGTTTCTGATCCTGACTGAACGCCAAAATCATCGTTACCGGAAGCTACAAGCTGTATGGATGGGAAATCTACGCCACCTGGATGGTTGGTCACATTCAGTCCCTCTTCAGTATAAAATCCCTTCGCAACAGATGTCAAAAACCCTGTCTGGTTGGCATTTATAAGCCAGCTCAGCCTTACGGATATCTCTCCTTTTTCCGTGGATTTTCGAGTGAGAAATACAATCGTAATCACTATGATAATCAAAACAAATATGCCAATAACTATTTTGTTTTTCATCTTATCATCCTTTCATCGAAATTATTTCCCCAGTATTATGTTGCTTCTTAGTTAATTTCGTCCATATTTCCGAACATAGAATTATCTAAACTGAATTGCCCTCGTTTATAAGATGAAGGTTTCAAGAAAAATCGGTTTTAAGAGAAGTCGGTTTCAAATGACCAATTTGGGGAACGGTTAGCTTAACTTATTTGATTAAATCCTTTTTCCCTGATGCTACACGTTAAAGTTTGTTCGTTATAACAACCTTCTGGTCCCGAAGTATTGCAATAACATGACTACTGTATATCAAATTCTTTCTGTCATTACATTACAATAATTACGAATAAGTGGTAACCTGTTTTCTCATGGTTTTAATATCTTCATTATTCATTGTTTTTGAAATAGCGGCTGACGATGCGCTTAACCGGACGCGGCTTTTTACATGATGTTCCCCTCAAAAAGTGGACTATTATTTGTATTAACTTACCTGTTGCTCAAATTCAACCGGAGAAGGGTACCCTGATTCACCATCAAAAAAAGTAAAAAACCTCGTTGATCCTGTAAAAACAGGGTGATAGAGTAGTTTTGGCACAACGAAACTATCATCAACGTGGTGTAAGTACTATGGCACAAGGCATTCTTCCTTTCGGTTCACTTTTGTTCCCTGTCCTTGCCAAGACCCTCAATAGACGGGAGAAAAGTCGAATTAATTAACTTCCGATGTAAACCGAAAAACCATCCGGCCATACGGTCATGACAGCCGAATTTACAATAACGAAAAAATGTTCAAAAGATTAAGCACAGAATATCAGCTAAGTCAAAAAACAAGAATGATGTCCCCGGAATACCCTTTTAAATTACGCGCTGGCTTCAGAAAATCCAAGGTCTCTAAGCTTCTTGCCTTTTTTCAGATTCATCTCAATCTCTTCGAGTGAAACGCCTTTGGTCTCAGGAGTATACCCTCCTATCAGCACAAAACCGAGAAGACAGAAGAGCGCGAAGAAAAAGAACAGAGTAGATCCACCCCATTTTTCCATAATGCTTAACGAGAACCTGACAACAAAGTAATTGCCGATCCAGTTGGCCATTGTTGTAACAGTAATACCGAAATCTCTGGCTTCCAACGGGAAAATTTCCGCGCAGATTACCCAGATCAGCGGCCCTAAAGAGAAACCGAATGCGAGCAGATAAACAAGACAGGAACCGAGTATAACCGTCTGTCCCAATCTGTATATCTGCATTCCTCTTTCAATTCTGATAAATTCAGTACCCAGAAACAGCAACGTAATAATCATCAGGATCAGTCCCATATAAATAATAGGTTTTCTTCCCCATTTGTCGCAGAAGAAAATAGCGATCAGAGTAGCAAGCATATTAACTAGCCCGCAGGCTACTGTGGCCACACTGGCATTCTCAAATCCGGCCTTCTCGAAAATTATTGTGGAATAGTAAATTACACAGTTGATCCCGCTAAGTTGCTGCAGTAGCTGAAGAAGGATACCGAGAATAATTATTTTAGCAAAATAAGATTTGCCGAGCATAGCAACCGCACTCACCTTCTCCGAGCCTTCCTCATGTTTAAGGTTTTCTTTGATTTCCGCCAATTCATTTTTAATCTCGGCTTCAGTTTCTCTGGTTTTAGTAAGGACTTCTTCCGCTTCTTTTTCTCTGCCTTTGAGCATCAGCCATCTTGGAGATTTAGGAATAGTAAGCACGGAAATCAGCATTATAATGGCCGGTATGCAGATAATAAAAAGCATCAATCTCCATGGATCATCGCTGCTCGAAGCCTTGCCTATCAAAATATTGCTTACATAAATAACAAATATGCCGATAGTAATGGTAAACTGATAAAGGGAGATATAACCGCCCCTGAGCTTAGCGGGGGCAATTTCAGAAAGGTAGAGCGGTACTACAAAGGAAGCGCATCCTACAGCAAGCCCCAGGCACACTCTGGTAAAGTAAAGAACAGTCTGTGAGTCTGTGCTTGAACCCCAGACAGTGAATACTGAAAAAAACAGCGCCGCTAAAATGAGCGTGTTTTTACGTCCAATGGCTTTTGAAATAAAACCGCTCAAGAATGCACCGATTATCGCGCCTATCAGAATAATACTCGCGAATGATTCACCCTGGGATGTTGTCCAATTGAAGGTTTTCTGAATAAAGCCCAGAGACCCGTTGATAAACCCCTGGTCCAAGCCAAAAAGCAGTCCGCCAAGGGAAGCTATCAGGCAGACCCAGAAAACTTTTGTTTTTGCTTTTGTGTTTACCGCCATTTAGTTTCTCCTCGTTTTCAGTATTTCTGTTTGTTAATATCTTTTGCTATATCACGTTTTATTTTTCTCAGACGACGCGGCTACGGCAGCTATGATGGCTGCGCCCTTGCCGGAGCCGTCTTTGGAATGAACCAGTATTATTTTTTCCGCTTTTTCGCCGTATAGTTTTTTGAATACATCCGTTATTTTAGCTCCAAATCCGGGGTATTTCCCAAAGAGTGAACCGTCAACGGCAACGGTGTGCATGTCATCAAGTTCCGGATCCATCCAGGTAATTACCGCACAGATAGCCGCCGCGCCAAGTCTGGCCGCTCGGGCTGATACAAATTCACACAGACGTTTTAATAGTGTCCTATCGTGAAGAGTAGTATTTGTAATTCCACTGTTGTTAAGAAATTGTTCCGTTTCGCCAAGATTTTCTGTTTCATCCCCTTCAATCAGGGACATATGCTCTGTCTTCAACGAATCCTTTTTCTTAAAACTTTCAGCGGCGTCGGGTTCATTTAAAAACATGAGATCTCTCTTTATCAAATCTATTACAATAAGCCGTGTGACCTCGCCCAGATACATGCCGGATACCATTTTCTCAAGGTACATGGCGCCTGGATTAACAGAAGCCTCGTCCAACTGTTTATCGTAACGTGTCAGCCTGAGTTTATCAAAATTGCCCCATTCCATATTGACAATCATATACCCTTCAGGATCCGGTCCTCTCAATTTTGGTATATTCGAGAGCTTTTCCCGATAACACGCATTAGTTCCGGTACCCATTATAACGCCCAGGTCACAAGTGGGGTCGGTATAGCTTCTGGCAGCCAGAGTACCCACAGTATCATTGGCAAGGGCCGCAACTTTAATACAGCTAATATTCTTCCTGCTCAACGCTTCATTCAACAGTATTATGACATCTTCGCCTTCAACTCCTTTCGCTGTAAAACCTTTTGTCCAGACGATAAGCGAACCAGAGACAATGTTTGTCTGTTTTACGGGAAAAGAAAACGTAAACGCGAGGTCATAGAAGTTTTTTCTGTCAATATTGTTTTCAGTCAGGAAGGAATCAATACAGTCGGCAATAAAATCAAAAAGCTGCTCCCCTGTTCCCTCCATGTCTTTTTTCGGAATGGCAAATTTGCTGACAGCCGAAACAATTGAGTTTCCCACACCGTCGAGTTCGACCGCAAGCACTCTAAAGTTTGTGCCGCCAAGATCAAGCGCGATAAACTTACCCTTTTCATTTCCCTTCGGCCTGTCAACAAATGAAGGTATCATCTTCAGGGAACTTTCATGACCGGAAAGGCCTTTGCGCATTTCCGCGTGAAAGCCCGTAATAATCACTTTGATATCGTTCAGTGAGATTGTAAAAAGCTTTTCTAAAGATGAAACAAATTCTTCACAGGCAGAAGGCGTGGACTTAATCATTGATTCCTGCATTTCTGAAATTAATTTTACACCGACTCAACATTTAACGGTTGCCTACCTCGGTTGGCAAGCAACCGGCCACACAACACGCGTGCCCGGCGGCCAGATATGACCATCGGTGGTCATGTACGGGATTGTAACCGTTTTTTTGCGGGATGGCGTATCAGCTGATTCCTTGAGCTTGGAACCAGCTTCGTGGTAAATCATAAGGTAGCCCCCGAATCGAAATTCCGGCCGTCGATTGCCATCGTAGCGGGTTTGCGATCCATATGGTGAGGCAATCTCCATACAACGAATTTTATCCGGGAAAACAGGCTGTAAACCGCTTGGCTTCTCCATCTTACCCGTCCGACTCGGCGCCCTGGCAAACGCATTGAAAACTAAAAAAATACACTTATTACAGATAGAAATAAAAAAGAAGGTCTGGTTGAGCGCATATTATTTCATCCTTCTATCCTAAATTTAGGGGACAGTATGTCTATGTCCCGAAGAAAAGAAACAATAATATGTTTACTGTTCCTCGAATACCCGGAACTGTTACGACATAGCAGCCCTTTTAAACTGTAAAATTTACGACGATGTTACGATATTAATTCCCTGTATGCAATTTATGGGAATAAATAAAGATGAGTCAAGAGCAGATTTGACCCCCATTGTCTTCGAAGTACACCTCAGCCATAACCACAATCTCCAAATATAAACCATACCCCTCGTGGAGCCTCACCTCTGCCTCCACATGAGGAGACATTCCCTGTCAGGTGTTTCCCCGAAACAGAATTGCTGGTGCTCTCTGTGAGAATCCAGCCAGTCGCACCGAATGGCCAGGTTGGGAGCCCGTCCGTCTTCGCTTTTCAGAATTTTTACGATACCGCGTAACCCCCTGAGAAATTGTCTACAATAGGGGTCGAAGAAGTACATCCAATCCTCCTCAATTTTAATGGCCAATATATAATGCCACTCGCGGTGACCCAGGTAGATATTACAAAGGGCGACGCCTCCTTCTTCGAGGCAGGATATGATGGGGCTTTCTTCTCGAAGATGTATCTGGTCTTCCAATAGATACTCGGTTGAAACTGAAAAAGTTTTGGTTTTATAGGAATTAAGCCAGTTTCCGATAAGGCGAATCGCGTAAGGGCTCGTCCCCCCTCTTCCGAGTTTTCCACCTTTTGCAACCGTATCCAGACTGTAAATGTAAATACGCTGGATCACAAGAGGGGGAATTGATTGGCGATCAAAGAGGTAAGTAATTGCATTTACAAAGGTGATGGGTACGCAGTCATACTCCGAAACCTGATACTGTAGGGGAACATACATTTTTCAAACTACCTTTCGTTTTGCCCGCTATGCCCGCAGGAAGATGCGGAATCAGATAAGATGGTTACTCTATGGACTCAATGATATCACTTTAAACGTAAATAAATCAATAATTTCTAAATTTCATAATAGAATTGTATCGGTCAGCTCGTCAACTCTCAAAGTATGAAAAGCGATCTTTTATCAATATTTCACTTTCTTATCAAAGTGGCTTGCCAGGTCAACGGCCTCCCAGTCCGATGTAGCGGGCGTTTTCACCCAGAGTTTCAGGTTTTTCGGCACAAAGATCGTCTCATAGATGTTATGTGATCTTTGAGCTCCGCCCTTGCTGTAAGGCGTATCGAGGACGTCCATCATAACCTTTACGCTGAACTTGCCCTTGTATTTTTCGCCGAGCGCAAGAAGGTTGGTGCGACGGGAAAGAGTCTGAAATATGTCTCCCGAAGAATGGGCAATGCCCCAAGACGGATCGACGAAATGATTGGTTGAGACCAGAAGCCCCGGTTTATCCGGAACCCTTCGCCTTATGCCGAATGTCGGCAATTCGTACGAATAGGCAACATTTTCGTCCGCGACATTAAAAAGCATAGAAAACGACGGCTGAGAGGAAGACACCGCCGCGTCGAGCTGTGTCATATCGGACGAATTGAAGAGAAAATCGAGGTTCTGTATGAAATTTAGGGTCCTGTTTTCCATAATTATGTTTCCACCCGATGGAGTGCCGTCATTAACCTCTGCAAAAAGGCCGCTCCGGTTCATCACCGTGACCGCCTCAATGCTTCCCAAAAACCCCACCGTTGCGGTCGGGATACTGCCGTCAGTGGGGTTAAAGACCGTTACCGTCATAAAGTCAGCGAATTTGTTGAAGAACTCGGGATAATCGAAGTGCCGTCCCGTAATCATTGTCCCGTCCGTCGAGTAATCGCCCCATGTCGCGATAAAGGAACAGTGCACATCTTCTCCCATAATATGAGCCAGGGTGACAAGCTCATTCAAGACAAGCAGCTTTTCAAACTCCATGCCGGATGTTTCCGCAATCCCGTATAAAATTTCCCTGAAGCGTTGCGGACACCTCTTAAAAATCTCTTCCGACACATATTTCGCCACTTTGTAATCAAGGTGTTTTCCCTTTATGAAGGCATCAACGATGGCAAGCTTGTAGAATCTCTTCAGGTCATCCTTCAGCAGATAACCATACTGCCTTCCCATCTGGCGAAAATTGCCGTGAAGCTCGACAACATTAAATTTCCCGGCCTTGTAAAGCGAGGCCCCATCATACTCTGCAATCGGTTTAAGGCCCGGCTCTCCAGCCACCGCCTGCGTTATTCCAAACGCCAAGCCGACCAGTAGAAGCATGCTCAAAACCAAAACGCTTCTTGTTTTCATATTTGCTCCTCCTTTTTGCCCCATGTTTACAACTAACATGCTATAATTTTTGATATTTGATAGTGGAATTAAAGAAATAGTATACCTATTTCTCGAAGAAAAGTAACAACAATATGTGTACTGTTTCCAGAAAATACAAAACTGCTACGATATATCAGCTGTCGACACTTTGATAATTCATTCCGTTGTTTCGATATGTGATTCATACCTTGAGGATTAGTACAGTTAAGAGCAATGGTAATTATCTGAAACTTTCTAAGGGAAAAGCAAAGCACAATATGTGGGGTGTTTCTTCCTGAAAGCATTGATTTTTTGCTTTTTCCAATTCATGCAACATTTGAAATGGAAATCAACAGTCGCATTTTTTATTAACCCTTGACTTTAAATATCCACTGATTTATTATTATCATTCGTCCATGGTTGCATGGGTACTGGAAACCGGGCGGCAAACTGGGAAAAACAAACCTTGAACGGCAGGGTGATATCCGGCCGATCTTGCGACGCGACTCAATAAATATAGAGGAGATCCTTGTGATATCTTGTTAAAAAACAAACAGGCGCTTCTTTTTGCCAGGGTGACTGAGGTTTGAGGAAAAATGAAACCAAGAAATAACAAAAAAGAATTATTCCTTGATACCCTTAACAAGGTTCATCTTGCCATAAATAGCACCGGTGTTTATCCAGAAGACCATCCCATCACTATCGAGATAATAAATAATTCCTATGAAGCGTTAGTAAATCATCTTAAAACCAAAAAAATATTAACGTTAAGTGTAAATGGCAGTAAATTATTGGTGGACGATATCCCAATCGAATCCAAAAATAATTTACCCGCCAATTTTTCTCTGGACCTCGATCAAAGGGCTATCGAAAGTATATCCTTTTATCGGGGACTGTCCCGGAGAGATTATATAATTTTCATAAAAGCAATGACTCAAAAACCACGGTCTAAAAGTAAAAATGGAGATGTCGCTGCGACTCTAAAAATTAACAGTGTTTCTAATATACGGCTCAATGAGGTCAAGTATAAGAAAGTGTCGGGAGATTTAAAGGAAGGTGAACACAGTCATATAATAAATGCTTTTGATATTGGTGATGAAAATCCATTAACACATGATGATACAAGTTCGAGTGAATTGGGGAAACACGATAATACAAACCACGTTGATAAGCCTATTTACAGGGAACCCCAAAACGAAGAAAGAAAAGTCAATGACTTGCAAAAAAAAGAGCTGCTCCCGGATGATGAGAAAAAGGTTAAAGAATATATAAACGATTTACTGTCTGGCGGGAAAAGCGATGAAATGGAAACCTTTATTGAAGATGTATCCTCAAAAATGGGTGATAAATACATTGCAATCAGAAAAAAAGTTGCTGAGAGTATTCAGGATATAACTTCAACCTTGGATGAATTCAATACGATAAAAGAAAATTTTCAGAAGACCTCGGATACGTTAACCAATTGGCTAAAAAAAGAAAATCATGTTGATACATATCTGGCTGTTACAAAGAGTTTACATAATATATGTTCTTCACTGAACAAGCTGGACCGTTATCTGATTAATGAAACGATCGGCTGTAGATTGTTCGAGTTCAAAAAATTATCTAAAGCAGAATTGCAGGAGGCTTTGAAAGCAAAAAAGAAAAATGGCAACAGTCTTCAATATAATCTTGGTGCTCTAAATTTAGTTGATGAAGCCGTTCTCACTCATTTCTTGGCTCAGCAATATAAAAACTGCCGGGTTGTTAACCTGTCATCAATTAAGAATCTAACTGAAAATATTCGGAATACTATACCTGAAAAGTATATCAAGCGTTATCAGGTTCTTCCCTTCAAATCAAAGGACGGGAAGCTATATACAGCCACGATGAATCCTAACGACTGGCAAATATTCAATGAAATCCAGTTTATAAGCGGTTATCCAGTTATTCCCCATCTTGCTGCAGAATACTACCTTATTAATTCGATCGAAAAATTTTATAACATTAAGGTCAATAAGTCGATCAACCATCAGGCGATGGGTAATATGCAAGATGGTGATTGGAATAGTGGCTTAGAACTTGTTGAGGAAAAGCAGGAATCCATTACTTACAATGAAGATCTGAAAGATTCAGACGCCCCAATTATTAAGCTTGCGAATGTGATTATAGCGGAGGCCATCAAACAAAAATCCAGCGATATCCATATAGAACCTTATGAAAATGAATTGAGAGTCCGCCTTAGGATTGATGGTACCCTGATAACTGCGCTAAACCCCTCCAAAAGTTATGCCAGTGGTTTAGCTTCGCGTATAAAAATAATGTCAGGACTGGACATCTCCGAAAAACGCCTTCCACAGGATGGCAGGTTTAAAATACGCAATGATGGGAACGTTGTGGATTTTCGTGTTTCTACATTTCCTGGAATCTTTGGAGAAAAGATTGTACTCCGTCTTTTAGATAATTCTAATCATTTATTAGATATAAACAAATTAGGATTAAATAACGATGATTTAACAATCTTTTTGTCTGCTATGTCTAAATCCAAAGGGATGATACTGGTTACCGGACCCACAGGAAGCGGGAAAACAACAACTATTTACTCTTTGCTTCGCGGCTTAAATGATGGGACCCTCAATATTTCAACTGCTGAAGATCCCATAGAATATAATTTGAAGGGCATTAACCAATTTCAGATGAACACCAAGATTGGTTTAAATTTTGCTCGTGCCCTAAGAACATTTTTGAGACAGGATCCTGATATAATCATGGTGGGAGAAATCAGGGATTTTGAAACTGCGGAAATTGCTTTTAAGGCCGCCCTGACAGGTCATCTTGTATTAAGCACACTGCATACAAATAATGCTCCCGAGACCATTACCAGGCTGATCAATATCGGCATAGAACCCTATATTATTACCTCTGCCATAAATCTTATTGTTGCTCAACGGTTGATTAGAAAAATTTGTGAAAATTGTAAGACTGAAGCTATTCCGACCGACTTACAAGCAAATGTTTTAATGAGTTATGGGTTCAATATTAACGACCATCATGTTGCCCAGGGAGAGGGATGTGAAGAATGTAGTAATACAGGCTACAAAGGAAGGATTGCCATATATGAGGTTATGCCGTTGTGGGACGAAATTAAAGAATTAATCATGGCTGGAAAATCAGCTTTTGAAATAAGAGCGAAAACAGAAGAACTGGGAATCATTTCCTTACAGGCACAGGGTTTCGATAAGGTCACCACAGGAATCACCTCACTTAATGAATGGATGAGAGTTCTTGCCTAATACAAAAACAACGCATAATAAAAAACACTAAATTATAAGTAAAACTTAGCTTGCCTTCTCCTGCGAATGCCGTAATTTCTGTACCTCCTGCCAGCACAAACGGGTCGTGGAATTCGGGGAGTGGCTCCGTGGGTTTCCATTGGTAATCGACAAACTTTAAAAGCTTTGATTCTGTTTAGTAGGTAGATCTACAAGAACTCGGCTTTATTCATATTTGATCAAGATCAGCCTTACGTATAGCCGATACAACAGCCAACCTCTATAAAGATGCAGGATTTCGACCAGTAATCAATGCGGTAGCTGCGAGTCGATGTCATGGTCGAGACGACGTGTCGAAAACGTTAAATTTCCCGGCCTTGTAAAGCAAGCCCCCTTCATACTCTGCAATCGGTTTAAGACCCGGCTCTCCGGCCACCGCCTGCGTTATTCCAAACGCCAAGCCGATAAGCAGAAGCATGCTCAAAACCAAAACGCTTCTTGTTTTCATATTTGCTCCTCCTTTTTGCTCCATGTTTACAACTAACATGCTATAATTTTTGATATTTGATAGTGGAATTAAAGGAATAGTATATCTATTTCCCGAAGAAAAGAAACAACGGATAAATAATGACCGGTTATCGAATATCAGTCAAGCACCCGGTGTTACGTACAGAAGGAAGTTATATGAACTTTAAAAATTGATAACAAAGTTGCGACATTAATTTCAGTTCAATCTTCTTTTTCGCCACCGGGCATAAGAGTGCGCAGGATATCCTCCTTGCCTATAATACCGACCAGCTTACCTTGATCCAGGACAGGTAAAGTGTGTATGTTGTTCTTCACCATCAGTGTGGCAATGTTTTCCAGGCTGGTCTCCGGATCAACCGTTATAGGATTAGGTGTCATGGCTTCTGTTACCGTGATGGCAGCCATTTTCTTTACTTCTTTCTCAATATTTTTATGGGAACTTAAAGGAATAACACTGTCGAGCAGAATGAAGAAAGAAGGCAGGGGAATCTCTCTTTGCTGGGCAATCAGGTCATCCTGACAAATAATTCCCACCAAACGATTACCTTCATCAACTACAGGTAAACCATTAAAGTGGTGTTTAAGCATCAACTTTGCGGCCTGAAGAATTCCCGTTTCGGGACGAACTGTAATTACCTCTTCTGTCATAAAATCCTTGGCTTTAAGCATTTATTCTCCCCCTTGCCATAAAAACAAATTTGAAGTCTATTTAAATAAAATTTACCTTTAATTTCTTATAAAGTCCACTGTTGATTTTACGAACAGAGCTGAGCTTGTCTTGAAGAAATGTTACTCCCGGCCCGATCGTAAATGACAAAGACAGCAAAACGTTTTCTTGCTTGACCACTGTTCATCTCTCCAATATACTTCGCGATTCAATATGTATATTTTATACTGCGCCTCCTCACCCCGCCTACAAGGCGGGGCTTGCGGGGTGCGCTCCCGGTCAACTTAAGAGGATTTACATGCTATACAGCTTCCCATTTATCACCATGTCCTTTGCCAACCTGTTTAACTTATCAAGCTTTGGCGCTTTCTTCCTCTTTCCTCTTTTCATTACGCACCATGGAGGTTCCAAGTCAGATATAGGGATTATTATGGGTGTCTTTGCCCTATCTGCCGTTCTTTGCCGTCCCTGGATTTCTGATATGGTTGACAGGATCGGCAGGAAAAAAAGTTATACCTTTGGATGCATCATCATGAGCATCGTTCCCATTATGTACCTCTTTTTCAGAGGGGACCTGTCCAGCTTTTATTTTCCACTTATTCTTGTACGAATTTTACACGGCGTGGGATCGGGCATCTGCTTCACAGCTTCATTCACCTACATAGCCGACATTGTCCCCGAAAAACGCTTAAACGAAGGCATCGGCATATTCGGAGCTACAGGACTCATGGGATTGGCCATCGGGCCTGCCGTCGGTGAGCTTATAATCCGGGACTTCGGCTTTTCCATCTTTTTTCTTGCCGCCACAGGAATGGCGATACTCGGTCTTTTGACCCAACTTGTTGTTCCCGAATCATTCGTGCACGTCCCACATGAACCGCGCCAGTCTTTTTCCTCTGTCCTGTTAAAGCGAAAGGTTTCAGTAATAGCATTGATTGCCCTTTTGTTCGGTGTCGGTCTTGCTGCCGTCGGGGGGTTTGTTTCCCCATTTGCCGAAGCACGAGGGATTGCTTTTATTTCCATTTACTACATCTCCTACTCGGGAGCGGCTATTTTGACAAGGTTTTTCGGGGGCAAAATCGCGGACAGAATTGGAGAAGACCGAATCATCCCCCACGCTCTGATACTGACCGGGGGCGGCCTTTTGACTTTGATTTTCCTGAAAGGAAACATGATTCTGATCCTTTCTGGTTTGGTGACAGGGTGTGGACATGGCCTTCTCTTCCCGTGCCTGAACTCACTGGCCATACGAAACGAACCTATCAACATCCGCGGCAAAATTACCGGTATCTTTACAGGTGGAATTGATACAGGGGCATTTATAGGATCTGTCATGCTGGGTTATATCGGTGAATGGGCAGGCTTTGGAGCTCTTTTCTTTGCGGCGGGCCTTGCTCTCTTAATAGGATTTGGCGTTTACAGGTTTGAAGCAAAGAGACTTAAAATTGATGGAGGAACAGTCAATTTAGGGGACAGCATATCTGTTTCTTGAAGAAAATAGGCGACAACATGTATGCTATCCCCCGAATTCCCCCCAAGGGATAAGAAAAGCAAAAATTAATGAAAACGTTATAGCTAATGCATCAGATTATTGACACACTACCATATTTGTTTTATCCTGCTAATGTAAGAAACTAAGAATTGTAAGGCTGTTGCATGATGAAAATTACTATCACAATGAAGTCAGGCAACCGCCCGGTGGTTCTTATTCTTCGAGAGAAGATAAGGGCTCATTCAATATGGAAAAAGTGAAGCTCCCCGCCCACAGGGCGGGGCTTCCCGGTAAGGAACAATTTAATTATATTGCGCCCCTTACCCCGCCTACAAGGCGGGGCTTGCGGGTGCGCTCCCGGTCAAAAAAACATACGGGGAGCGTTTTCTGGTTATCATGGAAGATCTTTATCAGACCGATGACTTACGGGTTCTTGACTACAACGGGCACAATATTTTTACCAACTTTTCCTTTGCAGAACTGGGAGAACCAGTTTATTACGAACCATAAATAAAGAAGCGTTTCCCCACTTCAGAGAGATGTAAAAAAAGCAGGCTGATATATTTTAGCCTGCTTTTTTCTGTTCAGGAAAACTCGTTTATTTTTGTCGATTTTTCTGATCTGTCATAACAGGTGAACCAAACAGCATATTTCCCCATCGCTCGTCTCTGTTGATATAGCAGATACATGAACTCAGAAAATCGACAGCGAAGTTTGGACAGAATAAAGCTGTATGCACTTTTGGATTTGATGGCATTGGTCAAGGCAAGGTATTGCACAGCTATTTAAAGAGTCCACGATGTGGTGTTATGTGACAGCTACCTACTTATCGGCAACTTGCGGTTTGTAATCAAAGTGAGGATTACCATTTGAACTGAACAGCGAGCGTATTCCCCGCTGCTTGCGGCGGGGTTAGCGAGCGAATAAGATCAACAATTTTCCTTAACAGTCGGAGATCCCCCGCAGCTTGCTGCGGGGAGCTTCAATTGTAGTCTCTAATAGTGTTTCAGAATCCATAGCACCGCACAACCTGCTCACCCCTTGTCCGGCATATAAGAACACATGGTGGTCAGCCGTTACACGGCAGGAAAGACCTTGTTGTTCTTGGATGTATAGGTGACCGTTGATGATTCCGGCACATAGGTCATCTTCTGTTGTGAGAAAACGAGGCACGGACAATGTGTCGCACCAGATTTTCTATTATCGTCTCATCTTTCGGCCGGATACGGTTTTCGCAGAACACGTGAAACCCGGAATGCCTCCAAGACGAGAGCATCCGGATCATCTCCTTTGTGATCTTTCCTTTGGCGAGGTAAAGCCTGAATACCTTGTGCCGGGAGATGGCCCCCAGTATTTTCACTTCCATTCGCCGATTAATATGAAAGGCGCCCAGAAGAAAGGGTGCTCGGTGCTGGTTTGAGTTTTCTTGTCCCGTCCGGCTATCTTCACGCCACGGCTAAGATCATCTGATATTAAACTTTGATTTTTTAATTCCTGCTTGGCCAGCCTGAGAGCCTCTTCCTTGGACCTTCCGTGTTGCAGATGAGAGTAGAAGCTCTTCATCATGACTGCCGTCGAATTCGATTCCACGCTCCAAAGGCTCACGATAACCGATTTGGCCCCTGCAAGCATGAATGCGCGGCTTAAGCCCACGATTCCCTCTCCGGCGATCTCTTTTCCCAGGGCTGTTTTGCAGGCCGACAGGACAACAGCGTCGGCGTTAAGCTTCAGTTCCAAAATCTCGCTCATTTTGAGGAAGCCGTCCTCGGGGTTGCGGTTTCCTGGTTGGCTTAGAACCAGCGCCGGTTCGAGGATGTAAGGAATGTCGCCGCTCAAAAGACCGTGGGTGGCAAAATGGATAAACCGGTAACGGCCGAGATCGGATTTCAGAAGTTCACTCTTGGAGGCGTCCATATCGAGCTTGATGTTCGGGTCATCGGCCTTGTACCCGAATAGTGCGCCGATTTCCAGTACCTCGTCTCGGGTCTCGGGCAGCCGGGGCAAAGAGAAACCGCTGCGGACCAGAGCACTGCGCAAATTGAGAGAGGGCGTTGGATCGACGGAGGCCAGGACGATGGTGCCGGACTTTCTCCGGCTGTAACGGACATCGGAATCCTCATAGACCGGATCGCCGAGCGCAAACAGGGGCTTGGATATTTTGGGACTTTCCTTGAACTGCCGCATGGTTGCCATTACCGAGGCGGAGGGATAATAGCTGATTTTGTATTTTTCTCCCAGGTATTGAATCGTATTTTTTGTTTTACCAACCGTTAATGCCTCGAAGGGAACCATGTTCAGAACGCCGTCGGGGGTGATGATGATATTTTTGTCCGAGTCTATCCGGCTGAGAGCCTCTTCCAGCAAGAGCCTGCCCAGAGCCTGCCCTTTCTCCAGGTCGTATGCTTCTAATCTGCCGGGGTTTTTGAGAAAACCCCTGAATTCTCCAACTTGCCGGATGAGTTCTTCCCTGCTCACGGCGATTTCGACGGCCGATGTTTTTTTGCCTTTTTCAATGATCCAGAGATAGGTGTTCTTGGGGTTAACCTTGTAGGCGAGGAGCACCTCATTGACACGCAGAGGAATATCCCCTGCCATAACCGGCTCCGGATAACGGATGGAGGCATAATCCGGATACTCTTTCCTAAATTTGGCGATCAACTCTTCGAGTTCGCGTTTCGATCTTTTCAGGAGCTCGCGCTGCGCCTCCGACTGGCTGCTTCTCGAGGACTGGATAGAGTCGATGGTGCTGAGCAGCCGCTGCTCCTGCACGGCCAGCTCGCGGGGAATCCGGTCGGCAAGGGCGCCCGTTCTGGCTTTGTAGAGCAGTTCGAGAAAAGATCTGGCCTTGGTACTTTCCGCGTAAAAGAAGGCCACTTCCACGGGTGTAAGTCCCGCTTTGGTAAATCGCGGTCCCATGCGGACGTCATACGGCATCCGACCGGCATCCGTGAGCAGGATGTCGATGGCATGCTCATAGGCGGCGATTTTATTGGCCAGGAACAAGGATCGGAACTCAGTTGAACTCAAGCTGCCTCGCAAATCCTCAATGTACTTGATAGCCGTGGTATAGTAGATCAGCGCCTGAACATTCTGGTGTTGCTCTTCATTCAACAGCCCCAGGCCGTAATTGGCGTACATCTGTTTTTCCGGGTATTGCAGGTTCATGACGTCTAAAAGTCCCAGCCCTTCCCGAAAGGACCTGGCGGCCTCGTCGTATTTTTTCAGCGACACCTGACAAAAGCCTATATTGTTGAGGATGTCCACGATATCGGGCGTGTTGTAACTTTTCCGGGCAAGTTCGAGGGCGCGTTGATAATGGGTGATCGCCTCCCGGTAACGGCCGAGGGCGAAAAGGGTCGTGCCCAGGGAGGAATAGACCGACTGTTTGAGCCTGTCGTCCTTGTAGCTGTCGATGTTAGAAAGGGATTTTGTAAAGATATCCAGTGCCTGGGATAAACGGCCTTGCTGTGCGAGAGCTTCCCCCATACTGAGCGCAATGAGCGGATGTTCGCCCTTTGCGGACTCACGATTGTCAGGCGGGGCCGTCGCCAGAATTTCCGTGGCCTTGTCGGTATCCCCGATTTTCTTGTAGCTATCGGCCAGTCCAACTGTTGCCAGGATAATCCCTTCCTGATAGCGGCTGCTTCTGGCAGAGGATAACGATTGGTCAAAATAGGACAGTGCCTTGTCGTATTCGTTTCGATCGAGATAGGCCTTTCCCATATAGCGGCCAATATCGGAGGTCTTCTCCCCGTTGCCGGTGTAAAACGTCAGAGCATCGCGCATTGAGGACAGAAACTTGTCGAAGGAACCTTCGCGAAGGTAGTCCCGACCTTCCTGAATGAGGATATCGCCCTTGTCCTTGGTTGCGATCAGGAAGAGTGGGTGGTAGTTGGCAAGTCCTTCGGACTGGGTTAACCCTCTACTGAGTCCGCAACCGCTGGTGCAGAGAACCAGGAAAATCAACAGCCATCGTTTTAAAATCATCGGGCACTCCTAATCTTAATCAATAAAATTCATCCAACTTCCGGGAAAATTCCTTCAGCAGGTTGTCTATGGCCTCGTTCACAGCGTAGTGAGCCATCTCATAGTTTGTTTCCATAATCAGTTGATTGATCATGTTCCTGCTCCCCTTTCCCTTGACGATGAAACTGCGCAGCCGCTGCCCGTTTCCGGCAAAGATTTCCGTTTCCAGTTCCGCATCGGCGGTATGAGAACTCAGCCCTGTGAAGGGGGGCGAATAGTTGAAGTATTTAATACGGGGAACGAAATAAACGGATACATCTTGGATTTCCCTTGCATCCTGAGCAATGGCGACGTTTCCGAATTTGCTGGAGACAATCCCGTAAAGGGCTTGGGATAAACTCTTGCCTACATCTATTTCTCCCTTCACGCTAGCCATCAAGAACAGCTGATTACCCGTTTTGAAGGTATATTTGAAGTTGGTGAACTTGTCGTCGAGCAGGAGCCCCGCTTTCAGAGAACTTTTCTTCATATTCTCGGTCGAGATTTTTGGCTCAACGGAAATTTTCCGCATGTCCATGGTGGCGCACCCGGAAAGGAACAACGCGATGAGGCATAACAGAAGCACAGCTTTTTTCATGAGAACCCTATTGAGTCGAGTAGACCGGTTTATCCCGATGCTACAGGTTGATGTATGTTTTTCCGTTTACCGCCTGGTTTCCGCCTGTGCAAGCATTTTCAAAAAGAATCCCCTTCCGACGGTGCGAAGTGTGGGGAAAGATATCTTTGTATCTTTTTCGTAATACTCCTAAAGCTCTCAAATTGCAAAGCGATTTTGATGTCCACTGAAAAACAAGATGGAAGGGGAGATCATCATTCCCATCTGTAATTAAGTAATTTGCGGCAAGACAGGTGGGTGTTGATTTAAGGAAGACATAAATAAATAAGGAAACGGGATAAATCCATTCCATAAATTACATACAGAAAATCAATATCATAACTCCACAGTCAATTTTAAAAGTGTAAACAGCTGCTTAAAGGCATCACCAATATCTTCGATACAAGGATGTTACATATCTTGCCTCTGTACGTAATTTAACATTTGCGACCCTTTATTCCTTTCGTAAACCGAAAGAGTTAATAGTATCACTCTACTCCCGCATCCATTTTTTTATTCTGGGTACTTCTTCAGAATCCCATTTGGGAGAGAGGCGTTTGTTGAGAAAGAAAGAAAAAAGCTTTTCCATCATCCCAAAAGCGGTTTCTGTGAGATAAATCCTTTCAAGGATCCTCCCCTCTTTATCCACCTCTTCCTCATTCATGTTCAATGTAGCGGGAAGCTTCATGGTTTGAATCTGAAAACTGTCTGCCTTGAATGTAAATTCACATTCATTAGATTCGATGCCGAGCTTTATCCGCGCTTCTTTTATCTTCTTGCCTTTCCGTAAGGCGGCTTTCCCCTCCTTGAGATCTGAAAATATTCCACTGCATGCTACTGTTTCTGAATATTGGCCTTCTCCGGACGCGAGAACCATTTTCTGGGCGAATACAATTCCGATATCCCCCACGTCCGGCACCATTACGGTCCCCCCTCTTTCCTCGCTTTTGAACCAGAGCCAGGTCAGAAATTCTCTCCCGAGAAACGTCAGGTCTGCTGTCGATGCGTTCATTTTCACCTCTAACGGTCAGATTATACAAGCTGTGTGCTGTTGATGGAAAGGATATGTTCTGCCATGTGTGAATTGATATATTTCGTATCCCATGGAACAAAGGGCCGCAAAGTCAGTTTAAAGGTGTCTTTGAACAGATCCTCAAAATCCTCTCTCACCTTTTCTGAAAGCGAGCCGAACAGAAGCCACCCCTTAGATACATTCCAGCAGATCTCATGAAATGATGGAACAGGCGGAGTTTGACGCACGAGGGAAAGATGCATTCTCTCTCTGATCTCGCTTCGCTCTTCCCGGTAAATCTTGCCCTTGCCTCTTTCCTCGATGAGCTGTCTTTCCGCTTCGAGGACTTTTAACTTTAGCAATGCCGGGGATACAACCTTACGGTCGATTCTGAGAGAGAAGATCAGATAATCGGCTATCAGATAATTTGCGTATTCGAACTTCGTGTCCAGAATATTTTCAAGACTTGTCCAGCCAAGAGATTTTTCGCTTTCCCCCATCGACAGGTCACGAAAGGCAAAACGCTTGATCTGCTCGTCGATGAAGTTTTTGAAATTGTCCGGCAGGCTGCCGATTACACGATATTTTGATACTGTTACAGTTCCTTTTATTAAACCCATAATTTCCTTCCATGCATTTGATTGAAGGGAGAACCTATCGCACTCGTAGTTTTCTTGTCAAGTTTATACGCTTTTTAAAATGTATTACTACCCTACTTTGGCATTGTACAGGCGGAGGCTGTTTGTTACTACGGAAATACTGCTGAATGCCATCGCGAACGCCGCCAGGATCGGATGAAGCTGCCTCAAGAAGCCCGGAAAAACATCGAAGGGGTATAAGATACCCGCGGCAACCGGAATGAGTACGATGTTGTAAAAAAAGGCCCAGAAGAGGTTCTGTTTGACCGTATTCATGGTTGCCCTGCTGAGCCTTATAGCCCTCGATACGCCGGTCAGATCACCGCTTGAAAGGATTACGTCCCCCGTCTCAATTGCTACATCCGTGCCTGTTCCTATCGCAATACCGACATCTGCCTGGGCAAGGGCGGGCGCATCATTAATCCCGTCTCCCACCATTCCCACAAGGCGGCCCTCTTCTTGAAGTTCCTTAACTTTGGATGACTTTGCTTCGGGGCGCACTTCTGCCAGGACATCATCTATATTAACCTCGGAAGCTATAGTCTTCGCGGTCTGAAGGTTATCTCCCGTCAGCATGATTACCTTGAGCTTTTGAGCGTGAAGCTCTTCTATAGCCTTTTTGGATTCAGGTCTCAGGGTGTCCGATACTGCGATCAGTCCCGACAACTTCTCCCCTTCTGTCAGAACCATGACCGTCTTGCCTCCTGACTGAAGGCGTCCGACTTCACGTTCCGCTTTTCCGATATCAATTCCGAGTTCCCGGAACCATTCGGGCTTTCCGAGTTTCACGTAATTACCGTTCAGCCGGGCCTCAACGCCAAGTCCGCTGTAGGCCTTAAAGTGTTCCGGATTCCGGAGGTCAATCTCTCTTCTCTTTGCTTCATTGACAATTGCCTTGCCGAGGGGGTGTTCCGAACCTTTTTCGACAGACGCCGCGAGTTTCAACAAATCATCTTCGGTCTTGAGGGACGGATCAAATAAAACGATGTCTGTTACCGACGGTTTCCCGACTGTAATGGTTCCGGTTTTGTCCAGCACAATTGTATCGAGCTTTGTTGCCATTTCAAGGGCTTCGCTGTTTTTAAAAAGTATCCCTCTTTCCGCGGCTTTCCCCGTTCCGGCCATTATCGCCGTGGGGGTCGCAAGACCGAGCGCACAGGGACAGGCGATAACAAGAACCGCTACCAGCCTTATCATGGAAGGGACAAATTCACCCGTTATAGTCCACCACAAGGCAAACGTTATGAAAGCTATCGCAATGACGGCCGGTACGAATACTGCGGCTACCCGGTCAGCAATTGCCTGTATCGGTGCTTTGCTCCCCTGGGCTTCCTGAACCAGCCGTATGATCTGTGCGAGAACGGTTTCTTTTCCGACACGATCCGCCCTGAACTTTAAAAGGCCCTCTCCATTTATCGTTCCCCCGACAACTTTATCGTTCACCTCCTTATCAACAGGCAGCGATTCACCTGTCAACATCGACTCGTCTACCGTGGATTCTCCTTCGAGAACGACACCATCAACGGGAACCCTCTCCCCGGGACGGACAATAATAATATCACCTACCTTGATCGCCGTTAAGGGGACCTCCTTTTCAATGTTATCATGGATAACCGTCGCGGTTTTCGGCTGAAGGCCTATAAGTTTTCGGATTGCACCACCCGTTTTGCCCTTTGTGCGGGCTTCGATCAGTTTACCAAGCTTGATCAGAGTAATGATGACGGCCGATGTTTCAAAATATACATGATCGCCGAGAAGCGGAAAGACTAAAACGAAAAGAGAATAGACATATGCAACCGTTGAGCCCATCGCTACAAGGACATCCATGTTTGCGCTTCTGTTTCGAAGACTCTTGAACCCGCCCACATAATAATCCCATCCCGTATAAAACTGAACAGGTGTGGCCAGCCCTAAAAAAAGCCAGTTTACCCATGCCGCGTGGCTCCACATGCCGAGCAGGTTAAAATCACGTCCCATGCTGAGAAGAAAGAGCGGGAGCGTGAACAAAATACCGACTGCAAACTTTAATGTTTGATCCTTAATCTCAGCATTCCGTGCAGCCTCCTCCGCATCCTCTTCTTCCAGAATATCATCAGGTGATATGGCACCATAGCCCGCCTTTTCGATTGCCGAGATGATATCGTCAACACTTGAAACCGAAGGAACGTATTCGACCGATAAACGCTCCGTGGCAAAATTAACCGATGCCTTAACAATACCGGGCACATTCCTGCCTACCGCCTTTTCAATGTTCATCGCGCAATTGGCACAGGTCATGCCGGTAACAGGAAACTCGACTTTTGCTGTCGGGACATTGTAACCAATGTCTTGTATTTTCTTGAGGATTTTCTGTTCAGGCATAGAAGGTACCTCCGGCTTCAACCACCACCCAATTATCTGGCTACTCTTTCTAAAAAGATCCGGAGAAGCTGGGTCTTAAGGTGGTATTGATCTCCGGCGTTATCGAATATGGCGACAGAGAAGTTGTATTCTTTGCCGGAAACGAACTGCACGTCTGTATTATGTCTTGTGTTCAGGGGGCGCTTTAATATTACTGTCCAGAAACCATCTTTGTATATGCCGTAAGCTTCAATATCTGCCCTGTCCCCTGTCGGGGTTTTCAGAACGTAGGCAGGCAATCTATCGCCGGACTTAAAGCGGCTATCGTTAAAGGGCTTTGCTTCCGAGGCAAACAAAAACGGAGAGGCTTCCGTACCATCTGCAAACATGAAGGCTGGCGAGGCACCCTGCTTTTCTTTGTTCTCTTTGTATGCCGATTCTCCGGGATCATCTTTGCGTTTTTCCTGATCCATATACTGGTCATCGGCAAAGCCTGCGGGGTTTGTCCGGACTGCCTTCCAATGCCAGACATCGGCGAGACCGCCGATATATCTGGTAGACATAATACCTTTGTAAGGATCTTTTGGATCCGGGTGACATAGTGCTATACAGCCCCTACCCTGGGAAAAGCCGATCATGGAATCACCAATTTCCCAGATAAAGCTGATCCTGTCCTCGTCATCCATAGAATGCTTCCACGAACCATCTTCTTGTTTCACCCACATTTTTTTGTTAACGCTTTTTGTGTAGTCCGGCCATGTAGCATAGATATAGATATTTTCATTTGTGTGCACCGATTTAAGTTCCAGGGTGTTGTGAATACCCATCAGCTCCGGTATGCCCATGGGCATCAACCTCACGTAAATGCCGCTTACTGAATACCAGGTGTCGTCAATGGTTTTTATCGATATCTCCTCGGGAATATATTTTGAAATTAAATCGTAATTGAAAGGGGCATAACGGCCCATCATTCCCGTTCCCCTGCCCCTCATTTGACCGAAACACGGAGCGGCAAGGTACATTATCATACCTGCGAGAATTACGAAAACAAGGATTGAAGTAAATTTTTTCATGATGTCCCTCCTGTTTTTAAAATCTTCTAAATTTTACATGAAGCGCGCTCATGCCGGTGACACTTCACAATTTCGGAGCTTAACTCTTTGGTGATAGTTACGATAGTCTCGGATTTCCCTCAGCGTAATGATCCACAAGAGTTTACCTTAAGAACGTTCGGTCAAAAACAAAGGACAAATCGAAAGCAGGATGAACGGTAGGAGTGACGGGTATCTCTGTTTCCAGTGATAGAATCATTTACAAGAACTTTTTTACGGAAAAATTATAGTGGATGACGTCTCGTGTGTCAATATAACAACGATACAAACAGCAGTGTATAACTTATTGTTTTTATGCGTGGCATTTTTATGGTTCAAGGATACTTACGTGAAAACTGTAAAACTACAGGACTTTGGCAGAAAAGCCCTGATGGGGTTAGGTTTGAGAAGGAATTTTTCTTTGAGACCGTAACAAAATTAAGCAAGCGGTTTGCCCTTGTTGAGCCTTTCGTATACTCTTATATATTTGGCAACCATATTCTGAAGATCGTGTTTTTCCCTCGTCTCCTTCATGATCATCTTCATTTGTTTCTCCCTTATTTTTTCAGGTTTTCTGTGGAATCGGACGCTTTTCTTGAGTCCATACCATAGCCCGTTTGGATTATAATCCCGGAACAGGAAACCATTCCCCACATCCTGAGGAGAACCATCAATCTTAAGTTTCAGTTCCCTTATTTTGTCATGATAGCCCCCAGTGTCACGATTGGTAGCCGTCGCCCCGAAAAGGTTTCCAATCTGGTCAATCTGACCGCACGGCTCATAAAGAGACGCCCCGAAAACGTCGGATGCCGCCGCGTAACCAAGCATGGAAAGTTCTTCACTGAAGTGATGACATACTATTTTCCCCTTGGAAGCCCAGGCGATTTTCCCTAAGATATCCTCATGGGTCCGTTCGTATCCTACACCGTCAGCCACGATAGCCATCTGTACATCACCATGCGCTATGACGAATTTCAGGGCGATGTCCTCGAGCAGTTCAACACCTTTCTGTGCCGGATCAAGCCTTGAGGGCCAGTATAAGAGGATTGCATCGGGATTAACGTCGAGACCCGTTCTCTTCTGGAATTCCACAAGGTTTTTCTTTTTCGCGGCAATGATATCATCATTGGGTCCGTATTTCTCGACGAGATGATTACACCTCTCAGGATACATGCCGGGAGATGGGGCATTGATGATAGACAGCGCAGAACCATGGTAATACTTTGCCTTCACCTCCTGTCTCACACTATTTGGAATAATATGCCTGTCTGAAAAATAATCGTTGACAACTTCTTCAAGAAATCTCTGCCCGACAAAATTAATTAACGTAGCATTCTTGATCGCAGTGGCCTGACAGTCGATGGATCTCGTTCCACTTTCATCGGAAAAGTAAAGGTGTTCCAACAGCTCATTCAAATTTATGCCAAGAAGCATATCAAGAGGTACGTGGCCGGTAAAAATATTATGAACCGTGTGCAGTAGCGGAAAGCCCCTGGATTTTGAATAGGCCGAAATAACGCCACCCGCCATCCAGTCGTGGCTGTGTAAAACAAGTTTTCCATGGCTTTTCGCCTTGACCGTTTTTATAATATGATTCACAACTTCTTTCTGGAATTCAGCAGCATTCAATCCCGGGTTTCCGGAGTATGCACCGGGTAAATCAGTGAAGACTGAGGAGGTGACGAGATGTACCTTATCTGGATCGACTGCATACCTGATTGCCCGCCACTGTTTTTCGTCAAGATGGCTTTCCCTTTGAAATCTTTTCTTCAAGTTCATCGTTGCCAGGTGACAATCGATACCACGCTCCGTAAGCCCTTCACATAATGCGGTTATTACTTCACCCAGCCCACCACTCTTGCCCGATATGAATTTTGCTAAAAGCCCCATGTCTTCCGGTAATCGCCCGGTTTCCGGGGCTATGATAAGCACTGCCGTTCTTTCACCCTTCTTCAGGATTTCAAATCTCTTAACGTCCGTTTCAAGATAGTCTATTTTGCGCGTTATGATACGGGCAGCCTGTGTTACGGAACCCCCATAGGGATTTAAATAGGAATGAGCCTTACGGTCTTCACCCATCCGTTCATGGAGAAAATATACATGATCGGAGGTTGTCATGTGCCGCCACTTCTTTAATAGTTCTCCCCCCGCTCTTTTAACGTCATCTTCAAGATTCTCAATATCTTTAAATAATTCGTACTGGGTGAGCGTCCCAAGACATCCGAATGTATCCCTGCTGACATTGGCTCGGTCGGAAATTTCCTTGCCGTGAATATCCAGAATAGGGCAATCAACATCCCTGAAACGCTCTGCCACCTCAGACGGATTGGCCAGGATGATACCGGGATGTCTGGCCAGCGCTTTGGGCAGACCCCTCCAGAATTCAAAGATTCCCTTATTCCTCCCGATGCGATCCCCCATGTGCTCGAGATAGAAACCGAGCATAACGCTGTCACCCTCAATCTTGGCTATATTTGCCGCATATTGTTCGGGTGAAACAGGGTTACTGGAAAAACGACGGGTAATATCGTCACTGAGATCGCTGTTCCTCGGAATGACTATAAGGTTATTACCCTTGGCAAGGAAGACGGTGTCGGATGGGATGGGATGTTTTTCGTTGGCAAACATGTCATCTCTCATCTCGCAGAGAACGGACTGATAACCCATATCGGCAACGGTTTCGGCAATAGCGTTATTGTATATAAGATCCGTATTCCTGAAAGATGCGGGTACGACTCCAAACAGGGTTATCATCTTATCCCTGTGAAGAGAAACCTGATCCCGGAATTCCTGCAGTTTCGGATCTGCAAAGAGGCTGACAAGGGAATGATAATATGTTTCATCCAGAAATTCGATCTGGTTTCCTTCATTACCGGCATTCAGTAGTTTCTGTAACGCCTTTACGACTTCCGGCTTGTAAAGCTCGGCCTGCTCCAAAAATGTCCCGGACAGACCAAGCGTAATTTTGAACCCGGGGTTTTCGGATATGAGCTCCTCCATCATACTGATGGCAGGCAAATAGCACTTTTCTGCAACCTTCAGAAAGGTTTTTCCGTTCATTTCCTCCCAGAAAAATTTGTCTCTTTCCGGATGTAGTCTGAAAGGCTGATGTAGCTGAAAATATATAGTTAGT
>Ga0265595_1000173_pt1 | contig 62838 bp, 69 predicted proteins | sample saktaG_15_FD_190148 | JGI IMG/M metagenome (GOLD analysis project Ga0265595, IMG submission 190148) | Saline water microbial communities from Sakinaw Lake, British Columbia, Canada - sak_2013_06_06_50m | ecosystem: Environmental > Aquatic > Non-marine Saline and Alkaline > Saline ... | reverse complement strand
AGTTACCACTAATGTAAATCTTCAATAGCCGAGCATCTCGGCTATGCTTTTTTTAAATAAGAAATATAGAAATAGTTTGTGTTATAACTCCATTTTGAAAAATGGAGATTTCTATTTAGTTAAAAATTTAGAAAGAGCTGAAGAAAAACTTCAAATTGTACAAGAAAAAGTATCTCTTAATACTTCTGAAGAAATTAAAATAAGTGTTGATGAAGTTGTAAATAAAATAAATGATGAAGAAGAGCTTTCAGAGGAATTTGGAGATTATCTCTTAGAAGAAGAAAAGACACAGCTTACAGCAGTTCTTACTGAAAAAACTTTTGAATATTGTACAGAACTTGCAAAAGAAGATTTTGCTTTAATGTTAAAAGAAGAAGAATGTAATTCAGACACTTCTATTCCTGGACTTGAAAAAGAATTAAAAAAATTGAAAGATCTTCAATTGAGAATGTTTGTTCAATTAATGTTAGAAATTAGAAGTTGTGTGGATGACCCTGGAACTTGTAATTGTGAAGCTAATATTGATATTGAACAAAAAGCAAAATGTGAAAAGATGGTAGCTCTTGCTATTAAATGCGAAGATGAAGAAGATAAACCTTCTTGTGATGCATTAAAATTTATAAAGCCTAAACAAGGGGATGGTTTTGCAGAAAGCTTTGTTCCTGATTATTTAATGAATTTGTTTAAGGAAAAAGAATATATGATAGAATATGGTATAGAACCCTCAGATGGCGTTCCTGAAGAGTGTTGGGATTATAATGACAAGCCAGAGTGTAGGCAATATGATTATTTAAAAGAAACAAAAGATGATTGGGATGAATATGGAAATTATATAGGAAAAAGACCTAAAAATAAAGAGCCAACAATGCAAGAATCAATTCCTCAATGTTTTGATGAGAATAATAATTTCTTAGAAGAAAAATGTGGTAAAATTACTGTTATTAGAAATGAAGAAGGGTTGGTGAATTATCTTATTGAAAATGAAATTAATGATATCTTGGGAAACTTTACAAATGATTCTGAACAAAACACTTATGCTCCTGGGACAACTGCTAATGGTAGTATCGGATATGCTCCTGGGACAACTGCTAATGGGAATAATTGGACAATGGATGGGGAGCAAAATCAAGTGGGAAATAAATCTTGGGAAATAAAACAAGAAATAAATCAAATTAATAACCAGATTAAAAATATAACTTATGCTGCTGGAACAGGTCTTGGGGGGATTGGAGGAGTTGTTATAGAAGGCGATAAACAAGAAATAGCTACAGGAACAGGGGGAGGCGAATGGGTTGTTGAAGGTGGAGAGAATGTAGTTGAAGGTAATGGTGGGGGAAATAATGTTGTGGAGAATATAGTTGAAGTGAATGAAGGAAGCAGTGGAGTAGATAATGATAATAGTAATTCTGGGAATAATGAAGTATCTGGAGTCGATGATGGTCCTGGAGAACCAGGAATGATTAATGAAGATTAAGTAAAAAGTTAATAATCATTTTTTCTTTTCAATAAAATTATATTTAAAACTAAACCAACAATTGCAACTCCAGATATTATATAATTATAATTTAAAATTTTATTTTGTGCAATATTATTAAAATTCATAATTATATTTATTACACTATAAACAAATGCCCCTATCCAAAAACCCATTCCAAATTTTCCTAATGCCCAATTATATATTTCTTTCATAAATAATTGAAGATGAATTTATTTATAAATGATTTTAAATTCTAATTAAATTTCCATGCAATAAGAGAAGAGGGCTCATAAATAACTACCAATTTCTAGAAATTCTATTAATCAGAACCTTTATAAATAACTTGATTTTTCTTAACTTATGAATAATACTAACTCTGATAGTATTCCTGGGATGGAAACAAATGATAAATATAAAAAACCTGAGGTTGGTGAAGACCCTGAAAAATTAAAAAAAGAGTTTGAAAAAACAAAAAAAGAACTTGAAAAGTTAAAAGCATTTATTCTTAAAAAATATAAATTTGTGCAGGCAATTAGTATTTTACCTCCACAGTCAATTAAATTCTTTATTGAAGAAGAAGAAGCTCCTGCAGAATCTGAAAAACATGTTCATTTGAATATAATAATTCCAGATGAAAAAGAAAAGGAAGTTGATAAGATTAAAAAAGAAATAATAAAAGAAATTGAAAAAACAAAAGAAAAAGTTTGGTTACATATAAGACCTACCTCTGAAATATGGGAAATATGTATGGATCAAAAATTTGAATTAAGTTCTGCAATATTTATGTCTTTTCCATTATATGATAAAGGTGTATTAGGTGCAATTAGAGTTGCAGAAATACACAAATCTTTAGTTTTACAAAAGTTTGAGAAATATGTTGTTTCATATGTTTTGGGTGGAAGTTTAATTAGAGGAGATGCTGTAAAAACCTCTGATGTTGATGTTTTTGTTATAATTAATGATACAGATGTAAAAAGAATGCCCAGATTAGAATTAAAAGAAAGACTTAGAAGCATTATATATAAATATGTTATGGAAGCTGCTTCATTAGCAGGTGTTCAAAATAAATTAGAACCTCAAATTTATTTATTAACAGAGTTCTGGGATGCTGTTAAAGATGCTCACCCAGTTATGTTTACTTTTATCAGAGATGGTGTTCCAATCTATGATAGAGGAACTTTCATGCCATGGAAAGCTCTATTGAGAATGGGTAAATTAAAACCTTCTCCAGAAGCAATTGAGATGTTCATGTCTATGGGAGATGAAGTTATTCCAAGAAGTAAAAGAACTTTATTGACAGATATTTTTACTAATATTTTCTGGGGAGTTACAACTCCTGCTCAAGCAATGGTTATGCTAAATGGATTTCCTCCTCCAAATGCTAAAAAAGAATTAGTTCAAGCATTTAAAAAACAATTTCTAGAAACCAAAATGATTGAAAAGAAATATATTGATTTCCTAGAGAAAGTTGTTCAAACATGGAGAGATTATGAACATGAAAAAATTAAAGAAATATCTGGTACAGAAATTGATAAATTGTTAAAACAAACAGAAGAATTTCTTAAAAGATTAAAAGAATTAAGAGTTCAAATTGAAAAGAGATTTAATGAGAAAACAATCGAACAAATATATAAGGATACATTTGAATTATTAAAATCAATTGTAGGTAAAAAAGCACAAGCAGAAGTGATTGATTTATTTGAAAAACAATTTGTTAAAAAAGGGAAATTCTCACCTCAAGATTTAAGAATATTAAAGGAAATTGTTGCTGCAAGAGAAGAATTTAAAAAAGGAAAATCAAATTCCCAAAAAATAGATAGAGCTAGAAAAGATGCAGAAATATTAATAAATAACTTAGTTGAATTTTCTCAAAGATGTGACATGGTATCTTTAGAAAAAGGTAGGATGAGATTAAAATTAAAAGATAAAGTGGTTGAAATCTTAAATTGTGATAATAAAGCATTTTTATTTGATTCTGGAATTGTTAAAAAAATAACAACTAAATTAGAAAATTCTTCTATGGAAGAAGTTGAAAAATCTATTCAAAACCAAAAAACAAAACAGACAATTGAAATAGACCCAAAAGTATTTGAAATTCTTAAAAAAGAATTAGGTAAATTTGAAATATTAATGTAAATCTAAAAGGTGCTAAAATGATAATTCAACAACATTTTTTATATCACATGCAAGAATTTTTATGGAGAAAATTATTTGTGGCAGATGGTTTTTTTGAAAATACAGATGAAAAAGACCCTCAAAAATTAAAAGCAATACTTGTTAAAAAGTTTCCAAAACTAAATAAACTAGAGAAAATGCAAGAATTAAGTCTTGAATTTAAAGATATAACTTCAACAGAAATCGAAGGATTTAAAACTTATTTTTTAAATTATGATTCTAGGGTTCCAGATCATATATTTCACTCTCCATTAAAATATCTTAGAGAAAAAGGAATTGCTAAAAAATCTCCTGAAAAAAATAGATATATTGAAGATGCATATAGATCTCCTGATAAAGCAAAAGAAATTAAAGTTCACATCAAAGATGGTCTTCATGTTAAAATAAACTTTATATCAAAAGACCTAAAAACTCATTAACCTATTTTCTAATATGAAATATTTATTTGTCTTAGGAAGAAATACAGAATTATCTATTGAAGAGATTAAAGGTTACCTTGAGAAAATAGGAAATAATGTACTTAATAATTATTCTAAAGAAAATGGATTAATTCTAGAGCTTGAAAATCCTTTAGAAAGAAATGTTATAGATTGTCTTGGAGGAACAATTTCAATAGGAGAGATTATTGCAGATAAAATATCTGATTTAGATTCAAAAGAAATTTATGGGGGAGTAAAAAACAATCTTGCATATACTATCTTAAATATTTGCGGAAATCAAGAAGAATTAAAAGAATATCTTAGATTAAGATTTAAACAAGAAAAAATAAGAGCAAGTTTTAAACCAATACATAATTCTCCAAAAGTTACTGAAGAATATTTTTGCTTTGAAAATTATATTGGAAGAATAATCCAAAAATGTGATTATAAAAGTATAGAAGAAAGAGATATGAAAAAGCCAGTTAGAAGAGAATCTTTAGCAATATCTCCTAGACTTGCTAAAATAATGATTAATTTATCACAAGTTAAAGAAAATCAAACATTATTAGATCCTTTTTGTGGAATTGGAGTAATTCTTCAAGAAACTTTATTGCAAAATATTAAAGTTATTGGAATAGATAAAGATAAAGACGCTATAAATGGAGCAAGAAAAAACTTAGAATGGTTTAAATTTTCTAAAAAAGAATATCAATTATTTAATATTGATTCTAGAAAATGTGAACTTGCTAAAGCAGATGTTATTGTTACAGAACCACATCTAGGGGAAATATTAAAAAAATCTCCTTCAAAATCAAAAGCAAAGAAAATACTGGAAAGCTTTGAAGACTTAATAATAAATGTTTTAAATAATCTGAAAAAGAAGGTGAATAAAAGAATTGTATTTACCTCGCCTTTAATCTTAACTGAGAAAAAAAGAATAGGTTGTGATATAGGAAAAATCACTAGTAAAACTAAACTAAAACAGATTTTAAATGAGATTGATGATTTTAGAGAAGGTCAAGTGGTGGGAAGAAGAATTTTTGTGTTAGAATAGATATAAAAAATGAACTATAATAATCCTTATAAAGAATAAATTAAATAAGAAATTATGGTAAAATATGCTTGTGAAGCGTGTAAAACTCTTTATGATACATTGGAAAAGGCAGAAGAATGTGAAAAAAAACCTTTAATTGGTCCAGATATTAAACCTGGACTTATATTAGAAAGTGAAGATTCAAAATCATTTCTTGTCTTTTACGCTATGGAAGTTGAAGGCCATGAAAAACAATATATTGCAGAAACCATAGCAATCCTAGGTAAGAAATATGTTCCTTTTTATCCAGGACAAATGACTGGTTCAGATTTAACAAAACGTCTAACAGGAATTAAATTTAAAAAAGCTAGTAAAGATTTGGTAGATGGTCTTAATCAATTTACTAAACAACATGGAAATGGGTTGTTATGCATATCTGGTTCTCTTGAAAATTATGGAATTAAAGAACTCCACTCTGATTGTGATTTCTTAGATTAATTCTTCAAAACCTTTATAAACCAATTTCTCAATAATCTATCATGACAATACTGGAATTTTAAGATTTCGTGTTGCCATTTATATAAATAAAATGACAAAAGGAAAAATTATTCAATTTAGAAGAGGAAGACATACTGTGCATGAGAAGCATTTTTTAATTGAAATTGATAAATGTGATGATAAAGAAAAAGCTTCTAAATTTATTGGAAAAGATGTTGAATGGAAATCTCCTGCAGGTAAAGTTATTAAAGGAAAGATTTCAGCTGCACATGGAAATAATGGTGTTGTTAGAGCGATTTTTGAAAAAGGATTGCCTGGACAAGCTGTTACAACAGAGGTTGAGATAAAATAAAATGCCAAAAATAGATTATTTTAAAAAATTAAGAGACTGTATGCCCTCCATGGATATTATTGAACAATATTTTAGTGGAATTAAAAGACCAAGTAATCCTACGCAAGAACATCCTTATATTAAACCAATATTAAAAACAGAAAAACCAGAAATTCAAAAAGAACAAATAATTGAAGGAGAGGATGAATAATGGCAGGATTAAGAAAAGCAAGTGCATATTCAAAGAGAAGTGTTACGCCTTTTACTAGAATATCTAAAAAAAGACAAAAATCTTTTATTAAAACTCTTCCACCATCAAAGATAGTTAAATTTGAAATGGGAAAAGGCTCTGATTTTCATAAAGGTAAATTAATTCATTTCTTGACTGTTGTTTCATTAGAAAAAGTTCAAATAAGACATAATGCTCTTGAAGCATGTAGACAATATATTAATAAAAAACTTGATAAAGAACTTGGAGGACAATATTTTTTTAAGATTGTTCCATTTCCACATCATGTTCAAAGAGAAAATAAAATGCTTACAGGTGCTGGAGCAGATCGTATGCAGACAGGAATGCAATTATCATATGGTAAATCTGTAAATAAAGCTGCTATTGTTGGTAAAGAAAAAAGAATATTTGAGATAGCTGTTACAAACATTAAAGCTGCTGCATTTGCTAGAAATGTAATAAAGCAGATTAAACCCAAACTTCCATGTAAGATTAGAATTGATTATGAAAAATTAGAAAATTAATTTTTTGTATTGCGTATAACATAGCGATTAAGGAAAGTTAATTTCTTCTGTGAACGTTAGCTAAATTTGGGGCAGGAAAATGATGTGTTGATTAGTTATTACAAAGTGGTTACAGATAGAAATATTTATAAAGATTAATTTATTGGGGTTTTTATGACAAAAACATTAAACAACAAATTAAATATATTGGTGGTGGAAGATACGTTAGAAAACTTAGCTGTTGCTAAAGAATATTTTAATTCTCAAGCTGATTTAAGTGTTGATTATGCAACCTACAGAGATGAAGCGATTGAAATGCTCAATAAGAACAAATACGACGGGGTAATTACTGATAGAAGTATCCCTGGGTTTAAGGGAGATGTTAAAGACTGGAAATTTTATCTTGAGAATAATGGGTGGTTTGTTGCATTAAATGCTGAATTAAAAAATATTCCTTCGGTAATACACTCTGAACACGGATATAGTTCATACTTTATTTTTGAAGAAAAACTTTCACAAGAATCATTGCAAAAACATAATGAAATAATAAAAAAAGGATTTGAAATTATAAACGAAAATCAATATAACGAGATTGTTGCACCTTTTCCTTTTATTACAAAAAGAAATGGGATAGAAAAATTATCATATAAGGCATATTTTAATGATAATCTCAAAAAACAAGATTTGGAATCTTGGGTTACGGCTTTAGAATATTTAAAAGAAAAGATTGGAAAGCAAAAATAAACTGACAAACAATAGATTAAATAAACTTGGAAAAAAGTAGAAGATTTGGTTTTATAAGGCATTTAAGATCCATAGTTATTTGTTACTTTTGACCAATGGTAACAAATAGAAAGGTTTATAAATAAAAGAGTTCTTTAGATAATATGATAAATTTAACAGATAAAACAATAAAAACAGGTAAAGCAATCCTAATAGCAAGATGGTTGGGATTTGGTGTTTTAGCCCCAACATGCATTGGCGCTAGTGGATCAGATGCACAACTTATAGATAAAGAATGCTTAACTTTAAAAGGTACAGAATATGCTGTTCAATTAGCATACGATAACCTAAACTCACAGTCAAAAGACGAAACATTATATATGTTGAAAGGAGGACAATTAAACAATTAAAATGACAGAAGAAATAACACACAACCTTCAAAACCTTTTATATGGTAGTGTATCTAATGACTTTGCTCGTCAAAAAGATTTTGTGTCTAGTAAAGCAGCGCTTCAAGGAATAGATTATAAATCTACAGATCCTCTTGCGTTAGCTATTGTTCAAGCTGTTAAAGGGCCAAATGGAGAAAAATATTCTCAAGCTGCTACTGAAATATATATGGGAGCTTATCAAAATGTGCTTGGTGCTTTAAAAGTTAAGGATCTTGGTTCAATATACACCTCTTTGCAAGAAGTTCCTGAAGAAAAAAGACAAAAAATACAAGAAATTCTTACAAGTGGAGAATGCGCAGAAATGAGTTTTAAACAAGTTCGATTAGAAGCTAAAAAATTAGAACTAAAATCAGAAACTGCAGCTATTGCTTATGAAGAAGCACCTACACAAGAAGCAAAAGACCAAATAAAAGAAGAACTTCAAGGTTATCAAGTTGCATTAGAAAAATATCAAATGGTTCAAGGAATTCAACAAGAACTAGAAGGTATTTGGAGTAATGACTTAAGACATGGGATTAAAAAACAAACACATGTTAAAAACTTAGAATCTTTGGTTACTCCTATAGCTTAATTTTTTTTATTTTTTTTTATTTTCTAATATATTTTTAAGAAACTAATTCTTTTACTAGCTTTGCCATAACTTCTAGAAATTCTTCTGATCTTTGTTGCCACATATCTATTTCAACACCTTTTAGATTTGTGATCTTTCCGTGATTAATATCTTTATGAAGAAATAATAATTCTTTATACCATTCCATGTATTTTGATTTTAACTTACCTGTTAAAATAAATGCTTCTCTTAATTCTCTTGGTATATGTTCTGGAGAAGCTGGTCTAACATTTGCTGCAATTAAAGCTGCATGTGAAGCATCTACCATTGACCAAAACAATCCTTCTATTGAACCTAATGCTGCTTCTTTACTTCTTGCAAGATGAGCAGGTGCTCTTTGCAAACATGCATATATTGCTTCTGGAGTTGATTTAATTTTTCCTTGAATCAATAAAGCTTTAATAGGATTAAAAAATCCAGCAACATCAAGCATTGCTTCTCCATCTCTTAAAATATTTAAGATTAAAGGATCTCCTCTTAGTAAATCTTCCCACCATGTTGTTAATTTAATTGTATTTATATGTAAATTATTTGCATATGGATTTGATTTAATTATTTTATCTAATTCTTCTCTATACCATGCAATTAATTCTTGGTCCCAATGTATTGAAGCATCATCTAAAAGAATAACAATATCTATATCTGAACCTACTACTTTTTCTTCTTTAACTGTAGACCCAAATAAAATAACTGATTTGATTATTTTATCAAACTTTTTATAAGCTTTTATTGCAAAATCCATTGCAATATCATGTTCTGATTTTAATTTCAATGTTGGAAAATCTTTTTCTGTTGGTTCTTTAGAAATATTCTTTTTACCTTTCTTTTTAGTAGTTATTTTTTTCTTCACCATCTTCTCTTTATATTATAATATAATTTATTTAGTTTTTAAAACTTGTTTTTATTTTATTTTTCTTGTTTTCTTTATTTTAAATAAAAATAATCCTAAAGCCAATACAATTAATATAATCCCTATAAAATTTGGAGTTGTCTTAAAAATATTTCCAATAATATTCCCAGTAATAGATAAATTTGAAGCAATAACTAATATCCCAAAGATTCCTAAAACTGCTGCAGCAACTTTTTGATAACTATTATATAATCCTTTTTCAACAGCTTCAGTAATTTGTAATGGAGCGTTTTTAGCTGTCTCGTACGCCATATCTGCTAATCTATTATAAGTACTATTATCGATCCAATTATTTGCTTTTAAAACTCTTAGTGCAGGATATAGTAATTTTATTTTCTCTAATTCGGCAAGAGGTTTTACTACACCAGGTAAAGCTTTAATAGCATTTTCATCTTTAAGTAAATAAGATAATTCTTGAGTAGCCCCAAGTGCGTGATTTAAATATTCAAGACCTTGTAATGAAGATTTCTTTTTAGAACCCAAAAAGAACCTACTCCAAAACCCTTCAGAGACTTTTCCTTCTAAACCTTTTCCAATAATTACTTCTTTCCCTTTTTCAGTAAGAGCAGCACCCGAAACAAAATAATCTGCAATCTCTGCAGTTAAATATTTTACTTCATCTTCAGAAAGATCTCCTTTATGCCCTTTTTCATGAGAACCATATAGCTCTTTTAATTTTTCATTTAATTTTTCATTTAATTTTGATTGATCTATATAAGAGGTAACAAGGTTTTCATGGCCTTTGAAAATTGGGTTTTGATTTAATAATTCTTGTATTCCATATGAAATTGCAGAATTAATAATCTGTTCTTGTTTATTTTGTTTAGATTTTTTATTCTTTGCCATTTTATATATTAAAGTTTAAAGTTTAATAATTAATCTCTCCCACCACCCATTCTTCCACCTGCACCTCCACCAACACTTCCACCTAATTCTTGAGGTAATCTTGAAAATCCTGCTCCAAACATCTCATAATTATTACTTGGTAACCATTGACCTGCTAAACCCCCCATATATCCTTGTTGAAAACCTAGTGATTGATTCCAATATGGCCCAGCACTTTCCATATACATTGGAGATCCAAAAGCTTGCATTGTTTCTCCTAAAGGATTTGTTTGAAAATGTTGCCACCATTGTGCGGCTTCAATTACTTTTTTTGCTTCAAATCCTTTTTTCCCTAGCTTTTCCATCATCTCTTTAATTGGAACATTTCCCATACCCATTGGAAGTTCTGTATGTTCAAAACCAAAATTATCAGATAAATGAACATGTTTAAGATAAGGTGCTATTTTTTCTGTTTCTTTAATAACATCTTTTTCAGAATGACCTTTTCCTCTAATCATATTAATATGGCCCACATCCCAGGTTGCACCTATGAATTTCTCTGCAAGTTTTTTTGCATCTGATTCAGAAATTCCTTTTTCTTCTACTGCTTTTTTTGCAAATTGTTCTCTTGACTTTTGAACTAAAGTTCTTAAATCTTCACCTGTGCTCATTCCAAAACCTGCAGGAGGGTTTTCAATTGAAACAACTGGAGCACTATCTCCAAATTTTTTATATGATTCAAAAGCAGCAGATCCAAATGTTTTTGAAGCTTGCTTTTGTGAAAATTCTTCTATTGGGATGAATTGGTTTGGAGGTATTCTATCTAAACCTTGCAACAAATTAAAGACAGCATCTATTTGGATTTTTGGATCTTTTTGTAAAATCAATCCTCCTTTTGAATCAAATCCCAATTGTTTTTTATATTGATCCTGTAAAGCATTTAAATAATTTAATTTTTCTTTATCTCCATCTTCTTTTGCATATTTGTAAGCTTTATGAAAAGCTGCACTTAAAGATAAAGAAGCTTCTTTCATATACTGGGCAGCAGAATATATTTTTTTTATTTCTTCCATTTCTCCTGGAAGAACTTTTTCTTGATTTAAATTACCAGAAGCCCATAAAGTATACATTTCTCTAAATCTATCATCAACACTTCCTAAAATTCTTTGAGCACGTTCTCTTTGAAATTCAATACTTGTTAATTCATTATCCCATTGAGTATGGTTTATTGTATTTAATCTATCTTCAGGTAACTGCAATTTTCCTTTACTAAAATCAGTAACTTCATAATGTTCTTTAGAAACTTCAGATGTTTTCAATTCACCACGATTTATTTTCTCAACTGCTGAAGGTTTTAACCCTATAGAACCTGGATAATATAATGTTTCTGCTTCTAATGCTGTTGGTTGGCCCTTTTCTCTATCTACTGCCACTAATCTTCTTGCTTGTCCTACATCTCCTTTTGCAGCATCTGGAATTTTATCCCATTCTGTTCCAGAAACACCTTCTGCAGTATGAAAAGTTACAATTATATTTCCACTTGGATCTGCATCATGACTTCTATTTAAAGCTTGAATAATTTTTCTTTCAGAAGCTTGTCTATTTACTTCACTCCAACCATTTTGACTAAAACCAGAGGGGTCAACTCCTGAAACAGGACCATGAAGAGAAACAGTTGTTCCAATTAATTTAGCTAATTGTTTAACTTCTGTTAATTGTTGTTTTGGAACTGAATCAAAAACTTCTGGACTTACTAATACTAATTCAATATGTTTTGCACCAGAAGATAATTTTGAAGAAGCATCTTTAATTACATTTGCTGTTCTTAGGTCTGTAGTTACTCCAAGACTTCCTCCTGTTGCTCTATATCCTGTAAAGAATTCTCCTTTATTTGAATCAAATGTAGAATATCCTCCTTGATATATTGAACTAGTATATCCCTCTTTTTCTGTCATATTTAATATAAATAAACATTATTTATTAAGTTATTGATTAATATGACGACGGATCATATTTAACTTCTTGCTTATGGAAAGGATCTCTTTTTTCAGATGAATTTTTATCAAAATCTTTTACAGGAATATATGTTTCAATATTACTTGAATGAGAACTTCCTGCATTTGCATAAGTTGGTCTATCTGCTTTTCTCATTTCTGTTTCAAGTGAATTTGATTTTCTTCTTTCAGATATATTTTCAACTGAAGCTCTAGCAACACTAGGTCCTTCTTGTCCTGAAGAAATATATTTTGGGCCATCTGAATTTTCTGAACCTACACTGTATTTAAATGAATCATTTTTATTTTCAATATTAAAATTTGATTGAATAGGCTTTTCTTCTGGTTGTTCTTCTAAAAAATTTGATTGAATTGGCCTTATATTTTCTTCATCTAGAGAAACACTTCTACTTGCTTGTCTTCTTCTTAAGAAATCTAAAAAAGCAGAATTATCTTCAATACCTTGAATTAATTTAACTTTTTTCTTTTTTGGAGCATCTAATGTTAAATCTAATTCCACAGTCTGTTTTTTAATTGGGTTTTTAGTTTGTTTTTTTTCAGGTTTTTTAATATTTTCTTTTAAATCTTTTTCTCTAGTTTTTTCTCCAGATTCCATTAGAATATCAAGATATAGAAATATTTAAACTTTCAGATTTTATTTTTTAACTTTCTCTGAATGATATTTTTTCCATAAAAAATTAAATTTTGGATTTTTCTTCAATTCTTGTAATGTCCCACTTGCAATTACTTTTCCTTTTTCAAACATATATATTTGATCAAATTTGCTTAATAAGTGAAGTCTATGTATTGAAGAAATTATTGTTTTATCTTTGAATTCTTTGAAAAGTTCATCATGAATTTTCATTTCATTTAAACTATCTACACTGCTCGTTGGTTCATCTAATAAAATAATATCGCTTTTTCTTGCAGCTAAAATTCCCCTTGCTAATGCTAATCTTTGTTTTTCACCTCCACTTAAAGAAACTCCTTTTTCCAAGACATTTGTCTCTAAACCTTTTTCTAATCTTTGAATAACTTTCTTAAACTGTGCAATTGAAATTGAACGTTCTAGGTCTTCTTCTTTTGTCCGCACATCCATTGTAATGTTATATCTTATAGTATTGTTAAATATCTCTGGATCTTGTGGAATTAAAGTAATGTGTGGCTTTAATTTATTAAACCCATTTTTAATGGGAATTCCATTGCATATAACCTCTCCACTATCTGGATTATGCAATCCTCTCATTAAAGATAGAATTGTACTTTTACCAGAGCCACTTTCTCCAATAAATGCTATTTTTTGCCCTCTTGTAAATGTTACATTTACTTTTTCTAAATGTCTTTCATTTCCTTCTTTATTGTATTTAAAATTAACATCTTTTAATTCAATTTCTCTCCAACCTAAGGGCAATTGCTCTGAAATTGATTCTTCGATTTTCTTATATTCTTCATCAATTGGATTTACATTTGAGAGATTGGCACTATATTTAACAATTCTACCGTATAAAGAAGCAAAACGATAAAAAGTGTCTCCAACAGCCCTTAAATAACCATATAACATATACAAAGTTCCAATTAAAATAATTCCTGTTGCATGATAATCTGTATATGCCCTAAATGCTAATGCTAAAACAGTCATTGTGGAAATAGCTATGCTTGTTGCCCCCCATTTTATTTCATTTATTATTGCAGCTTTTCTCATTGTCCTATAACTTGCTTCTAATCTCAAATCAACTTCCCTAGACACTATCTTTTTCAAATGTAAAGTTATAACTGTAATTATGTTGCTTAAATAATCAAAAATAGCTGCAGAAACCCTATTACTAAATTTATTTAATTTTCTATAATATTTAATTAAATGTTTATCAATTCTTGCAATTACAAACAAGGTTATAATTGAAAATACTAATGCAAATATTGCAATTTTATAATCTATAAAGAATAAAATTATAATTGATCCAAAAATATTAACTATAGCATACACAACATCATATGTTGTTGACTGAGAAAAATTTAATATGGCTGTCCCTCCACGATTAATTTTATCTATGGTATCTCCAGAATGATTATCCTTATGCCATCTGACAGGTAATTCCAATATTCTTTTTAATTTACTATTAACATAATTTTTATTTACTTGAAATCCAGTTAACTCTTCTAATACTCTCCCAACACCATGAAATGCCCAAAAACCAATTGTAATTGCTAAAAGTAGAAATATCTTTAAAATTAATTTTTTAAGCTCAAGATCTGAGGAAATTGACTGTTGAATTGAATTAAAAATAAGACCAATTACAAGTGGACTCATTAAACTAATTATTCCAGCTATTGTAAATAGAATTAAATATAATATAAATCTCTTTTTTTTATCTCCAAGATGATTCCACTCTGTTAAAAGAACCATTAATAAAGGATTTTTTCTCTCTTTCATTTTAAAAAAAGTAGAAAATAGTTTAAAAAATTATGCTCACAAAACTAAATTGGCAAACTTGCCATACCATGTGCTTTCTTATATATGTCAAATAAATTGTAAATTGTTGCTTTTGCATTTAATGCTGCTTTTGCTCTAAAAAATCTTTCTTCAATCCAATTATCTGGATATATTTCTGTTATTTTATCTGGTTTTTTCTTTTCTTGGTTTTTTTCTTTAGGTTCATATTTTCCAAATAAAGCTAAAAAAGGATTTTGTGCATTTTTTGAGGCATCTTTATCTTCTGTTTTTTCTTCTCCAACAAAATATTCAATATCGTCTTTTAATTGCTCTAAACTACCTTCTGTAACATCTTTAATTAATCCAAATGCAGAATCTAAATCATCATCTTCTAATCTTTGATCAAGTGCTTTTAATTCATCATCATTTAAAGAATATGCTTTAAATGCTATTTCAACTCTGCCTCCAAAAGAATAATGTTGGGTTCCTTGAACTTTTGAAGGAATGCCTCTAAATCTAAATTCAACTAAAATACAACTATAATATTCTCTTTTTAATTTTTTCAAAAATCTTTCTGTTGTAAATTCTTCTGGGAAATCTCCTTCTTGTGCTGTTTCTTTAATTTTTAATTTATTTTTACCTAATAAAGAAAGTTCTAATAATAATGTACTAAATACTTTAACTAAAGCAGGATCTCTTCCAAAGTCTTTTGTTTCTAATTGTGCAGCAGCTTTTAGATAAGGTTTTGCCCATCTTGAATATAGTTTTAAACTTGAAACTTGACTTTTAAGATAAGTTTTTTCTATTTCATATCTTTTTCTTAATTCTGATTCTGATTCTTTTAACCATGAATTAAATTCTTGAATTCTTGGTTTTAAAATTCTTTTAACTCTATCATTTAAATCTAATTTATCTACATCTTTAATATCTTTAGCAACTAAAAAAGCATCAATAAGTGTTGTAAAACCTGCTTGGGTTAAAGCCATTGATTTTATACTTGAATTTTGTTTTTGAATATCTACTTTATCCATCCAAAGTTGCTTTAAACTTAAAACAGCAGCATCTTTTGTAGATGAACTTTTTAGATCATCATATGATTGTAATCTTATTCTAAATTCTCTTAAATCATATATTAAATTTAATATGCTTCTTAAAACAGCATTCATATCTACTAATAATTTAGAACCTTGTTGTTGCATTACAGATGTTCTTTGTCCCATCTCTCCAAAATGTCCTGAACCTGGTGAAGATGAAAAATTATCAATTAATTTCTGGGTTCCTAAACCCATTGAATCCATTAAATCTAAAATAAAAAAATAAATAGGTTCTAAAGTATCTGATGCAGAATCATATTTGAGCATATGCTCTGCCTCTGGACTATTTTTTTTCTTATAATAAGGACTTATTTGAGTTATTAAATCGTGGATTGAATTCACCTCTACCATATCTAAATTAAGAGTTTTGGTTTTAAAAAATGTTGCTATGGTTATAGAAATTCTTAAATATCTTGATTATGTATAAAATATATGGGATTATTTGGAAACAAAAAACCAAGAGTAGTTGATTGGACTGAAAAACTCAATAACCAACAAGAAAGAGCCAATAGGATGCGTGAAGACCTGGCTTCTCAATCTTCTCATAATTCAACCTCAACACAAGAAGATAGTGTTTCTCCATTTCCATTTTTTGCAGGAAATACTTCTGAAAATTCAACTTCAAGTGAAAATTCAACTTATAATCCATATAGCTCTAGATCAAACTCAGGATATAATTCTGCATCAGAAGATTCTGCTGAAGAAAAAAGAAAAAGATTAGGAAAAAGACTTTTAGATATGACAAATAAAATTGAAGAATTATCAAATCAAGTTTATCAATTGCAACAAAGAATTGAAGTTCTAGAAAGAAGACATGAAAGAAGCTATTAAATAAATTAATAAATAACCTTTTCTAATCTAGAATATGATAAAAAACCTTGATAAAAAAATAAAAGCATATGCTTTGAAAAATGCAATTCATTATGAAGGAAAAGCCAATAGTGGTGCAATTGTTTCTGCTTTATTTAATGAAGGTTTAGAAAAATCAGAAGTAAAAAACATTATGCCTAAAATCCAAGAGGCAATAAAAGATATCTCAAAACTTTCTCTTGAAAATCAAAAAAAAGAATTTGAAAAATTAAAAGATTTAATCTCTGAAAGAGAGATTCGTGAAGGTTTGCCTGAATTACCAAATGTAAATCCAAAAATAGGAGTTATTATGAGAATTGCTCCAAGTGCATCTGGTGCATTGCATGTAATGCATGGTATTAATGCTTGTTTAAGTTATAATTATGTTTTAAAATATGGTGGGAAAATGTATTTTAGAATAGAAGATACAAATCCTGAAAATATTGACCCTAAAGCATATAAATTAATTGAAGAAGATGCAAAATTTTTAACGAAAAATAAAGCAAAAATAATTATTCAATCAGACAGGATGGATCTATATTATGCTTATGCTATTGCTTTAATTGAAAAAGGTTCTGCATATGTTTGTACTTGTTCTCAAGAAGATTTTAAAAAATTGTCTGAACTAAAAAAAGATTGCCCTTGCAGATCAAAGACAATGAAACAAAACATTTTAGATTGGGAAAAAATGTTAGATAAAAAAGGATTTAATGAGGGTGAAGCTGTTTTAAGATTTAAATCTCTTGAAGGCATGAAACATAAAAATCCTGCAATGAGAGATTTTCCTTTAGCTAGAATTAATTTATCAGAGCACCCTAGACAAAAGAAAAAATATCGTGTTTGGCCATTAATGAACTTAAGTGTAGCTACAGATGATATTGAAATGAAAATGACCCATATTATACGTGGAAAAGACCAAAGAGATAATGCAGAAAGGCAAAAATTAATTTTCAAGGTTTTTAATAAAGATTATCCTTGGACAGGATTTCTTGGAAGATATCATTTTAAAGACATGGAAATATCTACATCTAAATTTAGAAAAGAAATAGAATCTGGAAAATATTCTGGTTGGGATGATGAAAAACTTCCAACAATAGCTTCACTTAAAAAAAGAAAATATAAACCAGAAGCATTTTGGAAAATGGCAGAACATATTGGATTGTCTGAAGTAGATAAAATTATTAATCAAAAAGATTTCTTTGAGATTTTAAGTAAATTCAATAAAGAGAAGAGTGAATAGGTTGAATTTGAAAACAATAACATTTTTATACTAGTTTTTTTTTAATATAATATAGTTAATTTATAACTATAAAAATTGAAAGGAGGTTGACATGATGAAAAATAAAAAAGGTTTATCGACTGTTGTAACAACATTAATTATAGTGTTATTAGTTCTAGTCGCAGTTGGAATCATTTGGGGTGTTGTAAATAACCTCTTAGGTAAAAGTAAAGGAACAATCGAGACAAGTACAAAATGTTTAGATCTTGATGTTAAAGCCACTAAAGTTATTGAAGTAAATGCTACTTCAGATCCAGGAGTATATAATGTTACTCTTCAAAGAAGTGCAAGTGGAGATGATGAATCCATATACGCTAAGATAGTATTGTACAATGCAAACGGTAATTCAGGGGTAATTGATTTTAGCCAAAGTTTACTTCCTCTAGAAACAAAGACAGTTCAAATAACAGATCCTAGCAATTTAACAGGCGCTAACAAGGTTGAAGTTACATCTTATTATCTTGATGATAATGGAAATGAAAAACTTTGTCCAGCAGGAACAACCTCATTTAAATTCTAATTTTTACTTTTTATTTTTTATTTCTTAATTTTTTAAGATTAGCTTTGCGAGAATTATTAACATATAATATCTAACATTGGATCTTTATTAATAAAGAATCTGCCCCACATAATTATCATAACCAACTAACTTAATTTTTTATAGCTAATAACTTAAAATTTCAAGATTTCTTAATTAAATAAACTTGATCATTTTTTCTTACTCTGGATGGAAACTTAATTGCAATTTCCTGACCCTTTTTAGCAGAAGAAACTTTCTTTTGTTTAATTTCAATATTATCAACTTTAAATTTCTCTATTCCAGTTGTATTTCCTATAGCTGCAATATTGTCTCCTAATTTTATTTGAGATACTAAAGAAATAGTTCCTACATTTAATTTTGGATAAAAGTGAATTATTTTTCCAATAAAATGCTTTTTTTCTGTAGCTGCACTATGTTCAATATCTGTAAAATCATCTGAGGTTGGAACTCCTAAATAAAATCCAGTTGAAAACTTCCTATTATAAACTTTTTTTAAGTCCTCTAGGCCCTCTTGAATTTCTTGTTTTGTTAGATTCTTATCTAAAGCTTTTCTATATGCTCTAACAACAGCATCAACATATCTTGGATCCCTATTTCTTCCTTCAATCTTAAAAGATTTTATTCCTGCTTTTTTTAATTTATCTATAAAAGGTAAGGTGCATAAATCTTTAGCAGACATTACTTTATTATTTTCTAATTTTAATTCATATCCTTCTTGTAAATCTTTTATTAGATAAGTTCTTCTACATGGGTGTATGCATTGTCCTCTATTTGCAGACCTATTGAATAGATGTTGGGACATGAAACATCTTCCACTTTCTGCCACACACATTGCACCATGAATAAAACATTCTACATCAACTATTTTTGATATTTGTTTAATTTGCTTTAAGTTAAGTTCACGTGCTAATACTACTTTTTCTGCTCCAATTTTTTTATAGAATTTTGCTGAATTTGAATTTGCAACAGAAGCTTGGGTTGAGATGTGGAAAGGGATTTTATATTTTCTGCAAAGTTCAATAACAGAAGGATCCCAACAAATAATTGCATCAACTTTTCCTTTTATTTTTTTAATTGTATTTTCAAGTTGTTTTAATTCATTATCATAAATTATTGTATTTATTGTTAAATATTGTTTAATGCTTTTTGGAGCACATATTTTTTCAATTTTATTAAGATCTTTTATTGTAAAGTTTCTAGCATTTGCCCTCATTGAAAATTCCTTTAATCCAAAATAAACAGCATCTGCTCCCGCATTTATAGCACTCACCAACATTGCAAAATCTCCTGCAGGTGCTAAAAGCTCATATTTACTTTTATTTAATTTATCTTTCATAGAATTTCAAGAAAAAAAGAGTTTTTAAGGTTGACTAAATTAACAAATAGAAGATAATTAACTGAACTGTTATTAACGCCCTTCTATTTCAAAGGCTAATTCTAAATTCTGATATTTTAATGTCTCAGTAGGAAGACTTCCATAGGGTTGCCGGCTTAGTTCAGAAATCTTAATAATTTTATAACTCTCCTCATCATTTGGAGACACTAATATTACATCCAAAAGTCCATCGTTAGTATCTCTGATTAAAAATCTGCTATTTGGATGAGTTTTAACTAAATTTTCTTTATCTTCATTTAAACTATTTTTAGTTATCCCAGTATCTATAAAATTCATAGCAACATTAACTTAAAATCATATTTAAACATTTATATAATCAAAGCCATAGATAATATTATGGTAGATATAATCTCAAAAGTTGAGAGACAAGTTAAAGAGACAATTAAGAAATACAAGATATGTAATAAAAAAGAAAAAGTTTTAGTTGCGCTTTCAGGAGGAAAAGATTCAACACTCACAGCATATCTTCTTAAAAAATTTGGATATAATATATCTGGGTTTCACATTAATTTAGGTTTAGGAAAATATAGTGATAATTGTGAAAATGCAATTAAAGTTTTTTGCTCTGAAAATAAAATACCCCTTAAAATTTATGATATAAAAAAAGAAATGGGATCTAGAATGTGTTATATCCGGGCAGGTGTGCAGGCACGTGAAAAAGTTAAAAATTGTTTAATTTGTGGAGTTATAAAAAAATCTATAATGAATAAAGAAGCACGTATGCTTAAAGTAGATAAAATTGCAACAGGACATAATCTCGACGACGAAGTTCAAACATTTTTAGCAAATGTGTTTAAAGCAAGTTTAAATTTATCTTCAAACACAGGTCCAATTACAAAAAACATATCAGATAAAAAACTTATACCTCGTATAAAGCCTTTATTTTTTGTTTTAGAAGATGATATTAGAGAATATGTAAAGTTAAAAAAACTAAAAATCATTCCTCAACCTTGTCCATGCGGTATTGACTCTTATAGAATACAAATAAGGAAATTTCTAAACACAATATCTGAAAAAGAAAAAAGAAACATAATTGCAAACTTTGAAAATATACAAAATAAAATAAAAAGACAAAAGGATAATATTCAATATTGTGAATTATGTGGAGAACCTTCCAGAAATAAATTATGTAAAAAATGTAATTTATTAAAGAATTAAATTATCTTGAATAAATCGTTCCAGCTAAACCATAAACAATTTTCTTCTTTCCTACCCTAACAGTTTTAATTAATCTTTGTGGAATATAAATTGCATCAGGCAATAGGATGTCTAATTTTGAAAATTCTTCTTTAGCAATATCTATTAGATCTTCTTCTAATCCTGTTAATGCCAATATGGGAATAAAATTTGTGGCAGTAGAGTCAATAGAATGATCTGAAGGAGACCTATAGAAAACTCCAAGTTTGGCTAATTTAAGAATATCTTCTTGATTCATAAATAAAATTAATATTATCTATATTTAAAGATTATTGTCTTGTAAAACCTTATTTCTTTTTTCTCTTAACTATCTTTTTCTTTACAGAATCTTTTAGTTTCTCACTTTTGTTTTTAAAACTTGGGTGATGCAATTTTGAAAATACATATAGATATAATATTGGTAATATTCCAAGGGTGTTTAAAATTCCCACCACAATAAACCAAGCAATATGCTTATTTCTTGCTGCTTTCCACATAGCTAATAATTTCCAAACAGCTGTCCAAACTAAAACAACATAAATTAACCAAAGTGGAGCACCCACCTGTGAAGCAATTAAATCAAAATATCCTGCCATCTTCTCTTTTTATAAAAGTATTAAGACTTTATGTTTTTTAAACTTTACTTATATAGAAAAATGAATTAATAAAGAAGTTCACTTAAAACTTTTGCTAATTTCATCTTTCCAAAAACTTGGAAGAGAATTTGAAACAAACCCTCTAAATTCCCCAGAGTATATGTATGTTAAACCTTTATCTTTAATATGTTTTTTAAATTTATCTTGAGTATCTGAATATATTTTTTGTATAATTTTCCTTTCAAATTCTTTTTGAAGAAGTGAAGATGTTTTCAATACTAAAAAATCAGCTTGCCTTAAAATATTCACTTCTAAATTAGAAGAATTTTGAGAAATAAATAAAATATTAATATTTTTATGCCTAGAGATTAAAATAAGTTGACTAAGCAGTTTATTGGCGTTACTCATTGAACTTCTTGAATTAAATAAGATTCCACCTTCATCTATAAGAACCCAAGAATCATTTTTTAACTCAGAAATATCTGAAATAACTTGTATCCAAGAAGGGAATTCATTTGGTTTAAACCCAATTGCAAAACATTTTTCCCTGTACTTAGAATAAATATTCTCAAGCAATTTAATTCCAAATGCTGTTTTACCAGAACCTCTTGCTCCAATTATAATTCCTATTTGACTATCTGATTTTACAGTTTTATCAAACCATGCCTCATAATCTCCTTCAATAATTTCAATAATTTTAAAAGGAACATATTTGGCTTTTATTGATTCCCTTTTCTTCTTTATTTTATTCTCTTTAGATTTTTTAGAGATTATTTTAACTAGCTTAATTATCCCTTTAATAATTTGAATTATCCCCTTGATAAGATAATAAGGAATTTTAATAATAAATAACAATATTTTCCAAAATTTAAACTTTTTTTTAGTTCTTTTTTTTACCATATTTATACTAAGAAAATTGTTTTAATAAAACTACCTAAGATAATTAAAAAAAGTGAAAAGATTATTAGAAAATCATATGAAAAAGTACAAAATACTTGTCGTGCAACGCCATTTTATCGAGACTTGCACGGAAAGTCAGACCCAAGCGTAGAAGGAGGTAAAAATGACCGAGAAGTATGAAAAAACCCCAAAAAATAGGGATGTTGACCGAAAAGTGAAGAGTTTTAAATTATTTTTTCTTGGAAAATTTATAAAATTTTGGTATCTACCACATTGTTAAATTAACGGGACTTTTAGTATACTGGTGTATTAATTTATCTGTTTAATTATTTGTAAAATCCAAATTAAAGAATTATGAAATGTGTTTGTGAAATCTATATTTATGTTCTTTCTGCCTTTACAATTGCTTTTGTTTCAAGCCTATTTGTCTTCAAAAATTTATGTTCTACATTTTGAACTATATAAAATTTGTTAAAAAATTCTTTTTTCCAATGTGAGAAAATTTCCATTTTTTTATCTTCATCTATCTTATCTAAATTTCCTGCTACAATGTCTTTGAATCTCTCTTCAGATACAAATAACGAAATTAGTTGGCCTTCTACAGGGATATTAGAATATGTTCTTATATCTTCTATCTCAAGAGAATATTTTCCTCCACCTTTCAAATGCAAATCATATTTATTTTCCATAATTTCCCTGCCCTTTCAAAGTTTATAAATCTTCTCATTTGTTATCATTATTAGATGGCATCCCGATAAGTTCCAACCATGTTTTTTAGCTTAAATACTTCTCGTGCAAAGCAATTTTATCGTTTCATCTTAAAGTAGTTCAAAATATTTAAAAAGAAAATATCCTATGGATAATTCTAAACTACTATCAATAGTATAAATAAAGAGGTTAACATACAATATATTGTATATTATATAAAAAAATGAAATGCCCATTTTGCTCACATACAAAATCTAAAGTAACAGATAAAAGAGAATCTCAAGAAAACATTAGAAGAAGAAGAGAATGTCTTAAATGTAAAAAAAGATTCACAACATATGAAAAACTTGAGAGAAGTGATTTATATGTTATTAAAAAAGATGGTAGAAGAGAAAAATTTAATAAAGATAAATTAAAATACGGTATTGAAAAAGCATTTGAAAAAAGACCAGTATCTATAGAGAAAATACAAAATATGATTGATGATATAGAAGAGGCAATAAGAAAAAAAGGTAAAAAAGAGATATCTAGTTCAATAATAGGTGATTTAGTATCTAAAAGAATAAAAAGAATTGATAAAATTGCATATATACGTTTTGCATCAGTGTATCAAGATTTTCAAGATATTGGTGATTTTAAAAAACAAATAAAGGAGTTATGAAAATGAATAAATCAATGTTACCACAATCTTTAGATGAATTACTTCAATCCCCTATAGGGCATCCTATAAGGGCTGTCTTGAAAAGGGGGGAGAAAATAAAAACTGTGGAATTTATCCCAGAGAATATCGCAAAAGCCGTTAGAAAGGCTTCTTTAGCTTCAGGAATTTATTATGATGAAGAAACCGCCCTAGATTTCTCAAAAAGAGCAACCCAAAATCTACAACAAAAAGTAATGGATTCAAATGACAAATTTAAATATAGTGGGATGAGAATTCCAGGGGTAGAAGATATTCAAGAAGCTGTTTTAGAAACATTCGACCAGATAAATGCAGAGAGATTAGCAACTTCAATCTCTGAAGAATTTAGGGTCCCATTTTCTGAAGCATTTTCATTTGCTCAACAAAAAGTAATAGAAGTTGATCCAACAGGTTCTTTTTATGAGCAATATAAACTTGCAAGAGAAAGAGTTAGACAAAACATTGTAGATTTACCTTTTACATTTAATTTTGATTCTACAGATAAACAACTTGGAATACATTTTGCTGAAAATGGAAGAAAACATTATTTTAATGGAGATTCTTTAAAAACATTAATTTTAGAGAAAACAAATGTTGCATATGGCGATGCTGGAAAAGCAATTAAAAGAACTGAAGAAATTCTGGCAAATCGAGATAAAAATATTCCTGTTGAAAAAGATGAATTAGTTTCTATCGTAGATGCCACCCTAATGGAACTCGGATACACTAAAGAAGATTTGCTTGGAGGAGGAAATATAGGAATCTTAATTGAAGACCTTCAACAATTAATTTACACAAGGTCTGTAGAAAATAGCAATATTCAATCAAACAATCCTGAAGCAGTTAATTTAGGAATTGCTGAATTAGCCTCTAAAGAATTTGCTAAAAGAAAAATATTCGACAAAGATGTTGCCAATGCTCATCAAAATGGGAGAATTCACATCCACGATCTAGGTTATGCCTATCGGGCATATTGTTCTGCTCATTCATTAGAATATATAAAATTATTTGGTTTAGATAAGGTTGTTGCAAATTTAGATTCAAAAAGTAAACCTGCAGGAGATGATCCAAAAGTACTCAACAACCACCTACATACTTTTTTAGCTGCAATCCAATCTTCTTATGCTGGAGCTCTTGGATTCCCTATGCTAAATACTCTTTATGGTCCTGCACTTTTGCAAGAAATAGAAATTGTTGAAGGGGTTGAGACAATAAATAATAGTGATGAGCCTATAAAAATAAATAGAAAATTAAGAAGACAAACATTAGAAGAACTTAGTCTTTCTGGTGAAATACAATCTTTTGAAGAAACAAATACTTACAAAGTAATTAGACAAAGGTCAAAAAAAGAATTAAAAGAAGTTGCACAAAATCTTATATTTGGAAGTTCACAATCTGCATTTTCAAGGGGAGGACAAACATTATTCATAGATTTCAATATTGACCTAGGAACTCCAGAATATGTTAAAAATGTTCCAGCAATATTTTCAAAAGCAACATATATGCAAGTTAAACAAAACAAAGATGGAGAATATTTAGTTGTTAATAGATCAAATATGGAACCTGAAAGATATGATGAAACTGGAACTGAAAAAGATGGCGATACAATACAACCAGAAGATGGAACATTCTATTTAACATATGGACATGAACTTGTAGAGGCGGCTTCTCAAAACTTTGCAGAAGCACTATTAGAAGTGTTTAAAGAAGGAGATAAATATGGGAATCCATTTAATTTTCCAAAATGTGACATTCATATTGGAAGTAAAACATTTGAAGATGAAAGACAAAAGCAATTATTAGAACTTGCTACTCAAGTTACAGAACATAATGATTCTGTTTATTTTTTATTTGATAGGGGAGATGGTATGAATGTCGCACAATGTTGTAGGTTAAGAGAAAGAATAACCGATCCAAAAATATTAAAACACCCAGAAAAAATGAGATTTTGTGGATTTCAAAATATATCAATTAATTTACCACAAGCAGGATATCGAGCAACAGGAGAAAATTTAGAAGAGAGAATACAATCTACTTTAAAAGATATTGACAAGACTATGGTCCTTGCTCTTAGAGCACATACAAACAAAAGAAGGTTTATACAAAACCTTTTAGACACAGATGGAAGTCCTTTAAGGGCCATGGGAGTTCCAAGTGATGATGGAGAACCTTACATTGATCTAAACAAATCAACATACATTATGGGGGTTGTAGGATTAAATGAACTTGTTCAAACTTTAACTGGAAAAGAAATTCATGAAGATGTTGAAGCATTTAAAACTGGATTGAGAATAATTTCCCACATGTATTCTGTAAAAAATCAAATGTTTGAAAGATACGGTATGAAATTTATACTAGAAGAAACTCCTGGAGAATCTGCAAATAGAAGACTTGCTGCATTAGATTTAAGAAATTTTCCAGAACAAGCAAAAGAAGTAATCAAGGGTAGTTTTGAAAAAGATGAAATATATTATACTAATTCTGCCCACCTAAGACCTGATGCTGGGGTGTCTGGATTAGATAGGATAGTCTTACAAGCAAAAATGAATCCAATGATAGAAGCTGGAGCAATAACACATTTATTTACAGGAGAAAATGAAAATAAAGCAAATGCAGTTTATGATATAATTAAAGCAACATATGAAAATACTCAATCTTCACAAATAGTTTTCTCTGGTGAACATACTACTTGTTTTGACTGTGGAGACCATTCTAGAGGGTTATATGATGAATGCCCAAGATGTGGGAATGATGATGAAACTACCCTTAAACAAAAAACAAGGGTGGTGGGATATTTTAGTGATCCACGATCTTGGAATAAAAGTAAAAAAGGTGAACTAAAAGCAAGACAAGAAACAGAAGAATATTATTCTGGTGGTCAAAGCTCATTGAGAAATTTAGAATCAGAATTATATCAAAGCATTATCGACGATGAAACCTTGAGGTTTGCCATAATAGGTACTCCCGAATGTGATCAATGCGATCGTGCTGAAAAAATAATTCAAAGATATGTTAAAAAGACTTCTGCAAATAAAGATATCCCTTTTGAAATTATAAAATACAATTTAAAAGATGAAGGAGATAGGATTAATGCTATGATTTATAATGCCCCACTAGATAGTTATCCAACAATAATTGTTCATAAAGGAAACAAAGTTGAAAGATTTACTTCTGAATTTCCTTATTTAGAAAATGCAAAAACAATAAACACACATATTTTAGGCCAAATGGTTGACTCTATACTTGCTCCTTAAATATAAAATGAAAATTAAAGGAATTCAATCTGAAAGTTTTATTGATTATCCTAAGGGATTGAGCACTGTGCTTTTTGTTGGTACCTGCCCCTATAGGTGTGGCTCTTGCCATGCTAAAGGTCTTTTAGAGAGTGACCAAGAATACACTGAACAAGAAATAATCTCTTTTTTAGAATCAAGAAAGAAATCAATAAACAAAGTTGTGATTACTGGGGGGGAACCAACAAAAGAAAAAGGATTAATTAGTTTTATTGAAGAGCTTGGTAAAAGAAATTTTGATATTAAATTGGATACAAATGGATCTGCTTATGAAATTCTACTTGAAATTAAAGATAAAAAATTAGTTAATTATATTGCAATGGATGTTAAAGGCCCCCTTCATCTATATCCTCAATTAGTTGGTGTAAAAAAAATTAATGTGGCTGGACTAGTTGAGAGTCCAATTAAAATTGTTTCTCAATTTCCAGATTATGAATTTAGAACAACAATTGTTCCAATTTTAGATAATTCCCAGATTAGATGGCTAAGTCCTGAGGAAATTAAACAAACAGCAGAGTTAATTCAAGCTTCTACAGGTTCTAAATACCACAAATATTTTTTACAACGATTTGTTGCTCCAAAAAAAAATGAAGTAATAAACCCCATATTTTCAAAAGATCATTTGCTTGAAGAATTTCATAAGACTCCAAAAAAATACCTAGAAGAATGTTTATTTGAAGCTCAAAAAATACTTCCAAATACTAGAATAAGGTGAAGGTTAGAAAACTGGATTGGGATCTAGATAAAGATATTAATTTTCTTAAAAAGCTAAGAAAATAACTAAATCTTTTTATACTCAAAAATATTGAAAATAAAAACAGAGGTTTTAATGAAAAATTAAGAGGAAAAATGGCACTATCAGCAGTTAAAATTTTAGAATTAAATGAAAAGTATAACTTAATTGAAAATCTTGCTGAAAGAGAATTAAATAATCCCGAAGGTGTTGGAATTGATATTCGTGGGGGAGAAGTTTATGAAATATTAGAAGGAGGATTTCTAGGAATTACAGACAGACATACTCCTGAAATAAAAAAATTAGCAAGTTTAGATGATGGTGATAAAGAATTTATTATTAAACCTGGAGAATATTATTTAATTAAAACAATTGAAAAATTTAATATCCCTGGAGATAAAGTTGAAATAGAACCTGGGAGCTTTAAACATTTAACTCCAATTATTAATCCAAGAAGCACTTTACAAAGATGTGGAATTGCATTATTTAGAACTAAAACAGATCCTGGTTATTCTGGTGAATTAACTTTTGGAATTGCAAACTTAGGTAAATTTGATTTTAAATTTGAACTAGGTGCAAGAATGTTTAATGTTTTATTTGAAGAGGTGGTTGGTGAAATAAAAAGAAGTTATTCTGGCCAACATCAAGGTGGAAGAGTTAGTGGCGGTGTAACAGAAACACAAAATTAATATGACCTTAAAGCCTCAAGAAAAAAGCAATTATTGTGTTTGTTCTATTTTACAAGCAATATTTAAAATAAATAAGATAGAAACCTCTCAAGATGAAATCGCTAATAATCTAGAGCCTTCTAAAAATGGATTTTTTACTGAGGGAGAAATTATTACTAATTATTTAAAACAAAAAGGTTTTGAATATTCTTTTTATCGGCACAATGCAACCCCATTTAATGAACCAGAAATATTGCTTGAAGACATGGTGTTGGGAACTGGTTTTCTTGGTTTTCATAACCATACTTATCTTTTTATTGAATTTAAGGATCCAATTGTATCTTTAGTAGATCCTAAAGATGATTCAATAAAACACTTTGAATTAAGAAACATTAGAGAAGCCATGGCTGAATCTAAAAATGGTTTTTTTGGATTAGTTAAAAAATTAAAATAGTAAATTATATCACAACTATATTTATAAAATAACAAAGGCTTTGAAAAAAATAAAATGGTTCAACAATATTTAGATCATTCATTAGAAATCTTAACTTCTCCACGTTCTAATTTTAAAGGGGGAAGTAAAGAGGCAGGAATTATCTCTTTATTTGGTTATCAAAGCGTTCATGATCTAAGAGAAGGGTGGCCATTATTAACTACAAAAGAAATGGCAACAAATTATATGATTCATGAAACAATCTGGTTTTTAAGAGGGATGACAAACATTAAGTATCTTGAAGATAATGGTGTTGGAATAACTTGGAGACCTGATGCTTTTCAATACAATCTTCCTGGGATGATAAAAGAAGGCATATTTCCAGCTGAGATAAAAAAGTATTCTCCTGAATGGGATGTCGCATTAAAAGAATATGGGAAAAAAATAAGAGAAGATAAAGATGGTTTTGCAGAAAAATGGGGGGAAACAGGACCGATTTATGGTGAACAATGGAGAAAATGGAAATATTTTGATAAACAGCAAGGGAAGATTGTGGAAATAGATCAATTAAGAAATATGATTGAAGGTTTAAAGAAAAAACCTACTGGAAAAAAGCATATTGTAAGTGCATGGAATCCTGGAGATGTTCCAGATATGTCATTACCTCCTTGCCATGTTTTATATCAAGCTACAGGAAATGAAAATGGGGAATTAGAATTACAATTATATCAAAGAAGTTGTGACCAATTTTTAGGTGTTCCTTTTAATAAAGCAAGTTATGCCTTACTAACGCAAATAATTGCAAATGAAACTGGAATGACTCCCAAAACATTTATTCACACATTTGGAGATTCTCATTTTTATGCATCTATTGGAAAAAGAACTGAATGGTATAGAAAAAATTTTGAAGAGGTTAAAAGGATAATAAAAAAAACAGCAAATATGGGAAAAAGTTTTGCACATGTCCCTTCATATTTAGATCTTGTAGAATGGATTAACAAACACGCTCCTGCTGATGGAAATGAAGAGAAATATGACCATGTTACAGCTATATTAGAACAATTATCAAGGGCTCCAAAACCACTTCCCAAATTAACAATTGCAAAAAAGACATTTGATGAATTAACAATAGATGATTTTATAATTGAAGGGTATAATCCTCATTCTGCTATCAGAAGAAAGATGTGCGTTTAAAAATTTTAAATACCAAATCTTTAAAAATCCGGTTTTTCTTAATTTAAAATGGTAGGCAATGATAAAGTTCCAGAATTAACAAATGGAGAATTTGAAAATTTCATAAAAGAAGGAGTTGTACTTGTAGACTTTTTTGCAGATTGGTGTATGCCTTGTGTTATGATGGCCCCAATTTTAGAAGATCTATGTGAAGAATTTAATGGTAAAATAAAATGTGGAAAAGTAAATGTAGATGACAACCATGAATTAGCTTCAAAATTTAATGTTTCTTCAATACCAAACTTTGTTTTATTTAAAGATGGCAAAGTGGTTGAACAAATTATGGGTGCAATGAGTCAAGAAGAACTTGGAAATATTCTTAAGACTTATATTTAATCTCCTAGAGATACTTTTTTAAACTAATTCTATTTAATTTCATTATTGGTCCTGTAGCTCATGTAAGGAACCAAGGTTCCTTGACAGTCAACCTCCTTTTCGACAGGAAAGTGAAAGAGCTACAAAATATGGTCCTGTAGCTCAGCCTGGCAGAGCACTTGGCTTTTAACCAAGGTGTCGGGGGTTCAAATCCCTCCAGGGCCATAGTTTTTCAGAAAGAGTTGGTAGAAAAGTAAGTTAAGATGAGAGGGATTGTATTAATTTATAAATAGTAACATATCAAAGGATTTAAATAGGTTATTTCTTTGAAAAAATTACAGTGAAACCTTTGAAAAAATTAACCTATAAATTAGCTATTACATTATCTATGCTTTTGGGATTAGCAGGGTCCATGTATGCGCAAGAAAAAATACATCCTCAAATTAATAAAATTTATTTAACTTCTTATGTGGATAATCAAACATGTTCTACAAAACCAAAAAATACCACTTTAGAAAACAAAGTGAATTTAAACTTAGTTGCAGAAACACAAAAAGATGGGAAAACATTTTATTTTTCTAAATCAAAAAATTTATGTCTAAATGGTGAAAAAGTAGATACTTCAAAAATTTTATCTTGGACTCCAGACGATCTTTCAATTAAATGGTTTAAAGTAGAATCTGAAAGAGATAGTTATAATAATGGGGGAAGAGATTATTTTCGTTGGGATACTCCAACCTATAAAGAAACATTAATAGATACTAATAAGTGGATTATTGAAGCAGATGCACATCCTACTGAAAAATTTAAAGACATTAACAATGGTTTAGGAACAATGAGATATAAAGTTCAAATAATTCATAACGGGAAAAAATTATCTACCCCAGGAAAAGAATCTACAAACACACAAGGGATAAAAAAAGACGTGCACAGAGTGAGTTTTAGAAAAGATGATAGTTTTATTGGATGGTTAACTTCATTTTTTAATTTACCCTATATTTATGGTAGTGAGGGAAAGAATTTAGCAAATCATCAGGCTGAAAATTATGTTGGAGCAGACTGTGCAGATTTACTTGTTGCAGCATATAGAAAAACAGGAAAAAATAATCCATATACTTATGCAGTGGGATTGAGAGATTTTACAAATGTTATTTTAAAACAAGAGAATTTAAGAACAAATGGAGAAAACTATTATGATAGACAAAAATTACTTAAATTTGGGGAAGATATTAAAAAAGGGGATTTAATTTTATTTGGAAGGTATCATGTAGGATCAATAGTTGAAGACAGAAGTGATCCTAATGGAAAATATGGGGGTCAAGCAGATGGAATTTTTAATAAATATGATTTAATGATTCATACTCTTTTTGATGTTCCAAAAAAAGAAGGTTTTACTGACCAAGGACCTTTTTCAATTCTGAGATGGAAAAATTAAACATTTAATTCCATGTTAATGCAACTGCATCTTCATGTTGAATCTGGTAAAGAAGTTCTTCTTTACTCAAGAGATTAGAATAAATTCTTGGATCTATTGCAGGATCAGAACCTGCAAATAATTGATAATATATTTCTCCATCTTCTGTGGGAGGAATTCTTAAAACTCTTTTTATTGCTTTTGTATGACCATATCCTGTTTGTGGATCAGGATGTAAGGTAATTAAATCCCCTGCTTTTAAATTACCTATTTCTTTTATTTTTTTTAAATTCCCTCTTAATGAACCTGTATTTGAGTAAATTTGTACATTAGTTACCCATTCATCAAATTTTTCTCGAGTATCTCCTATTGGAAATTCTTTAGTAATAACTTTATTGGCACTTGAACTCCAAATAGTATATGTTCCATCAGAATTATATTTAAGAGTTTGGCCATTAGATATTTGAAATTCAACACTGTCTATGTTTCCTTTTTCAAGTTCTTGTAATTGCCATAAAGAATATAACTCTACTTGAGTATCTGCACAAGTTTGATATCTTGAATCAACTTCTAAATCTAAAATATCAAGATTTGATTCATAAGTTCTTGGAGAAGAATATCTTCCAAAATTATATTCCCCAGTCTCAGGATTTTCTTCATAACCATAATAAGCTTTTACATCTGCATTTTTTATTACAGGGAACCCTTCAATAAATTCACTATAACTAACTTCTGCATCTGTATCTTTTGAACTTAATGTTTGCCCCCAAATTCCTGCTTTAAAATTTCCAGAACTTATTTTTCTTTGTAAATCTGAAACAGCCCATTCCATATTATTAATCTCTGCTTCAAGGGCCAGGATTTTTTTATTTATTGGTTTTCCTTCTAAAATAAAGATCTCTGATTCAATAGATTTTGCTTTTTCTTCTGCTTCTTTTAAAAGTTCTGTTATTGCTTTTAATTCTTCTTTACTTTCTCCTTCTGCTTCTGCATCACCCAAAATATCCACATATCCCCTATATCGTTCATAAGCTTCAGCCAATTTTATTTCTTTTTTATATAATTCATCTTTAAATTTTTTTCCTTCTGGATCATTTAATAAAGACTCTATTTTAACATACTTTTCATGTTTTAATGTATTTAATCCATTTATTTCTAACTGTATTTTTTGTCTTTTTTCATCAGACAAAGATTCTTTATAAGTAGTTCTTGAATCTAACTCATATATCTTATTTTTCCCATTTTCAGTTTGGTAATTTACTTGCATATCTGAAGAAAGGGAAAATTGAGAATTAGACTCAATATTGGCATATATATCTTTACCATCTGCTTCTAAAACCCAATCTCCATTATTAATTTTTATTTTTCCTGAAGATTTTATATCTAATGCTAAGGGAGAATTGTCTGGGGAAACTTTACTTATTTCAATATCTCCTCCATCTAGAATAAATTCTAATTTTCCTCTTCTTCTAATGTCTGAATATTTATTTTTAATTAATTCTTTAAAAATTTCAGTGTCTTCTTGTAAAGAAGATCTAAATCCTTTTCCCCCTAATGAAATTTTATCTTTTCCATAATTAAAATAATTTTCACCTTGGTGTTGTGAAGCATCAAAATTTCCATCATAATAAAAATTTAAATCTCCCCCATAAGTTAAATGTTCTATTCCTTGCAAGGTTAATGCGGATTTACCAGAGATTTTTATTATATCATTTTTAAAAGTTGTCACGTCTACTCTTTCTTCCCCTCCAAAATTATATATGTAGTTGTCTCCTACATTGAAAGATTTTCCACTATAGACAATTTCTTCTTTATTTTCTGGGATCAAGTTGATATTTGATTCTTCAGACAAAAATATTTTTGGAGGTTTTCCTTTTTCTTTAAAAACTCTTGAATTTGCAGGAGCATGAAAAATAAAAGTTTTAGAGGGGGATTTTAATGTATACTCTCCACCGACCTCATCTATGATTAGATTTGCTTCTAAAATATTTCCTTCACTATCTATTTTAATTTCTGAATCAGATAAAATGTTATTAAATTCCTTGCCCTTAATATTTACGCTTCCCTGCTCTTTAAAAGTTATAATAGTAAATTTCTCGCCTCTATCTATCAAAACATTTTTAACCAAAATATCATCATCTTCAAGATCTTCTCCAACAAGATTTCCAATATTCGTTTCATCTTCAATTAATATTCTTGCAGGGTAAGGTTCTGGTGGTTCTGGAGGGTCTGCTTGAATAAGGGAAACCGAAAATATCAATCCAAGGAAAAAAACTCCAACCATTATAAAAATTAATATTTTTTTCATTTTTCTACTACAAAAATCAATTTTAATTTATTTTCTGCTTGATCTTGTTTGTTTGTGATGAAATACCAAATAATATTATTCTCAATAACAGAAATGTCGTTAACAGGTAAGGATTTAATATCTACATCATAATTAAGAACTATATTATCTAAACAAGTTAAACAGATAAATCCTGGTTTTTGAGAATATGAATTAACCACTTCAAAAGATGCTTCATAAAGATTAATAAAATCATTTTTAAATCTTATTTCGATATTTTCTAATGTTGCTGAACCTTCTCCCTTACTTACTGTTATGGTATTTTTCATTTTTACACTAATTTCTCCTTCAATTATATTAGTTAAAATAAAATACGGCCCCACACTTATGTTAAATCCTTGTTCTCTGAAACCTCTAAAATCTAAACAACTTTCTAAATTTTCAGAAACATACTTTCCTAATTCTTTTTCAATAACACTTACAGGAGGAATAATATTTTCATTATTTAAATAATAGTAAGGAATTTCATCAAGAAAATAAATTATAGAAGATTTTACAGGAACATTGTAATATCCTCCATGAGCAGCAAGATAATGGATCCCCTCCCCACTTGTTTGCTCTAAACAGAACAATAAATTTGTATAAAAAGGGGATATTTCTTGAGGAATTTCTTTAACTTTTGAATCGTTATCTCTAAAAACAAAAAACAAAATTACTGCTGTCACAAGGAAAATTGCTATGATAATAAAAATTGTCAATTGTCCTTTTTTAAACATATTTTTCTTAAGCAATTTTTATATTTAAATGTTATTTTATTCTGATAAAGGCACCTAATCTTGCTCAAATGTGGGGAATGTGGTTTTTCAGAAAGAATTGGTAGAAAAGTAGATTAAAGCAGATTTTTGAACTATATCGAAACATTTTTAAACCAAAAAAAGTACACATTTTTATTATTATGGAGTTATTAACACGTTTAGGGGTTAATATGCCATTTTAAACAAAATACCGACGACAAAACAAAGATGCACATTCTACAACCAAAACACATAAAACTAAATGAAAAAGAGACTGAAGATTTGTTAAAAAAATTAAATCTTTCTAAAGCTCAATTGCCAAAAATTCTTTCAAGTGATCCTGGACTTAGTGAAGGGTTTCAAACAGGAGATGTTATTAAAATTGAAAGAAAAGATGGAGATAAGATTGTAAATTATTATAGGGTGGTTGTTTAGTTATGGAAAAACATTTAATTGTAAAAAAATATCTAGAAGACCATTCTTTAGTTGAATCTAATATTACTTCTTTTAATGATTTTTTACAATATAGAATGCAAGAAATTGTTGATGAAATTCAAACAACTTTAGAAAATGATGATTTTGAAATTAGATTAGGTAAAATAAATGTTGGAAAACCTACGATAGTTGAAGCAGATGGAAGTTCATCGAAAATAATGCCTTTTGAAGCTAGATTAAGACATTTAACTTATGCTGCTCCAGTTCATTTAGAATTAACAATTAAAAAAGACGGACATGTTGATTCTGAACTTGTTGAGATTGGTAAAATTCCTATTATGGTTAAAAGTAGATCTTGTAATACTTGCTCTGCTACTAAAGAAGAATTAATTCAAAATTATTCTGATCCAATGGATCCTGGAGGATATTTTATTATTAAAGGAAATGAAAGAGTAATGGTTATGGCTGAGGATCTTGCAGAAAACCAACCTTTTATAGAAGATAATAAAAAAGGTGAAACAACTTTAAAATTATTCTCTTCAAAAGGAACATATAGAATTCCTATTACAATAACAGAAGATAAAAAAGGTATCTTTGATGTTTCATTTAGTAGATTTAAGAATATTCCTGCAGTTGTTCTATTGAAAGCTTTAGGATTATTAAAAGAATCTGATATGGCTAAATATTTTGGAAAAGAAACTGATGGAGTTATTGTAAATCTCTATGAATTTGTTGACCTTGCAACAAAAGAAGATGCAATGATGTATATTGCTGAAAAAACAAATTTACAAGGTACTAAAAAAGAAATACTTGATAGAGTTAAACAAAGAATAGATTCATATTTATTTCCACATATTGGACAAAAAAAAGAAGATAGAACAAAAAAAGCAATTACACTTTGTAAATTAATTAAACAATATTTAATTGCAAAAGATAATCCTGAATTAAGAACAGATAAAGATCATTATTCTAATAAAAGAGTTAGACTTTCTGGAGATTTACTTGCAACATTATTTAGAATTAATTTAGGTATATTAATAAGAGACATTCAATATTCTTTACAAAAATCTTCTAAGAGAAAAAAATATTTTTCAATAAAGGTTCTTGCAAAATCAACATTATTTTCACATAGAGTTGAATCTGCTATTGCTACTGGTGCTTGGACAGGTGAAAGAAGCGGAGTTACTCAAAATATGGATAAAACAAATTATCTTGCTACAATCTCTCAACTACAAAGAGTTTCAAGTATGTTGGAAAGTGGTCAAGAAAACTTTAAAGCTAGAACCTTGCATCCAACTCATTATGGGAGATTTTGTCCAATTGAAACACCTGAAGGAACAGAAATTGGATTGAGAAAAAATCTTGCATTATTAAGTAGAGTGTCTACAAGAGTTAATCTTGATGAAACTAAATTTTTAAAAGATCTTGAAGAACTTGGATTAGATAAAGAAATATCAGATGGTTCAGAGGTTTTCTTCAATGGATTGTATATTGGAAATGTAAAAGATCCAAGTGCATTTGTAAAAGAAATTAGAAATAAAAGAAGAAACAATCTATTAAGTGATCAATTAAGTATAAGGAAAGATGATGGATTACAAATAATTTCTATATCTATTGAACCTGGAAGAGTTTTAAGACCTTTAATTATTGTTGAAAATGGTTGTTCAAAATTAAAGAACGAACATTTAATTCAATTAGAAAGTAAAGAAATAAAGTGGATAGAGTTAGTTCAAAAAGGTCTTCTTGAATATATTGATGCGGCAGAAGAAGAAGAAGCATTAATCTCATTGTTTGAAGAAGAAATTACAGAAGACCATACTCATTTAGAAATAGATCCAATTGCAATGCTTGGAGTTGTTACAAGTTTAGTTCCATATGGAAACCACGATCAAAGTTCAAGATTAAATAGAGGAAGTAAAACTCAGAAACAAGCATTGGGTCTTTATGCTGCAAATTATTTATGTAGATTAGATACAGATGTTTCAATTTTACAATATCCTCAAAAACCAGTTGTTAGAAGTTTTGTATATGATACTCTTGAGACATATCCTGCAGGTCAAAATCTAACTGTTGCTGTTATGACATATGAAGGATATAATATGGAAGATGCTTTAGTTTTAAATAAAGGGAGCTTAGACAGGGGAGTTGGAAGAAGTTTCTATTTCAGACCATATTCTGCAATTGAAATGAATTATGCTGGTGGATTAAAAGATGAAATTGTAATTCCAGATAAAGATATTTCTGGATATAAAATGGAATCAACATACAGATTATTAGATGAAGATGGTATTGTTTCTCCTGAAGCAAATGTTGGAGAAGGAGAAGTATTAATTGGAAAAACCTCTCCTCCAAAATTCTTATCAGAAGCTAGAGAAATTTCTGTTCGAACAAAAAAAGATTCAAGTGTAACTTTAAGACAAGAAGAAAAAGGAACTGTTGACGCTGTTTTTATTACAGAAGATGATGAAGGCAATAGAATTGTTCAAGTTAAAACAAGAGATCAAAGAATTCCTGAACTTGGAGATAAATTTGCGACTTCACATGGTCAAAAAGGAGTTGTTGGTGCAATTATTCCTGAAGAAGATATTCCTTTCACAATCACAGGTGTTAGACCTGATATTATTTTCAATCCCCACGGATTACCTAGTCGTATGACTGTTGGATATTTATTAGAACTTTTAGCTGGAAAACTTGGATGTGTTAAAGGTGAAATTATTGATGGTACTTCATTTAGTGGAGAAAGTAAAAAGGATTTAGGGGATGGATTAGAAGATCTTGGATTTAGATATGATGGAAAAGAAACAATGTATAATGGTATAACTGGTGAAAAAATGTTCTCAAAAATATTTATTGGAAACCTATATTATTTAAAATTAAAATATATGGTTGGAAACAGAATACATGGTAGAGCTTCTGGTAAGATTGCTTTATTAACAAGACAGCCAATTGAAGGTAGAGCTAGAGGTGGAGCTTTAAGATTAGGAGAAATGGAACAGCAAGCACTTGTTGCTCACGGAGCTTCTTTATTATTAAAAGAAAGATATGATTCAGATAAAGTTAAATTACCAATTTGTAATAAATGTGGTGCAATTGCAATTGAAGATACAATTAGAAATAAAAACATTTGTCCTCTTTGTGATTCAGAAGAAGTTGAACCTGTTGAAGTTTCATATGCCTTTAAACTTTTAGTTGAAGAATTACAAGGACTTCACATTAATACAACATTTGGATTAAAAAACAAATACGAATAAAAATGGCAGAACAAAGATTAAAACCAAATTTGCTAATAAGAACAGATGTAGTGGTAAATACAAAAAATGTAGAAGAATTAGAAAAGTTAATGATAATTTGTGAATCTTCTTCTGTAGATATTAAATGGCTCGGAGGAGCATCTCCAACTCAAGGAGCTTACGCTAGTGAAAGAATCAGTCAATATGGAGAAGATACCTGTATAAACTTAAATGATGGAAAATATTTCTCTTGGGGATCTAAAAATGTCTATAAGAATGTTTTATCATTCCAACAATTTTGTAAAATAAATGAGGGTCTTAATTAAAATGCAAAAACTAAAAATTAAAATTTTTGTAAAATCCATTTTAAATGGAAGGAAAACTCAAAATGAATAAACCAATAAAGAAAAAAATCGGAGTAATAAGTTTTTCATTACTTGCTCCAGAACAAATAAAGAAATTATCTGTTGCAAAAATAGTTACACCTGAATTATATGATATAGATGGATATCCTGTTGATGGTGGTTTAATGGATTTAAGATTAGGTGCTATTGATCCTGGTGTTAGATGTAGAACATGTGGTGGAAGAATTAAAGAATGTTTAGGGCACTCAGGAAGTATTGATTTAGCAAAATCAGTTATTCATTTGAAATATATTCCTTTAATTGAACTTTGCTTAAGATCTTTTTGTAAAAATTGTGGAAAACTAATGATTGCAGATAAAGATATGCAAAAATATTCTGCTTCTGAAAGAGTAAAAAAAGCTAAAGATAATAAAAAATGTCCACATTGTCAAATTGCTCAAGAAAAAATTAGATTAGAAAAACCAACTAGCTTTTATCAAGGAAAAACAAGAATATTTGCAACAGAAATAAGAGAAATTTTAGTAAATATTCCAGATGAAGAATTAGTAAAGATTGGTGTAAATGTTAGTTCATGTAGACCTGAATGGGCTATTTTAAATTCATTATTAGTTCCTCCTGTAACTGTTAGACCAAGTATTATTTTAGAGTCTGGTGAAAGAAGTGAAGATGATTTAACACATAAACTATCAGATATTATAAGGGCAAACCAAAGACTTTGGGAAAATTTAAATGCAGGTGCTCCTGAAGTTATTATTGAAGACCTTTGGGATTTACTCCAATATCACATAACTACATTTTTTGATAATACTGTTGCGAGAATTCCTCCTGCAAGACATAGAAGTGGGCAACCATTAAAAACTATTGAAGAAAGAATTAAAGGAAAAGAAGGTAGAATTAGAAAAAACATTGCAGGTAAAAGAGTTAATTATTCTGGTAGAACAGTTATTAGTCCAGATCCTGATTTAAAAATTAATGAAATTGGAATTCCATATGAGATTGCTAAAATAGTTACAGTATCTGAAAGTGTAAATGATATTAACCTAAAGAAACTGAAAAAATTAATTGATAAAGGAGAAGAATATCCTGGTGCAAATTATGTTATAAGACCTGATGGAAAAAGAAAAAAAATAAGTTCTGATTTAAAAAAAGAAATAATTGAAGAACTTGAACCAGGATATAAAGTTGAAAGACACCTTCAAGACGGAGATATTGTATTATTTAATAGACATCCTAGTCTTCATAGAGGAAGTTTAATGGCACATTATGTAAAAGTATTGCCTGGGAGAACATTTAGAATGCATCCTGCTTCATGCGCTCCATATAATGCTGATTTTGATGGTGATGAAATGAATATACACTCTCCACAAAATGAAGAAGCAAGAGCTGAAGCAAAAGTTCTTTTAGATGTTAAACAAAATTTAATGTCTCCAAAAAATAATACTAATTTGATTGGTTGTATTGTAGATGCTGTTACTGGAAATTATCTAATAAGTTTAAGAGAATTTTCAAAAGAAGAAGCAAATCAATTATTATATAATTCTGGAATAGAGGAAGAAATTACTAAAAAAACAATAACTGGAAATGAATTATTATCAAAAATATTACCAAAAATAGATTTTTCAAATGATTCATTTACAATAAAAAATGGAGAAATCACAAAAGGTGTTATTGATAAAACTGCATTTGGAGATGAAGATGGTGAATTAGTTAAAGTTTTAGATAAAAAAGTTGGAAGACAAGAAACATTTGATACAATAAGAAAAGCATTTAATATTGGTAAAAACTATTTATCTAAAAGAGGTCTTACTACATCTGTAGAAGATTTAGACTTAGATGAAAAAGTAATTGATGCTGGAGATAAGATAATTAAAGAAGCTGAACAAAAATCAGAAGTAATAATTGAATCATGGAAAAATAATACTCTTGAATTAATTCCAGGTAAAACAACTGAAGAATCAAGAGAAATTGCATTATTAAAAGTTTTAAATGAAGTTAGAACTAAGATTGGAGCAATTGTTAGAAGAGAGTTTTCAGATACAAATCCAGTTAGCCATATGATTAAATCTGGTGGTGGGGGAAATATTCTTAATATTACTCAAATGGCCTCATGTGTTGGTCAACAGGCATTTGCAGGTGGAAGAATTGATATTGGTTATACTGGTAGAACTTTAGCATTTTTTAAAAAAGGAGATTTATCTCCAAAATCAAGGGGATTTATTAAAAGTTCTTTTATTAAAGGTCTTAGACCTGATGAGTTCTTTTTCCAAGCAATTACAGGTAGAGATTCACTTATGGATACTGCTCTTAGAACTCCAAAATCAGGTTATTTATATAGAAGACTTGCAAATGCATTGCAAGATATCCGAGTAGAATATGATAAAACAGTAAGAGATAGTGGAAATAATATTATTCAATTTAAATTTGGAGATGATGGAATAGATGTATCTAAATTACACTTAAATGAAGAAGTTGCTCCAGGTGAAGCAGTTGGTTTGGTTACTGCTCAAAGTTTTGGTGAAGCTTCTACTCAAATGGTTTTAAGGACATTCCATATGGCAGGTGTTCAAGAAATGCAGGTTACAGAAGGTCTTCCAAGATTAATTGAAATATTTGATGCTCGTAAAAAACCTTCTTCTCCAAAGATGGAAATATATTTAGAAAAAGAATATAATAATGAAAAACAAGCTAGAATATTTGCAGAAAAAATAAAAGAAGTGACTTTAAAAGAAATTGCATCTGAAGTATATTTGGATTTTACAAATAAGAAAATTAAAGTAAGCATAGATAATGAAGGTTTGAAAAAAACACACACTTCTATGAAAAATATTGTTGAAAGATTAAAAGATTTAAAATATAATGTTAAAGAAGGTGGAAATTCTTTAAACCTAAATGTTGAAGATCTTGGATTTAAAGAAATCTATCAATTAAAAGAAAAATTAAAAAAGACAATAATTTCTGGTGTTAAAGGTGTTGAACAAATCTTAATTGTTAAAAGAAATAATGATTTTGTTGTAATAACTCTTGGAACTAACTTAAAAGAAATGATTGAATTAAAAGAAGTTGATAAAAAGAAATTAATATCTAATGATATTCATGAGGTAGCAAATATCTTTGGTATTGAAGTTGCAAGACAATTAATTATTAATGAAATAGAAGGTGTTCTTAAAGCTCAAGGATTAGATATTGACGGTAGACATCTTAAATTAATTGCAGATTCTATGACAAATATTGGTGAAATTAAAGGTGTTACAAGAATGGGGATAATTGCTCAAAAATCTTCTATTTTAGCGAGGGCAACTTTTGAAACTCCAACAAGACAATTTGTAAACTCAATTATTAAAGGGCATAAAGATAAGTTATCTAGTGTTATTGAAAACATTATCTTGAATCAACCAGTTCCTATTGGTACTGGATTACCTGGATTGCTTGTAAATGTAATTGGTCCTTTGATTAAAAAAGATAAAGAAAAAGTAGTTGCTAAATCAGAGATTGTTGAAAAGAGTAATCAATAGTTCTGAATAAAAAATTTTAAAAACAAACATAATATGGAATATTATAAAAGATGACAAAAACAATTGATATGCAAGGTATGAGGTACTTAAATTTGTTTGAAAAAATAACAAGAATATCAACAAGATTCTTCTTTTTTTACAATAACATGGCAATTTTTTGTGTTCCTAGAAATTCTTTATCAAGAGCTTTAGGAAGAGATAACTCTAATCTTAAAAGAATAAGTGAAGTTCTAAAAAAGAAAATAAGAATAGTTACAATTCCAGAAGGAATCGGAGACATTAAAAGATTTGTTCAAGCAATTATAAATCCTGTAACTTTCAAAGATTTAGAAATTAAAGATAATGAAATTATAATTACAGCAGGCTCTCAAAATAAAGCTGCTTTATTGGGAAGAGATAAAAGAAGATTGTTGGAAATGCAAAAAATCATTAGTGATTTCTTTAATAAAGAATTGAGGATTGTTTAAATTTCCTCTGGAAAACTTTATAAATCAACTTTCTTAAACATAACTATACTTAGTTTAAAATGGGATTAAAAAGCGCATTAAAAAAGATAAAAGATCGAAGGAAATTTAGGTGGAAAGATCGAGCATATAAAGTTAGAACCCTAGATCTTTATGCTAAATCAGATCCTTTAGGTGGTGCAAATCAAGCAAAAGGAATTGTTCTTAAAAAATTTGAAAAAGAAGCTAAGCAGCCAAACTCAGCTATGAGAAAATGTTGCAGAGTTCAATTAACAAAAAATGGTAAACAAGTTTCTGTTTTTATCCCGGGTAATCTTGCACAAAAATTTATTGACGAACATGATGAAGTTATGATTGAAAGAATTGGTGGTAAACAAGGAAGATCAAAAGGAGATATTCCAGGAATTAGATATAAAGTTATTAAAGTAAATGATCAACCTTTGCATAGATTAGTGCAAAAGAAGATTGAGAAGGGTAGAAGATGAATTTTAAAATATTTGATTTATGGGATATATCTGAAGTTAAAATTGAAGATTTAGGATTAGTTTCTGCTATAAATCTTGAACCAAAATTAATTTTAAAATCACAAGGAAGAAATGTTGTAAAACATGGGCAAGGAAAAATAAATGTTGTTGAAAGATTAATTAATAAAATTGCAGTTGGTGGGCATAGAGGAAAAAAACATAGAATTGAAATTGGTCATGCTACTGGAAAATTTACTAAAAATGCAAATATGGTTATTGAAGCATTTAAGATAATTGAAAAAAGAACAAATCAGAATCCTGTTCAAGTTTTAGTTAAAGCAATTGAAAATGCTGCTCCAAGAGATGAAGTTACTACAATTGAATATGGTGGTGCAAGATATCCTCAGGCAGTTGATGTTGCTCCTTTAAGAAGAGTTAATTTAGCTTTGAAACATATTGTTCATGGTGCTTCTGATAAAGCTTTTGGAAAAAGAAAAAAACTTTTCCAAACATTAGCTGAAGAGATTATAATGGCTTATGAAAAAAATGGTGAAAGTTTTGCTTTGAAAAAGAAAAATGAATCTGAAAAGCAAGCAGATTCTGCTCGTTAATTATATATTTCTTATTATAGATTTGTTTTTAAAGATAGACAGACATAATTTTCTATGAATAAGGATAGACTTAAGGGTATAAACATTGGAGGTTTGGTGTGGGAAGAAGTTCAAAGAGGAGGGGATATTACTGATTTTCATCTTGCAATTATTAAAAACATTTGTGCAAATGAGTCATATATTGATGTAATTGATGTTAGTACTACGGGCAATCCAGAAAAAAGATATTATAATTTTCTTACTGCTGAGGATATGTTAAGTAGAGGAGCAAAAATAGAAGATCTAGAAAAAGAGAAAGCAAAATATAAAACAATAATAAATAGAGTAATCCAATCTACAAAATAAAATCTAATTCTGCTCGTTAACCTTAAATTATATTTTTATCACCAATATTTTTATAAGTTATCCTTAATATCTTAAATCTCATCAAAAATGTCTAAAATAAATAATTCAAAAGTTAAGAGATTAAATAAAGGAAAACATTCTACTCCAGAAGAATTGCATATTTTTAAAGAATGTTTTAAAATTATCCCAGGGGTTGAAAGAGTTGGTGCTGGAAGATTTACCCCTGCCAATAAAAATCTTGCAAACTTGGAAATTGTTGGTTATGATGATTTAAAAAGTTCTTTTGAAGTTAAAATTACTTATGCTGGATTTCTTCAATATTTTTATCTGGAAGTTCAAGAAAACAATAAATGTATGGTTCAAAATAAATTAGAGAATTATTTAAATATGAATAAAATTTAATCCTATTTTATCACCAATATTTTTATAAACTCGTCTTATAAATAATTTTTATGAGTAAATTAATAAAATATACTTTTAATAATCGAACATATAATACTACAAAAGATCTTGCGCCCTATGTTGAAAAAATTCTTAAAATTAAAGGAAATATGCAAATACTTGTAGAGCCACCATCAAATATGAAATGTTCTAATGGGAAAACTATAAGTTATCTTAGATATGAGGCTCCTTCAAGGACACATGTAATTAAGATTTATGATAAAGCAGTTTCACAAAAAATTAAAATAGTTAATGCAAAAACTCCAGATCAAATTAAAAAAACTCTTGAAACTCTCATATAATTTCAATTCTCCCCATAAATTTATAAATCAATTCTTCAATTAAGTAATATTCAAGATGGCAGAAGTTGACTTTACAAAATTAATGCGAAATCAAACGCAAATTAGAAATATAGCAATTGCTGCGCACATTGATCATGGTAAAACTACTTTCTCTGATAATCTACTTGCAGGTGCTGGGATGTTATCTGAAGAAACAGCAGGTAAGCAAAGAGCTTTAGATTTTCACGAAGATGAAGCAACAAGAGGAATTACAATTGATTCTGCAAGTGTTTCAATGTTACATCAAGTTCAAGGTAAAGCTTATTTAATTAATTTAATTGACACTCCTGGTCACGTTGACTTTGGAGGAGACGTTACAAGGGCTATGAGGGCTGTTGATGGATGTGTTATACTTACATGTGCTGTTGAAGGAGTTATGCCTCAAACAGAAACTGTTGTAAGACAAGCTCTAAAAGAACTAGTTAAACCTGTACTTTTTATTAATAAAGTTGATAGATTAATCAAAGAAGTTAAATTAACACCTGAAGCAATGCAAGCAAAATTTGTAAAAATAATTGACCATGTTAATAAATTAATTGAGAATATTGCTCCTGAAGGATATAAAGAAAAATGGAAAGTTGGAGTTGGAGAAGGAACAGTTGCATTTGGTTCTGCATTTCATAATTGGGGATTAAGTTTTCCATATATGAAAGAAAAAGGAATTACATTCAAAGATGTTATTGATGCATATGAAAATGATAATTATAAAGAACTTGCAAAAAAAGCACCAATACACGAAGTTGTTTTAAACATGAGTGTTCAACACCATCCAAATCCTTTAGATGCTCAAAAATATAGAATTCCAAAAATTTGGCATGGGGATATTAATTCTGAACTTGGGAAAAATCTAATGAATTGTGATCCAAAAGGAGTTCCTGTATTTAATCCAATTAAAATAGTTGTTGATAAAAATGCTGGAGAAGTTGCTGCTGGAAGATTATTTTCAGGAAGTTTGAAACAAGGTGATGAAGTATATTTACATTTAGCAAAAAGAAAAGTAAGAATTCAACAAGTTTCTGTTTACAAAGGTGCTCAAAGAATTATTGTTCCTGAAGTTATTGCTGGAAATATTGTAGGTATTGTTGGATTAAAAGATGTTGTTGCAGGTGAAACAGTCTCAAGTGGAGAAATGGAACCTTTTGAAGCAATTACACATTTATTTGAACCTGTTGTTACAAAATCTATTGAAGCTCTTAAAGCTGCTGATTTACCAAAATTAATTGAAATTTTAAAACAAGTTGGAAAAGAAGACCCATCTATTAAAGTTGAAATTAATGAACAAACAGGTGAATCATTAATATCTGGAATGGGAGAATTGCATTTAGAAATTATAGAAAATAGAATTAAATCTGAAAAAGGATTGCCTGTAAAAACTTCTGCTCCAATTATTGTTTATAGAGAAACAATTGGAAAAGAATCAGATGTTGCAGAAGGAAGAAGTCCAAACAAACATAATAGTTTCTTTATTAAAATAGAGCCTCTAGAAGATGAAATATATAAAGCCATAAAAGCAGGAGATGTTCCTGAGGGAAGAATTAAGAAAAAATCTCAGACAGTTATGGATTCACTATCTAATTTAGGTTGGAGTGGAGATCAAATAAGAGATGTGAGAAACATTTACAAAGGAAATATGTTTTTAGATGAAACTCGAGGAGAAGTTCATATTGGTGAAGTTATTGAAATGGTTTTAGATGCATTTGAAATGGTTATGGATCAAGGACCATTAGCAAGAGAACCTTGTACAAAAATGAAAGTTTCTTTAATAGATATTAAACTTCATGAAGATGCAATTCACAGAGGACCTGCTCAAGTTTACCCTGCTGTAAGAGAAGCTATTAAAGGTGCAATGAGTAAAGCAAATCCAGGATTACTTGAACCTGTTCAAATACATTTAATTGAAATGCCAGATAATTTTTTAGGAATTGTTACAAAATTAGTTGGAGGTAAAAGAGGTCAGATGATTAATGTTTCTCAAGAAGGTACAAATGCTAACATGGAAGCAAAACTTCCTGTAGCTGAAATGATTGGATGGTCAAATGATTTAAGATCTGCAACAGAAGGTAGAGGAACTTCAAGTTTAAGAGATCAGTTATTTGAGAAATTACCAACTTCTTTACAATCAGATATTATTAGAAAGATTAGAGATAGAAAAGGTTTATCAGAAAACCAGTAATGGTTTTTGGGCAATTAGAGGTTTCAAAGAAATGGAATCTATAATATATTTTCAAACCACAAACGATTGTACTGGGAATTGTAGACATTGTTTTCAAAATTCTGGTCCTGGTAAAGAACATACAACAATTTCTCAAGAAAATTTTAGTAAAGTTATAGATCATCTTCCAAAAAATATTGTTGAGTTAGAATTAACAGGCGGAGAAATTTTTAAGGATAGGCCTACCCTTTATGGATATCTAAAAAGAATAAAAGATATTAATGAAATAAGAGAAAATAAAATCATAGTTGAAGTGCAAACAAATGGTTTTTGGGCGGAAAACAATTTTATTGTTGAAAATGAATTAGAAAAATTAAGTAGATTTGGTGTGACAGCGCTACATATAACTTCTAAAGACCCTTATCATTTTGAACAAGGAATTAAAAAAGAATATCTAGAAAGAATTGAGAGTATTAATAAAAAATTTGGTTTTTTAGATGATGTTTGCATATTTGAATCAGGAGATATTTTCCCAAAAGGAAGAGGAAAAAATGTGATAAATGCCAAAACTTTTTATTATTCCCAAGACCTTGAATGTAAAGGAAGTTTAAATAATAATTATGTTACAATTAATTTTGATGGGGCGGTCTATATGTGTTGTTTTAATTTATTTAGGTTGCCAGGAAATATTATAGAAGATTCTCTTGAAATAATTATTGAAAAAGCCAAAGAAGTCCCTACTTTGAAAGCATTGAATGCACAAGGGATTAAAGGCCTTGCCAAATTAATAGAAATACCCAATACAATAATAAATAGGCGAATACAAAAGTACGGAGAATGTGGTTATTGCGCAAAGTTAAATAGATTAATTTAACGAAAATCAATAATTATTTTCTAGTGCAATTATATTTTTAAACTCTAAGATTAAGATAAGTGTATGTCAGAAGTATCGTTAGAATTATTTAAAGAAACATACCAGAAATATAAAGACAGGAAAATTTCTTTAGAAGAATTTACAAAGTTTTTAGATTTCTATATTCCTGAAAAGGAAAATCAAATTATAAAACAAAATCAAGAAATAAAAGATTATGGAAATAAAATAATATTTTTTAAAAGCCAAATTGTTGGATTGATAAGGAAACTTGAGAATATCCAGTCAGAATTTTCTGGTCTTTATGAGAAAGATACGTATCTTAGAGCAAATGCGTTTGAAGAAGACATAAAAAAGTATGATAAATCACAAAAAGGTTTAAGTGAAAATCAATAATTGTTCTTTAGTGTAATTATGTTTATAAACTTCTAAATTAAATATTTTTTAGAATGACAATTCCTTTAGATGATATAAAAAACCTTGATTTAAAAGAAGGAGATTTAATAAAAATTTCTTTTAAAGAAGAAAATAATACCACTCATGTCACTTTACCTGCATACTTTAGAAAATTAGACATTAAAAAAGGAAAAATAACCTATTCACAAAAAACATACTACACTGGGGGAATTGTGCAATATTCTGAAAACAAAGATATAGAAATCTCAAATCTAGAAAGTCTACATAAAATGTTAATGGGTAAAGAGGTTAGAAAATCTATTCTCAATGTCAGAAATTAATTATAAACAAGTAATTTTAAATAATTTAACTTCATTTAATGATTATGGAATGTGAAAAAATTTATGCAGATATTGAATTATTAAAAGAATGTTGGTTTAGTAAAGAAGATATTCTTGCGTGGAAAGATTTGTGAAATTATTAAAGATTAACTTAAAATCAATAATTCTAAAAATTGTTTTTATATAACTAAAATTATAAAGGGTATATTCTTCGAATTTTAATGGATATTGGAGATTTGACTTATATTAAAGTAAAAGAAAATCATGGAGATTGGGAACAGGCTGGAAAAGATATTCTATATACTGCTATTCATTTGGTTCCAATGGTTCCTGTAATTCTTTTAGGGGTTCAATATTTTAAACCAAAAGAAAAAAGAAAAAAATGGAAAATTGGTACTGGGTGGGGTTTTCTTGGATTGGGTACAGCGAGAACCCTTATTGCTGGAGGAATAATATCTTTATCTTTTTTTAATCCTTTAGAAATAATTTATGAAAAAATTACTAAATTAAGAACATATGTGGAGGGTGCTCTTGATAAAAATAATTATGTAAATGAAATTAAAGTAGATTCAACAAAACCAAAATATAACAACTTAGAAAAAACTTTTTATATGGATCTTGGAGAATCAAACAGAATGGATGATTAAACTTTTTCACCAAAAGATTTATAAATATATTTTTTTATTAAGTATTCATGGCTAAAGAAAAACCAAACATGAATGTTGTATTTGTTGGACATGTTGATGCTGGTAAATCAACTTGTGTAGGAAGATGTATGTTTGATAGTGGTGCTGTTTCTGAACAAGAAATGAAAAAATTAAGAGAAGAAGCTGAAAAAAATGGTAAAGCTGGTTTTGAATTTGCATATGTAATGGATAAGATTAAAGAAGAAAGAGAAAGAGGAGTTACAATTGACTTAGCTTATAAGAAAATTATGACACAAAAATGGCAAATTACAATTATTGATGCTCCTGGTCACAGAGACTTTGTTAAAAACATGATTACTGGTGCTTCACAAGCAGATGCTGCTTTCTTGGTTATTGCTGCTCCTAGTGGAGTTCAACCACAAACAACAGAACATTTATGGTTATTAAGAACAATGGGTGTAAAGAACATTGCAGTTGCTGTTAATAAAATGGATGCTGTTGCATATAAAGAAGATGTTTATAAAAAAGTTAAAGAAGATGTAGGAAAACTACTTCAAGGTGTTGGAATTAATCCTGAAACTACAACATTTATCGCATGTGCTGGATTAAAAGGAGATAATATTGCTAAAAAATCAACTAATATGGATTGGTATAAAGGTCCAACAATTTTAGAACAATTTGATTTATTTCCTGCCCCTGAATCTCCAACAAACTTACCAATGAGAATGCCTGTTCAAGATGTTTATGAAATAACTGGTATTGGTACTGTTCCTGTAGGAAAAATTGAAACTGGAATTATGAAACAAGGTATGAAAGTTAAAGTATTGCCTGGTAGAACAGGTGAAGGTGTTCAAGGTGAAATTAAAACTATTGAAGCTCATCACGAAATGTTACCAGAAGCTCTTGCTGGAGATAATGTTGGTATTAATATTAGAGGAGTTGGTAAAAAAGATATTGCAAGAGGAGATGTTATTTGTGATGCTGCTCACCCAGTTCCAATTGTAGAAGAATTTATTGCTACAATAACTGTAATAAATCACCCAACTGTATTAGCTAAAGGATATACTCCTGTATTTCATGTTCACACTGCACAAGTGCCTTGTCAATTTGCAGAATTAATTGCTCAAATTGATCCTAGAACAGGTGAAGTTATTAAAGACCACCCTGATTTTTTAAAGAACGGAGATACTGCTAGAGTTAAAATTGTTCCTCAAGGAAGATTAGCTTTAGAAACTCAAAAAGAAAATCCTTGGATGAGTAGATTTGCAGTTAGAGATGCAGGTTCAACTGTTGCTGCTGGTATGTGTACTGAAATTACAAAGAAAAAGTGAAATCATAGATTACACTTTTTGCGAACATCTGAGATGTCTGGAAGAAATAATTTCTTTAATTTTTTATGGTTTTAATTAACAACCTACAATTGTATTTACCCAATTTTTTCCCATAGGATCTTTTACAAGATATTGATGAATCAAGTTAACAGATTCTAAAGTTTCAAGAAATTCATTTAACTCATTTAAAGCCCATCTTTTTCGAAACCTCTTAACTTTTTCTTTATAATCTTTTTTTTCTTCCAAACCTTCTGAAGGTTTAGAGTGGATTGTTGTTGAAAAATGAATTAATCCATTATTTTCTAAAATAGAATACATTTTTTCAAATATTTTTGGTATTTCCCCTTTTGGAAACAAATGGATAAAAGCTTGTGCATAAATCACAGAAAATTTTCTACCAAATTCTAAATCAAGGAAATTTCCTAAATAATATTGTGAATTAGGAGAATTAATCCTTGCTAATTCTATCATCTTTTCAGATATGTCTGTCCCATAGGTTTTAAATCCATTATTATTAAAAATTTCTAAGTCCAATCCAGAACCCACCCCCACATCTAAAACAGATAAATTTTCTTTAATTTCTAAATGTTTAAGAAGATTATTAATAACTTTTTCATTATTTTCTATTAAGAGGGGTCTTCTTTGAAAATATTCTTCAGCAACAAGACCATATGCTTTTTTATTTCTAAATTCCATTTATTTTAAAAATAATCTCTCTTCTTAAAGATTTATATGATGAATTCTAAATTTTTATACGAAAAATATATATACTCCAATGTATTATAAGATAAACAAATCATGGAAATACCAAAAAAAGAGGTAAAATGGCACACATATATAGTCCAGAAAATTCATTTGACGCAGGAAGCTCTGCTCTTTCTAAACAGGAAAGTAAGGGAATAGGAAAGTTTACATTGTACACCACAATATTTCTTTTAACTATTGCAGGAATTAATCAATGCACATCTTCAAAAGCAGGAAATGAGAATCCTTCCAGATTAGAAAATATTTCTAACAAAGAACCAATTATCAAAGAAGGTTCAAATTTAATGGGCCCATATATTTTTGAAAAACAATTAAAAAATTCAAAAACATATCACATAAATCCTTTTAATTATGAGGTGCAAAATGGAAAATAATTTTGAAACTGTAGAGAAAACAAGAAATAAAGGTGAAAAGCCCCTAGCATATTTTTTAATTGGAGTTACATTATTTGGATTTTCAATACTTATGGGAAAAATGTATAATGCTGAGAAAGATTCTAAATTAGAAAAGAAAGTGGCTCAAACAAATATAGTAAATAAACAGAAAATTGCAAGTAACCCTCTCTCAACTTACTTTTTGGAATATACAGGTAATTTAAATAAATATGGTAGTTTTAGGAGATGAAGAAATATCTATCAACTCTCAAAAAATATGCAATTCCAACTATTCTTTTAGGGGCTACTCTATTGACAACAATATCTTTTTCAAATAAAGTCTCATCTGGATTGGAGAAAAAAACAATTAAGCAATCTGAAAACACCCTTACAAACCAAAATAATTCTAATTTCCAAAAACCAACTTGGTTTTATGAAAATGCCTCAAAAAACAATTATCTTGAGGGTTTATCACAGTAAAATATTTAAAGAGCATCTGTTTGAAAAAGATCTAATTAAAATAAAATGGCAAAATATATACCTCAAAAAGGAGAAAGAGTAAAACTCAAAGATACTGGAAACTTTGCAAATATAATTTCTATTGGCCCTCAAAGAGTTTTTTCTCGTAGAAACTATGCTGTTTGGGAATATAAAATGTGGGAAAATCAATTATGCTCCATTGCTGAAGGAATCACCCAATATCAAAGTTTAGGGGTAAGAACAGTCCATAAAAAGAATCTTGAAAAACTTTCTAAAAGAGCATAATATCAAAATCCTTAAATAATTGAGGTAATTTACTTTAATATGTTAACAAAAAATATGCATAAAGATGAGGTTGAAGAATTTCTTAAAGGAAAAGGGGATTTTATTCAAATAGATAATCTAAATCATTATCTTAAATTAATGCCTCCAATTGATATGAAGAAATTTGCTTATCTTAAACTTACTGAAATATATAGAAGGAAAAACATGTTTGAAGATGTTGCAAAATCATATAGAAATGCTGCAATGAATTCCACAATATTTAGAGAAAAAATAGAATATTTTGTAGAAGAAACAAAAGCACATATTAGAAAAGTTGATTTTATGGAAGCAGATAAAGCAATTAAAAGAGCTTTTTCAGAAGCAACAATGGAACAAAAAAAGAAAATATCAGAGGAAATTAAAGAATTTTATAAAAAAGTTGCATCTGAATTTGAAAAAGAACTTAAAAGAAACCAAGCTTCAAGAATATATGAAAAAATGTTGAAATTAAACTTCTCTGACCAAGAAAAAACAGAAATTAAAACTAAACTTATCAAATTGTATGAAAAATTAGGTAAAGTTAGAGAAATTAAAATGTTGGAAGGGATTTAAAAATAATATTAAATACAAAATCATTTAGATTTTGCCATCACCTTTTCTAATTCAGTTATAAATTCTCTGGTATCTACAAAATAGTTGGGGTATGCCTTCTCCAAATCCTTTGTAGTATCTGCACCCACAAGAACAACATCATAATCTGTTCTTCCCTTGTGCCTCTTTTCTAATTCAGAATAATCTTTAATTGCTTGCTGTTCTTGTTTTTGAGTATATGGTTTAACACTAAGTTTCTCTCCCAAGATATCTAATTCTAGTAAGAAAAACTTTGCTTTCCCTTTCATTTTACTTCTAAATTTCTCATTAAAAAATTTCATTGCATGAGTCCACCCTTCCATACGATGAATAACTTCCAATTCTTTTTCTTTTTGTCTAATTTGAGAAGATAATTCCTTTTCATCAGATGTGGTTCCTTCTACTATTGGGCAACTTTCATTTATTGCGAATGCTGAACTTACTAATTTAAAAAATTCTGCCCAATCAGGAATTCCTTCATTAAATTTAATTGCTTGTCTTGTAAAGAAATCTACTGTTTCAACAGCAGTAGCCCATAAATGCTGTAATTTAGACCTTATCTGAACTTCAACACGCAAACCATTATAATCTGTTTTACCTTTATCACTTTTATATTCATAAATAACATGCAAACTTCGATATCCATCCTTTTTTGGAAAGGTGACATAATCTTTTCTTCCAACTTTTTTATGTTTTAAATTTCCTTTTAAATAATAGTCATTGTAAATCTTTTTAGCAAGTTCTACATTTTTAACGATTGCCCTACACCCAGCAATATCCTGCATTTGTGACAGATTCATGGTAGGTTTTCTTCCATCGTACCCTCTATTTAATTTATTAATAATTGATGTTGCTCGTTTAAGTCTTTGAGCAACCAAGTAATCTTTATCACACCTTTTAGAGATATTTTTTAAAGTCATTTGAAAGATATGTAAAGGATAACTATGAACTGCCCTCCAATTATTTAATATCTCGGTAGCTCTAACAATTTTTTCTTCAGAACTATTACTATTTTTCAATATTTGTCCTGCTTTGTTTAGCTCCCGTTTATCATATCTTGGTTTTTTCCAAGCCATATTTATAATAGAAAAACCATTTATTTAAATATATCTATTTTGCGCAGTTAGATATTTCTTACATGCCTGTATATGAACTTTGATTATATCGACGATTAATCTTAAATATTGCTCTTAGAAATGAATTTTGCGCATGTTTAATAATATAAATAAGTTCATTTTGCGCGGTTAATATTAAATGGTGGGATGATTGCCGAATATCCAATTGAAAGACCCAGATGGCCCCCAAAACCTTTAAAAAGCTCCTAACCCAACTTTTAATATTAGAAAGATATAATTCAATTACACTCACTAATCACATACATCGCGCTCATTTTTGGTTTAAGCATGATGCTTGAAAGAGCTAATTATCGTATTTTTCTAAGTAGATTCATAAGAATCTAAATAAATTAAACACAGAGAGAAAAAACAAAATGGCAAAAATAAGTCCAGTATCTATTAAATACATGATACATGCAAATCTAGTTGCAGATGGAACTCTAGAAAAACCCGATGTTATAGGTGCTTTATTTGGACAAACAGAAGGATTACTTGGAGCAGATCTTGAAATGAGAGATTTGCAAAAAGAAGGAAAAATCGGTAGAATAGAAGTATCTTTAGAGAAGAGAGATAGAAAGACCTTTGGGAAAATAACAATTCCTACTGCTTTAGATCAATCTGAAACCACTCTAATTGCTGCTGCTGTTGAAACTATTGAGAGAGTTGGACCTTCTGATGCACAAATTGAAGTTGAAAGAATTGAAGATGTTAGAGGAAGCAAAAGGGATTATATCTTAGAAAGAGCGAAAAAATTAATGTCGCAAATTCAAGGATCAACAGATTCAAGGGAAATCTCAAATGAGATAAAAGATTCTTCAAAAATGTCTGAAATTAAAGAATTTGGAAGGAATAAATTGGCTAGTGGAGATTTATCTGGAAAAGAAATCATTGTCGTGGAAGGTAGAGCTGATGTAGTCACTTTAGTAAGGTTTGGAATAAATAATGTTATTTGTATGAATGGTACAAAACTTCCTGGAGAAATCAAAGAACTTGGTGAAGAAAAAGAACTTACTTTGTTTGTTGATGGAGATAGAGGAGGAAAACTAATCATAAAAAACGTTATTGAAAATGCAAATATTGCATATATTGCTTCTGCTCCAGATGGAAAAGAAGTAGAAGAACTTACTAAAAAAGAAATTTTAATACAGTTAAGAAAGAAGGTTCCTGCAAAAGAATTTTTCAATGAGAAAAGAAACTTTAAATCTGAGGAACCTTCAGATTTTATTTTAGATGAAGAAAAAAAACAAAGAATAAAAGAAATTTTTGATAAAAATAAAAATTCATCAAAAGCAATTTTATTAGATGAAAATCTTGAAGTTTTAAATGAAACCACAATTAGATCAATTTCAAATACTCTTAGAAGAATGAGAAAACAACCAACAATAATTGTTGTTGGAGGGTCTGCAACAAACTATCTAATAACTGCTGCAGAAGATGCAAAAGTTAAGGTAATTGTTGCTAGTAAATTTACAACAACTAATACAAATATTAAATTACTGAGTTTTTAAGTAATTTAAACTGTCATAACACACAGTAACATGGTGTTTATCGACGATATTCAATTAAGGCAATCTTAGACTTAACATTTATATTTGCTTTATTCACTATTTGTCTGAACATGAGGTAAATCCATTGTCATTATATAATGACAAGGTTTATAAATGGAGATTTGATTGAAGGAATGTAGAAAACAAAGTTTCCTACAAAAATAAATAAAATGAAAACAATAAAAATGAAAGCGAAGAAACTTTTGGTTTCTTTCCTTGCAATTGCAGTTTTTGTATCACTTGTAGCTCTTGCTAGTGCTGGTCAAATAACAGATAACTATGTTGTAGATGTTGAAAATATTAACGCCTATAACTTTAATGTTAGTGTTGTTGCTGGCGATAAAATACAAGTTGAAGTTTGGTTTATTGCATTAGTAGATGATACTGATGTAACTATTGAAGCAAACCTTGAAGGCGAAAAAGTTGACACAAAAGCTATTACAAATGTTTTCGATGTTGAACAAGGAAAAGCTTACAAAAAGACTTTGTATATTGAAGTTCCTTTTGAACTTAAAGATCAAGTTTCTGATAACATCTATTTGAATATTGAAATAGATGGTAAAGATCATAAAACAGATCTTCCAGAAATTACTTTAAGAGTTCAAAGACCTTCTTATAATGCAGTTATCAAGTCTCTTGTAACTCCAAATTCAATTTCAGCTGGTCAAACTTTTCCAGTTGACTTTGTATTAAAGAATGTAGGTTACAATGATTTAGATGATATGTATGTTGAAGTAAGTGTTCCTGAATTAGGACTATCTCAAGGACCTGTATGGGTTGGAGATTTAGTTAACATTGAAGATTGTAGTAATGATTGCGATAAAGAAGATACTGTTGCTGGAAGAATCTACTTAACAGTTCCTTATTCTGTTGAACAAGGAAACTATGATTTAGAATTTACTGTTTACAACGATGATGTTGAATCAACAAAGACTAAGTCAATATTTATAGGTAAAGATTTTTCAAGTGAAGTTATCACAGGTACAACTTCCCAACAAATTTCTGTTGGAAAAGATGCTACATTCAGTTTATTGCTTGTAAACCCAACAAACAATGTTAGAGTTTATAAGATTGTAACTGAATCTGTTGATGGACTTTTCACACAAGCAGACGCTACAATTGTTGCTGTTCCAGCTGGTTCAAGTAAAACAGTTGAAATAACTGTGAATGCTGAAAAAGCAGGAAACTACAACTTTGAAGTGAGTGTCTTTAACGGTGAAGACCTTTTAGAAACAGTTACATACAATGTATCTGCTGAAGGGAAAACTGCTAACACTACTGTTATTTTAACAGTTATTTTAGCTATAATCTTTTTAGTACTTGTTGTAGTGTTGATTGTACTAATTGGAAGGAAACCTCAAAAAACAGAAGACTTTGGTGAAAGTTATTACTAAGGCGACTTAGTGATTCCTTTATTTTTTTATTTTTTTAACTTTCACCCTTTTCTTTTTTCGTAAGAAAAAAGACCACAGATTTCAATTGAGGACTAACCAAGATTTTAATCTTGAGTTTTATTTTTTAGAACATTGTTATTAATTGTAATTATATTTAAAAAGGATATTTAAATTACTAAAATATGCTTAAAAAATCTGAAGAACAACCAATAGAATTAGAAATTAAAGAAGTTAATTATGGTGAGTTAAAAGATATTTGGGGATATCAAATTAATATTCTTAATAGTACTGAATATGGGCCAGAAGTATCAGCAAGAAAAATTGATAATCATTATCTTTTAAAAGAGAATAGTTCAGAAACAATAATTGGTATTTATGAAATAGAGGATAAACCTCTTGCAGATAAAAGGTTACATGATGAAATAACAAAAGAAGCTGAAGAATTACAAAAATATATGGCAATAGAAACCTATGGATTTATCAAAATAAATAAGTTTCCTTTTTTTAAACTAGGTTCAAAAGAAACAATTATTCCAGCAATAGTTGACAAAACAGCCAGAAGTAAAGCAAATCAGCTAGAAACTGAAGCTAAAAAATCTTAAATCTTCAAACTGATAATTTTACTAACACCATCATGCATTGAAACTCCAAATATATTATCTGCATTTGTTATAATCTCATCATTGTGTGTTATCACAATATATTGTCCTTTTTGCATATATTTCTTCAATAAAGCTCCTAATCTCTCTGAATTTCTTTTATCTAATGCAGCATCTATTTCATCTAAAATATAAAAACAATAAGGCCTTAGCTCTTGTATTGCAAATATTAATGATAATGCAACTATTGTCTGCTCTCCACCTGAAAGAGATTTTACATCAAAATATTTACCATGACCTGTTTTAACAATTATACTAACTCCTCCTTCAAAAGGATCTTTTTTATTTTCTAATTCTAATGTAACTTGTCCTTTTGTGCTTAATTGAGAGAAATTTCTTGAGAAAATATCATTTAATTGATTTAATGTATTTAAAAAAGATTTTTTCTTTTTAATGTCAATTTCATGTATTATTTTTAAAATTCCTTGTTTTTCTTTTGAAATTACTTCTACTTTTTCACTTATTTTATCATATTCTTGTTTAATAGAATCATAAACCTCTAAAGATCTTAGATTAACAGAACCTATTCTAGAAAGTGTTTCTTGAGTTTTAATTAATCTTTCTTCAAGCACATCTTTACTTGCTTTAATTATTTCTATATTTGGAAACTCTAATATTTCTGTCTCTAAATTCTCTATTTCTGCATTAATTCTTGCTTCATCTACTTTAAAACCATTAACAATTTGTTCAACATTGTATATTTTATTTCTTTGAAGAGAAAGTTCGCCTTCAGTTTGTCTAATCTTATTTTGAAAAGCATCTCTTTCAGAGATAAATTTCTCAAATTTCTTTGTTAATTCTTCTTCAGCTTTTCTTTTCTTTTCCAGATCACTTTCTTTTTTAGATAAAGAATTCTTTAATTCTTCCATTTCCTGAATTAATTCTTTTTCATCTGTAGATAATTGCTTTAAAGATATTTCCAATCTTTCTGTCTCTCTTTGCTTAAATGAAATTTCTGAATCTAAATTCTCTTTATTTCTTAAAGACACTTCTTGTACTTCTAATTGAAGAGTATCATATTTTTCTTCAATATTTAAAAAATTATTTGAATCTCTCTCCAAATCATTTCTTTTTTTTACAAGATTAATTAATTCTGTCTTAACCACACTTATTTTTTCATTTAAGATTCTTATCTGGTTTTTTTTCTCTTCCATGCTTTTCAGATTAAGTAAATCTGATTGCCTCTTTAAGATTTCAGCAGATAGAGAATCTATATCTTTAGTTAAAATATCTTTTTTACTGTATATTTCTGCTAATTCTTTATCAAAACTATTTATCTCCTGCTCAAGTGTTTTTACTTTTGGCATAGATTCCCCTTTGATACATGAAACATGTTCTGCAGTTATTTTATTTCTACACATTGGACAAAATTCCATTCCAGATATTTTTGAAATTATTTTTCTTTGTTTATCTGCTTCATATTCATTTGTGTGGATTGCTTTTTCTAATTCTCTTTCTCTTAATTTTAAACCTTCTAAAAGATCTTTTTTTTGAGCTAAAGATAATTTTAAATCATCTAATTTTTGTGGATCTGTTTTTTGATCAAAAAGCTCTAAAGAAAGATTTTCTAATTGTTTTAATGTAAATTTTGATTCACCTTCATAATTTGATAATAAATCTTTTTTATCTTCAATTCTTTCGTGAAGAGATTTAAGTTCAGATTTGATTGTGTAGAACTTCTTTCTTTTTTCTTCTAATTCTCCTAATTGTTTTTTCTTTTGTTTAAGGTCTTTTTCTTTTGTTTCAGTTGCTGGTGTTTCTTGTCTCAATTCTTTTATTGAGATTTCCGATTCTCTGAGATTCTTTTCAAAATCTAATTTTTGGCTTTTTATTGTGTTTATTTTTCTCTCATTGTTCTCAGATTTTACTCTTAATCCTGCAAGATCTGCCCTTAGATTTGCAATCTCATTATTTAATTTTTCCTGTTCTAAACCTGTTGACTCTTTTATTGTAGAATTAATATTTTTAATTTTTAATTCTAATTTTTCAATATCTGCTTTAAAGACCACAACTGCTTTTTTTAATTTTTCAATATCTTTTGATTTTTCCTGAACTTGTTGATCTAGATTTTGCTTTTGCTTTAGTTTTCTTGATAATCCTACATGTATAATGCTTGCTTTTAATTTTTTAACATCTTTTTCTAGTTTTTTAAATTTAAGTGCCTCTTGTCTTTCTTTTTCTAAATTATTTAAATAAATTGTCCTTTCTCTTAAAATTGCCATAATTTCTTTTAATTTTTCTTCAGTCTTATCTAATTCCTTGAGAGATTTCTCTTTTCTTGCTTCATAGATTGATATTCCTGCAACTTCTTCTATAACTCCTCTTCTTTCTTCTGCTTGCATTCTTACAAAATTTTGAATCTCTCCCTGAAGAATAATATTAAATCCATTTGGATCAACTCCTGCTTGCGCCAACAGCCCTAAAATCTCTTGCCTAGTTTTAGTATTATTATTTATCTTGTAAATACTTTGACCATTTCTTCTAACAATTCTTTTGATAGAAATTTCTTTTTCATTTAAAGAAAAAGCATTATCTGAATTATCAAAGATTATCTCTACAGAAGCTTCTTTTGAAGGCGAAGCAATTTTTGTTCCAAGAAAAATTAAATTTTTTGCTTTTGCAGCACGCATTGATTTAATAGATAATCTGCCTAAAACAAAACAAAGAGCATCAGATACATTTGATTTTCCAGAACCATTTGGACCTAAAATAACATTAATCTGTGGAGTAAAAGGTAATTCTGTTTTTTTAGGGAAACTCTTAAACCCCTGCATCACCAATTTTTTAATATAGGCCATTGTAAAACACTAAGCTTTCTTAACATTCAACTTCCTTTAATTTAATTGTCATCATTAAAAAAAGTTAAAGATGTTTTTAAAGTTTTCAAAACCTATAAAAAGACAAAAACTTATAAGACAGATATTAAAATAAATACTTTGACTATGAAAAACAAAAAAAATATAAACCTTGAAAAAGAACTTAAAAAAATTGAGATAGAGCTAACAGAAACATCTGATAATCTTCAAATTCTAATTAGGCTATTAGGAAAAGACTTCAAAGATAGAGAGTATCTTCCACATATAAGCGACCATCTCTTAAAATTATATAAAATATATAAATCTAAATTTGAACCATATTCTACAAATGCTAAAAACATCTATGATTCTTATTTAACCTTAATAAAAACTGCTCATTTAGGAACATTTTATGCTCTAAAAAGAGAATTAAAAAAACCAAAGAAATAACTTTAAAATAACTTATCTTGTTTTAAATTATCTCTAGCTCTTTTCCAAGAAGCCCAAGATTTTCTAAATATGCCTTCATCTTTGTATTTTATTACATTCTTTTCTAAAAACTTACATGTTAAAGGATCTGAAGGATATCCTGTTCCAATTTCAAAACCATATTTTTCTTTTAATTTACTCATTTCTTTTTCACGAGTACATTTTGCTAAAATAGATGCTGCTGAAACTGCGATGTGGTTTCTATCTGCTTTATGCTCACAAGAAACTTCTAAATTTGATAAATTCTTTATTTTCATCTTAAGAAGATCTGTCCATTTTAAGATTGATACTGAAGGACAATCTATAACAATCTTTATTTTATCTTTAGAATTATTTATCTTATTGATAATCTTAGCAGCCATTATGGCCTCTACTTCATTTAAATTAATTCCTTTTTCAAGGGAATTATCTATTGTATCTGGATTAGACATCACAACCTCAAAAGAAATGCAAAGTTTCTTTATTTCTTTTTCTAAAATCTCTCTTCTTTTTTGAGTTAAATCTTTACTATCTTTTACACCTAATTTTCTTAATTCTTTTTCTGCATTTTCATCTATTAAACAACCTGCTAATACCATTGGTCCTATTACAGGCCCTCTTCCAGCATCATCAATTCCTAATTTCAACATATTAAATAAAAAGTGAATTTGTTTTTAAGAGTTTGTGTTTATTTTAAAAAGGAATATCTTTGTCTGGTATTGGAGGTTCAAAAATATCACAAGTTGACTCATTTTGTTCAGAGTGATATTCTTCTTCTAGAATCTTAAATCTCTCAGAGAACATCTTATCTGACTTAATTTCATTTTCTAGTTTAAGTTTTATTTGTTCTTGTGGAAGAACATCTTTTATAAGAAGTACTGGAAATTGTGGTATACATGTTCTATTTATATAAATTCTCTTTGGAGATTTTCTTTTTTCAATAAGATAATCTTCTAAATAAACTCCTATTTTCCCTAAAGTTTGTTCTGGATAAGCTAATAATTCATTTATCCCTCTAGATAAAAATCTTGTGTGGGGTGCTGCTGCTGGCCCTTCATATCTTGATGTAAGTGTATTTTCATTCTTATATATTTGAAAAATTAAACTAAAAGGCATAGAAACCATAAACTTTGTATTCTTAGCTAAGTCTCTAACCAAATCATCTAATTTTTTTAGATTATATTTAGATTGAATTCCACTAAAACCATATCTATAAACATCAAATAATATTGTTGGAGAATTTTTAAAAAAATCTTTTGTTTGCATTAAAAAATATATGACCTCCTCTCCACACTAAAGTGTGGAGTTTCCATGATGTGCTGATTGATTTCTCACATAATCTTTAACCTTATCAAGTTGAACAAATCCCACTGAAGAAGCAAATTTACCTCTACCCCATAAAT
>Ga0265595_1000170_pt1 | contig 63093 bp, 54 predicted proteins | sample saktaG_15_FD_190148 | JGI IMG/M metagenome (GOLD analysis project Ga0265595, IMG submission 190148) | Saline water microbial communities from Sakinaw Lake, British Columbia, Canada - sak_2013_06_06_50m | ecosystem: Environmental > Aquatic > Non-marine Saline and Alkaline > Saline ... | reverse complement strand
TCACATCTTTGGAAGAATATATACAACTCGTCCATGAATGGATGATATTCTATAACACGAAACGTCGCAGAAATAGAAAAAAGTAGACGTCTTTTTTTAAAGTGTCTACTTTTATGGGTTCAGTTCAGGTTTACTTCCCTTTTGTTTTGGATAAGGCATACTTAACAATCGTCTCATAATTGGACTTGATGGTCTCGGTAAAGACTTTCGCCTGATTAATTGGCAGAATTACCGATTTCACGATGTTCTTATCCAAACAGTATTCATAGGCCTTCTCTAGTTTTAAGCAATCTTCCGTTGAAACCCCCGGAAGCAGCTTTTTTTTGGCATCAAAGAATGAGTAAGTTTCTGTTTCTGATTTCTTCTTTTTTTGAGTTATTATTTCATACTTGCAGCCAAGCCCTGATTGTTCATGATAGTAATAGAAGCGGAAATTAAGCTGGAGCTTGTTCTTTTCCAAAGTCTGCATAAAATCCAAAGTGTCCGCAAATTTGTTTTTTGCATATTTTGTTCTTGTCTTATTGGTTTTTTTCAGCCAATGCAATTCTGTTTTTATTTCTTTTAAAATGTTATTCATTTTTTTTATTTCCAGAGGCTGCTTTGATCATCAAACGGACCATCTTTTCGGAAAATCCGACTGGATCCTTGATCGGCAGGCCTTCAATCAACAGCGCTTGGTTATATAAGACCCAGGCATAGTCTGAAAGTGCGCTTTGGTCTTCATTGTACACTTTTTCGATTGCTAGGAACAGCTCATGTTTGGGGTTGATTTCGAGAATCTTGTCGGCTTTCATCTCTTTGTCTCCAGGCATCTGGCTGATGACTTTTTCCATTTCGAAAGATAAGCCTTCGCCACTCACCAGGCAGACCGGTGATTCGGATAGTCTTGTGGACAGTTTGACATCCTTGACTTCCGATTGCAATACTTCCTTGATGGAATCTAACAGACTCTTGTTCTTGGTTTCAAGCTCTTTGATACTGGAGAGTTCGTTCTCATCGAGAATGTTGAGATCGCCCTGATTGATCGATTTGAATTCTTTCTTGTCATACTCATGCAAAATTTGGATCATGAATTCGTCAACGTCATCTTTCAAAACTAGGACATCAAACCCTTTTTGTTTCAACAAATCCATTTGCGGAGAGATCTTGATGGCATCTTTTGAAGGTGCGGACCCATAATATATCACATCTTGGCCTTCTATCATATTGTCGACATACTCCTTGAATGTTACCATTTCTTCTTTGTTCACTGTCTCGAACAAAATCAGATCTTTCAAGGTATCTTTCTTTTCACCAAAGTTGTCATAGATGCCATATTTGAGATTGACTCCGAATTCTTTCCAGAATTTAAGATATTTTTCTTTGTCGTTTTTCAAAGTTTTCTCGAGCTCAGACAAAATCTTTTTTTCAAGATTTTGGCTGATTTTAATCAGTTGTCGGTTATGTTGCAAGATCTCCCGAGAAATATTCAATGAAAGGTCAGGAGATACTACCAGGCCTTTGATGAAACGCAGGTAATCCGGGACCAGCTCTTTGCACTTGTTCATGACGAAAACGCCTTTAGCGTAGAGTTGCAGGCCTTTTTCAAATTTATCTGAGTAAAGGTTATACGGCGCTTTTTCCGGAACGAAAATTAGAGCCTTGTATGTCAGAGCGCCTTCGACGTCCGTCCAAAGGTTGAGCAAAAAATCCGTGTAATCAAAATATTGTGATTTATAGAACTCCTGAAGTTCAGTTTCTGTAACCTCGGTTTTGTTCTTGTTCCAGATGGGGATCATCGAATTCAGGGTTTCATCTTCGATAACGGAATTGAACTCGCCTTCGATTTCCTTGCCATCCTTGTCAAGTTTGGGAACTCTTTTCTCGTGTTCCATCATGATTGGATAGCGCACATAATCGGAGTATTTCTTTACAAGTGATCTGAGTTTGTACTCTTCTAAAAATTCATCGTATTCCTCTCCGTCTTCATTCTTGCGGATAAAGAGAGTGATCTCCGTGCCTCTGTCAGCTTTATCGGTTTCTTCAACGGTGAAGTCTTCTTCACCTTCGCTAACCCATTTGTAGGCCTTGTCACTATAAGGGGATTTGGATATGACCTGGACTTTTTTGGAAACCATAAATGAAGAATAGAAGCCGACTCCAAACTGTCCAATCAAATCGACATCCTTCATTTCTTTGTCTTTCACACTCTTTAAAAATTCTAGGGTACCGCTTTTGGCAATCGTACCAAGATTGTCCAATAGCTCCTGATAGGTCATACCGATTCCATTGTCGGTAATGGTGATTTTACGATGTTTCTTGTCGATATCGATGTGGATCTCATAGGCGTTGGTTTTTTCCAAAGATTCATCTGTCAGGCTTGATAAATGATATTTATCAATCGCATCCGAAGCATTTGATATCAGCTCTCTCAAAAAGATCTCCTTGTTGGTATAGATGGAATGAACCATCAGGTTGAGCAGCCGTTTCGACTCTGTTTTGAATTCTAGTTTTTCTTTCATGTTATTCCTCCTAATCTTGTCGTATTATATTATACCACATTGATTAGCACTGTCAAGCATTGAGTGCTAATATAGCGATTATTTTTCTCCATTTTCCAATCTATCGATATGATATGCCAATATTCCCCGTTTATGAATTATTAGCCCTACAAGTACACACAGGATTGCAGATGGAATCATATATAAAGCGTTATAGAGAAATGCGGAAAAAATAATGACCGCATTATCAGAAGCGAACAATCCATAAAGATCGCCGCCAAAAATCTCGTTCATGAAGCCTATCTCCTCGGGAATGTATGCCCTCCAGTATAGCAATCCTGCGATAGTGGCTGATATCAGCCGCAAGAAACTCCCTAGAAGAATCGCTTGGACAAACCTTGAAGGCTTTTTCAGGGTATCTTTGATGATACCCGCAAAACCCACGACCATGAAACTAACGAGATAGTCCATAATATATTGGGGTATCGAAAGAAAATAGACTTTGATCATCGTTTGTATCACTCCGTAAAGCAATCCCGCGACAAGTCCGTATTTTAGCCCCCGTCTGGAGGCAATGATAAAGATTGGCAGCATCGCTACAGAAATGCTCCCACCCATAGGAAATGAATAGATGGCGCCAAAAATGATATCGAGTACGACTGCGATTGAGACGAACACCCCTGTCTCAAGCATTGCCAAAACCTGATTGTTTTTTTTCATAAATATCCTCCTTTCAAGGGACAAAAAAGGCCCCTCTTATAAAAGGGACCCGTCTAAAGAATAGTGATATTCCTACGCTGGCATTATCCAGATCAGGTAAGGTCTATAACGGTATAGTTATACTCTCAGCCTAGTTCCCTAAGCTCCCCTTATGATACTTTAATTATAACATGAATCTATTTAATTTTCAACTTATTTGTCAGTTAATGATTTCATAGATAATCGGTTTGATTTTTACTTCTTTTAAAGATATTTCAAAAGCTTCTTCTAGTGATTCAGTAATATCGGAAGTGAGTGGCTTGTTGCAGTAAAGATTGCATAAGACATCGCCCTTCTTGACCAAGTCGCCAACTTTGTGTGATAGTAAGATACCCACCATTGGGTCGATGACATCATCCAAAGTTTCACGTCCGCCACCTAGTTTCATGGAAGCGACACCAATATTATGAGCTTTAATCGCTTGAATATAACCTGATTTATTGGCTTTATAAGGAATGATTTCCTTAGCCTGAACAAAAGTCTCAAGGTTCTCGATTCTACCACCCTGGGCATGGATGAATTCATAGAACTTTGCCAAAGCTTTTCCGTTATGCAAATAATCTTTTGCCATATCTTTTGCTTTTTTGAGAGTATCCGTGATTTCGGCATTGAATACCATGTAGGAAGCAATTTCAACGCATAATTCCTCGAGATCTTTCGGCCCTTTGCCAGAGAGGCATTCGATTGCTTCTTTTACTTCAAGGCGGTTGCCGATTGCCATCCCCAGTGGTTGTTCCATGCCGGTCAGGAAAGCGATGACCTTCTTATCAAAAAGCGCACCGATTTCAACCATGGTATGGGAAAGAATCCTTGCATCTTCAATCGTCTTCATGAAAGCTCCGTCGCCAATCTTGACATCAAGACAGATAACGTCGGCTCCACTAGCAAGTTTCTTGCTCATGATGCTTGATGCGATTAATGGAATGGAAGATACAGTTCCTGTGACATCTCTTAAAGCATATAACAATTTGTCTGCCGGCACGATTTCTCCGGTTTGTCCGGCTACGGCAATATTGAGTTTGTTTACTTGATCAATGAATTTTTCTTCAGATAGGTCAATAGAACAGCCATCAATCGATTCGAGTTTGTCGAGCGTACCGCCGGTATGACCAAGACCTCTTCCGGAAAGTTTGGCAAGTTTAGCGCCCATTGCAGCTACAAGCGGGCCCAAGATAAGTGTCGTTTTATCACCAACGCCACCAGTTGAATGCTTATCAACCTTGATTCCTTTGATTTTTGATAAGTCGATAGTATCGCCACTATAGAGCATTGATTTAGTCAGAAAACTGGATTCTTCATAACTCATACCTTGAAAATAGATGGCCATAAGCCAGGAGCTGATTTGATAATCAGGAATTTTACCTTTGACATAGCCAGAAATGACAAATTCTATCTCTTCCTCTGTCAGTTCAAAGCCGTCACGTTTTTTTTCAATGATATCGATCATTCTCATAATTAAATCCACCTCGCAAAAAAATTATACCATATTTTCTCATAATATAGTATAATTGTTTAAGGTGATTTTAATGAACGAACTGATTTTGATCAGACATGCGGAAACCGATGCCAACCGAAATTACGTTGTCCAGGGGAGATTTGACAACCCCTTGAACGAATATGGGATTAAGCAAGCAATAGAAACTGGTGTGTTTCTTAGAAACCGAAACGAGAAGTTTGATTTGGTTTTTTCTTCGCCTTTAAAACGGGCTTTCAATACCGCAAAACTGCTTATGCAGGGAATGCAGAAAACCAAACCGATTATAGTACATCAAAATCTGATTGAAAGAAACTTTGGCGATTATGACGGTCAAAAAATCACTGACGAATATGCTGATTTGATCCGAAAAGGCAATATCCCCCATATGGAACAAAACGGTGATCTTGAGTTAAGGGTTTTTATTACTCTGCGCGACATCTGTGAAAAATATCCAAACAGGCGCATCATGATCGTGACGCATTCTCATGTGATCAAGGCTATTCTGGTAAGGCTTGTGCCGGGATTCAACTATGCTTCATATTTAGCAAACTGCAGTGTTAATTATATCAATTATAACAATGGAGATTTTTCAGTCATCGAATATAATATCAATCCGTTTTCCGTTTAATTTTTAGTTATATGCCTTGTTATGCGCAGTGCAAACAACATTAATATTCCAAAAAATCCTATTGCACCTGGTGGAATAACGATTTCAAACACTTCTGACAAAGAATTTGAATCTAATAGCAAAAAGATAAATAAAATCAATGAAAATAAAATCATAAATGTTGCACCAATCAAAGCAACCATATCAATAAGCGAATTAAAATGTTCTTCAAACCAATCAATTAAAGAATTGAATTTTCTTTTCATAAAATATCACCCTCTTAATAAATTATATCATTAAATCAATTTATGAGAGTGATGCTTTCGAAAAACAATGTCGATGCTTATGCTATAATTAGCATGTGTTGGAGGTGGATTGATTTGGACTTGATTAGTAAATTAAAGCAAAGGCGCTCATATAGAGAATTTGAATCCGAAGCTTTTGACATTCAGATTCTGGTTGATGCTATTGAAGCTGCTAAATATTCTCCCAGCGGTGCGAATAAGCAACCTTGGACTTTTTGCATTGTAAAAGACCCTTCCATTAAGAAAACAATACGTGAACATGCAGAAACTTCAGAACTTAAATTTCATCAAACCATTTCACCAAGTTGGAAATCTGATTTAGTCCCTCTGAAAGTAACCTCTTCAAAGCCTTTCTTAGAACAGGCCCCGTATCTCATCGTTATTTATAAGCATATTTTTCAATTTGATGAACAAGGAAATCATGTAAATGTTTATTATCCTGACATATCTGTAGGAATAGCTACCGGAATGTTGATTGCAGTTCTAACAGATTTGGGATTGGATATTTTGACTTACACTCCGCCGGACCTTCAATTTCTATCAGATATTCTTCAGCGACCAAAAAATGAAAAACCATATCTTATTCTTGTGTGTGGCAAGGGATCAAAATCGTATAAACTCCCACAAATATCCAAGAAAACAAATGAAGAAGTAATAAGAATATATTAATTTATTATAGTTCTATTAAGGAGAAGACACCCTGGAAATCATCTAGAGTGCCTTTTTTTCGCTTTGTGGATTGAAATTGCTCGTATTTTTCTTTATTCGTTATATTTTTATCGATTATCGATATATTTTTGTTGACAAGCAAAATATCTTATGATATGATATCCGTATAAGGGGGATTTATTATGGAACAAACATTCAACAGAAAACGTTATGAAGTAATCATTAAAGTCGTCAACATCTTTTTAAAATGGAGTATTAGAGCTATATTTGTTTTACTGGGTATTATATTGATTGGTTTTATTGCTGTAGTATTTATACCAAAAACTCTATTAAACTTTGATATGGCTAACCTGGAAAATATCAATGTCCAGTTTGCAAATGTATTACAAGAAATCAACGGAGACATCTTTACCGGGGTTGCCAACGTAAAGAATCTCCTTCTGATACTTCTTTTTACAGGCATAGTCAATCTTACATTCTTTCAATTCATTCAGATTCAATTAAAGAAAATAGTGTCTAGCGTTAAAGAAGAATTGCCTTTTAGAAACTCAAATGCAATCATTCTTAGAAATCTAGGAATGGGATATATTATCGCAAGCATTATGGTTTCGTTAATTAATTCATGGTTGATGATGACTATAGTCAATACTTTCAATGTTTACGAAGCAACAATTAATTTTTCAGTGAATTTTCAGATGGTATTCATGGGTGTGATTATCTTGATTCTAGCTTACGTTTTCAGTTACGGATCAGTCTTACAAGAAGAACACGACTCAACGGTATAATATGCCAATTATTACAAGATTAGATCGTGTACTTGCCGATCGAAAAATGTCTTTAAATGAGTTAGCAGAAAGTGTGGATATAAGCGTCGCGAATCTATCAAATCTGAAAACCGGAAAAGTCCGTGCTATTCGTTTCACAACACTCGAAAAAATTTGTGAAATTTTAGATTGTCAACCTGGAGACATCATGGAATATTCAAAAGAAGAGAACTAAAGATACTCGTGTTGAGTATCTTTTTTTCGTATCGATAATTGGATTGGTATGGTTTATTATCTGTAGAAATTGATACCATATTTATTGAAATAGAAAGTATAACTTCCATCCTATGCAGAAAAAAGAGAATGGGTAGAGATCAAAAAAACATCTTCTGATTTATTCAGATGATGTTTTAATTTTGTCGAAATTTTCTATAACATAAGAAATATATTTATGCTCTATTTCCTTTTTTCCGCACTTCTCTTGTCATTAATAATATCCATTTCTGCTTCACCGATTAAAGTAATATTGTTTTCTTTTGCCCATTTAACACATCCGTCTATAGCTAATTTCAAGAAAATTCTCGGAACTTTAGCTAATCGCATACATGCTTCATCCGTGAAATATATATCAGGATCTGTTCTGTCAACTGCGTATCTTACAGTATCTATATTTATTTCCTTAGGAGCCGGTACTGGTTCTGATTTATATTTAGTGGATGAAGTATACCAAAAATGCGTATTATCTCTATAACCATAATCTACTGGTATTTTGGGAAAGTTTTTTGCTTTCACTCCATCAATAATACTTTGATGAAATTTTTCTTTCATGATAATTTTATCGACTTTTAAAATAAAATGAGCGCCAAACTTTGAAGTAATGCCATTGAAGTTCCTATATGGAGGTTCATATCCTTCTAAATGCCCCGCTTTATCATTATATGCTTCATCTAATTCAGAAATCCATGTACATTCAAACACCTGGAAAGATTCAGATATGATCTTGGGTCGCTTTTCTTGATCTTCTACTTGAGAATCCTGTAAAGTTAAAGAGAGTTTGGCCATCTTTTCCTTTGAAGTATCTCCTGGAAACCCTAGTCGTACGGTTTCTTTAAATTTTTTTTATCATCAGGCAGAAAATTTAGGGCACATTTAGGTGTTTTTAATAAGTGCTGTGCAGTATTCGAATTGTTTCTACATTCGAGAAGCATTGCATAATAATCTTTTCCAGCAACATAATATGGGAAACATAGTGAATATGCGCCTAACGATGTGTTTCCTTCATCATCTAGTGTGGATATAAGCATTGTAGGCATTGGAAAAAAACTTGATGTTTGATAAAAATTATCAACAATCCTTAAATCTTTAAAATCTGACATTGATGAGCTCCTTTGATCTAAATTCTAGGTATTCATTGTAGCGCTTTTTTATGTTTTTATGCGTTCAACACTACTATTTTTAATCTATTATCAGTAATCATACAAAATCTGCATTTCACAACTGAAAATGAAACATAGTTAATAAAAATCTGCTTTATTGATTCAAAGCAGATTTTCTATTGAATAAGGCATGAAAAGACGGTAAATTATTCATCGTTCTTTAAATTTTACCCTTGAATAGCACCAAATATAAACAAGAAGATTCCTAGGGCCAAAATTAGAATGCTCATACCCATACACCACTTTGCTGCGGTGTCATCACTCATGTTTTTGCCTAATTTAGCTTTTACAAATTTTAGTAATCCTGGCGCTTTTTTAATTCCACCAAAATAACCAACACTTACTGCGTATAACAAACAAGCTATTCCTCCTAACAAATAACCAATACCCATAATATTTCCTCCTTATATATTTTTGTTTTCAACTAACTAAGACCTTCTCGGATCTTAGGGATTGATATGATATAAACCACGATTGATAATACTAATACAGCAGCTACACAGAGCAGAATAATTCCCCATTCAGCCGTTTTTGAAAGAATTATATCGTTTGCCTTGTATGCCCAGTAGAAAGGACTCCAATACATGGTCCATTGCCAATTAGGTGATAGAAGTTCATATCCTACAATCGAACCTGCAATCGGTAGCATTAGCATTTTTACACCTGTGGCAGCTTCTATTACATCACTAGCACTTAATCCTTGTAAAAATCCGATGACAAATGACAAAAGCATCGATGTCACTCCAACAAGAATAATCATTATCCAATTGATATCATAATAACCAAGAATCAGCAATGACAAGATAATGCTGACCAGTGCAGCAATCCCCCCTAAGAGGCACTTTCCCACAATGAATCCATTTTGCGAAACAGGCGAGACATTAATTGCATTGATGGTATTATCTTTCTTTTCTTCAACGATTCCTAAAGAGATGATCATTCCAGATAACATAATAATCATCAAAATTAGCATATTTGCCAATTTTGTTTTTAATGGTGGAATAATTTTCTCAAGTGATAAGATCTCTGCGGTTGTGTCGTCTTCGGTTACACCTAGGGAGTAATATGAGTTGAGAAGAACCGTGTATTCACGAACCATATCAGATTCATTTCCTTCTAAAATAATCTCATAGCCATCACTAATTGCGACCAAACCCGCGATATCATCATTCTTATTTACACGTCTTTCTATTTCCGAAACACTGTTAAACAACTCTATTTGTGCATATTTTTCCAAATATTCGATATGTTCAGAAGTATCATTATCCAGTAGTGCAATTTTTATTGAACTATCGGTAACTCCTGGAGCAAAAAACAATATCCCAACTGCTATAATTATAGGAAACAATAAAATTATGATTAACATTCCGTCTCTTGAAGCTACTTTGACGTCTTTGCGAAAGATTCGTATGATTTTTTTTAGCATGTTCATCTCCCCCTATACCGTCAAAGATTTCTTGAATCTATAATTTGCCAGCATCAACAATCCGAATCCGCCACCTAGAAACGCAAGCGAGTAAATGAGTACATAAAACAAATCTGGTTCTCCCACTAAGATTCCTTTCATGGCTTGCAAAACAGGATAGGTCGGAAAGAATCTTAACCATAACGGATCAAAACTACTTATGTAATAGGAAAATGCAGGTATCATTAGCGCAATTAAGATTAGATATAAAGCTGTAAATGATTTGCTTATCGAATCAAAGAAACTAGCTATTAAAAGACCCAATGCTGAAAAAGCAAACGTGGTGATTAATAAAAACGGATAGAATAGCAGGTAATTCGGTTTGAGTCCCATAATAGGAATGACAATGATGCTTGAAGAGATAAAAACTGTTGTTAAAATAACAAAAGTCTTGCTTAACAGATACTTCCAAACCGAGGAAGGTGTCACGGCAATGGCTTTGATCACACCTTGATCTTTATCTAGGTATAAATAGGATATGACGATAAAGAATCCCATCAATGATCCCATAAACACAACAACGATGGGAACAATGGACTCTTGATTAGTTAATCGTTCGCTGGATCCAATCTCACGAATGGTTTGTCTATCCATTTCATCTTGAATTTCAGTAGAGGAAACCGTATGAACAATATATAAGAAATTAGAATAGCGTTCTGCTTCATATCCTTGAATAACGTATCGATATGAAATCGCGCCAAGTTCATCCATGATAATTGTCGCACCAGATTTTCCTGTACTCATTGATAGTCTTAGTACATCTTCTTCACTATCAAGAATGTAGATGGTTTTGAGAATTTGTCCTGTGTCAACATCAATTGCCTTCAATGTTTGAGCGGATATCGTTTTCTTTGTATCAAAGGTATAAGCAGTAATTTCATCCGTTTCTCGATTCACAACATCAAAAGAGTTGGCTTTCAGTTCAAGATCTGTATCGTCAGCAAGAATAATTTTGCCAGTAGCTAATTGGGCTTGCAAAACGGCATCATACTGAACTTCAGACATATCATAATACAGATATTCTTCTGCTTTGCTGTCAGGATTATCTTTGACAGCAACTAATACAATAATTAATAATATGACGGCAATAACGATTTCGACATAGAAATAAAAACCTCGAAAAGCAATTTTCATTTCTTTGATATATGTGCTTAGCAATTTCATGCTAGATTAGCCCCCTACCAGTTACTTGAATAAAGATTTCTTCAAGGGTAGCTTCTTTGGAATGCATTGATACGATGTCATATGATGTAATGATATCGGCAAGTTTTTTGCGGTCTATATCATCAATGGTTTTTAGTGTTTCTGTTATCTGTTGGTCATCCTTGGTATACTCTACTTCAATGAGTTTTTGCCCATAGAGTTGCTTTAAGTTCTTCGGTGTATCTATTAGTTTAATCTCTCCGTCAATAATAAAGGCAACTCGGTCACATAATTCATCTGCAATGAACATATTATGAGTTGTCAAAAAGATGGTTGTTCCTTTTGCTTTTTCTTCTCGGATAATATCTTTTATAATTGCAGCGATTGAAGGATCAAGCCCGGTTGTGGGCTCATCTAGGAACCAAATCTCAGGATTGTTGAGCATGGAACGAGCAAAGGTCAACCTGTGTTTCATTCCCTTAGAGAAATCTCCAGCACGATCATTTTCGCGATCTTCAAGGCCAACAAGTTTAATTAATTCATGAGGGTCTTTTGTTGGAACGTCAAATAAATCAGCATAATACTTTAAGTTTTCGTAAGCTGTTAGTTTGCTATAAACGTTCGATTGTTCAAAAGATACGCCGATTTTGTTGAATCGTACATTTTCGACTTTCTTCATGTCGTAACCGGCAACAGTGACTTCTCCCTCTTGTAATTTTAGGAGCCCGGTTAGAATTCCTTGGGTAGTAGATTTTCCCGCTCCAGATGGCCCTAAAAAACCAAATGTTTCTCCCTTTTCGATCTCGAAGCTAACGTTTTTAACTGCCATTTTACCATCTTTATGGTATGAGTGAGATAAATTCTTTACTGAAATCATTTTTAACCTCCTGTATGATTGGAATTTGATGATATTCATCTTTCCTTATCTGAATGAAGAATGTCTTGAAGATGTGACTCTTCTGTTTGCATTATTCTTTATAAAAGGCTTTTCGATACAAATCTAAGTATTGATTCAATTCCTTTTCGATTTCATTCACATTGAATTCCATTCCGGTTTGATTAAGAATCCCCAGTGTTTCTTCGGCATACATGTCTAATAAATACTGCAGAAATTTCATAGCTTTCTTGATATCAATGCCATCTTTATACAGAGTGTAATCAATATTATATTCGTACACTTTTTCGTAGATGTTTGGATTATAGGTTTCAATAATTCCTTTGATTTCGTTCAGGGACATTCCTTCATACATTGTCTTACTGAAACTAAGCATATGAGGGTATTTCTTAAATATATTCAGTTTGATTATCGTTATTTCTTCTAATCTTTTGATTGGATCTCCACTTTCCCAATTGACTCCTTTTTGTATGGCATCTCCCAAGAGTGTCATGGTATATTTTCTCAAAGTATCGAAAAGGATCTTTTTTGATGAAAAATAGTGATATAGCAACCCCTTTGAAATACCAGATTCTTTCACAATCGTATTTGTCGAGGCTTTGATATACCCATTTTCACCAAATTCCTTCATGGAGTTGTTAATTAATTTTGCTCGCTTTTCAGGATCCATTTTTGCTAAAATCACTTCCAATGGTATCACCTCCATACATCATTGACCATTGTGGTCAATTTCAACTTCATTATATGCCTATTGACCGAACTGGTCAATGACTTGATGTAACTTTTTTTGTTGATTTTTATATGAATGAATTAAGCAAAAAAAAGGCACTTCTGAAGTGAATCCCATATTAGGGATACAGTAAAAAGAGGGGGAGTAGCTTGAAGCGATAAGATGTTAGCAGACACAAAAAAGTGTTTATTTACATCTTTTTCTTTGCGTATTGTTTTGATTATGAATTGTATTTATGACATTCAATCCTGACGGTGTTGGATTTTTAATCGGTAATATAAAGTAAAAAAACTATTTGGCAATAGGTTCATTATGAGACAATCAACTAACTTGTTTTTTTACTTATCACATCTTGCTTAGTAGTTTGGCTTTTTGATCTTGATAATCGGTCTCATCAATTAATCCAGAAGTTTTCATATCAAGAAGTTTTTTTAGATTTCTCTAACATGACTTCTTTTTATTTGTTGTCCGTTTTAAAGATACGCTTTCAACTGGGCTTTGTTATGCTGTGCATATCATTTGATGCAATCACTTGTGGCACGGCTCGTTGTCACTTCACAGTTGCATCTTTTTGTTATATATATCAATTTGTTTCTTTAAGTACTTGGATCTAAGTTGTTTGCTGGCTAGTAATTGTTTTGCAGGAGGTAATCGCAGTATCACCCCTAATACTGAAGCTAATAATCGATGACTGATTTTTTCCTCATCTCTAAATATAAGATGTTGTAGTTTGTTTGTTTCAATCGCTTGAAGAATTAGCTTTTGATTAAGATTTACTGGTGTAAAAACTCTAGACTCCCGATGGATCATCTCAAGTGCATCAAAATTACATGAACTATCACATACACCGCAGCCAATACACATATCTTTGTCAACTACCGCAATATTCTTTTTACTATCTGCATCAATATTAACTAAAGAGATTGCCTCCATCGGGCAAACCTTAATACATTTTTTGCACCCACAACAATTCTCTTCATTGATTTCACAAATGTAGTTAGATGAGTTAATTGCATTAGTAAATCCATATTTTTTTGCATTTGATAATACTTCGCAACAACAAGAACAACAATTGCATATAAAACTAACATTACTTTGAACATTTTCAGCGAATTGAACTAAGTTATGTTTTTTTGCTAATTTTATTATGTCTAACGCTTCCTCTTTTGAAATCTCTCTTGCATACCCATGGCGTATTAACGAACTATCTCCACTGTTACTAATGGTAAGACATGTTTCCATAGGTGCGTCACAACTCTCACCAAGATGTTCTTTTACGTGACGGCAATAACATATGCTTACTCCAATTATTTTTGCATTGTTAATAATTGCAGAAGCTTTTTCATAATCCATCACATAAAGTGTTTTATCTTCTATAGCTTCTTCTTGCACTAATGCTCTACCTAGTGGTGTATCCAAAGTCAATAAGCTTGTAACAAATTCATCTTCAACACACACATACTCATAAAATAATTCACTCAATACTTTTTGATCAAGATGAGTACCTATTCTCATCATTGAAAATTCAAAAAAACCAATCATTGGAGGGGGAAGTAAATACCTTGTCTCACTGTTTTTATGGATATCAAGCAACACCGCTCTAGAAGCCATATCATCTAATATTCTTGTAGTTTCTTCTTTGCTTTTTTTCCATCTTTTCATTGCTAACGGAATACCAAAATCTCCAATTGGTAATTGAGATAAAAGACTAGCTTCTTCCTCAGTAAACAAAACAGAAAGAATTTTGTATAATGTTTCAGATTCTACAATTCCATGTGGAAAACGGTCTAGTCTTTCAGTTAGTTTCTTATATCCACTCCTGGCTGTTTGGTGAGCCATATTAACACCTCCCTCATACAATAATACACATTACAGCTTAATAATCTATATGCTTTAGATTGAACTTGCACTATCTATCTTATTTTAGCATATTCAATAAAAAAAGGCACTACCTTGTAATGATAGTACCAAATAAGCTATATTCTGTATTTTTTTTGGTCATTTGTGATAAGGCTCGAGGTAACAATTTTAGCTGCGACTTGTTATTCTATGATGATATCACATGTAATCAGTGTTCAATATCCATACCAATCCAAAACCAAATACCAATCTTAATATTCACTTATTAATTAAAATTATGCAATATTGCTCAAAACTCCTTATTTTGATTTAGCAAATAATTTTTCCACTAACACTAGAAATTCCTCTTTTGTTATTTCTAACTTTTTGCTATCGTTAATAACTTCTCTTAAAGAAGATTCTATCAATTCACTTTTAATGTTATTTAGAACGACATCTGTTATTTTTGAAACATAAGAACCTTTTCCGGTTATTGTATAAATATAGTTGCTTTGTTCTAGCATTTCCCAAGCTTTTTTAATTGTTATTATGCTTATCCTCAATTCTTTAGCTGCAGTTCTTATTGAAGGAAGTTGAGACTCCGTTTCTAATTCTTTTCGTAATATTTGTTCTGAAATTTGCTCATAAAGTTGTTGATATATAGGTTTGTTTGTTTGGTTATCTATATATACATTTTTCATTATTTAATATTCTCATAATTTTTGATGGATTTTTTAATCGAAATAATGTTTAAGATGACAAATACTACCATTCCGGTAAGTAATACCACAAGTTGAGTTAAAGCATCTTTTGATTCAATAATATTTGAAATTATCGGTACTTGAATTGAACTAAACTCAAAAAATCCTGCAAAGAGTAACGTAACAATCGAACCTTTTATAAGTGGTTTCCCATACTTATAGGCAGTTTTAAAGTATTCTGGCAAGAAAAATATATTAAATAAGCCAAAGGTAATTAGCATAATCCCATAGAAAGCAGGATTAATATCCATCAAAAAATTAGTAGACCCATAAATTAAATTATGAATTATTCCAAATAGTACACCAATAATTAAATGCACTCCTTCTACAAATAAAACTGCGATTACTTTTGATTGAACAATCGCTTTTTTTGTAACTGGAAGCATAGAAGAAAATGAATAATCAGATTGTGCAGTATAACCTAAAAATATTTGTGATGCTGTAACCCAAAAGAAATACATGAACACAAATGAGTATATCCATTGTGGTATCAAGAACAAGAAAGATAATAATAAAGGTAATACATAGAAAAACTTATTTATGCTTAAATTCAATTCTTTATATATTAAGTTTCTCATTTTTGTTCCTTCCTTTCAGCAAAATAGATAATGATATCATCAATAGATGGTTTTCCATATTTAACATTGTCATTCTCAATCATATTTTTCGACTCAATTAAACCATTGAAACCAAACGCATTTTCTTTATAAGCAATTAGGTGATTTTCAATTGTTTTCAAAAATTCTTTTGATCCATTTACCAATCTATATTTATCTATTAGATTGTCCTTACTACAACTTTCCAGCAACTTCCCATCTTGAATAAAAGTGATATAATCTGCACATTTCTCTAAATCACTCGTAATATGTGTTGAGTATAGAATGCTAACACTCTCATCTTCAACCAAACCTTGAAATATTTGTAATAGATTATCCCTTGCTACTGGATCTAGTCCCGACGTTGGTTCATCTAAAATAAGTAGCTCAGCTTGGTGTGATAGAGCTAAAGATAGTGAATACTTCAAACACATTCCTTTTGATAATTCATCAATTCTTTTAGATTCACTTAAATTGAATTGAGCTAAATATCCATTATATATAGAATCGTCCCAATTTTTAAAAAATCTTTTGTATATCTTTGTAATATCCTTCAATTTCTTTTTTGGATAAAACACATCTCCAGAAACAAAACCTATTCTCTGTTTTAATTCCAATTCAAACTCATCAATGTTTTTACCAAAAATTTCTACCGTTCCACTATCTCTAGGAACTACATTAAGTATTGATTTAATTGTTGTAGTCTTTCCAGCGCCATTTTCTCCAACAAAACCCATAATATAACCTTTAGGTATGCTAAAAGAAATATTATCTAAAATAAACTCCTGATACTCTTTTCTTAAATTTTTTATAACCATTGCATCCATATGAACACTCCACTCTGTGTATATTGTTTATATACAGTATACACGATTGTGTTTTTTATGTCAACAACTTTTGAATTTTATTGATCTACTTTCCGAGTTTCAAAGAAAATCCGTGAAACAACATGTTTTGTATATTTAAGAGTTTCGTAAAAATTATCATATTTTTGATTCTTTAGTGCAAACAAAAACCCGAGGCTATATATGTAGTTTGCGAATACTACAATAACCTCGGATACGGGTAGTATTGGTGGAGACGACGGGATTCGAACCCGCGACCTTTTACATGCGAAGCAAACGCTCTCCCAGCTGAGCTACGCCCCCAGACCATCTCTATTTTACATAATCAAATCACAAAGGGCAAGGGATATTTACTTTGTTATTAAAATATATACAACTAGTACGTGAATGGTTGATATTCTATAATACTACTAGGCGTAAAAAAACTAAAAAGTAGACGTTTTTTTTAAGTGTCTACTTTTTGGGGTTCATTACATTAATCCGGGTTTTATGATTTGTAAATATCAATGTGCGTTGATAAATTCAACTACCTTGTCAGCAGTTTGCGCGATTTGTGTAGCCATACTGATTGTCGATTCATTGTCTTTTCTTTGTAAACCATAATCCCCAAATTGAGAATGGTTGCCACCAGGAATAATATATTCTTCAACATCAGTCAAATTAGGGAGACACTCATCGTATTTGTCAAGATCAAGTATGTTGTCCAAACTGCCATAGATGCTAAGCGTTGGGATATTGACCGTCTTGGTGCTATACGCTGCAAGCAAGATAAGTCCATTCAATGATTGAGGATGCTTGGCGGCATAACTAGCTGCCATCGCTCCTCCCAAAGAATGTCCCATTAGATAACAATCCAATCCGGAATTGATTTCGAGTAACAATGTGGCGCGTGATACATCGAACACCGCTAAATTATATGGCATCTCACAAATCACAGTCAAAATACCCCTGCTAGCGATTTCTGCCATCAATGGCAAATATGCTTCCGGTTCAACTTTGCCTCCGGGATAAAATATTATTGCCTGAGTGTAATCATCACTTGGAGTCAGATAAATGTTGTCACCTACAACAGAGACTGTTACTTCCGTAATGTCATTTATTTTTGTATTTGAGTGGTAGTAGATACTTGCGTAAATTGCAAAAGACATCATGAAAACAAAGATCACTGCAAAAACCACTAAAAGTATCTTCGTTACCAGTTTCTTATTCATATCTTCACCTCATACTCAATAATTAATTTATGCATAGCACAAAAAGATGTCAAAGTGAATTTCTTTTTATTAGAGGAAGCCAATGCAAAACTGTTATATATTCATTTTAGCACATAACTATGTTCATTTCAATACAAGGCATTAGATATGGTCATCTTCTTTGTTGTGTGTAGGAATCAGAAACCCAAAAAAAGCATCCATACACCATGAATGCTTAGATATCTATTTGGTGGAACTGAAGGGGCTCGAACCCTCGACCCCCACAATGCCATTGTGGTGCTCACACATATCATAAACCGCTATATTCTGCGCTCTCTAAATTGGTGCTATTGTGTTTGACACACATTTTGACACATATATTCATATACAAAATGAAAAAAAGTCTTATATTCAAAATACAATTATATCTATGCCACTAATTATTTTTCCTTTATTCGATAAATGCTATCTTGAAACAATTGATGCTCTATTCCATTTTGTTATAATATAAAGAAAAATCATAATAAATATAATAGTAGTCATAGAATGCCCGAAAATTAACAATCAATTGATCGTCTTCGAAATAAGCATAAGTATTTTGATAACTGTTTCCAAAAATAATCTTTGTGAATCGAGGAGTGGTCTCCCCTGATAGAATAGGGGCCTCTAAATCATCTTCATATATAATATATGATCCGTCTTCACTTATCACAAGAACGCTGTATTTCTCTCTTTGATCAAAGGATTCAGTTAATGCTGTATTAAGCTCCCACGTTCCTACAAAGGAATCAAATAAATTAGTATTCATTCTTCTAAATTCAATAACAACATGAGCAAGTTCCCCGTTTGAATAATAAACTCCCTTCATGATTGAATCTTCAGTTATTTCAAAAGAAAAATATCCGTGTATATCTCCTTGATAATATTCTAATTGAAGTGTGGATTTTGTAACAGAAAAGATACCTTCGTAATCATCTTTTGTAATGCTTTCCGAAAGCCCTGCGTCATAGTTCAACAATTCAAACGTTTTATCTTCATTCAAAATGAGAGTAGAAAAATCGCTATCTGTTTCCAAAACAACTTCAGAATCCAATATTGTTATTCCCCAAGTTCCCACAATTTGAGTTTCTATATCGCTATTACTGCTACACCCGAATGAAGTTCCAAGTAAAATCAGAAGCATAATTAACAAGAATGCTTTTTTCACTAGATATCCTCCATATTAATAAACAGTCTAATATCATTTGCCTATAATAAATATAATATTTTGGGGGGTAACTTCAAATATTCTCTTTTTTAATATGATATTAATTTTGAGTTAAATTTTCCTGGCTGTTTGAAATAACCAAGGGGAAAAGGAGCTACTCCGTTTGAGTTATGCCACTTAATAGCAATGTCCTTTAATTGTTCGGCTGTAATCAGTGTGATAACTGTGTCATTAAGTAGTTGGTATTTCACAGCTTCATCTACGGAATTATCTGAAAAAGCCGGTCCGATTACCAGAAAGGACGCAACGGGCTTAGTGCTGGCTCTAATATATCGATCAAATTGAGCAATATGATCCTTCAGATTAACTTCGGTTTCTTTCGATTTATTATCCCACATTATTAGTTTATCGTTAAATGACAAGATTCCATCAGGATGCTCGCTGCCGATTAAATCAAGAGGTTGAATATTTAGCATCACTTCAAATATATAATCAGTGGCTTTTTCAAATAACCTTTCACATTCGATGTCTTTTTGAATTAGATCTCTTTTTCGCAATTCTTCTGTTTTTCTCCATGCAATTAAATCATAATCATCGAAAAGCGTTGTCCGTTCGTCTTCTGATTCTTCAGCTTTTTCCTTGTACGCATCATAATAACTGATGATTTGAGTGATCAATTCATCCTTTGTTTTTGATATTTGCAATCCCAATTCCTTATTCCACTCAGCAATTTCAGTACTTGGTAATCCATCTCTTACAGAATATCCCCCAAGAAGATTCGAAGGTTTTATGTTATCAATAATAAATTCTTTCATATCTTTCAACGACATGTTTTTTATAAAGACCAGGCCACTTTTTTCAATTATATAATTCAAGTATTCTTTTGATCTAAGGCGTTTGTTCTCAAGCAATTTAGCATATCCCAGTCTTCTCATCTCTAATCCATATACAGAGCGCATAGTCGTTGCAATCTCATCAGGAATAATATCATAATCAAATCCTTCATCGTCTCTGATCTGGAAGAGCAACCCAAGCCTTTGAAGCTCTTTTTTAACAGAATTGATTTGATCATTAGAGTGCAGAATATTTTTCTGCTGAGGAAATTTGCCAAGTTTCGTTTCAATAATCATATATTCATCTTCAGAAATGCCTAGCTTTTTTTGAATCTTCACAAGCATATTTTTTTCATCTTTTGAAATTGAATCTTCGTGCTCCCAAGCAGTTTCAAGCACAAAAGAAAACAGATCCAAAGCTTCTTTTTTTGGATGGCTTTTTGAGATGATGAATTCGTTAGCCTTATTGACCATGGTCTGTTCAAATTTGATTACATCTTCATTCAATTTACGACATTCTCTTTTGAAGTCGTCTTTATTTAGCAAAATCTGACAAATAATCACTGGAGTCAAGGTTCTAATATCTCTGTTTTCATGGTATATACACAAATCAAGGGCTTTCTGTACATTGCTCAAGAAATAATATTGAGGAATCGTCTTGACTAAAGCATCAATAAGTTCTTGCTTAGTCCAACTCTTAAAATCAATTACATAAGCGCTAGCAACTCTTTTTAGTTCATTCGTTGTTGAAATATTCTGAATAATTGTTAAGAAATCCATTACTTTTCTCCTTTTTATAATAAATGCACCGGTATAATATCATTCTATATTATACAATGCTTTAAAATTTCATGCCAATTAATTTAGTCTGTTTCAAAGAAATAATCCGTGGTTAGCTCGGATTGTTCGTTCCTACTTAATCACAAATCGGCATTATTACGAATAAAAACAAATGCAACTCCAGCTAAAGTTATGCCAGTACAAATTCCAAAGATCCACCATTGTAATCCAATTCCCACCGTAGTTGTCCATATGTTGGTGAATAAATTAACATAATTTGTTACGGTCGCCCAAGTAATTATTGTCATGGCTGCATCAAGTTGAGTGATGAATCGGGTTGATTCATGGTAAAAAATTATAAGGGAAAAAACTGAACTCAGATAGGTAATTACAAAGAAAGATATGATTCCCGCCAAGATTTTATTATCAATAAACCGAAAAGCAAGGTAACTACATCCTATAATTGCAAAAAACGGGATAAGAAAAGCAAAATATCCTGCAATAAGTAAAAGAACCACAATTATCCCGATTTTATACTCGTTTTTCATATAGAGACCGTCCTATACTTTCCCCGCCAATGGAAGAGGATCCACAGCAACAGCGATACTAAGACTATTTTCCACATGCTATCAATCTCCTTGCTGACGCTAGTCGTCTCTTGCCCCCATGTTTGCATATTCTTCGTCCATTTGCTCATCTACTCCTTCAGGCAATTCCTATGGATGTTCTTTTTCATATTCTTCTTCTAACTCAATTTCCTCATAAATGTCTTTAATTTCTCCGATATTTTTGCCGTTTTCGCTATCATACATAACTACATATAAAAAGTCTTCTTTTAGAGCCTTTTTCAGAGCTTCGATTTTTGTCATTCCTTTTTGAGGCATGTTTTAATCTCCTTTCAGTTTTAATTATATACCAATTTTTTCAATAATCAATAAACGCAGATAATATTGATTTTGTTTTTAATCCCTTGTATAATCAAATTTGTATATATGGCAAAAGAAAAAAATAAAATGAAAAGTAATGAAGTAAACGAAAACGCTATTGAAAGCATATTGGATTTCATTTCAAATGAAAAATATAAAAAAAGGCTGTGCAATCTGCCTTTATTTACTTTGTAATATGGCTTTTATAGGGTGATATCGGTGTGGTGAAGTGGTTCATAGTAATATTTGAGAGTCCATTATTTAGTACGATTCACTAACCAATTACTCTCAGGTTTCATTAATAGACGAGCATTGCAATAAGCCATTCCAAGAGTTAATATTGTGTTAATTCTATATGTGTTTTCGTGTTTTTCGATTCCAATTGGTATTATTTCATCGCCATATTGTAATGGTGCAAGATACATAATTTTCTTATTATAGTATTGAGGTACAATTAAGCGATAATTTCGAAGAATACGTTTTTTCATATTTTGAATCAATGAATCAATTATAATTACAAGACTTGGCATATCTAAAGACTGCATGCTTTTTGGTAATCGATCATATCCATCTTTGATTATATGATCTATATTTACATCTATCTTCCAATTTGAATTAAAGTACATATCTGAAGGGCGGTTTTCAAAATAATCTATGTGGGAGGGGAGAATGGACCTCATTGATTGGGGAATAGCGTGATCTGATTCTCGATAAAATGATAAAAAATACCATTTTTTTGAGGCGTTGGGGCATTTGTTTGTTTCAAATAACATAAATAATTGTTCCCCACTTGTTGTTAAGAGTCCTGTGTTCATAATCATACAATTATCTTTCTCAAGAATTTTATTTTCATCTCGTGCCTTTGAGAATGTTTGATGAATGTATTGATACAAAACACTAACTGATTTGCGATCTTCTTCACCTTCGCATTTTAAATTATCATAATCGTATTTCCAATTTTCTGGTTCTGCTAAATGTGCTAAATATTTAATTTTTTTTGTAAAATCCCACAATTGAGCACATTCAGTTAATGGAGATATTTCACTCATTTGATAATAATTGTCGTTAATCATATATTTTTCCTCATTTCTTCAATAAAAATGGTGTTTTCAAAAAAAACTAACGTAAAACACAAAAAAATTAATGGATATTCATTGACACAACTAAATATTAGTAGTATTATTTGATTGCAGATAATATATATTTTATAAAAAACAGAATATTAATAACATTTTTTCTGCGTACACAGTTTCACTGTATAAGAGGCCGATAAACAAACACGTCGGTCTCTTTTTCCTTTTTTTTAGACCATTAATCGCATTCTATAGTATTAATAATAGATTTGTACGATGATATTGTCAAGGGCAAGTGTACTGTTTTTATTTATATATTCAAAAAGACAACATTATTTTGATTGTTTTATTATTAGTAGTAAAGTATTATTAATCTTGAACAGGATTTCAAAAATGCCAGAAAGGAATAATCAAACATGGATTTTTTTAGAAGAGTACGAAAATAAGATTATCGAAATTATAAAGCACATCAAAAAGCAGCGCGAAAACAATATTAGTTTTGATGATATAGAAACGAAATTTCCCGGGAGTCAAAATATCTGTTTCACAATGGTTATTCGCAAATTACTTGAAGTCCGAGAAATAGCAGATGAGTTAGTTTACTGCTTAACTCCAGAAGGAAACACTTTTTATTATCCAAATTAATATAAATATGAAGGAGAATAGAATATTGTGGCAGAAGATATGGAAAACCCTCTTGCTACTGATGAGCTAAATAAACTACTTGAAAAAGCATCAAAATATGCCCTGGAATATCAGGATGATATTTGCCTAGAATTTTTTGAATCTCAAGGCTTAATTAAAGCTATTGATGGTGATAACAAAGAGAATTATACTATTCTTGAAGAGATAATCAAGAAAATCGGAGTCATTTTCAAAAAACGTCATAAAGATACTTACAATACTCAAAATGAATTTGAGACCGACTTGGAGAAATACAAAGCCAAAAAGCAAGTCTTCAATCCGGATTATTCCGTTATTCGAAAATAACAGAAAGATTCTTTTGAGCATTACTCATAAAGATCTAAGAATATTTTCGTTCATTGGAAAGTCTGCATGCAAGCACACATTTCGTCGCATTTGCGATCGGATTGGATATCCAGATATGACATTTCATATTCTTCGACATTCATTTGCGACAAGATGTCTAGAGGCTGGAATCGAAGGAAAAGTGGTCCAAAAATGGCTGGGACATGCCAAATATAATGTAACAATTGACACATACAGCCATATCAGTACTGATTTTGAGAACTTCGAGATTGCCAAACTCAACGTAATCTGGAGAAAAAATGATCATTAATTTGACACACATTTTGACACACATTTCAACAGGCTTGTTTCATATCTTGCAACAAAAACGCAAAAAAAAGGCGATTTTCGATAAGAATACCGCCATAAATGCCATATTGGTGGAACTGAAGGGGCTCGAACCCTCGACCCCCACAATGCCATTGTGGTGCTCTCCCAGCTGAGCTACAGTCCCTTGGGAAGTGACCTTGCGAGGTCACTTTTCTTTCTGTACTAAATTATATCATAAGTAATTGTTTTTTCAGCTCCGAATAATCATAAAAATAACTTGTCGGAATGTAGCCGGGAAAACTCGTTCCGTTTGCTGGATTGAAAAACAAATCATTGTTTCTAAGATCTTCAGCAAGCAGATCTCGGATCAAATAAGTAGTTGTTTGAATATCAGATCCGTTGAGAAAATAATAATTAGATTTGTCAAAGACATAGTCAACTGCACCAACAAGGTAGAGTGTACTAGCACCAACAGCAACTCCATTTTTGTACAAGACTCCAGCAGTATAACTCACCTGATCATCAAAGACAACATCATAATTATGATCATCAACTAATTGATAAAATGCCGTCAATTGGCTTCCAGTCATATAACAGGTCTTGATATAGTTATCAAAGGGATAGATTACGACCAAATCACCCATAGTAACGGTTCCTGAATACATTGGCGTCCTGAACCCGCCTTCATTCATCATACCGAAATCCAATCCCATATAATCTCGAATTACAGATGATCCCCAGGGAGTAAGGCTGTATTTAGAATAGTAGCCTTCGCTTGTCGTTAATTCTTCAGTTACAAAAGCAACATATTCGGTATCGGTAGCGAATACATCAAGAATCGTATCGATATCATTGCTTGTAAAGTATAGTTGATTCTCAGAAATGATCTCAGCATTGCTTTGGATGTTTTGCACGACTTGTCCCAAAGACCTGTCATATACCAAAGTGATTTTTGAAAACAACGATGAGGAATAATCGCTTACCTGAGCATAAGGCATATCAGGACCTGAGCGGCTGATGTAATCGGCAATCGAAGTATGGGTATGCCCGTTAAATACGGCATCGACTAAGCGATCGCCAGTCAAAGCCGCGATTTGACCATTTACATAGTAATTGTAATCATGGATCGAGGCGACAACAATGTCGCAGTCTTCTTCCGTTCTCAGAATTGATGCATAATCGGAAACAGTCGTATAGACATCAAGAAATTCTACATCTTCGACTCTTGAAGCTGAAATCGAGTTGATGACATCCCCGATTACGCCGATAATCCCGACTCTGATTCCATTGACATCAATGATGGTATAAGGTTCAGTCCAAGAAAGCGGTTCATGAGTGGTCTTGTTGACGATATTTGCGGCTAGTATAGGAAAATCTGCTTCGCCGTTAAGGGGATTGCCATCTTTGTAATTGGCTATTTTATCAATGCCCCAGTCAAATTCATGATTACCGAGGGTGAAAGCATCAAAACCAATGACATTCAGCGATTCAACGATAGGCAGCCCGTAATAATAATTAGAAAGCGCAGTCCCTTGGAACATGTCTCCAGATGCAAGAATGATCGTTCCCGCATTTGTGGTGTTTTTATCGATAAGGTAAGCTCCGATTTTTGACAGCATTGTTATATCAGTATATGCGCCACCATGAAAATCATTCATGGCATACAGTTCAATCTTCTCTAAATTTCCTGTCGATACGGTTGTTACTAACGAAGTGGTAGTGACAGGAACAGTGGTTTCAGTCGTTGTGGAAGTTGTGGCTTCAGTTGTTGGCATAGTCGTCAAACTTGCTGTGGTTGATGTTGAAATGACAGTAGTTGAATAAGTTGTAACAGTCGTCTCTAAAGTTGTTTGTGCGGTTGATATAGTAGTTGGTACAACCGTTGTTTGTGTAGTTGAAATAGCCGAACAAGCCATTAGCAACAACCCTATAAATATTGATAATGACAAGAATGCTAGTTTTTTCATAAGTTACCTCTTTTTTCTCGTGCCTTTATATTATATCTAAAATCATTGAAAAAATAAAGAAATATATCTTAATTCCTGAAAAAAGAAAATAGCGAGGGACAGGTCCCTCGCTAACAGTATCTAAATCAATTATCAAGAATAAGTCAGAATGATGTCTTCGAATGTAGTTTTTCTCAGGAAGTATAAAACATTATCTTCTTCGTAATCTGTGGCAACTAGAGCATATGGCCCCGGAGCTGAAGGAACAGCACAGAAGAGTTCCGTTTCTGGAGTAATCTTGTTTCTGACAATCATCGATTCAAGAATGATGTTTTGTTGAGACGGGCTCAATGTCAGGATTGTTGCGAAACTGAATGAGGCTTCAGTGAAGTTATCACCGGATGACAAGGCATTGACTGCCAGAACAAAGTTTATGATTGCGACTTTCTTGGTAACATTGACGATATCATAAAGGATTGCCTCTTGTGCAAGAGCAGGAATCGAGGATCCGACATCAGGATTTTGTTTGATCATGTTGTCTAGGGTGATATGAATCGATCCGCTGTTCACGAAAATGTTTCTATCAGTTTCATCTTGGAAGATAGTATCAATCTTATCCGCATCGATATCGTCACCAAAACTTGTGATTTCGAGCAATTTGAGCGATGTGAGAATTTTGACAAGTTCATCAGCTTCGATTTGCGTCTCTGAAACTGTAGCCACTGTAATTGCCTGATGGAAAAATAGAGGAATAACGAAATCGGTAACATCCGGAGCTTCTGTCTCATTTTTAGATACACTGAGAATATTATAGGAAATCGTCGCCTGCATGATTTCAGAAGCAACCAAATCCGTAAAATCATCAATAGCGAAAATGTTGGCGGGAGTAAAGGACCAGGTATCAGAAATAGAATCAAGTTGCAATAAATCCAAAGAATGGATAAATGCGACAAGCTCGTCATATTCGATATAGGTAACATCAGTCTGGACAATTCTGATTTCATTTGCTGATCCAAAATACAGGTCTGGGATATATAATGCTGATCCAGTATCATCCAAAAGTCTTGCGGAGAACATGGCCTGGATCGAAGCAGAAAGGAGAATGGTTGGAGCGTTGTCAATGACTTGGGTCAAATCGAACTGGGCAGTAAAATTGTCGAGATCGGAATACCCCATCAAAATCAGGGCATCAATCAAAGCTTTTATTTCTGCCTTGATGACGAATTCTCTTTCGAACCCTAACAGCCCAGCATCAACTCTGATATCAGTCAAGCCATCTTGTTTTTGTTCAGGGATTGTCAATACCGCACTATCGACTTCAAAAAGCCTCTCGGAAATCGTAGCGTGCATCGATGCGGATAGAAGCATCAAATCCTGCTCAGCTACATCACTGATGTTGGCCAAAGTAAAGGTTCCAGTCATCGAATCGACAGTGGATGAAGTTCCACCAGTCAAAACATCGATTGAGTCAATTATGGCTTTGATTTCTTCAGAAGTTATATAAACGGTGCCGCTGACTGTCGATAGAATCTGATTATTTAAAACGTCGGTATCCGGTACAATCAACACAGAATCATCAAGCGCGAGAATCTGATCGGAAATCGTCGCCTGCATCATTGCAGATGATAGCAACAAGTCTTGGTTCGAAGCATATTCCAAAGGCGTTTGACTGGCAAACAGAAGTGACAAATCCATGGTTCCGTCGAAAGTGTCGATGGAATTGATTCCTAACACAGGCAGCGCATTGATAAAGGCTTTGATCTCAGTTTTCAAAATAAATTCGGTTTTGTTTCCAACCGGTCCGGTTTCATACAAGATATCTGTCATGTCATCTTCAGTCTTTTGTGGTACAACCAGAACCGTATCCCCAAAATTAATCAATTTGTTGGAAATTGTGGCGTGCATGATTGAGGAGGCAAGCACAAGTTCTTGTTCACTATCTTCATTTATCGTTGTCAAATCAAATACCGTATCAACTTCGGTTGGATTGTCAAATCCAAGCTGTTCAACGGCATCGAAGAAAGCTTCTAGTTCATCTTTTACAATGAATTCCGTTTCAGCCTGCGTGATGCGAATCGTAACAGGTAAAGGATCTCCGCTAGCAAAGGGAATCACTAACGTCAAGGGATCTATTCCCAAAACCTGGTCAGAAATCGTCGCATGTAAAATTGCGGATTCCAAAAATATCGTCATGTTGGCAAGCAACAGCGAAGTGTCGTCCAAATTGATGTTATTAAAGTCATCAAGATCGATTGCGTGCAAGGCTTTAAATAAAGCTGTAATCTCATCTTGATCAACATAATCTGTCGAGCCAACGGTAGCTATTACCGAGTTCCCGTAAACATTCAACGAAGGCAGCACAAGCAAGGATGAACCGCCATCACCAAGATCAATGAGCATCGCTGAGACGCTGGCATGGATGATTTGAGAATCTAGGAAAGTTGAAATCAAGTCATCATCCAAAACGGATGGGTCTGAGTCTAGTTCAAATTTATTCAAGATCGTGGCATCAAAAGCCATGGAATCAAAATTGTCAAGTTCTAAAATAGCGAGTGACAGCAAGAGTTTTTTGATTTCGGTAGTTTTTACAACTGTGGTTGCAACAGCGTCAACTTGGATCGATTGGGTCACTGTCGCTGGGATAGCCAATAAATCAATTTCCATTTCGACAATCATTTTGCCGACTGTTGTGGCAATAATTTCCGAAGCCAGAAATTTGTCGATTTCTGTTTCAGTCATTGTCAGCGCTTTGGTAATGTCAAATTCAGTACCGTCAATCGTATCGGAAACGATCATGACCATTGCTTTTGCAAGAGCAATAAGTTCCTCACTAAAAATATATCCTTGGTCATCAAAAACAGAATCAGGTATCACGATTGCAGTGCCACCAAAATCTTGCCCCAGCAACATATCAGAAATCGTCGCAGTGAGCACGTATGATCCAAAGAGGTCTTCAATTGCCGCATCATCAAGTTCGGCTATCGTATCAATGCCGATATTTTGGATATCAATGTCGGCTGCCAAATTGAGAATGGCACTTAAAGCGACAAGGATATTTCTCAATTCGCCGTTGTTATCTTCGTCAAGCCAATTGATATTATTAGGAATCGAGAGGAATTCAAGTCCTTCCAGTCCGGCTTCACCGCTCAAGATATTGATCAATGTTGCAGTCAGAAGCCGAGAATTCATAATCACATCGATATCTATGGCTGCCGCTGTATTAATCAGCATTGTCGAATCTGCCGCCATGAGGTCGTTAAAGGATATGTCTTGGTCGAATATCTCTGCGACGACTTCTCCTAAAGCTATCAGTTCTACTTCCCAATCAAGATCAGCTGGAATCCTGATAATAGCTCCGGCACCAGACTCGCTGCTTTCTAACATCGGCACAAGGATGGATTCAACCGCTAAAACAACTATTTGTGATTCCGACATATTTTGAAACAAGTCTCTCACAACCTGAGGCGTAATGACAACATCTTCGACATCGCCTTCGCCAGTGATCACGCCAGCATCATTCAGTATATCAAAAAGTGCGCCGATGATAGCTCCGACCTTGGGTAGTTCTTCTTCAAAATCGATTGCGTATAATTCTTCACTTGTAATCGGTAATTCTGTCCCGTTCATCTCGGCGCCGATTTCAATTGCCAAAGGTAGGATTGAAATGATCAAGGTTGATTTTCCCAGTTCGACAAAAGCAAGCCTGATCTCTTCACCGGTAATATCGGCAAGATTCTTCGAAGACATGTATTCTGAAGTCAAAAAGATTTCTACAACTCCAGATAAAACAGTTAGTTCATAACGGATAGCAACCGTTTTGTCATTATAATCAAAGGACAGAACTCTGTCAAATAAATTGATATGTAAAGGAACGGTTTCAGCTGCATTCACAATCGAAGGCGCTTCAATTCCGGATGCGAGTTTCACGAAGAGGTTATTGTTATAACTATCAATCATTGCCTGCAAGTCGGCTACCATCTGATCCATATCCTCGCCGCCGAAAACTGGCGGTTCTGCTAAAGCAATAATCGGTTTTGATGCCTCATAGGTGCTAAAGCGATCAACTAAGACCAATTCTGCCGGTCCTTCAGATTCAGTCGGGATCAAAGTCACAGTGCTTTCAACAACGCTCATGATTCCACCCATCATTATCAGCATGATGAAGATCGCCATGATGCCATTAGCAACTCCGAAAAGTGCCCCGAAACCACGATTCTTGGATTCACCTTTTTCAGTCTTACCTAAAATAATCGCTCCCAGAATCCAACAAATGATTTTATATAACAACAAAATTATAGAAAAATACAAAACTGTGTAGACGATTTTCAAGGCAAATTGTCCGATTCCGGTCACAAGCGCCATTAACTCAGCACTAGGATTTGTCAAATCGATAGTATTGCCTAATGCCAGTTGGAGAAAACTGCCAATGCTTTCCTCAAAGGAAGTAAAACCTGACAAAGAAGAATCAATGTTTCCTAAAATTCCTCCCAGCCAAGGCATCTGCATTGTCCACAACCATTTCGATACTGGTATGATAGTCACAAAGAAAACAACATAAAAAATGACCATTGTGATTAATGTGAATAGGGTCTTTTTCATTCCTCGCATAAATCCCATTAGAATTGCTAAACCGAGGATCACATAAAAAACAAGTTGTAAATATGTCAAAAAATCTAGGTTCATCATCCTACCTCCTAAGATATTAACATTCTATATTGCTATTATACTATGTTTTTCAACATATTCAATCGTGTTTGCCCGAAAATCATCTGTATACAAATAAAACAAGGGAACATTGCCGTTCCCTTGTTGTGTTTATTTGTAGAACCTATGAATAATAGACGATTACCGCTTCAATAGTTGCTTTTGTCAAGAAATTAGCTAAATCGTTCTCCTCATAATTAGTATTATCTATTACAGGAGCAAATGGTCCGACAAATGGTACTAATGACTTTGGCAATAAGCATGCGGTAACAACATCAGCTGTGATCTCATTCCTGACAATCATCGAATTAAGAATTACGTCTTGTTCAGATGGAGTAAGAGCCAAAATCGCCGCAAAACTGAAGTTAACTGAAGTAAAATCACTCGAAGCCATGGCATTAGCTGCCAGAACAAAATCGATTATTTCCTGTTTTGTGGTAACGTTGGCAATGTTATATGCCGTTGATTTTGCCAAAGCGGGAATCGAGACGGAAATGTTGGTATTGCCTCGAATCATGTTATCAGTAGTGATATGCATTGAACCACTTTCTAAAAACGTATTGCGATCAACAGAATCAAGGAAAATCGTCTCAATTGCATCTGCATCCATGCCGTTATCAAAATCAGTTATCTCCAGCAGATTCAAAGAAATAAGCAAATGAATGAGTTCTGTTTTTTCGATCTGTTGTTTGCTTGTGCCATCAACAACAATCGCTTCGCGATAATAAGTGGGAATGATCAAGACACCACTTCCTGGAAGCGCACTTTCATCAAGAGTCGGCGAAGCCAACAAGACCTCAGAAACTGTTGCCTGCATGATTTCTGAGTTGAGCAATTTTCCGATGTCGGAAGCACTCATCGCAAGAACTTTAGTAAAGTCGAATGCTGTTTCATCAACTTGTTCTTCGTCTAAAATCAAGACCATGGCTTTTGCCAAGGCTTTCAGTTCAGTTGACATAATAAATCCTTGATCGTCATAGAGTGCATCGGGAATCACGATGGAATTGCCACCAAAATCCTGATCTAATAACATATCGGAAATCGTCGCCGATAAAACTATTGAATCGAACAATTTATCGATTGCACTATCGCTCAAAGCAGTGATTGTCGAGATGCCGAAATTATCAATGTCAAGTGAATCAGTTGCATTCAAAATCGCACTGAAAGCAACCAAGATATTTCTTAATTCGCCGTTGTTGTCATCATCTAACCAGACAACATCGTCTGGAATCGAGAGAAAATCAAGGGCTTCAACACCTGCGTCTTTGCTTAAAATATTGATCAAGGTGCTTGATATCAGTTTAGAATCCAATAGAACATCAACATCAATAGAAGCCAATGCATTAAGCAGCAATACAGGATCTCCTCCCAAGAGATCGTCAAAAGCGATATCTTGCTCATAAATTTCTGCCACTACTTCTCCTAAGGCTAGCAGTTCGACTTCCCAGTCAATACCTGATGGAACCTTAATGATAGCAGGCGCTTCCGGATCCTGGCCTTCAAGCATCGGAACCAACAACGATTCAACAATCAATACCAAGAGTTGCGATTCGGACATGTCTTGAAAGAGAGTTCTGATAAAAGCGGCATCAATGACTACGTCTTCTTCCGATCCTTCTCCAGCAATCATTTCAGCGCCGTTGAAAATGTCAAAGAGTGCACCGCTAATAGCACCAAGTAGAGGAAGTTCTTCTTCCAAATCGATTAGATACAGATCTTCTGAAGAAATCGGTAAATCCGTGTCAAAATAGTCAGCCCCGATTTCAATAGCTAAGGGAAGCAAAGAAATAATCAGATTTGATTTTCCAAGCGTTGTAAAAACGCTTCTGATCTCTGCACCGGTAATGTCAGCAAGATTATTGGTCTCAGCATAATCGGATGTAATAAATACTTGTGCTGCTTCAGCCAAAATTGACAATTCGTAACGAAAAGCTATTGTATTGCCGTTATATTCAAAAGAAAGAACACGGTCGAAAAGATTGATGTGGAGTGGAACCTTAGTATCAGGATTGACGACAGATGGCGCCTCGATAAGTGCAGCTAGTTTTACAAACGGATTTCGGTTGTATGCATCTACCATCGCCTGCAGATCCTCCATCATCGCCTCAGTATCAGAACTGTCTTCAGGAGTCGGGTACGCTAAGATAATAATCGGATTTGAGGCTTCATACGTTCTAAAACGACTTTCAAATGTCAAGGGTGTCGTTTCTTCAGAGCCGGAAGGGACAAGGGTCGCCATGCTTTCCACGACACTCATGATGCCTCCCATCATTATCAGCATGACAAAGATTGCCACAATACCGTTCAGAGCGCCAAATAAAGCGCCAAAGCCACCATTTTTTGCTTCTCCCTTAGTTTTCTTACCAAGAATAATGGCACTAAGGATCATACAAATAAGTTTATATATCAACAAAATTACAGTAAAATATAGAATTGTGTAAACAATCTTCATAACAAATTGGCCGATCCCGGTTGCAAGCGTCAAGAATTCAGCACTGACATTTGCAATGTCCACACTGTCTCCCAAAATTACTTGCAGGATTGATTGAAAACTGTCTTCAAATGAAGTGAAAGATGCAAGCGAAGCATCAATATTGCCAAGCATCCCACCAAGCCAAGGCATTTGCATCGACCAGAGCATTTTCGAAACCGGAACGACGGTCACAAAAAATACAACGTAAAAAATGACCATCGTAATTAAGGTAAAAAGGGTCTTTTTCATTCCTCGCAAAAATCCCATCAAAATTGCAATTCCAAGTACTACATAGAAAACAAGCTGTAAATATGTCAAAAAACCTAGGTTCATTTTCCTACCTCCAAACAGTCACATGCTATATCTTAATTATACATTATTTTTAAGCATATACAATTGGGAATACTTGGAAACCGTATAAATATCTGAATAAAAAAAGCAAGGGACGATTACGCATCCCTTGCTGGAAAAACATTGAATAAATTATGAATAGTAATCGATTACTGACTGGATGCTGGTTTTGCGCAAGAAGTTTGTAAGCAAGTTTTCCATATAATCCGTATTGGTCAAAGCTGGAGAATATGGACCAATATAAGGTATCAGTGATTTTGGTAACAAGCTGGCACTGACAACATCTGGAGTAATCTTGTTTCTGACGATCATGGAATTAAGAATCACATCTTGTTGAGCAGGAGTTAGTACCAAGATGGACGCGAAACTGAAGTCGACAGCGGTAAAATCATCGCCACTCATTGCGTTTGCTGCAAGAATAAAGTCAACGATTTCATCCTTGGTTGTTACATTTGCAATCGTATAGATTATGTATTGTGCCAAAGTCGGAATTGATCCGCCGACAAATGCATTGCCATGAATCATATTATCCGTTGTGATGTGCATCGATCCGCTGTCAAGGAAAGTAGTACGTTTGACCGGATCAATGAATATATCTGTTATGGCGGAAGGATCCATGCCATCTCCAAAATCAGAAATCCCAAGCAATTTGAGTGCTGTCAGCAAGTCTTTGAGTTCATCAAGTTCAATTTGCGAATCCGAACCCACACCGACATTAATTGTTTGTCTGAAGAATGTCGGAACAATCAATACGCCACTACCTGCTATAGCCGTTTCATCAAGTGTTGGCGAAGCGAGCAGATTAGCAGATATTGTCGCCTGCATGATCTCGGATGCCAAGAGCTCATCGAAATCTGTTAGCAAGAAGATATTCGCCGGTGAGAATGAGAAAGTAGTAAAATTGTTAAGACCCAACAGATCAAGTGAATTAATCAAGGCGACCAGTTCATCGTAGTCAATGTAGGTCACATCGGCTAGCACGATCCTGATGTCATTTGCCGTTATGTAGAATTCATTGGGGATAACCAGGGCCGAACCTGTATCATTCAACAATCTGTCGGAGAACATTGCCTGAATCGAAGCTGACAACAATACGGTATCTGGATCGGTAAAGATCTGGGTCAGCTCAAATTCGCTTGAGAAGCTGGATAGATCTCCATAACCCATGATGATGAGTGAATCGATCAGGGCTTTAATCTCGTCTTTGACCACGAAGTCTCTTTCGAAACCAAGCAATCCGGCAGAAACTTGAACCGCTGTTAAGTTGTCTTGACGAGTAAGCGGTACTGTAAGAATATTGTCATCAACATCGAAGACCTTTTGCGAAATAGTCGCATGCATTGAAGCAGACAGCATAAGCAAGTCTTGTTTTGCTGATGTGTTAATATTTGCCAAGGTGAATGAGCCGGTCATTGAATCGATTGAAGTCCCAACACCTAAAACATCTAATGCATTGATAATCGCTTTAATTTCAATTTTGTAGATGAACTGAGTACCATTGTTAAGTTCTTGAACAAGACTGCCATCGACATCAGTATCCGGGACAATCAAAGCTGCATCACTTAGACCAAGAATCTGGTCGGAAATCGTCGCGTGCATGATTGCAGACATCAGTAATAAATCCTGATTGGTATCATAATCGTCTGGTGTATCGCTAGCGAAGAAAGCTGTGAGGGTGATTGAACCATCGAATCCGTCAATAGAGTCGACACCTAAAATTTCCAGAGCCTCGATCAAAGCCTTGACTTCAGATTTCAAAATGAAATTAGTTCCGGATTCTAAAATTTTAATCGTCAGTTCTGGATCGCCGAAATCTGGCAAGTTTTTATCAGGTATTACCAACGCTGATCCGTCAAGTCCGTTGATTTGGTCAGAAATCGTCGCGTGCATCGAAGCAGACAGAAGCAAAGTATCCTGATTGGTTCCATCATAAACATTGGAAATATCGATGACTCCATCGAATGTAGCAATATTGCCAACTCCGATAATGTCAAGTGCATCAATCAGTTTCTTGATCTCTGAAACATAAACAAATTCCGTTCCAAACACAAGTTCTCTGACTGCACTTCCATCAACATCTGTTTGCGGAACGTTAAGAATCGTATCCTCCAAATCAAGCATCTGTTGGGAAATAGTTGCATGGATTATCGCTGAAGCAAGAAGAGTGGTCTGATTTGCTCCGTAATTGACCGGTTCAGTCGACTTAAAGAAATTATCAAGAGAGATTGTACCATCGAAATCACCAATAACACTAAGATCAAGTCCCAAGCTCTCAATCGATTCGAAGAAAGCATGGATCTCGTCCTGGTCAATGAACTCAACAATATCGATTGTCAATCTGATCATTGTCAATCCACTTACATCGCGATTTGGAATTGAAATCTGATCGCCATCAAGCGCCAAAATCTGGTTAGAAATTGTCGCATGAACAGAAGCAGATTCTAGCAAAGTGTTTCTAACTGCAACATCGTATAGTTTCGTCATATCAAAGGTTCCAGTGAAACTGCCAATATCTGCAATTGGTAGATCAAGAGCCTCGATTGCCTCCAACAGGGCGTGAATTTCAGATTTTACGACAAATTCTGTCGTACCAACCGTAACACGAATATCATGCGATGAAACGTCCTTGGCAGGAACTGTCATGGTTAAAGGATCCAAATCAATGATTTGTTTGGAGAAAGTTGCATGCATGATAGCTGATTCAAGGATCGTGGTTCTATAGCCTTCGTCATAAAGCCTTGTTAAATCGAATGTGCCGTCGAATTCACTGATATCGGAAATATCCAAACCAAGCGCGTTCAATCCATCAAAGAAGGCATGGATCTCATTCTTATGAATAAATTCACTTGCATCAACAGTAAGTCTCACGATGAGATCTTCTTCGATGTTATCCGTAGGCACAGTGATAGTGAGTGGATCAAGGTTTAACAGCTGGTCGGAGATAGTCATATGCATCGTCGCCGATTTCAAGAGTTCAATTCGATTGGCTTCGATATAAAGGATATTCAAATCGATTGATCCGTCAAAATCATCGATGTTATCAATCGGCAATCCGAGGATTTCCAAACCTTCGAAGAAGAGATGGATTTCATCGGAAATGATGAATACGTCATCGATTAAATCATCTGGATTTACTTTTAATACTTGAATGTCTTCGGAATCAACATCTTTGGCTGGTACGTGCAATACTGCTTCTCCCAATGCGAGCATCTGCGAAGAAATCTTGAGATGCACTGAAGCCGAGTCAAGCAGGATGTCTCTTGTTTCGACATCATAGAGATCGCTAAGTTGCAAGGTCATGTCAACGGTATCAAAATCATTGATTCCCAAAAGTTCCAATACTTCAAACAAAGCCTGGATCTCAGCTTTAATTATATATTCTGTATCTGTCAATAAAATCGAATCGCCACGTGTGATTCTGATTGCGTCGTCGTCTTCATTGACAAATGGAACATCAAGTGTTAAATCATCGATTGCCAATATCTGTTTTGAAATCTCAGCGTGGATGGAAGCGGAGGCCATAAGCGTATCGCGTTTGGTAACGTCGCCTTCACCATAGAAATCGTTCAAATCAAGCGTGATATTGACGGAGTCCAATCCCGTGATGCCCAAAAGTTCCATAACTTCGAACATCGCATGAATCTCTGTTTTTACAACATATTCTGATTCAGTAAGACCAACACCCCTCAATATGCGAATGTCGAAGTCATCAATATCTATATAAGGAATAGCAAGCGTTTCCGGTCCGAGTTCAATCAACTGTTTCGAAATCTCGAGTTGGACCGAGGCGGCTCCAAGTAAAATATCTCTTGCCGGTTCGTCATAGAAAGTCGTCAAATCAAGATCAATATTAACATGATCAAGATCCGGTATTTCTAAAATCTCCATGACTTCAAACAAGGCGTCAACTTCGGATTTTGCCACATATTCTGTGTCAGTTCCGGATAATTCGTCACCTTGGGTGATACGAATTGCCAAATTGTCTTGATCAAAGAATGGGACTTCAAGGACGTCTTCACCTAACTCGACAAGCTGTTTGGAAATGGCACTATGGACGATTGCCGAAGCCATTAAGATGTCGCGATTCGGTTGGTCGTAAAAATCTGTCAAAACGATATTCACATCGACGTTTGTTAAATCGTCGATGCCTAAAAGTTCGAGCGCAGTAAATGTGTTTTCGAGTTCAGTTTTATCAATATATGTTGTTTCGGTTTCTGCTACTCCCACAACAATGCGGATTTCATTTCCCAAAACATCGAAATACGGGATTGAGACATCTGCAGAATTAAGTGTAAGCATCTGGTCGGAAATCGTCGCATGCAGGATCGCTGACAGGATAATCACGTCAAAGTTGTCGTTGATATCGGAAAGATACAGGTTGTCAACTGCATTGAAATCTGATGTGATATCAAGGGCATACATCGCTTTAAATGCGGACCTAAGTTCAATTTCTGTGACAAAGTCAGTACCGAAAGGACTAACTTGAACATCAACATCGTCAGAATCTTTGAAAGGAACGACAAGAACGGGTTCGGTAACACCGTCATCAAACGCCAAGTCAAAGAGCATTTTCGATATTGAGGCATGAATGATTGAGGAGGAGAAAACGATATCCAACTTATCATCATCAAGTTCATGTACATCTGGGTCAAGAGACTCCAGTGCGAGATTGTTGATGATTGAGGCATCAAATGCCGGGCTGTTGAAATCAACACCCATGACATCCAAGGCATCAAAAGTATTTCTCAGTTCGGTTTCGGATACATATGTAGTTTCAAAGCCTGCATCACCGGTAACGATGATAATGTCACTCCCGAGAAGATCTTTGTCAGGAATAACGACTGCATCTGATTCCAGATTAATAACCTGGTCTGAGATTGTCGCATGCAGGATTGCGGAATCGATCAAGATGTCGAAGTTGTCGATTACATCATTCAGATTCAAAGCATCGATATTGTTGAAGTCGGTAATATTCATGGATTTCAGAGCTTTGAGAAGGCTCTTCAGTTCCGTGTCGACAATAAAGTCTGTACCATACGGGCTGAGCTGTAGATCTATGTCATCCGCATCTTTTTGAGGCACTATCAAAACAGCTGAAGTCTCACCGTCAACAGCCAAATCAAATAACATTTTGGAAACCGAGGCATGAATGATGGTCGAATCGAACAATGTGTCAAGTTTAGCGTCGTCAAGTACTGATGGATCGGCATCCGACTGCAAGTTGTCAATGATTGAGGCATCGAATGTCGGATTGTTGAAATCAATGCCCAACACTTTCAAAGCATCAAATGTGGCTCTCAGTTCGGATTGTTTGACATAAGTTGTCTCAAAACCAATTTCACCCACGGAAATAATGATGTCTTCACCATCCAGATTCTTTGCGGGTACGACAACTGCGTCAGACTCCATATTGATGACTTGATCAGATATGGTCGCGTGCAAAGTAGCTGATGCGATCAAACTGTCATAATTATCGAGAATCAGGTCAATGTCAAGGGAATCAACTGAATCAAAATCAGTTAAGTCAAGAGAATGGAACGCTTTGAACAAGTTGATAAGTTCTATCTTCGTAATAAATTCCGTGCCATGGCTTATCACCCTGACATCCTGATCGAGTTCAGTTTTATACGGTACGACCAGAATTGCCGGATCTTCTAAAGTTCCTTCAGTAAAATCGAGAATCATTTTCGATAGTGAAGCCTGGATAATCGAAGACTCAAACAATGTGTCGAGTAAGTCATCGTCCAAAACAGTCGGATCTTCAGTTGAAGCCAACTCATCGATGATCGTGGCATCCACGGTCGGGTTTTGTAAATCAAGATTCAAGACTTGGATAGCATCCAAGGTTTTTTCGATTTCGGAAGCTAAAATATATATAGTGGCGGTTTCACCGCTACCAACTTCGATCAAAATCTGAGTATCGCCTAAGGCATTGTATTCAGGAATGATGATCATGTCCGCAGACAGATTGACAAACTGATCGGAAATCGTCGCATGCAGGATCGCCGATTGGAGAATGATGGTGGAATTTGCAATGATCATGTCCAAATCGAGGGTATCGATAGCTATGCTCTCAAAATCAGTAATGTCGAGTACCAAGATCGCCCTGACCAAAGCTTTTAACTCATCGGTTGTAATCCATTCGAAAGTATCGACGAGATTTTGGTAGCGGACTTCTTCTTCATCCTGGTCAAGATAAGGAACGATGATTACGGCACTTTCGCCAGAAGCGAGATCTAACAATACTTGGGAAAGGGTGGCATGAATTATCAAAGATTCGAACAAGGTATCTGCCTTGTCCTCATCAAGAACAGTCGTATCCGTTTCGAGTGCTAAACTCGTCAATATCGAAGGATCGATTGCCATGCCTTCGATATCGGTAATCCCCAGAGTAGAGACTGCCATTAGCAAATTCTTGATTTCAGCTTGTGTGACTACCGTATATGCAACCTCACTCACCAATATTTCTTCAAGTGCGGAATCGGGGATTGTCAATACATCGGATCCCATATCATATAGCAAATCTCCGACAGTTGCGGCAATGATCACAGACTGCATCAAGGTGTCAACCTTTGTTTCGTCCGATGCGATGTCAGTAATCATTGAGGCATCGAATTCAAGATTGTTAATATCGGTGATTCCAAGTGTAGTTACCGCTTGGAACATATAGTTAATCTCAAGTCTGGAAACGACATACAATTCCACCTGATCGACATAGATTAAAGTTTTGGCTGCTTCAGTGTCTGGAACAAGCAAGAATTCCGCTCCCATGTCGAGAACCATGTTGCCAAGAGTTGCCCACAGAATGTCAGAAACAAGGACTGTATCGATCGATTCGGAAGACAAACTGAAAGCCTTGTTCATATCGAACCCGAGGCTTGCACATTCCGAGTCATCCACTTCGCAGGCCAATTCGGTCGAGATTATTTGCAAAGCATCCACAAGACTAATCAATTCCGACTTTTTCAAATATCCTTCATCATCGTAAACTGAATCAGGGATTATCAATGCAAAATCGCCAAAGTCCTGTGCTTTCAAGGTCTTGGTCAAACTCGCGACCAAAATCTTTGAGTCAAAAATAGCGTCAATCGAATCCAGATTAAGTTCTGAAATCGTATTCAAACCGATATTCGCAAAATCCACATCGGCAACAGCTGTTGTGATTGCATTAAGCGCCTCGAGGAGTTCGTGCAATTCACCTTTCAGGATCATCACGCCAAGATCGTTGTACTCATCAAGCCAGATGATACCATCGGGGATGTCCAGAAAAGCAAGGATATCATCGCTGATCAAACCTCCGGCTCCCTGCAATATATTTATTAAAGCCTGGGTGATAATCTTTGATTCAAGAATGACAGTAAAATCAAGTGAGGCGATACTGCCAAGGATTAGCATCGGATCGCCAGATTGCAAATCGCCCAGTGTGACTTCAGTATCGAGCACAGCGCCAATAATATTCCCCATGGCCACAAATTCTTCGCCCCAGTTCAAATCTTCGGGAACAGTAACGATCGCTTGAATCTGTTCTCCACCCATTTCCAGTAGTGGCTCAATTGCAACATATGCCGCCAGCGTAACTAATTGGCTATCGCCAAGCGCATCAAAAATTTCTCTTGCATCATCGCCATCGAAAACGACTGTCTCCAAATTTATGCCCTCGTCAAAGACTCCGGCAGTATTGACAAAATCAAAAACCAGAGCGGCTACTTCACCGATCTGCTGGATTTCGTCTTTCCAGTCAATGTCATAGAGTTCCTCAACAGGAACAGGAATATCCACTTCTGAATATTCTGATCCGATTTCAATTACCAAGGGCAAAATCGAGGTGAAAAGGTTAGACTGTGCCAAAAGCGAAAAAGAATCTCGGATGTCATTTCCGGTAATGTCGGAAAGATTCTGGGAATCAAAAAACGCAGAATCAAGTATCGTAGAGGCGACATTCGCAAAAACCGAGAGTTCATGCCTAAGTGGCACTTTTTGCTCACGGTATTCAAAGGACAAAACCGAATCAAAAAGATATAGATTCATTGGCAAATCTTCATCAGTTTCGGCATCATTAATAGTAACTTGATTAGTTGTTGTAACAATTATATTGGTGTTGTATGCTAAGACCATTGATTCCAGTAGTGCGATTGATTCTCCCAACGCTGCCATTGGATCACTAGGATCCGCCAAAGGAATTACAGAATAGGAAGCCTGATACATTTCTTGTCTTGGAAATTGCATTTCTACCGGTATTTGTTCGAAGTCCTCTGGCGAAAACGTCAACAGACTCTCGCTGATGCTCATGAAGCCACCAAAAATAATCAAGGTTACGTATAAACTCATGACACCGCTCAATAAACCAAACAGGGCACCAAACCCTCGGTTTTGAGAACGATATTTTCTTTCGGATTTTTTTGTATTGAAAAAGATTATTCTGATCAGGAAAGTAATCAGACGATAAATTATTTGGATAACAGTAAAATATAAGAGTGTGTAGACAATCTTTAAGGCAAACATTCCCAGTCCCGTCGCAAACTCAAGAAGATCAACATTGGAAGCAAGCGTGCCCAAAGAATCACCCAAGTACAACTCCGTGGCCGCAGGGACCAGAGCAGAAAAACTTGAGATACCCGACAAGGCGGGATCTAGATTTGCCAAAAGGCCTCCCATAAAGGGAAGATTCATGGTCCAAAGGGCGTTGATGACAATATCGATTGTCAAAAAGAATACTACAAAAAATATCAATGTAACTATAAAAGAAAAAAGCGATTTCTTAAAACCGCGAAGAAAACCAAAAAACATACCCAATCCCAAGATGGAAAAGAAGGCAATGTTGAAATATAAGACAAAATCGAGGTTCTCGGGTATAGTAAATGGCAAAATATCCCCTCCAGTGATAAACTATCATATATATTATATTATACAATAATATACGCTAGTTTTCTATAGTATACGCTAAAATAAAGTTTCTGTAATCAATTATGCATTGGCAAAAATATGTTGTATAATATGAATATGCGCAAAAGGAGGTGGCTACAGTGAAAAAACGGTACTTGACATTAACGATAATTCTCTTCAGCATCTTTTTTGTGGGTTGTTCCTCATTTTCTTTCCCCTTCACATTTACCCAAGTACCTCTGACAACGATGGCAACAACGAGGCCGAATACAGCGACAGGTACAGTCACTTTCCTTGAAACAGATTATGATGTGTATTCTGAATATCGGTCCCCAAGCTATGATTTGACTGTCGAACAGTACAACGACCTCTTGATCGCTTCAAGAGATTTGATCCGCAGATCGAATATCCAGATATCATCTACTTTGTATGAGGTCCGAGACACCTTGCCGTGGGGTACTACGACCACGATCGTTGGCTTAAGCAAAGGTTCGGGAGTGATATATATGGAAGACGAAACCTTCTATTATGCCTTGACCAATTTCCATGTAGTGGATGACGAAGGCCATCTTGTTGAATATGAGATAAAAACCTTTGAAGATACCGACTTTTCACTTGCCCAATTAGTTGCTTATAACGAGGATTTGGACCTTGCAGTAATCAAGTTTTCTAAAAATAATCGAACTGAAGTTCATCTCATCAATATTGAGGAACGGGTCTATACAAAGTTTACTCCGGGTGAATTTGTGCTCGCAGTAGGCAACCCTCTTTCGCTTGAAAACAATGTCACTTTTGGCGAATTCCAAAATCTTGAAACAATTGCAAATTACGAATACAAAGCAATATTCCACAATGCAACGATCAACGAAGGTTCAAGCGGTGGCGCTTTGACGGACATCGACGCAAATCTTTTGGGGATCAATACCTGGGGTGTCGAAGAAACCGATGAGTACTCTTTTGCGATTCCAAATTACATCGTCTATATGTTCTTGGTAAATGAAGGACTCGTGAACAATTAAAAAAAAGGAGAGAAACTCCTTTTTATTTTACTTCAAAATTGATTATGACAGAATCATGTTTGTAACAAGTAAACTTGACTGTTGCTTTACCCTTTTTTCCGGTCGTTTTCAAATACACACCGGCTCTCCCCCCAGATAGCGAAACACATTTGGGGCCAATAACTTCAAGATAGTTGTCTGTCTCAATAGTGAAAGCGTCATTTGCGTTTTCCAGAATGTTTTTGTATTCATCCTCAAATTGGACAATAACTCGTGTGACATCATATGTATCACCGTGGTAAAGAGTCAAATCATCGGGTATGACTTTAAAAAACGTTTGTTTTGGTTGCGAGATAGTCACAGTTTTAACAAGTTCGTCATCAACATAACCCTCAAATCGATAGATCACATCCGAACTCCCCCAGTTTCCAATATATTTTCCATAGATTTCTTCAGCTTTGTCGATTGTAAGTTTATGGAATGCCATGAGATTAATCATGCGCATCTTGTCGATAAATGGCAACATGTTGCCATGTTTGCTATAAGATTGAATGACTTTCTTGATTCTTTTCGCCACCGTTTTGGAATACTCGCCATCTGCTTCTATTCGATTCCCGATATAATCGTCGATGACTATCGGGGCATGGGGAATATTCTTATAGACATGCCAATTAGAGTAACATTTATCGAGCATTTCTTCATTACGATAAAATTTAACATAGTCGCAATTGGTAAAGACATAAGTTTCTTTCAACATGCTTTTCTCTGAATTGCCAGGCGTCATGCTAGATGCGATTTTCAATATAGGTTCATCGGTTTTCAGGGACATGTAGGGATAACTGGCATATTTGGGTATGCGAAACATGTCTGTAACACCATGATAACAAATCCGGTCGTTGGAACCAAATTCCTTATGGGTATTATAATCTGCCAAACACCAGCCGATTGCACCGGAGATCCGGTCCGTGGCATAAGCAGCATCGATTACATTCAAGTGTCTCAAGGCTTGATCAAGCCTTTTATGTTCGTCATCTGTCTGTTTGGTTGGAAACATGTGTCCGTTATGCTCGGTCACAAGATATGGGGTCAACAAGCCAGCGATACGGTTGGGATTATCCAAGCCGGAGTTTTCACCCTGGTGAGAAAAATCATTATAAGTATAGACATCTTCCAAAAACTCGCTACGTTTGAAGTTTCTCACTCCCGCTGTCTGCCTTGAATCATCAAGTTCTCTGGCAATTCCATTGGTTTTGGCATAGAAATCATGATTGTCAGGGGATTCATTGATTCTTACTCCCCACAATATTATCGAAGGATGATTGATATGATGGTTGATCATTGTTTCCAAATTTTCAATAGACAATTTCTTGAATGATTCGTTCCCGATATATTGCCAACCGGGAATCTCTTCGAAAACAAGCAGGCCGATTTCGTCACATCTGTTGATGAAATGGTCGCTTTGCATATAATGGGACGTGCGGACAATGTTGCATCCCAACTCATACTTGAGGATTTCCGCATCCCTTTCCTGTTGCCTTTTGGGCATGGCATATCCGACATATGGATAGCTTTGATGGCGATTCAGTCCAATGAGCTTGGTTTTGTTGTTGTTCAACACAAAACCATAACTCATGAATTTGGCGGTTCTGAACCCAAATCTGGTTGAAAGTTCATCAACAAGCAAATCATTGAAATATACTGACACTTTCAATAAATAGAGCTTGGGATTATCTAGCTCCCATCTTTCGATTTGTTGGACAAAAATACTGGTTATCAATGTTTCAGCAAGACAGTCTTGGATCGTAGCGTCAATAATGGTTTTATCACCATCCAAAATCGCGAATCTTACTTCGGATTCGGTAGGAAATTCCTCATTCATTTTCACCGAAACGATTAGGTCCATTTCGTTTTCCAGAATCGATGGCGCTTCGTCAGTTTTGACGCGAAGCGACACAATATGATGCTTGGGTAATATTTCCAGTTCCACTTCACGATAAATCCCGCTATATGTCAGAAAATCGACGACTTTTCCAAACGGAGGTACGTCTTTTAATTCATTTCCATCAACTTTGACAAATAAGCGATTTGGTTTATCAAAGACCAATTTATCGGTAATATCAATTTCAAACGGGGTATAACCGCCTTCATGCAAATTGATCAATTTGCCATTCAAATAAACTTCTGCCTTCACCATTACGCCAAAGAATCGCAGAATTGCCATTTGATCAGGACCGACAGCCTCAAGCAAAATGTCGCGGTAATATGAACCGATAAATTGATAGAGTGATTCATGGAAATAGTTCAGAGGCAATTCTACCATAGTGTGAGGAAGCATGACTTTTTTGAAATTCTTGTTTTCGTTTTCAGGCAAAAGATATTTGTCATTGAAATCCGGGAAGAAATACCAATCAAAATTTAAAGGCGTGATTTTTCTCATTCTGAACTCTCCTTCTTGGCATGAAAATAATAGATTCGTGATCCGAAATCGCCCATCAGTCTAACTGACGTATTGTATCCGGAACCGATGAATTTCTGTTTAGGAATAAATCCGTTCTTTAACAAAACATCACCGGGAATACTTTGAAATTCTTTTTCTGATGGCATCATATAGCGATTTTTCAAGAGATGGAAGAGGATGCCGTTCGCATTCAGTTTGATTGGCAGAGCATGTTTGACCAGATCACCAAACATCGAAAGATTGAAGTACTGATCCCTGACAGTGATATCATATGTTTTGGTTTCATCAAGGCCACAGACAGCAAATTTCTCCAAGCGGTGATTGGGTATGGCTAAGGCCTGATGAATCGACAGCATGGCCTCTGTTTTATCTTTGGAAACGACCATCAGTGAGCCGTTGCCTTCTACGAATGGATTAATAAGCCGATATAGTTTTCCAAATTGAAACAATTCGCGATGAGCTTTATAATATGCTATTTGCATTTTAATCGTCTTTTTTTCCTGGGGAGAGAGTTTGGTAAAATCCATTTCATACCCCAGCAATCCAAAAGCCGCTGTATTGAACCTGGTTTCCAAAGGTGTCTGTCTCAGGGTCTGCTGGTTAGGGATATTGCTTACATGACTTCCCATTGTCGATTGGGGATAGAGCATCGATGTCCCGTATTGAATCTTAAGTCTCTCATATCCGTCTGTATTGTCTGATGTCCAAATCTGGGGCATATAGTAAAGAATTCCCATATCAAAACGGTTGCCTCCGCTGGCACAACCTTCAAACAAAATATCAGGAAATTCGTCTGTGATTTGCTCCAAAACATTGTATAAACCCAAAGTATACCTGTGGAAAAATGTTCCCTGTTCTGAGTTTGGAAGATAACTTGAATACACATCGGAAAAATTCCGGTTCATATCCCACTTGCAATAAGTGATATTTGCGGAAAGAAACAGATGAGAAAGCGTTTCAACAAGATAATTTCTGACGTCCGGATTGGTCAAATCCAATATCAATTGGTTCCTGCCGAGACTTGGTTCCCGTAACGGATGTCTGATGACCCAGTCAGGATGACTCCGATAAAGATCACTGTCGGGATTAACCATCTCTGGTTCGACCCAGATTCCAAAATCAAGACCGATTTTATGTATTTTTTTTGCAAGTCCCTGAATGCCGGAAGGAAGCTTTTTCTGGTTCACTTCCCAATCGCCTAGAGACGACGTGTCGTCGTTTCTTTTACCAAACCATCCATCATCCAAAACGAAGAGTTCTGCGCCTAGTTTATGGGCGGATCTAGCCAGTTTTATCAGTTTTTTCTCATTAAAATCAAAATAAGTTGCTTCCCAATTGTTAATCAAAACCGGACGTTCTTTGTCTTGCCAGTCCGGTTTGATAAGATGTTTGTTGATGAGTTCATGGTAGTTTTGACTTAGCCTTGTGAGTCCCGAATCCGAGAATGTCATGACAGCCTCAGGTGTAACAAATGCCTTGTTTTTGGCTAACGGCCAATAGAAGTCAAATGAATTGATTCCGATTAAAACCCGCAACAATCCGTGTGGGGAAATCTCCGCTGTTGCCTCGAAATTTCCACTGTAAATCAGAGAAAATCCATAACACTTGCCGACAAACTCATCGGTGTGAGCCGCTTTGATGGCAATGAATGGATTATGGTCGTTTGAAGAAACACCTGTTTTGGAATCAATTTTAAGCACTCCGAAATCAAGCTTATGCTCTGTGATCTGGCGTTCTCTGATCCAAGCGCCATCGAGACTCAGTAGTTTAAAGTTTTCATTCAGAAAATCGATGTTCATACTCATAGCTTTTTCGATCGTCAAAACTTGTTTGTCTAAATTACGGATGATGCATCGTCTGGTGATTATGTCCAAATCATCAAAAACGCTATAATATAGATCCACTTCGATCGCTGCAACAGTGTCTTGCAAGGTTATTTTCAAAGTGGAAACCTTGCTTTGTGCGTTAGCTTTCGTTTCTGGCATCCCTGGAAATTCAGGTTTGCCTTTGATAATCTCATGATTCTTGTAAGTGAAATTAACCAACCTGGAACCGTCTTCAAGGCGAAAATGAAGCATCGGGTCGCGGTAGTCGCCTTTGCCGTATGTGGAAACTTCCATCAAAGACAGATTCAAATTGAAATTTTTGTCGGCTTTGTCATAGATCACTTGATTTCCGACTTCAATCTCGAAATGCGGCTGCATTTTTTCTGTTTCTACATCGTCACCGATTATGGAGCCATAATAAACATGTCCAAGATGTCCGGTTGGATAGATGTTGATCATATAAGATGTTTTTTCAGTACGCAAATGGAAATATTGTTTGTTCTCATTGAAAGAAATCATCTAATTCTCCCCTTTTATATTTTTTCGACAAAATCTTTGGCAAGAAGTGCACAGGCATGTGCGGGTGTATATAATGGTTGGATGATACTTATTTGTGAAGAAATCCGTCTGATCGATGATGCGAACACTTCTTTATACATAGTATCTGCAGTTCCGATTCCGCCAATCACAACTAAAGTAGTAATCTCGAAATCAAGATTTCGGTATACACCTTCCACAAGCAATCTGACTTCCTCTGCTGCTTCCAAAAGGATTTTATATGCATGCTGATTGACTCTGCCAAACCCAGTAACCAAAGGAGCAATTTTCGCGACATTAGTTCGGTTAAGATTATTGAAATAATTCACAAGTTCTGAAAAAGAATCGATATTGAGATGATTCTTGATTGCATCGGAAAAACTTGATGGAGGAAATCTCCCGTCTAAAACGCGTGCATAATACTTCAGGGCATGAAATCCGACATCAAACGCGCTTCCAGCATCGCCTTCTTTAAAGTGATATCCGCCACAACGCCATGTTTTAGCATTATTTATTCCAAAACAGACTGACCCAGTGCCTAAGATTAAGGCCATACCTTGTAAAGATCCGTTTCCCGATGCCAAGGCTCCATAAACGTCACTTTGGACCTCAATGTATTTGCATTTCGAAAAAACCGGTATCTGTCTTAACCCGTTTTCATATGTTTCCTGGTCGCTAACGGACGCAATTCCACCAATGCAGGCATAGATACCGGTAATTTTTTTTGTGAATCGGAAACTTTCAAACGCTTCACTGATTGTTTGAAACGAAATCTCGAAAGAAACGGTATCGATTGAAGTTGGCCCATGAACGGATTCCTGAACAATCTCTGCATTTTGGTTCAAAATCACAAAATGAGTTTTTGTGCCTCCGCCATCAATACCAAGATAATACCTGTCTGATGCTTCCTTTTTGCGATTACTCATGGGAAATCTCTCCCTTGTGTTTGAAACCGTTCAGATATACCTTGAAAAAAGGATAAATGACAAACAGGCACAAGATCGTAGCGTAAACAAATTGTAAGACAATGGAAAGTACTACCAGCCATATTGGCGAATACATAATTCCCGAGAGAATATTATCTATTATTACACCTGACAGGTATGCAGGTGAAAAAATAAGAAAATACTGGAATTTCGTGGGAATGAGCCCGTTGGCAAAAAATATCGGTCCCATGCAGAAAACCAAAATATAGACAACATAATTCATGGAAAGGATTTTGCTTGTTTTGCTGATTAGCGATAACGACAATCCGATGATGATATGGACAACAACACTTAGAACATAGGCAAAGAACAAAGCTACATATGAAATGGAAATATTGTGCACAATTTCCAAAACCAGAATGTAGAACAATATCGGAATCAGCTGTAACAAAAGAGCGGAAGCTATTTTGGTGAACAATAAGGTAAAGGGACTGCATTCGTCTTTATCACAAGGAATAATCTGTCCTTCGAGAAAATCTGCCTTCAAGGAAAAGGAAAAAATCACCACTGGAATAATAAATGCAGTTATAAAAATGATATTTGAAGCGTTAATTGAAGGAAAAAAAGCCATGATAGCCCCAAAAAGAAAGGATAATCCAATCACAATGTGAAAAACGCGGTAATGGTAAAAACGCTTGATGTCGTTTTCAATAAATTTTAATATCTTTTTCATTTAATAGTACCCCCGTTTCTTCAGCAAATATCTCATCATCCAAAATCTTTTTTGTATAGATCTCTAAAATTCGGTTTTCTTTGATTATTTCAAATAATCTAGTCTCTGAAATTGATTCCAAGGGAAATGATTCTTGTTTTACGTTATGAATGGGATCTTCATATCTTATAACGATGTGGGGATTTGAATATTTATCTTTGAGTTCAGACACTGTTTTCGACACTGCGTTTTTTCCTAAAACAAGAAAGGCAATTCTGTCAGCGTACCTTAAGGCGTTTTTCATGGTTATGTCGATCAATATTATTGTACAGTTATTTGGTCTATTCTTCAATAAAATATCGAAAAAACGTTGGATTTGTCGCTCATTCAAGTGCTCGAACACCTGATCGACGACAATTATGTCGGGCTGATCATAAATCACTTGCATCAAAGCACCAAATATCAGTTCATTCAAGGAAAGTTGGGAAATTCTTTTTTCGGCTGAAGCATTAAAATTATATAGATTAAGCAATTGGAAGAAATCATCTTCAATGTTTTTTTTGCTTGCAGATTTAATCAAACGCTTAATAACAGATTTCAGTTTGAAATACTTGTTTTGCGAATTTACGAATGTCTCAGTGTTTAATAAAGACACAGTTGGTTTTTCTACGGAATTCTTATCAAAATCAGTCAGGACACTGCTTAATATCGATTTTCTTGATCCAGAAGGGCCTACAACTGCGACAATTTCACCTTTTACGATTGTCGACAAAACCCCACTCAAAGCCCTTGAGTCTGAACCTGATTCATAACTAATACTGGCGAAATCGAAATGGCTGCCTAATGACAAAGAACCCAATTGTGAAGTGATGAGCGATTTGACAACCTTAACATAATCACTGAACATGTCATTGCCAAAATGAAACCCTAAAATATCCGTAACTAGATAGTAATGAAATTCAAGCTCCTTCATCAGCAAAATCAAAGAAGATTTTGTTTTATTACCCCATGCTTGAGACAAAGTATCAGTCAAAGTAGCCGAAAACTGAGAGTACAAAGAACTGACACAAGAGTTTTGGATTTCACGCTTTAAGTCATCGTCTTCAAGGTAAATATTATGCATTAATCCTAAATACTGCTTGTTTTCTAGATATGCCAAATAAAGGTTATGAAATAGAAAATCGATTAAATGATCAATAGAGAAATAACCTTTGTACAGAGAATTGATATCACCTGCAATTCGCAACTGAAATGAAAAAAGATCATCGATAAGTGCGAAATACAATTCTTTTTTCTCGTTAAAACGGTAATAGAAACTTCCTTTGTTAAAATTGCTTTGCTTGATTATCTCATTGAGAGACGCCTCTGAGAAAGTTTTTGTAGAAAACTCAGAGAGTGCTGCTTCATAAAGATTAGGATTACTTTTTAAAAAATTCATCAAATCCTGATTGTCTTTTTTCATAACAGACCCCCAACTATACCACGTGGTCTAAACCATATGGTATAATTATATCCTTTGTTATGATATTTGTCAAGAATAAATAGAAAACTGGCTGTATTTTACCCGCCAGTCTGTATTTTAATGATATGATTTCCCGTATTTTGTTTTTAAAAATATTTGTAGCGTTTCTAAATCTGCTTCGGATTCAAAACCCTTCTTATAAACAATATATGTCTTTTTGTTTACGTCTGATAGAATCAAAAAATTCTTTGTGTTCAATATTTTTATGATTTCAGTGTAGGGAACTACTTTGGTTTTGACGTTCTCGATTTGAATTTCGGTTTCAGTAAAAATATATGTCTGAAGCACTGGGTGTTCTACGAGTGGACTTTTCTTCAATATTCGCTTTGTAGTCATTGATTGCATTAAATACGTCAACGCGAAGTAAAATCCTAGTATCCCGATCAAAAATATTCCGTACTTCCACTGTCTTTGGGTAAACATGTAAATTGTAAAACCAAGAGTGATAATCGCAACAATGATAAAGTTCTTCTTGAGAAAGTTGTTCAAATAATATTTATTATAGTTTATGATTAAATCCTTGTCATACATTGTTTGGTTCTTAATATTCAACTTTAACTCCTCCTTTTGTCAAATCTTGAATTTTTTAAACAGCAATGGAAATATTCCTATTCCCACAAAGACCATCGCGAAATAGCGAAGAAAATCAAATAGTACTGCAAGAGACGCCAGAAACAATTCTCCATCCAATAACCCAACCGTCGCTTCAGGGTCTGCAATTAGAGCAAAGATTGCTTTTAGTGCCAATCTAATAGCCATGACTACAACTATGCCTCCTGCAAAGCGAATCAGATTCTTCCAGATTATTTTGTGGTTCTCGAAATTGACGCTTTTTTTCTCGAATCCTACACCCAAAACAAATCCGAAAATAGCTCCCACCATTTTCGCAATACCTTCAAGATTTTTATATAAACCAGCCGCATCAGTAGAATCTACGGTTGTTTTTGCAATTACAAGATAGAATATGTAACTGCCAATAAATACAAATCCGAATATCGCAAGAACAATGTAGTATAGTCGTTGCTTGTTCTCTGTTTTCGATAGATAATAGTAAAAGCCAAATGATAGTCCGACTCCCAACAAGCCCCCAACAATCACATCTGACAGAAAATGAGCGCCAAGATACATTCTGCTAAGTGCCACCATTACAATAATGACAGAAACCACTATCGTCAACCAACGCTTTTTTACCCAGATAGCCAAACTTCCAAAGACAGTGGCTGCCCCTTGCGTGTGACCGCTTGGAAATGAATATCCGAGCGCAGTCTTAGGCCTGATGTTCACAATTTGACTATCGACTTGAAAAGGTCGCAACCTATGAACGATTACTTTGATAACATTATTCAAGACCAAGGACACAAACACTGTAATGCCAAGAGCCTCTCCGACTTTCTTGTCATAACACCAGTACATGAATCCGAGAATCGCAATGATGACAAGTTCTTCGCCAAACATAGTCCATAGCTGAAAGAAAAAATCCCAAAACTGATTGCTGAAACTTTGTAACCAACGAATAATTTCAAGCTCAAATGCCATTATTCACACCTCTATTCGAAATAATGTCAATCGCGTTAGCGACTCCATCATGATCCACCGCAACAAATTTAATCGTATTCATCGTCTAAAACAGTCCATAAAAGACAAGTCCAAAAACTGCAGAAATCATTATCAGATAGATTGGGTTCATTTTGTTGAAAATACGGAATAAAATCAACAAGACACCAAAGATTATCCAAGCTTTGTAATCTTGAACAGCCTGGGATAAATTCAAAATATCAGTGTGAATGGTGCTCCTAAGAATAAACCCGATTGCGACAGTGACCAAAATTCCGACAACTACCGGTTTGACGCCCTGAAGAAAACCTTGGACATACCTGTTTTTTGAAAACTTTGTAAAAAACTTGGCAATTATCAATATAATGATAAACGACGGCAGAACAACTCCTAGAGTGGCGAAAATGGCGCCGAGGACACCAGCTTCATGGAAGCCGATGAAAGTGGCCATGTTAATCGCAAAAGGCCCTGGAGTCGATTCGCTGATCGCAATGAAGTCAACTAATGTGTCAATTGAATCCAGCCATTGATGTTTTAGGACTTCTTCCTGAATAAGCGGAATCATCGCATATCCGCCCCCGAATGTAAACAAACCGATTTTGAAAAACGTGATCAGCAGTAATAACAGCTTACCCATTGTTTTTCACCTCGGCTCTGTGCATAAATATACAATAAATGATGCCGATGAGTCCACCAATAAGTATCGCAAGCAATACTGGAAGAACCTGGAATAAAACCAGACTAAGCCCAGATAGAATCATAACATAGGAAAACCAGTTTTTTTTCATTTTCTTGAATAATCTGATACCTGCATTCAAAATAAGAATTGCAACACCGATTCTGATTCCTTGGAAAGCATAAGCAATCCAGAGATTGTCCTTGAATTGCATAAAGAAAACCGAAATCAGCGTGATGATGACAAATGAGGGCAAGACAACCCCGAGAGTTGCCATTAATGCACCGAGAAAACCTTTCATTTTATAGCCGATATAAGTTGCGCTGTTGATTGCTATGGGCCCAGGTGTAGATTCAGCAATCGCGATGATATCTAGAAATTCGTCGTAATCAATCCATTTTCTTTTTTCGATCGCTTCACGCTGAATCAACGGAATCATGGAATATCCTCCGCCAAATGTGAAAAAACCTATTTTTAAAAATGTAAAAAAGAGCAATCCGTACATGTCTTTCCCTTCCTGGTGTTAGCTGATTTGTACTAAAGTTGCGTTGATAATAGTTCAATTATACTTCGCTTTGAATGCTTCCATTTGTTTCTCGATCATGTCTTGCACCATGATGCTGATGGCATTTGTATCCATATCAGCAATCTGTTCATACGGTATTATCGGCAACACATGAATGTAACACTTATGTATTCTAATTCTGAAACGTCTAAAAATATCGTGCATGTCAAAAAGACATACAGGAACGATATCGGCTTCAGCCTTGAGTGCCAGTTTGAAAGATCCGGCCTTGAATGGAATCATCTCGTTCTTATAGCTTCTTGTCCCTTCAGCAAAGACTGCCATTGGCTGCCCATTTTTTATCGCATTTACAGTATCAAGTATTGCTTGCAGGCCTTGTCTGGCCATTCCTCTGTGGATGGAAATGCAACCAGATCCCAACATTAGGTACTTAAGAATCGAGAAACGAAACAGCTCCTCTTTGGATATAAAAGCCATCGGAAATTTTTTGAAAATTTGTTTCATATATATAGGATCGGTATATTCAATGTGATTCGAAATTGTGACGAAACGATTGTTCTGAGGCAGGTTTTCCCTGCCGGTAACAATCACTTTCACTCGCAATATGAAATTAAAAATGTAAAAACCGAACTGATTATAGAAATTATGTTTCAGCAGGCTTTTTTTATTGGTATTGACAGTTGTATAGATCACGACAACTAGAAAGAGCAACAAAACAAGCATCGAGGCAAAAAACATGCCTATGGCCACCCCTAAAACCATCAGTGTTCCAACGGCATTTTGTGGATAACTGCCAAAAACGAGAAACAACGCTGTTCCCGCCAGAGTTAGGCAAAGGTTGATAATAACTACAATCATCTTCTTCGGATCCTTTCATATATAGCAAAAGTTAAATCTTCTTTTTCGTCCTTGCTAATCAGCCTATACTTGGACAAATCGAGGTTTTTTAAAAAGACATTGCCTTCATGGACTTTTCGAATATGAGTGACATATAACCTATCTGCAAAAGGCAAAGCAAGTTCATAGATAGTCTTGCCTCCGATAATGAAAATTTCCTCATCTCTAGGCACAATAAGAAAACGGAAAAGATCATTAATCACAGTTACTCCCGGGAAAGAATATGGTTCCAAAGACGCAATAATCGACTTGCGGTTTGGCAAAGGTTTGCCGTTTCTATTCAAAATCGAGCGAAATGTTTCAAGACCCATCAATACCGTTTTGTCTTCAGTTACTTTTTTGAAATATCGCAAATCTTCCGGATAACGCCAAGGCAAATCATTATCGTTGCCAATCAAGTAGTTGGGGTCAATCGCAAATATTAGACTGATCATCAGACGGCCACCTTTCCTTTAATAGCGGGATATGGATCGTAACCCGTAATTTTAAAATCCTCAAATTTGAATCCGTCAATCTCACTTATTGCTTTGTTCAGATGAACTCTAGGAAGTTGTCTTGGTGTTCTTGACAACATAAGGTTGACCTGATCCAAATGATTTAGATAAATATGGCAATCACCAAAAGTATGAATAAAGTCTCCTGGTTCGAGATTACATACCGAAGCCACCATCATTGTCAACAAGGCATATGAGGCAATATTGAATGGTACTCCTAAAAAGGCATCTGCGCTACGTTGATAGAGTTGACAAGATAATTTTCCTTCGCTGACATAAAATTGAAACATGACATGGCAAGGTGGCAACGCCATCTCTGAGATCAAAGGAGCGTTCCAGGAATTGATAATGAGTCGCCTGCTGTCAGGGTTATTTTTAATTGTCTCGATTACGGTTTTCAGTTGATCAATGTTTCTATTCTTACCTTCAAAATCGCGCCATTGCCTCCCATAAACCGGGCCGAGATCGCCGAATTTTTCTGCAAATCCTGGAGCAGTAGCAATTTTTTCAGCAAATTCCTCGATTGTCTCATTATTGTATGTTTCGGACCTCTTAAATTTTTCGTATGGCCAATCGTTCCAAATCCTCACTTTGTTCTCGACTAGATACTTGATATTGGTATCGCCTTTGATAAACCATAACAACTCATGAATGATCGATTTCAGGTGGATTTTTTTGGTCGTGATTAGCGGAAATCCCGCTTGCAGATCAAAACGCATCTGATATCCGAAAATAGAGATCGTTCCGACTCCGGTGCGATCCGTTTTTTCATGTCCCTCAGCCAAAATTGTGCGCAGAAATTCTTGATATTCTTTCATCAGTCATCACCTATACATGAGATTATACCATTATTTACAATTGAAAAAAAGAAAAAGATGCAAAATGCATCTTAGTCTTTTTGCGAACTGATAAACGAGATTTTCTCGACAATTATCTCTGGATACGAAAAGATTTTTTTGCCATCTTGCATGTGGTCTCGCTGCTGCAGGCGCGCCTTGATCCCCACTACTGATCCCTTTTTACAGTAGTCAACTGTTGCCTCGGCAATTCCACTCCATAATGTGCAATTGAAGAAATCAGTTTCATAATCATTTGTTTCTCCACTTTTAAACGGTCGTTGAACAGCCATAGTAATCGTAGTAACACTTCGGTTGTCATCGAGTTTTCTAAGTTCAGGGTCTTTTGTCAGTCTTCCGACCAATACAACTTGATTTAACATAGTTCCTCCTTATGTTCTTTATAGCATTATAATAGCTTGTTTCATTTCAAATACATAATCCCAAAACCGGAGGAATAATTATTAAATATTACATTTTTACAATCATTTGCCGAAATGAAAAGAAAAAGCAACGGATTAAATAGTCCGTTGCCTTCATTATTTCTAAATTGTGCAGAAATTTTGTTTATTTAGAATTTTAAATCCACGTCTTGACGTTTTTTCTCTTCCGCTTCAAAATATAATTTCTTCTCCATGTGGATTGCATTTGCGACAATGCTTTGCGGGAAAGTAACGATGATGTGGTTGATTCTAGTTACATTTGCATTATACAGCCTTCTGGCAGCCTGCAAGTGTTCCTCCGTGTTTGCCACTGCGGACTGCAACCCCAAAAATACGGTGTTGGCTTTAAGGTCCGGGTATTGTTCGACAACAACGTTGATACCTGATGCCACTTGGTTCATTTGACCAAGAAATTCTTCTTTTTCCTTTAGAGTAGCGTTTTGGGGAATTCCCGAACGCCATTTGACAACTTTTTCCAAGGTTTCAGCTTCATGTTTGGCGTAGCCTTTGGTTGTTTCCAGCATCTTTGTTAGCATGTCGAAGCGTTTTGTCAAAGCAACATCGATTCCTGATTCGGCTTCGCTTACTTTAAGTTCTAACTGACGAAGTTTGTTCATTATGGCGATATACCACAAAACGATGATGATGATCACTCCTGCAATTATCAGTAAAGTAATGGTTAAATTTGACATTAATGTTATCATTTGTATCCTCCTATTATATCTATATTTAGTTTTTTAGTTCACACGAATGATTATGACGTCTATCGCCTCAACTTCTGAGCAAATGATGAAGAACGCGATCTGTTATACTGCAGTTGGTCTGATATTATATTTTTTTGAAGATTTTTGTATTCAGTTTAAGTGTATGGATGAAATCCTTGATGACAAGCAAATCCCGTTTGAACCCATCCATCATCAAATCATCAATCTTCTTGAATAATTTTATTTCGAAGGTATCCTTGCCATTGTTGATTGCGATAAATAGGTTTTCTTCGGAGAATGACAATCCGATTCGTCCCGGATTTCGTTTTTCCAACTCGAAGATGGCTTCCATGATGTCAGGAGTCAAAACATAGAAAGCAGACAATTCATTGGTAGAATAGGTTTTGAATTTCTTATTGAAATCGATTGACTCGAGTTCGACTTTCTTGAACTTGCGGTTTGAAAGCGGAGATCCGCCTTCAAGAACCTGAAGATAGCCATCAAAAGGCTTGTTGAAAGTGAATTTGAAGACCCTGCCGATAAAATATGGGACGTAATAGACCCTGGTGCCGTTCTTTGTGTGTTGGACATGACGTTCTTCGAGTTTGACATCGCTCGAGAGAAAGTCAACTTCGTCAAGTTTTCCTTGCAACATATCCTCAGAATAGAATCTGTCTGCCCGTTTCAGAAACTCCGTTGCATATACATCCGGTTGCGACAATCCTTGATTTGGAGAATAACTGATACCGGGAATCGCCTCTGCAAAAAAGGAGCTTAAGACTTCAAATTTGAATTTTTTCTTGAGTTTAGAGAATTCGACACCACCAATAATGGCGATAATAAGTCCTGTCGCAACAATCAAGAAAGCGAAAAATGCCGTATTTTCTCCAAGCGAACTCAAAAGCAACAAATAGACAATTCCCCCGATGAGGATGATTCCTCCACCGATTGCGATCAATCTTTCACTTTTTTTCTTGAGATTATTGAATTTGTTCATGTTTTCTTGCACATCAATTCACCTCTTCGTCTCCAGTATAATTATATAACATGCTTGTTGAAAAAGCACTATATAATTATTTAAACATCATGCAGGCCTTAACTGCTTTTTGCCAGCCTTCATACAATTCATTTCTCGCTTTTTCAGATATCTGTGGTTTGAACATTTTGTCGATACCCCACATTTGTTTAATTTCCTCAAGGTTCCAGAATTCAACAGCGATTCCAGCCATATAGGCAACCCCTAGCGCGGTTGTTTCGCTGGTTGCGGGTTTATCGATATAAGCTCCCAAAATATCGCTTTGAAATTGCATCAGAAAATCATTTGCCGAAGCCCCTCCATCAACGCGCAAGCGATTGAGTTTGAGTTTGGATTCGGCCTCCATGATTTGGATGACATCTTTTGTCTGATAGGCGATTGCCTCCAAAGTCGCTCTGATGATCTGGGCTCGTGAGGTTCCGCGCGTAATGCCAAAGATCGCTCCTTTGGCATCTTTGTCCCAATAGGGAGTGCCAAGACCGACAAATGCAGGCACAAAATAGACGCCCTGGTTGTTTTCACACGTCCTTGCGTAAGTTTCAGATTCGCTTGACTTCTTAATCACTTGAATACCATCTCTTAACCATTGGACAGCTGATCCCGCAACGAAGATCGAACCCTCAAGTGCATAGGTAATTTCTCCGTTCATACCCCAGGCAATTGTCGTCAAAAGCCCATTGTCTGAAAGAATAGGTTTCTTTCCGGTGTTCATCAGCAAAAAACAACCGGTTCCATAAGTGTTCTTGATATCTCCATCCTTGAAACAGGTCTGGCCAAAAAGTGCGGCTTGTTGATCACCAGCGATGGCGGCGATTGGTATCTCATGTCCGTAAAAAACATTCTTGGCGGTTTTGCCAATAATTCCCGAAGACGGTTTCACTTCCGGAAGCATTGATTTCGGAATCCCGAATATTTTCAATAATTCCTCGTCCCAGCATAAATCAAAGATGTTGTATATTAGTGTTCTGGAAGCATTGGAATAATCTGTGACATGCTGCTTGCCATTGGTCAGATTCCATATGATCCAAGTGTCAATCGTCCCAAACAACAAATCTCCTTTTAGAGATGATTCTTTGGCACCTTTGACGTTATCAAGAATCCATGTGATTTTGGTAGCAGAAAAATAAGGATCTATCAATAATCCGGTCTTGCTTTTGACTATTTGTTGATGCCCGAGTTTTCGTAATGATTCACAAATGGAATTGGTTTGTTTGCTTTGCCAGACAATGGCATTATATACCGGCTCGCCGGTATGTTTGTTCCAAACAACGGTTGTCTCGCGCTGGTTGGTGATTCCGATCCCGGCGATTTGTTGTGGAGACAGTTTTGCTTTAACCATGCATTCGCCAATACATACTGAAACAGATTCCCAAATTTCTTTGGGGTCATGCAAGACATATCCCGGTTCAGGAAAATATTGGGTGAATTCAGATTGGGTCTGACAGACAATTTTTCCTGCCTTGTTGAAGATGATAACTCTTGAAGAAGTTGTACCCTGGTCGATTGCCAAAATATATTTGTCCATTAAAGCACCTCTTTGGCTAACATTATACCAAATCATGTTTAAAAATTATACGGTAAATGGTATAATTAATCTATAAAAATAGGAAGATAGGGAGTGGAATCATGGAAAAATTTACGCAATCCGATTCAAAAGGAAATACCATTCATCTTTATGTTTATGAACCTGAGGCAAAGCCTAAAGGTGTTGTCCAAATCATCCACGGCGCTAGCGAGCATTTTGCCAGATACGGCCTCTTTGCTGATTTTTTGAGCAAGAACGGATTTGCCGTCGTAGGCTGCGACATTTTAGGCCACGGACTCAGCACATCGACAACAGATTATGTGCATTTCGCGGACAAGGATGGAGATAGAGTCGCTTTTGAATCAGTGTTGCTTGTGAAAGATTATATTCAGAAAACGTATCCTAAACAGAAATATTATGTTCTAGGCCACAGCATGGGTGAGTTTCTAGCGAGAAAACTTGTCATGGATTATCCTGAATTTTATGAAAAGGCAATTTGGTCTGGGTCCACTTACGTTTCTGGTATTATGTCCTCAATAGGAATAGCACTTACCACCATGATTGGTTTTTTCAAAGGCCCCAAATACGTCTCAAAGATGATCCAGAACATGGCAATCGATGCCAACCCACGGAAAGCAAGAAAAGATGGTCTGATCCACGATTTAAATGAAGAATGGCTTTCTAGAGACAAAGAAATTCAGGATTACTACCATAATTCGCCAATTTGTGGACAACCATTCACAGTAAGTGCCAATCGTGATATGTTCCGCTGGCTGAAATATGTGAACAAAACTAAAAATTTTGCAAAGATAAAACGTGATTTGCCGATTTTCATCATATCTGGAGCCAAGGATCCTTTCAGCAATTACGGTGAAAAAATATACTATCTTTATAATCTGATGTTGAAACTTGGCTTTACCAATGTTCAAATGAAACTCTACGATGAGAACCGCCATGAAATATTAAATGAACTTGACAAAGCAATTGTCTATGCTGACGTTCTAAATTTCTTGAAAAAATAGGATTTTCCCAATAAAACGAATTAGTCCCCCGTATATCTTGTGTAGAAAAGAAAAAGGAGGATTTAAAAATGAAAAAATTATTAGTATCAACTGGAATGGCTTTCGCACTAATATTTACATTATTTTTAGCCGGCTGTGACCTAGCAGCCACAGAACTATCATACGCGACGATCGAAATCAACCCTGGTATCGACATGGTACTCGACGCAAATGACAAAGTCAAAAGCGTTGCTGCTTTAAATCAAGATGGTGAAATGCTTTTATTGAACTTGAGTCTTGAAAACAAAAACATGGAAGTTGCCGTAGGCGAGATTATCGACGAGGCAATTGACCTTGGTTTTATCGATCCTGATTCTGAGGACACAACTGTTGAAATCACGTGTACATCCGAGAAAACTCAAACGAAACTTCAAGAAAAATTCAATGAAGCTTTCCAGAGCAGAGGCATGTTTGGCAGAGCAATTGCCAAAGCAAATACCGAACTATTGGCTGAAGCAGATGAACTTGGCGTTACACCAGGATTCCTAAGACTAGTTTACCGCGCCATCGAAGCTGACGACACTCTTATTTTCGAAGATGCTTTGCTGATGACCCAACAAGAATTGATTGCAATCGTCAAAGAAAATAACCAAGCAATCAAAATGGTTTGCTCTGAATTGAAGACAGAATTCTTTGAAGCTAGACAATTACTGTTTGACGAGTATCATCCGCAAATTCAGGCTTTAGAAGCACAAATAGCCGAAATCGAAGCTGCTGAAGGCGACGCAACTGATTTGATTGCAGAGCTCGAAGCTTTGAAATTGGAACTACACGATGCCATGTCAGCACTAAGAACCGAGTATCAAGCTGATGGAGAAGCAATTCGTGCTCAAATCCAAGAACAGCATCAAATTAGGATTCAAGAACACCACAATGCTGTTGAAGCCTTTAAAAACCAGATTCAAAGCAGATGTGACTTGTATGAAGACTCCATCGAAGATTTTCAAGAAACAGGTACATACACTACTCATACATCTACTCAAGGCGGAAAAAACTAAGCATATTCATTCAAATAAAAGTCAGCTTGCGAAAGCTGACTTTTTTCTATTTATTGGCTTTTCTCATATAATCTAGAATCGATACATACCTGTTTTTTCCGATTACCACGTGGTCAATCATCTGGATTTGCATCATCTCTCCAACCTCAATGAATTTCTTTGTGACTTCAATATCTTGGATGGAAGGTTCTGGATCTCCAGAAGGATGGTTGTGGACCAGTATGATTTGATAGGCAGAGTATTTCACTGCGTATTTAAACACTTCCCGAGGGTGGATTAGCGATTGGTTTAGACTTCCGACGAAAATCTGTTTCTTGGCTATGAGATTTGTCTTTAGGTCAAGAAACAAAACAAATAGCACTTCCTGCTTCAGGGCGGACAAATCTTCCTTAAGCAGCAAGTAAACGTCATTTGGAGATTGGATCCTTGTTTTCTCGTAATTGACGCTATGGACCCGTTTCCCGAGTTCAATAGCCGCTATCAGGCTGATAGCTTTGACTTTGCCTACTCCCCGAATTGTGCATAATTCACTGATTGTCTTATCCTTCAAATCAGCCAACTCAGTTGTATCATTAACCACTGCTTTTGCTACTTCAAGAACTGACATTTCCTTGCTGCCAGTCGAAAAGATAATCGCAATCAGTTCATAAGTCGAAAGGCTTCCTGCTCCATATGCCAAAAGTCTTTCCCTTGGCCTTTCATATTCAGGCATGTCTTTGAGCATATACATCGTTATCACCCTATTACATATTACGGGGAATAGGTCACAAAACTTGAAAAAAGATGGATTTCTTGAATTGGTAAGATGTTAGTAGACACAAAATAATATGTACCCTATGTCAAGGACAAAATAAAAAAAGGTATTTGATTTGTTCTATTAAGCATTGAGCATTAAGTATTGTTTTGTAATTGAGATGATTGTCTGTAC
>Ga0265595_1000165_pt1 | contig 63678 bp, 53 predicted proteins | sample saktaG_15_FD_190148 | JGI IMG/M metagenome (GOLD analysis project Ga0265595, IMG submission 190148) | Saline water microbial communities from Sakinaw Lake, British Columbia, Canada - sak_2013_06_06_50m | ecosystem: Environmental > Aquatic > Non-marine Saline and Alkaline > Saline ... | reverse complement strand
TCTGTTCTTGGCTACATACCAAGGCTGGTAGTCTCTTGGGCATTCTAATCGTTCTCCTTTCACCCAAGATACTACCATATATCTAACATTATTGCAAGTAGACACTAGCTTACCTCGCGATGATGGCCCCGCGTCTCGTCGAACTGCGCCGCGTCCTCAAGCCGACCGGCTCTATTTACCTCCACTGCGACCCTACCGCGAGCCACTACTTGAAGATTCTCATGGACGCGGTCTTCGGTCCAACGAACTTCACCAACGAGATCAGTTGGAAGCGCACAACCACCAAGAGCGACTTCCGCCAAGGAGCGTTGAACTGGCCGAGAGTCCGTGACGTCCTGCTTCACTATCGCAGAGATTCCCTGGCTGAGGGTGTCTTTCGGCAGCCCTTCTCCGCCTATTCCGATGAGTACGTTGAATCGAAGTACCGTCACGTGGATGCGGACGGCCGACGGTACATGTTGGACAAGCTCACGGCGCCTGGCAGCGGTACTCGGGGCCACCCGAAGTATGAGCTGATGGGAGTGACCAAATACTGGGTGTACGGGGAAGAAAAGATGCAGGAAATGGTGCGGCATGGCCGAGTCGTCCAACCAAGCCCCGGAGCCGTACCTCGGTACAAACGGTACCTCGACGAGGTAAAGGGCATCGCTATTGGTGACACGTGGGACGATATCTCTGCCATAAACTCGATGGCGAAGGAACGTCTGGGCTACCCGACTCAGAAACCGGAGGCACTCCTTGAGCGTATCATCCAGGCGTCGTCGAACAAGGACGACCTTGTGCTCGACCCCTTCGGCGGATGCGGCACGGCAGTAATCGCGGCCGAGCGACTGGGCCGTCGGTGGATTGGCATAGACATCACGCATCTGGCCATCACACTGATGAAGAAACGACTGCTCGACACGTTTGGCAAGGACGTACAGTTCAAGGTTATCGGCGAACCGGTGGACGTGGCCGGAGCGCAGGAGCTTGCCGGCAAGGACCCCTATCAGTTCCAATGGTGGGCCTTGGGTCTTGTTGACGCCCGCCCGGCCGAAGGGAAGAAGGGCGCGGACAAAGGCATCGACGGTCGTATCTACTTCCACGACGAGGCAGACTCGAACCGAACCAAACAAGTGATATTCTCGGTGAAAGCGGGGCACACCGGCGTGGCGCATGTCCATGAGTTGCGCGGTGTGATTGACCGAGAGGAGGCGGCAATCGGCGTGCTCATCTCGATGCAGGAGCCAACCGGGCCGATGAGAACCGAAGCGGCCGGCGCGGGGTTCTATCACTCCCCCGGTTGGAACAAAGACTACCCGCGCATCCAACTTCGCACGATTGCCGAACTCCTCGCCGGCAAAGGTCTCGATGTCCCGCCGCAGCAGGCTACGTTCAAGGAAGCGCCCAAGCACGTCAGCAACGGCTACCATCAACTCGAACTCACCGCCCCGGCCACCGCCGACGCCGATGCGGTCATGGTCAGCGACAAGCCAAGGGTGAAGGGCCGTAAGAAGAGGACGCGGATGTAGCCCATGGCCTCTCCAGTAGTCATGTTCAGAGTCATGTTGGCGGCACCAAGGGACCTAGAAGAAGAGTTGCAGGTGATGCGCGAGGTCGTCCTCACATGGAGCAGCGTCCACTCATTGTCGCAGGAAGTAGCCCTCTTGCCGGTGGACTACAAGCATGACACGTACCCCGAGGTGCGAGAACGGCCTCAGAGTGCAGTCAACAGACAGTTGCTCGACAGGTGTGACATACTGATTGCTGCGTTCTGGACTCGACTGGGTTCTCCGACGGGGACTCATTCGAGCGGTACCGTGGAGGAAGTCGCCCGCCAGATTGAAGCCAGGAAACCGGTAATGCTGTACTTCTCGAATCGTGACGTCCCGTATGGACACGACAAAGAGCAGCTTGCCAGTGTGAAAGAGTACAAACGGCAGATGGAGGGCAAGTCCTTCTACCATGAATTCCATTCGCCTGATGACCTCCACGCCAAGCTCACGAATGACGTGGCCAGGCTCATGAACGAAGATGGATACGTGCTTTCCCAACTGCAGCCCCATCGGACTCCAGAGCCGCAAGTTCTCAATGTAGACCGGGACCTCTCTGACATGGCGAAGCGCGTGCTAGCTACTGCTGCTAATGGCGACGGCGATGCAGAGGGACTGATCCTTGTCAGCCGCGTCGATCAAGGGACGGGCCTGAGCGCGGGCAGGAAACAGATCGTCCCCATAGTCCTTGGCCGGAGGGAAACAGAGATCGAAGCAACGATAGAGGAGCTTGAGACGCACGGACTCGCTGCTGACCGAGACGGCAGACGCCAGGTCTTCTACCTGACCAAGCGCGGTTACGGTGCAGCCGATCGCCTGCCCATTGGTCTCTTCTTATGAAACGGCTGCGACGGCGCGTGATGAGTGCAGACCAAAGTCGAGGTGAGTAAGCACAGCATGGGAGACAAACGGAAAGTGGACCGGCTGGTGACCGGCTGTTTGGAGGGAATCTCCAAGCGTGTGTTCGCGGACTACTCGGCGCAAATAGCCGAGCTCGCCGGAGAGAAGTCGGGCATCTATGCGCTCTACTGGCGAGGGAAGCTCTACTACGTTGGGCTGGCGACTGACCTGAGGCGCAGAATCAAGCACCACCTTGAGGACAAACACGCCCGCAACTGGGATACCTTCAGTCTCTATGTCGTCCGTAGAGAAGCGCACCTGAGGGACCTGGAGGCCATGACCATTCGAATTGCCAAACCAAAGGGCAACGGTATCAAGGGCGGCAGGCTCGAATCTCTGACGCCGGAACTGAAGACGTTGATAGACGAGTGGAACCTGAACAGGACAAGCCGAATCCTCGGGTTGCCGGCAGATGACAAGCGGAAGTCGAGCAAGCGACATGCGGGCAAGGCGCGCGTTCCGCTGCGGGAACGAGAGTTCGACACCATCGTCTGCGCCGCACACGAGGACGGGTTCAATCAAGTGTTCCTCGGCAAGAACTGCTGGTACGCGATCCGCATCTCGGATAGGGTAATCCCGAAGTTAAGGTATATCGCCCTGTATGTCACCGGCGAGGTCAAGGCCATCACGCATTACGGCCGCATCAAGGCCATCGACCCGTGGAAGAGCACCGGAAAGTACATCGTCCGTCTCGTCGGAAAGCCCAAGCCAATCGGCCCCATCAAGTGGGGCGCGTGGGTGGCAATCCAATCGCCGAGACTCGCGCTGATGAAGAAGCTCAAGAAAGCCAGCACGCTGGCGGGGGCGTTCTAGCATGACGGCCGGAGTCCGTGACCGGATTCCGCCCCGCCCACCTATCATGTCCGCGATGGAATCCGAACCCCGCCCGGCCCGCGTCATGGCGGCGACGTTCGCACCCATGGAAGAGAAGTACGTGCTGGTTCACCCCTCAGATACAAGGAGGTCTATATGACATGCAGCTCAAGTTCCGCCCGCTTGCTGGTCTGCGCCAGCTTGGTTGTATGCAGCTGTGCACTTCAGACGGCCACGATCAACCAGTTCGTCGACCCCACCTACGGCCCCGGCACGGTCAACAAGCTCGCCGTGTTCCCGATACGCAACCAGCGCCTAGCGCCGAGTGAAGCCCAACAGGTGAATAGGAAGATCTCGACGGCTATCAACCAGAAGAATCCGAGCATCCAGATCATGGCTGCGCCTGAGGCGACTCAACTCCTCAACGACAATGGACTCGCAGAATCATGGGCTAGCTTCCTCGACAACTACATTTCGAGTGGAGTCCCTGATGTGAAGAAACTGCGTAGCATCGGCGAGGCGCTCGGTGTGGACGCGATATTGCAGGGCGAGATGGTAAACGTGTTTCAGCAGGATGGCAGGTACGGCCTGAACGCTGGAACAACGAGAGTGACCGTGAGGTTTTCCCTGCTTGGCATCAAGGACGGCAAGCTGCTCTGGGAGGCCTCTTGTGACGGGCTGGCCACAACGGCCACAACCGTCGAGCCCGCACCCGCCGTGATACAGGCTATCAACGTCGCCCTGGACAAGATCGTTCAGAATTTGCCATTCTAGGTTTTTGGAGAAGCAAGGCGCTATCGTGCCTGCCCCACTTCGCCCTCTCCGGCCACCGCGCCGAACTCCTGAGCCCCGCTCCGCCGCCTTGACATATCGGCTCTCGGCGTTACGATATGCGCAGTGAAATGCCCTCATTGCCTAGTTGAGGTCCACGACAAGTGGATTCAGACTCACATTCAGACCAACGAAGCCGCTAGCCATGACTACGGTTCCTACGCTATGACGTGCCCGGCCTGCAAGGACGTGGTCATCATGCTGGTACAAGGCAGCTATATCGGCTTCAAGATCACCGACGGGGGCCCACCATGGCTCGTGTACCCTCGAACCACTACCCGCGGCCCGATTCCAGTTGAGGTCGACGAGAAGGACATTGTGGAAGACTACAAGGAAGCCTGTCTTGTGCTGCTGGACAGCCCGAAGGCAAGCGCCGCATTGAGCCGCAGATGCCTACAGAACCTGCTCCGGAGCAAGGCTGGAGTGAAGCCCGGTGACCTCAGTGCCGAGATTCAGCAGGTGCTCGATGGAAAGGACCTGCCGTCCCACTTGGCCGAGAGTGTGGACGCAATACGCAACATAGGCAACTTTGGCGCGCATCCCACGAAAAGCAGGCAGAGCGGCAATATACTCCCTGTGGAACCCGGCGAGGCGGAGTGGAATCTGGACGTGTTGGAGTCACTCTTCGACTTCTACTACGTGCAGCCAGCACGGCTGCAGGCCAAGCGCGCTGCCTTAGACAAGAAACTCGCGGAGGCGGGCAAACCTCCGATGAAGAAACCCTAGGGTCTCGCGGATTTTAGGATCACGCCTCGACCCCCGCCGTCCCGACGCGCGGGCGGTGTCTCGCCGATGTTCGGCTCCTCGACAGCTTACAGCCAACGGCTGACGGCCTGCGGCTAGCAGCACAGCGCCCGAGGGCGCGACGGGTTGGGATTCAGAGGCGGGCCGTAGTCCGCGCGTGCCCTGTCGCGTTTGACTTTGGTGCATCGGCGGCTATAGTTTCCGCGCGTGTCCCACGACGATTCTGTAGTACCTGTATACATCGAGGACGAAGTTCGGAAGTCCTTCCTCGATTATGCGATGTCGGTCATCGTGGCGCGGGCGTTGCCCGACGTCCGTGACGGCTTGAAACCGGTCCAGCGGCGTATCTTATTCGCAATGAATGAGATGGGTCTTATCCCGACGCGGGCGACCCGCAAGTCCGCGACTGTGGTCGGCGACGTGCTGGGCAAGTATCATCCGCATGGCGACAGCTCGGTCTACGACGCGATGGTGCGGATGGCCCAGGAGTTCTCACTCCGTTATCCGCTGGTTCACGGTCAGGGCAACTTCGGTTCGGTCGACGGCGACGCGGCCGCCGCGTACCGTTACACCGAAGCCAAGCTCTCGCCGCTTGCAACCGAGCTGCTGCGCGACCTGGACAAGGACACCGTTGACTTCCAGCCCAACTTCGACGAGCGACTCAAGGAACCCAAGGTACTCCCGGCCGCCTTCCCGAACCTGCTGGCCAACGGCGCGGCCGGCATCGCGGTCGGCATGGCAACCAACATTCCGCCCCACAACTTGGGCGAGCTGATTGACGCACTGATGCTCTTGATTGACGACCCGAAGACCGAGGCCCGGGACCTGATGAAGAAGGTGCGCGGTCCGGATTTCCCGACCGGCGCGACCATCGTCGGGGTTGAGGGCATCAAACAGGCATATGAGACCGGCCGCGGCTCCATCTCGATGCGCGGCACGGTTGCATTCGAAGAGGTCAAGGCCGGGAAAGACCGCCTCATCGTCAGCGAGATTCCCTACCAGGTCAACAAGACGACGCTCATTGAGCGCATCGCCCATCTGGTGCGCGACAAGAAGATCCAGGGCATCGCCGACCTGCGTGACGAATCGGACCGCGACGGTATGCGCATCGTGCTCGACCTCAAGCGCGACGCGGTCAAAGAAGTCGTCCTCAACCAGCTCTACAAGCATACCGAGTTGCAGTCGTCCTTCGGCATCATCCTGCTGGTGCTGGTGGACGGCCAGCCCCGGACCCTGGGCCTGAAGCCGCTGCTCGATGAGTTCCTCAAGTTCCGGTTCGAGACCGTGACGCGCCGGACCCGGTTCGAGATGAAACGGGCCGAGGAGCGCGCCCATATCCTCGAAGGCTTGAAGATTGCCCTGAAGAACATCGACGCGGTCATCGAGCTCATCAAGAAGTCGAAGGACACCGAGACCGCGCGCCAGGGGCTGATGAGCAAGTTCAAGCTGTCGGAGCGGCAGGCCGATGCCATCCTTGAGATGCGCCTTGCCCGCCTTACCGGGCTCGAACGCGAGAAGATTGATGCCGAGTACAAGGACCTCATCAAGGAAATCAGCCGCCTCAAGAACCTGCTCGACTCGCGCACCGCGATGATGGGCGAAATCAGGAACGAGCTGGCCGAGGTCCGCCGGCGCTACGCGGACGAGCGCCGCACCAAGATTGTCCGAGGCGAGGCGGAAGAGCTCTCAATCGAGGACCTCATCAAGGAAGAGGATATGGCCGTAACCGTCACCCACCGCGGCTACATCAAGCGGATGCCGGTGTCGGTCTACCGCCGGCAGGGGAGAGGCGGTCAGGGCCGGACCGGCGTGTCGGTGCAGGAAGAGGATTTCGTCGAAGGCCTGTTCATCGCCTCGACCCACGATTACATGTTGTTCTTCACCGACAAGGGCCGCTGCTACTGGCAGAAGGTCTACGAGATACCCGAAGGTTCGCACGCGGCCAAGGGCCGGTCAATCGCCAACCTGGTCGAGATGGAGAAGGACGAAGCGACCACGTCCTACCTGGCGGTGCGCGACTTCACGGCGAAGCAGTTCGTATTCTTCGTTACCCGCAACGGCAAGGTGAAGCGCGTGACGCTCGACCAGTTCGCCAACCCGCGGCGCAAGGGCATCATTGCGATGGGGATTGACAAGGGCGATGCGCTGGTCGCGACGCTTCTGACCTCGGGCAAGGACGACATTCTCATCGTAACCCAGGACGGCATGGGCATCAAGTTCAAGGAGAAGGACGCGCGAGACATGGGCCGGACCGCGGCCGGCGTGCGCGGCATCCGGCTGCGCAAGGGCGACCGCGTCATCGGTGCGGTGGTCTGCCGCGATGGCACCTCGCTATTGACCGTGTTCGAGAACGGGTTCGGCAAACGGACCGACTTCGATATGTTCCCGAGCCGCCACCGCGGGGCGATGGGCGTGATTGCGGCCAAGCCGGTGGAGAAGTCGGGAAAGCTGGCCGCGGCCAAGCCGGTCAGCGATGCCTCGGAGGTCATCGTCAGCTCCAAGCTCGGCATCGTCATTCGCATCAAGTGCTCGGAAATCCGCAAGTGCGGACGCGCCACGACCGGCGTGAAGCTGATGAGCGTCGACAAGGGCGACACGGTCGTGGACGTCGCGCTCATCGAAGAGGAGTCTCAGCTCCCGGCTGAGAAGCAGTAGCCGCCTACGGACAGACGTCCTTCGCCAAGCGCCGACAACCCTCGTACACCGCATACCGTACACCGTGCACCGTTCGGAGCCGTGCGGTTGTTGCTGGCCGCGGGCTGCTTGCTGTGGGCTACCGGCTCGCTGCAGTGCGTCCGGCAGGCCGTCAGCCCGTCCGCGCGGCCGGTTCGCGTCTTCGTCACGGACGCCAGTCTCGATCGGTTCCCGGCCTACGCCGCCGCGGTCAAAGAGCGGCAGGCTTTCGGTCCCACGATCTGGCTGGTAACGGGTGACCTGTTCGCGGACAGGTCGCTCGCCGCGCTGACCGACGGTGCGGCGCAACTGGCCCTGCTCAACCGGGCAGGCGTTGACGCCGTGGTCCTGACCCCGGACTGGCTTTCGTTCGGCCTGCCGCGGCTGAGCCGGATGGTCTCGCAGGCCCGGTTCTACGCGCTGTCCGCGAGCCTGCTCGACCCGACCGGCTCAACCCTCGGCCACCCCTTCATGGTAAGAAACAGCGGGGCCGCGGCTCTCGCACTGACCGGCATCACCCTCGACTCTTCGAACGTGCTCACGCGCATGGCCGGGGTCCGGTATGCCTCGCCGGACTTCGCGGCCAGCAAGACGCTTGCCTTGATGCGCCAGCGGGCGGACTTCGTCGGCGTGATGGTCGAGCCGCGCGCGTCCGGCGCCGCGTGGGACATGGACTTCACGGTCAACTCCGGCGCGCCCGGCCGGTTCGCCATGGTTCCATCGGACAGTCAAAACCACGTCAACTGCTACGATGTGGCTGCCGACGCCGGTCGGTTGACGGCAGGGGCGTGCGTCCTTGACCCGCTCCGCGTAGACTCGACCGTCGTGCTCGTCCTCGACTCCCTGAGGAGCGCGGCCGACTCCCTTGCCTCTTTGCCATTTCCCCTTGCCACTTTGCATCGTGGCCTCTGGACGCGGGAACGTTTGAGCGATGTGCTTGTCCGGGGTCTGCTGGTGGCAAAGCTCGCCGACGGATTCCTGTGTGACTCGCTGTTCGCAGCCGACTTCAAGGAGCCGAAGGACGTCGGTACTCTCGTCAGCCTGCTGCGCGACCCGGGTCGCCTCGCAATCCTCGCCGTGACCGGCGATGCTCTGGCCGGATGGCCGAAGGAACTGGTGCTCCGGTCCGGCCTGTCCCGAACCGCGCTGTCCCACGGCCTGACCTACCGCATCGCCACGACCGTTGACTACCTCCAACGCAACCCGCAGATCGCCGCGGCCGGGTTTGAACTCTCGCCCCGGCCGTTCTGGACAATCTGCCGGGATATCCTAGAATCTGGCCGAGTCAAATGAGCAGCTTCGTCAAGCGGTTCAAGCCCGGCCGGTTCATCTGGACCGTGCTGGTCATGATCTACTTCCTCATTTTCTTCACCAACTTCTTCCGCGACGCCATACCGGACCGGATGACGTTGCCCGTGCTCTTCGCCTACGTTTTCGTCCTATGGCTGTCGCTCGAGTACTACTTCGGTTCGCCGTTCTTCCAGTCCGGCACGGTCGAACACTCGGCGTTCTGGCGCGGCATCTTCGCCTTCTTCGTCTACCCGTTCCTCGGCTATCTCGGCGCGGATTTCATCTGGTGGCACTGGACCCAGATTCCGGTCCCGGTTGCGGTCACCGGGTACATCGGGCTTGCCGTGTTCGTCATCGGCACCTACGTAAGGCTCGGCACGCTCTTCGATATCCTCAAGATCGCGCAGGTAAGGCCCCCGGTCAGGGGCAGCAAAGAAGAGACCTTCCTGCTGTCCGAGAAGCGGTTTGTCGGGCTTCGGTTCCAGAAGCTCGTCCGTCACCCGCGCTACTTCGCCACGTTCATTCAGCTCGTCGGGGCCGCACTCGTATTCCGTTCCTGGGGCGGGTTCGTGCTCGCCGTCGTCGTCGGCCTGCCGTTGCTGTTACAGCAGGTCAAGTACGAAGACGCGCGTCTGCGCGACGTGCTCAAGCACGAACTCAAGGTCTACTCCGACACCGTGCCCGCCTTCTGGCCCCGCTTCCGCTAGTCCGGCCAGGGCTCGGAAAGAGCCATCCACAGATTTCGCAGATTACGCAGATTCAAGGCCCGGATAGAGTAGAATTCGGAGAGCAGATACCAGAACGCAAAGCTGCGGAATCGGTCCAGACCACTGGACCACTGGAACACTCGAGCACTCTTCTCACTGCTAACTGCTACCTGCTAACTTCTAACTGGGCGCTCGCGCCCGGCGCGCGACCGGACTTGACTTGGTGCCCGCCGGAACTACTCTCATTACATCTTTCCCTAAGGAGGTGAGGTAGGATGATAGAGTACCGGCTGAAGAAAGACACCGACGTCTGGCACTGGGTGCACACTTGCACCAACTGGCCGACCTTTGACTATGAGGTCTCACGGGGTGAGCCCACCTGGGGCACGAAGTGCCAAGAGTGCCAGCAGAAGCAGACGACTGAAGACGTAGAGTAGGCTGCGGCGACCCGGCCACGGCCAGGCTGTCTACGGCCTGCGGTTGGCGGGGTCCAGCGCGGCGAAAATCAACAGGCCGAGAGACACGGCCAGGGCGAGTTGAGCCACCGTGTTCGTCGTCGTGATGAAGAAGTGCTGAACCGGGGTGGTTGACCTGGAAAGCGGCCCGAACAGGAGTCTCACGCCCGGTATCCAGAGCACACGGATGGCCAGTTGCAGTGCGCACGCGGCGGCAACCAACGCCGCGGTCCGGCGTCGCGACCGCCACACGGCGGCGGCCCACACCAGCCCGCCGGCAAGCACCAGTCCGATAACCCAACGCACGATCTCATTCATAAGTCTCACCTAACACCTCCGATTCGAATGGCGCAGGCCTCGCCGGCCCGGCGCGCGCTTCCACCTGGTTGCAGGCTGTCTACCGACATGGTCACGTGCCGTGGGCCTCTTCCATCGCGCTCTTGATTCCCTCGAACGTGAAAGACAAGGCCCAGGTCGCGCCCGCGTCGCACAGCGTTTGGGGTACGCTGTGGTCACGGCTTACCCTGACTCCAATCATCCGCTTGCCGAGTTCGTCGGCCTTCCTGATTTCCCATTCCACCCAGGGATTGGCGCAGGTCTTCTCCCCGACGATGCAGAGGAACGCGGTCGCTGCGCTGATCTTCGCGGCGATGGCGCGCTTAATCGGCTCGGCCGCTTCGCTGTCTACCGGTACCGTGACCGGTTGGTCGTGGCCGGAGAACTGGGCAAAGTCCGGGCTCTGTGACCAGGTATCCAGGATGTCCTTGTAGCGGCCATCGTTGTCGTAGTCGTAGCTGAGGAAAACCCGCTTCGAGTGCCGCGGCGCCTTCTTGGCTTCCGGCGCGCGCAGGCCGGACAGCGGCGGCATGACTATCGACCTCGGGCGCATCGCCTGCCCGGCATACGTGCGCCTCTGGAGGACGGCCTTGAGATCATCGTAGGCCTGGTTCCATCTGCGACCGTGGAAGTCGACGCAGAGTTCGGACTTCAGGCAGTCCGGCAGCACGGAGTCATCAACCCTTGCCGGCAGCACCTTGATGCGTCGCGCGTTGAATTCTCTCGTCATGGCCGTCTTCAACTCATGTTGCACCCAGCTTGACGTAACCGAAGCGGCCGAGATGACCGGGACGACGAAGTCCACGGGCCGGACCGCATGGATTATCCTGCTCGCGAGAAACACGCCCGCCGACATGTCAACTTCGTCAATCCACGAGGTGACTCCGTCTCGGCGCAGCGATCCGGTCAGCTTACGGGAGAATTCGTGGTCCCCGTAGCTGTACGGAATGACGACGTGAGGCCGGTCGCCGGCCTTCGGGGAAGGGCTCGGAAACTCCATGCTCATCTTCGTCTCCTGTCAAAGGGCGCCGGTCGGCTCACGGAATTGAGGGGGCTAGCCGGCGTCTTCTTCACGCTCTCGCACGCGGCGTCCGGTCTCGGCTGGACGTCGGTAGACGGGCAGCCGGCTTCAAGCTGCAAGCCGCAGGCTCAGTCACAAGCCGGGGCTCATCAGCCGCTGGCTGTCGGCCTTCCTTCAGTGTCGAAATGATAACTGCCTGCCCGGTCATGTCAAATCGGCACTGCCTGCCGGGACGTCAATGCGGCGGGCAGGATGTCTCCGATGTGGCGGTCTGCCAGTCGACGCAATCGAATCTGTCGTGCCTCGAATCTCGTGCTTGACACCGAACCGGAACAGTGGTAGAACTGGACTCATGGAACGTTTTTCGCACATGACTCTGAAAAAGGCGATTCTGTGAGCGGGTGCGTTCGGCTCAAGCTGCTGACGTTCAACGTTCACAACCTCGGTCGGGCGGACAATTCCGACGCCCGGACCTACAAGGCCAAGATCGAGTACCTGGCCGACGTACTGGGACGGCTCGACCCGGACGTAGCCGTGATTGACGAAGTCCGCGAGCCGGAGAGCTTCGACGAGCTCGCAGACCGACTCGGAGGGTTTCCGCACCGTTTCCTGGGCGACGCGCCCCCGGTCAATCGCAAGATTCAGATCGGCATACTGTCGAAGCTGCCGATACTCGAGCATGGGCAGTGGCGCGAGTTCCCGGCCGCGTTGCCCGGGCCCGACGGCGAAGCGATGCGGCTCGGGTTCAGACGGGTGATGCCGTGGCTGCGGCTGGAGCTGCCGAATGGCGAGACCCTGCTGGTCGTGGCCGTCCACCTGAAGTCGCGGCGGGCAGCGGTCGACGAGATACCGGAGACCGAAACTCCACGGCGGCGCCGGCTGCTCGGACGTTCGCTCTCCAACCTCATCCGGATAGCCGAAGCCGCAGGGCTGCGCTGCCTGCTCGACGAGGCGATGGACCGCAGGACGGCCGACCACTACGTCGTGCTCGGTGACTTCAACGACGCGCCGAACTCCATAGCTTTGAGCCTAGTCATGGGTCTGGAGGACGAAGAGGGCAGTGAACTCGTGCAAAGCGAAGAGCGCCGGTTGTTTCCAACCTCGTGGCGGGTCCCGGCAGAACGTGCTTTCTCCTATGTCGGCCGGGGTCAGCGGCACCTGTTCGACCACATTCTCGTGAGCCAGCGGCTTTCGCTCGGCCTCGTCGCCGCCGGAATCGAGAGCCAGTTACTCGAGGCCGAGCGCCGGCGGCACAGCGACCATCCAGAAGGCTACCCGCGGTCCGACCACGCCCCGGTCTGGGCAGCGTTCGAGTTGCCGGCTCAGGCCTCACAAAAGTAAACCATCATCGGTTCGTGCCCGACATCTCGATGCCAAGGAGTGGGCCCGTGCCCGGTGGCGTCTGATATCGTCTCAGGTAGCCGGTGATGATGGTACGGTGACGGAAGCGTCCCTCGCGTTCTTCGTTTCCCGCAAGGACCACAACCCCACAAACCCCGGTGCGATTCGTCGTCGCTGTCGGTCCGAAATCCGACCTCGGGGTCCGGACGCAACTGCACTACCGACTCAGCCCGCCAACCAGTTCGCCCGTCGCCCTGCATGCGAAGTCCGGAGTCACAGTCGGCCCCGCCGGGCAATTCAAGGCCAGAGTCGTCAGACAAATCGGGCCGAAGGTGGCATTGGTGGTGGCGTCCTGAACCGCCTTGGAAGCCGTCCCCGGAACGGTTCTCGCCGTGATTCCCGAAGTGTCAACTTGAGCGGTCCCGACCGAGACTAGCGCTCATTTCTTCGGTCACTTACGTTCGCTGGGACTCGCCTCTGTTCAGCAACGGCCGTTCTCGGTGCGTGTCGCCATTTGTGAGACGCGGCAAATCCCGGTTTCGAGGTCGGGCGCGGGACGCACAGCCGAGGTTTTATGCGTCAGGTCGAACGGCGAATCTCCGCCACGGGAGAAAACTAGGGTTTGACCGCGAGCGCGTGACCGGTATTGTCGTCGGTCCCGAGTTCTACGTAGGTCTGACTTGGATTGACTATGACGGTGAGAAGGGCAGTGTCGGGTAGTTGGGTCTGGCCGAGGTCGAATGTGAATTCTGCCTGCTGGTTCACTGCTATTGAGGTCGTCCGGACCTGTTGGGCCAGAGAATCGCCATTCGCCCTGAGAACAGCCCACGTCGGATACGGCACCCGTGATCCTGACCGGACCGGCGTGGCCCCGGTGCCGTGGTTTGTAACCCACGCACGGATTGTCACGAGACTTGTCGGTACGACCCTGACGCTGTCCACTCTCAGGTCCGGACGCATCGGAGGGGCCTTCTCGCTAATGAACACCGGTCTCGCGTTCAGGGTCACTGACAGCCAGCCGTCGTCTGCAACCCGCGATGAGAACGTCGGCGGCGTCTTGCTGTAGGCCAGCGACTCGGCAGCCAGGCTGCTCGTCCGCACCGGCAGCTTCACGTCGACGCTCTGCTTGGCATCACCATCCTTCCAGCATACCCAAGTACGCTTCAGCGTGGCCGGGCTCTCGAACTCGTACATCCTTACGTGATTGTCCACCGTCGTGTCGCCATCCATCACCCTGCCGTTGAACCGCTTGCCGGTCAACTTGTGTGTCAATTGCAGGAATGCGTAGGAGGCAGGTCTGGGCGCTAGAGAACCCGAGTCCAGTATCTGTTGTTGATCCTCTGCTCGTCCCGAGCCGAGCAACGTGTACCACATCATGCCGTCGTAGCCGCCCGCCGGGACTGCCTCCGAACCCTTCGTCGTGACAAAAGCCTCTGCCAGGTTCCGCGCCTGCTTCTCGGCGCCTTCTGAGTATCCCCAGCCGAGTTCCTGATTCCAGACTTCACCGCTGTGCTCGAACTCCCGCATTATCTCATGTACTCTGAGGGCATCGGCTTCGTAGGACTCGGCATGGAGATCCGCGTACAAATGATACGGATGCACTGCCACGCCGTCCCAGAAGACACCGGGGCCGTTCGGGCCGGTAGCGATGTCGTAGCACATCCAAATCCATGTATCGCCCGGAACGATGATCGTATCCCAATCTCCACCCTTACGTACGCGGGACGTCGAGCCGATCAGGAACCTGTCGTGCTCGTGTTTGGTTAGACCGCTGTGGTGAATGACCGACTCGGCGACCAAACACAGCTGCACGTAGAGAGAGCATAGTCCTCGCGCGCCCGCACCCAGCTTGTAGTAGGCGGTGTCCGGCCGCCGCCACCAGCCGGTCGTCGGTGGGGACCCGATGTCGAGCGTGTCATTCGGCTCGTTCCACCCGGTCCAGATGTGGATGGGGTCGCCTTGGGCGTCGTAGTGCTCTACCGTACGCCTCACGAATCGAGCCCAGTAGTTGCCGGTCGAATCAGAGCTGTCCGACACAGGCCGAAACAGATTGACCGGTGCACAGTAGTGGCAAGTCTCGCCGCTCGTTTCCACGCGTGAGCTCGCCCACGAAGGACAGAGTTGCGGCCTGGCGTCCAGAGCACACTTCAATAGGCTGTCCAATTGGTACGCCCTTACATCGTGGCCGAGCGCGGTGAAATCAAAGCTGTCCTGTGAACCCTCAATTGCGTCCCAATAAATCGAGAAGTCGGCGCGCTTCACGGCCAGCGTCTCCATCCCATCGCGCCACGTGCTGAGCCTTGCTGTGTCGTTCCACGGGCAACCTGGTACGATGCTCCACCAGTCGGACGCCACCGCATTCATCCGCCCGTAGACACGAGCGCAGAGGTCGGCCAGGGCCGGCTGGAAGTCGCCCGGCATCTGTCCATACTTGTATGGGTCACTATTGTCGCAGTAGTACTGAATGCTGACCGACCCTGATCGCGTGAATCGAAACTCGTACTGCTTGCCCTTGGTGTACGCAACATGAGTGTTCCAGTTCTCGAATCTCACCCATCCGTGGTCTGGGACCGTGTTACCCAGACTGGTCATGAGTTGAGTGTTACCCTCGAACACGGTCGCGGCGAAGGCCCCTCCATTGCCCTTCACCCCCGCAAATAGCTCAACGTAGCTCAGGCTATCGAAGTTGCAGGTAATAACCTCAGAGACGCGGTTGTACGGTGCTTGGTGGCTGGTCCAGCCGCTCCAAGCTGCCTTGACGGGCTCCACGTGGTACCCGACTACTAGCGGAAACGCTGCACCTGCAATCGCCAGCAGCAATGTTACGCCTCTCATGATTTACCTTCCTGTCGTTCTAGACGAGCAATCCAGTTCACGATCTCAGAGCGAGCTTGCCCGTACCATTGGATGCGTGCGTGAGAGCGATTCCTGTATAGCCACGTGTCGGTCGATCTCTGGTGTTTCGGCCAACGCGACTCCATCTGGAACCGTTCCGAGCAGAACACCACCTGACCTCTCATGTAACCAGCATGGTGGGAAACCTACACATGTCAATCCGCCGGACGCTGGCTCGTCCTTGTCGTCGCGTGCTGAGGTCGACGTCAGGTTCCGGTGTGCGCGGCACTTGACCGGAGGGGTCGAAAGCCGGCATCAGGTAGCCGGGCGTCAACTCACTCGGCGTCTTCGTAGAAATCGTTGCTATAGCCGAAGGTCTTGCCAGTCCGTCGGTAGCCGATGCTTTGCAGAAAGTCGGCTTGGTGCCGTTCTTGGAAGTGGTTCTCAACGCAGAGTAGTTTCGGACGGAACGCCTTCCAGTCGATGGACCTCAAGATATCGAGTTCGGTACCCTCCGTATCAATCGAAAGGAAGTCGATTGCCCTCTCGTCCGGATCCGGCTGGGCCAGCGCGGCGGCAGCCTTAAGCACCTCGTTGGGAGGGAAAGAGGGGACAAGCCGGACCTCGATTTGTGCGTGCTGACGGCGGTTCTCTTCCTCGACACGTTCCTGGTGTCGTGGGTCGAATGCCGTTCCGCTCAGCATGCCGCCATCTGCTGCCGAATAGGTGAAGCGGAGCGGCCCTCTTTCCGTACTGACCGCTCCACAGATACAGGTCGATCCCGGTCGAGACTTAACCATTCGGTCGTAAGCTTCCTTGATTGGTTCTACCAGGACTCCGCGCCATCCGTACTGCAATTCAAGCATCGCGGTGTTGGACAGGTAGATGCCATCGTAGGCACCGATGTCGACGTAGATGCCGCCGCGCTTCAGTTTGAAGTATCGGATGGCAGCCACATCCTCCCCAAACTGCGACAAGCTCTTCATCCCTTGGGCGCGCCAACCTGCGCGCATCCAATCGCGGCGAAGCACGGCAAGTCGATGACTGACTGTCGGCGCGTGCCTGCGCAGCCATTGCTTCGCCTGCACGGCTAGAGACACAGCACCTTCTCTGTGGGTCGGATACATGCCAGTTGGACCATGCGCCAGTATAGCAGGGCCAATCGACTTCGTCCAGTGGGTCTGCGCCGCAGGCGGGCCACGCCCGGTCTGCTTGGCTTGACCCTGATGGGTGAGGGAATATACTGGGTGTCATGAAAGGCACGGCCTTGGCTAGCGGCTTGGGCACGGGCTGCTGCCGCTCACGAAGATGACCAACAAGTACTTGTTGCCGGTCCATGACCGGCCGAGGGGCTGGCGGCAGGACGCGGCGTCCTCGTTTGAGGCCTACGCTCGTGCCGGCGCGCCGGCACGGGAATTGAGATTTCGGTCGGGTGTGGCGCGTACCGCGCCCAGGGTCATATCGTAAAGCGCCTGCTGCTGATTGACGGCCATTCGGTTATCTACCGGAGCTTCTTCGCATTCATCCGTGCCCCGCTCCGGAACTCCAAGGGATTCAACACGTCCGCAGTATTCGGATTTGCCAAGACTCTGAAGCGACTGCTCAAGAACCTGAAGCCGGATTACTGCGCCGTCGTTTATGACGCGCCGGGACGGACGTTTCGGGATGAGAAGTTCAGCGAGTACAAGATGCAGCGGCCTCCCACGCCCGAGGAACTGCCGCCCCAGATGCCGGTTGTGAAGGAGATGGTGCGGGCCTGGGGGATTGCCGCTTTCGAGGTCGCGGGCGTCGAGGCGGATGACGTGCTTGGAACTTTGGCGCGGAGGTTCGAACACCGGGGGATGGAAGTGACCATCGCGACCTCGGACAAGGACATGCTCCAGCTTGTCCGCGGCGGCGTGAGCGTGTACGACCCGTGGAAGGAGAAACGGTTCGGCCCGGAGGACGTGAAGGAGAAGCTGGGCGTGGAGCCGGGACTGGTGTCGGACCTGCTGGCTTTGAGCGGTGATGATATTGATAACATACCGGGGGTGCCCGGGGTCGGGCCCAAGCGGGCCAAGGAGATACTCGCGCGCTGGGGTTCGTTCGAGGCGGCGCTGGCGCAGGACGAGCGGGTGCGTGGCCACGTCGAGATTGCGCGGCTGAGCCGGGAACTGGCGCAGATAAAGACTGACGTTGACGTGCCGGCTGAGCTTGAGGACCTGAAGCCGGGCGTGCCGGATGCGGCCGCACTGCAGGCCATCTTCACCGAGATGGAGTTCCGGGGTCTGGCGGCCGAGGTCGCGCCGGCAGCGGAAGTCAGAGCGAAGGTCCAGGAGTTCGTGGCGCTGGCCGGCCTCAAGAAAGCGGGCAGGTTCGGGGTGTGTCGTGAGCCGGGCCGGGGTTTGTGGGTGAGCGCCGATCCGGGCACGGTCGCGCTTGTAAAGGATTCGGGCACGCAGAGGGAGCTGCTGTCGGATTCGAGCCTGCTCAAGGTCGGGTTCGATTTGAAGGAGCAGGTGAAATCAGCGCATCTCGTTGGGCTGGACGTGCGCGGGCCTTTCTTTGATGTCGGGGTTGCGGCATGGCTTTCCGATCCCAACCGCCACACTTTTACGCCCGAGGAAGTGACCATGCAGGTGCTTGGCAGCCGCGTCTCGCCTCTGTCGAACGACGTACGCGCAGCCCATGCGCTGACCATGTTCGGCGTGCTTGAGCCGCAACTGCTGGCGATGGGACTGGGCAGGGTGGCGACCGAGCTTGAGATGCCGCTGGTTCCGGTTTTGGCAGCGATGGAAGAACGGGGCATCAAGGTGGACCTCGCCGGCCTGAGTCGGCTTGAGGCGCAGTTGATGCAGGACCTGAAGGCGATTGAGCGGCAGGTGTATCAACTGGCCGGTCACGAGTTCAATATCGGGTCGCCTAAGCAGCTTGGCGTAGTGCTGTTCGAGGAGTTGAAGCTGGCGCGGGGGAAGCGGACCAAGACAGGGTATTCGACCAGCGTGGACGTGCTGAACGAACTGGCGCCAAAGAGCGAGGTTGTGCGCGAAGTGCTGAAGTACCGCGAGCTGACCAAGCTTTGCAACACGTACCTGGAGCCGCTGCGCCTGGCCGCGCGCGAAAATACGCACCGGGTGCACGCGACGTTCAATCAGACCGGAACCGCGACCGGCCGGCTCTCATCGTCCGCCCCCAACCTTCAGAATATCCCGATACGGACCGAGCTGGGCAGGCAGATACGGAGCGCGTTTGTCGCCGAGCCCGGGAATGTGCTGGTCTCCGCCGACTACTCGCAGATCGAGATGCGGGTGCTGGCCCATTTGTCCGGCGACGAGCAGTTGGCGGAGGCGTTTAAACGGGGTGAGGACATCCATGCTTCGACGGCGGCGGCGATCCTGCGCAAGAGCGTCGCGGACGTGAAACCGGAAGACCGCCGCTTGGCCAAGGTTGTGAACTACGGGTTGGTCTACGGTATGGGCGACCACGGGCTGTCGTCGCGGGCCGACATCCCGATTGAACAGGCGCGGGCGTTCCTCGATGAGTACATGACGAGGTTTGCGGGCGTGGCGCGGTGGCGGGACCAGACCATCGAGCAGGCGAAACAGAGCGGTTACGTGCGGACAATCTCCGGTCGAATTCGGCCGACACCCGGTGTCGCTGACTCGAACCGGGCCGTGGCCGAGGCGACCAAGCGCTATGCCATCAATGCACCGGTCCAGGGCTCGGCCGCGGACATCATCAAGAGCGCGATGGTGAGGCTTGAGGAACGGCTGAGCCGGGGAGGATTCGGAATCGGCATGATCCTGCAAGTGCATGACGAGCTGGTTTTTGAGGTCCCGGAAACCAAGCTGGAGGAGGCACGTGAGATTATTCGAACCGAGATGGAGAATGCCTGGAACCTGTCCGTGCCCCTGGTTGCCGAAACCGGCGCGGGCCGGACCTGGGGAGAGGCGCACTAGGGTGAAGGGAAAAAGGGGAAATGGCAAAGTGGGCGTCAGGCCGGCGATGACGCGACGAGTGATGTTCTGTTTCGGGACGCGACCTGAGGCAATCAAGCTGGCGCCGGTGATTCAGGAACTGTCGCGGCGTGCGAGGGAATTCCAGCCGGTCGTACTGGTGACCGCGCAGCACCGACAGATGCTGGACCAGGTTCTGCGCGTGTTCGACATAACGCCGGACTATGACCTTGACGTGATGCGGCCGGGGCAGTCGCTTGCCGACGTGACCGTGGGCGTGCTGCGCGGGGTCGAGCGGGTGCTGCGGCGAGTCGGGCCCGACTTGGTCATGGTGCAGGGCGACACCACAAGCGCGCTGGCAGCGGCGTTGGCTGCGTTCTATGAGCGGATCCCCGTGGGACACGTCGAGGCCGGGCTCAGGACGGGCGACAAGTACTCGCCGTACCCGGAGGAGATGAACCGGCGGCTCGTTAGCAGTCTCGCTGATCTGCATTTCGCGCCAACGCGGACGGCAAGGGATAACCTGCTGAGGGAGGGCGTGCCTCGGGGTCGGATTCGCGTGACCGGCAACACGGTTGTGGACGCGCTGAGGGCAATCCGCGCCAGCAAGGCGAAGTGGCGCGTGCCGGTACTGGACCGGATTGCGCCCGGGCAGCGTGTGGTTCTAGTGACTGCTCACCGGCGAGAGAGTTTCGGCCCGGGGTTCGGCCGAATATGTCGGGCCCTGCGGACGATTGTCGAGCGGAGTCCCGACGTCGAGGTCGTGTACCCGGTTCATCTCAACCCGAACGTGCGAAGGCCGGTACGGGCCATCTTGGGTAGAAATCCAAGGGTGCACTTGCTTGAGCCGATGGAGTATCTGCCGTTCGTCCGGCTGATGGAGCGCGCTTACTTGATACTGACCGACTCGGGCGGGATTCAGGAGGAGGCGTCCGTGCTGGGCAAACCGGTGCTTGTGATGCGGGACGTGACGGAGAGGCCCGAGGCGGTTGCGGCCGGAATCGCAAGACTCGTCGGTACCGATACTGACATGATTGTCTCCGCGACCGAGCGGCTGCTTCGTTCGGCTGCTCCCTATCGGAGCATGGCGCATGTCCGAAATCCTTTCGGCGACGGCCGCGCATCACGTCGAATCGTGGATGTGCTGAGTCGGTTCTTTCCGGTGGCAGGTGATTGACTTTGCGCCTCGTTTTCCTAGACTTCCAACGTGAATAGACTGGTCAAGTATCTTGGCGTCATTCTCAAGTGGCGCCGCCTCATTTTCTGGAATACGGTGGTACTGACGGCCCTAGCGGTTGTCGTTAGCTTCATATTGTCTCCGCGTTACACGGCTACTGCCCAACTCCTGCCACCAAGTGACGATGGCGACATTTTTGGCATCACGAGCCTCTTGGGCGGAGGCGCAAGCAGCGGCCTGAGTAAACTCAAGGCGGGGCTCACGGGGGCATCGACTGGTTCGGATCTGACTATCGGGATTCTGAATAGCAGGACTGTGATGCAGCATGTCGCCGAGAGATGCAGCATTGCCGGCCACTACGGAATACGGAAACCCACCCCGGAGAAGCTGGTGCGACAACTTAGTGACATGGCGAGGTTTGCTGCCTCCGACGAGGGGATCGTGAAGATAACCGTTGAGGCTAATTCGCGACTGCTTGCTGCTCAGTTGGCCAACGCATTTGTAGCCGAACTCGACAGCTTCCTTCGATACTCCAACATCAGTCGCGGCCATAACATGAGGGTTTTCATCGAGAAGCGTCTTGGCCAGCTTGATACCAGCCTGGCGGCTGCGAGTGAGTCACTGAAGGTTTTCCAGCAAATCAACAAGGTAGTTTCGGTGGACGACGAGACCAAGGCGGCCATTGATGCCTATGCAAAGATGAAGTCGGAGTTGAGCGTGAAGGAAGCCGAGTACGAGGCCGTCCGGTCCGCCGCGAGCGACGGGAATCCGTATGTGGATAATCTTCGACGTGAGACTGACGCCACGCGGGAAGAACTGCGCAAGCTGGAGCAGGGCGGCGGTGGGAATGGGTTCGGAGTAGGTTTCGGCGTCTCGTTCGCCCGCCTGCCCAGTGTGGCTGCCCAGTTCGCGCGCCGCTATCAGGACCTCAAGATACAGGAAGAAGCTTACATCACGTTGTACCAGCAGTACGAATACGCGAGGATTCTGGAGGCCCGTGACGCTCCGGCATTGACAGTCCTGGACTATGCTGTGCCGCCAGAACGACGGAGTTCCCCACGACGTACGGTGATAGTCGCGGCCACTTTCCTGTTTAGTCTGTTCCTTGGCGTTGCTCTCGCGTTCCTCTCCGAGTACTTTGGATACATCCGGACTGCTAGACCGGAGGAATATGATGGCTGGCAGCACCTGCGGGGTGAACTCACGACATCCGTGAGTAGGATCCTCAAGCCCGGGCCCCACCACAAGTCGTAATGAACCCAGCGGTCCGAGAGGACCGGGACCATCCGGCCCGCATTGTCCGGCGGGTCGCGCGCAACACGGTCTTCCTAGGAATCGCGGACGTGGCAAACAAGTTATTGATGTTTGCATTCTTCCTTATCGCAGCGCGCCACCTCGGTGTCCAGCAGTTCGGAGTGCTTTCGTTCGCCCTCGCCTTTGTGACGATGTTGGCTGTCTTTACTGACCTGGGCCTTGGAGTGGTCGCTGCGCGAGAAGTCGCGCGGGACCGCGGAGTGGCGCGACGCTTGGTTATCAATGCGATTTCCATCAAGACGATTGCGTCTCTGTTGGTAATCGGGCTGATTGTCGCGGCCGTGACATTGCTCGGCTACCCGTCCTCAACCGTGCGGGTGGTCTGCATCTGCGGTCTTTTTGCCGTCGAGAACGCCTTCACACTCTACTTCGGGTTTGTCTTCCAAGGGCTTGAGCGTATGGAGTTCACGGCCATCGCCCGTGTACTGCAGACGATCGTCCTCGTTGCCGGTGCGGTCGTCCTCGCGCACGGATCCGCCGGCGCCGAGCGCTACGCCCTACTCTATGCCGGCGCCGGGCTGGTCTCGGCGGCATTCTCGTGGCTCGCGGTGTCAATCGGGTTCGTGAAACCCGGTATCAGCTTCGACCTCGGTGAGTGGAAGAGGATGCTGCGTCAAGCTCTTCCGATTGGCATTGCCGCAACTTTCGTCATGTTCTACTACTGGAACGGTTCGACCCTCCTGTCCAAGCTACGAGGTGATGCGGCGGTCGGTATCTACAGCGCTCCTTTTCGACTGGTGATGGGGCTAGGTCTTGTCGGCATGGCGTTCTCGGGTGCTCTCTACCCGGTGATGTCACGTCTGTCTGCTACTGACCCGACCCGTCTCACTCGCCTGATCGAACTCGCCCTGAAGTATACGCTGATCCTCGTTCTACCAATAGGAGTGCTTGGTGTGGCCCTGGCGCGACCGGCCATTCTGCTTGTCTTCGGCAGTTCCTATCTTCCTTCCGTCCCGGTCCTGCGTGTGCTAGTCTGGTGGACTGTGGCTGCGTGTCTGAACTCGTTGCTGAGTAACTACTTCGTGTCGGTCAACCGGGCGCGGGTCGTTACCGTTCAGACCGGCGCGGCTCTGCCGGTGAGCGTTCTCGCGAACCTGGTGTTGATTCCCTCAATGGGAGCACTTGGCGCTGCATTGGCAATAGTGCTGTCCGAAACAGGAAGCCTTGTCTACCTTGCCGTCCGGCAGCTGCAGACTAAGAGCCGGGTCCATGTGGCCCCGCTACTCGTTTCCATGGCAAAGGCCGGACTGGCGCTGGTGCCTGCAACCGTCGCCGCAGTCCTGGTCGCACGCTGGTCGTTCGTTGGGTCGGTTGCCACCGCCCTGAGTGTCTATGTACTGGTGCTGTTGCTTGTGCGTGGGTTCAGCAAAGACGACTTGGGCGTGATACGCCTGGTTCTCGGGAGATACCATGCCCAATAGTGCCTCTTTGGTGCCGTCCAGTTCGCCGTTGCGTGGGTTCTGGCTGCTGTTGGGAACCGGGCTGGTGTGTGTTGCCGGTTTCCTCGTACTGGCGGCGATGGGAGACACGCTGCTCGCGCTAGCCGTTCTGGTTGTTCCGTTTCAGGTGCTGGTTTGGGCGTACTGCTTCCGGAGCAACCACCGGTTACTGCTGTTCTTCTGCGTACTGTTTCCCCTGACCGCCCTGGAGCTAATGCCCTATCTGTATCTTCAGCTTGTCTTCTATGCCGGCAACTTGGGGCTGCTGGCTTTTCTGTTTGTCTCATCGCGGTTCATGTCGGAGGGTGCATCTCAGTCGCACCTTCTGTCCGGTGAGCGTCGTCCCCTTCAGCTTCTGGCAGTGCTCATACTTGTGGCTGGCGTGCTCGCCGTTGTGAGAGGGCGTGCACCTGTCCCGAAAGTGATGTTCCGTTACTCGGTGCTGGCCCTGGAAGTGCTACTTGTAGTGTGGGTTTTCGCCGTGTTTCCGCAATCCATGCGACAAGTGCGGACGCTGATTTTCGTGATGGCCGCCGGGTACGTGCTTGTGTGTCTTGTGCTACCCGCCTTTGCTGCTGGGGAAGGAGGCGGGCTCGGCGGCAAAACGCTGTCGGGTTCGTTCGATGCTGTCAACCTGAATGCCTTTGCGGCCCACGTCGGCGTGTTCTCTGCGCTGTTGGCTGGCGTGATGCTGGACGCGAAGTCCACGCGAGCCAGGTTGTTGCTTGGCGTGGCAATTATCGTCTTGCTGGCTGCGCTCGCGTACACAAGGTCGCGAGGAGCTTGGGTTGGGTTGGGCGCGGCATTTGTCTACTATTTGGCACGGACCCGTACGCTCCGACTGACACTGGTAGCAGCCGTGGCGATCGCAGCCTTGCTGTCGGTTGACGTCCTCAGGAGCAGTTTGCTGAGTCGCGTCGAGGCCACCTCGGCTCAGGACCCCTCACTGATGGGACGACTTCTACTGTGGCGGTGGGCGCTCCGGGTCGCGCAGGACAACTGGCTACTCGGAGTCGGCATGGAGAACTTCAGATTCGTCAAGCACCTCTACGAGTACCCTGACTTCCTCGATGTTCACCGAGTGTTCAACACCCATAACCTGTACCTGGAATTCCTTGCCGACCTCGGCTTTGGAGGTCTCTTCGGTCTGCTTTGGTTGCAGATTGGATCGGTTGTCCGTTTGGACCGCCTCGTACGCAGAGAAGGTCGCCCAAACCGAGGGATCGGTCTCGGATTGAACGCCGGGATAATCGCCTTCTCAGTGCACGGACTCATGGACTCATTGACTTGGCAGCACGGGGCTTTCATTCTGTTCGGCATCGTGGTCGGTCTTGCGATGTGCGTTCGTCGTTTGCAGGAGTGCCAGTCCGGTTCGGTCGCCGAAGGCGTTCTTCACGTCGATTTGGTCCCGCCCGATCCGCGCAGCAATCCCTGTGCGATGCGATGAATTCCGTCGGCCGTCGTCTCCCACGAGAAGCGGGCGGCCTGGCGAGGGCCTGCTTTCCTGAGCGCCTCGGCCAGGCTATGATCGTCAAGAAGCATTTGGACTTTCCGTGCGATGTCAGCGACGGACAGCGGGTCGAAATAGATGGCCGCCGAGCCAGCGACCTCAGGGATGCTGGATGTGCCACTACACGCTGTCGGCGCTCCGTGCGCCAGAGCCTCCAGCACTGGGAGGCCGAATCCCTCATAGAGCGACGGAAACACGAAGGCTTGGCATCCGGAGTACAGACTGGACAGCTGTGAGTCGTCTATGTTCGACAGCATCACCACTCGATCCGCTATGCGAAACCTGCACACGGTATCCCACGTTGTCGCAGTGTCAGTTTTGCTGCCCCATCCGACGACAACAAGACGCAGATCTCTGCTGACCGTGAGGCGCGCGAAGGCTGCCACCAAGCGCCGGACGTTCTTGTGCGCGCCGTGTCCCCCAACGTACAACACATAGGGCTTGTACGACGAGGCAAAGGCCGAGTCCGTCCGGGTCGGGATCACGCCAGGCCCCTCGGGCACAACGGTGAGACGCTTCGAGGGAATGAAGCCCAGCCGTGTTGTCAAGTCGGCTTCCGTGTGATGGGAGACTGCCACTATGGCGTCTGCCCAGCGCAGTGTCTGAACGGACAGCCAGAACAGCACCTTGTGTCTAGCGAGATGCAAGCTGGGAGTCATGAGCGGCGTGAGGTCATGGACGATCGCGATTGTGGGAAGTGTGACACTTGGCGGCGCGAATGGCGTCGAGCACAGCAGGGCATCGTACTCGGCGGAGCAGAACCCCCGGAGGTACACTAGTTCCCAGAACACTCTGCCGCTGTTCGTGCGTGTCCAGTCGGGGATGGCAATCACTCGGCTTCCCGAGTCCGCAAACAGCCCGGCGTCCGAGGTCAGGACCGTGACCTCGCACGACCGCGACAACACGGGTGTGACACGTTGAAGGTATCTGCCGATGCCAACTGGTGTTCCTCGCGCAGCAGAAGCGTCGATCAAGAGTTTCATGCAGCCGATCCTGCTGTCGATCTCCGCTGACATAGGTTGCCGTCGCCGCGGCCGGCAGGTCGTATCCCGGTCGTGCGGCCCGCGGTTCCGCTGACAAGAATACGTTCCTTGTCGATGGAACGCGAACCACCGACGAGTCCCTGCAGCACCCGGTAGGTTTCCTGGGCCGTCCTATGCCAGGAGAACTGCTTCGCGCGTTCTGGTCCGCGACGCCGCAACTCCGCGGCCGTCTCCGTGCGGTCAATGATGATCTGTAGCGTCGTTTCGATGTCATCGACTGACAGTGGATTGAAGTAGAGCGCGGCATCGCCGGCAACCTCCGGTAGACTGGAGCTGTTGCTGCACGCAACCGGTGCACCGTGGGTGAGCGCTTCGAGTACGGGCAGGCCGAATCCCTCGTAGAGTGAGGGATACACAAACGCGGTGCAGTCGGCATAGAGACTGGATAGCTCAGCTTCGCTGAGGTGGTCAGAAATGATGATGACCCTCTGCTGCAGACCGTGGCGTTGGATGGCGCCTCGGGTTCGGGCCATCAACTCCGGCTTGCTCCAACCAGTTATGACCAGTTTCAAAGACGGCGGGCAGTGCAGCCGTGCGAACGCGGCAATCAGACGCGGCAGGTTCTTGTGCCGCGCGTGCCCGCCGACGTACAGGATGTACGGAGTCAGTCGTGCTGTGAACGACGAGTCTTGACCGTCGGGTACGATTCCTGGTCCTGCGTGGACAACGGTGATTCTCTCCAGTGGTAGCAGCTTGGCGTGGGCGACGAGGTCGCTTCGCGTGCTGGCCGAGTCAGTGATGACTGCCTCGGCCGATCGAAGACTCTGCAGGGCCACCCAGAACAGCGCCTTCAACCTGGTCGAGTGCAGCCGAGGGAGCATCAGTGGGGTTAGGTCATGGACGACGGCAACGGTCGGCAGTGGTGGGTTCATCGGTACCACCGGCGTTGGACAGAACACCGCATCGAAGTCCCGCGTACAGTAGTGCGGAAGGAAGGACGTTGTCCAGACGACCCGGCCAAGGTGGGAATGCGTCCAATCCGGAATGCGGACTGCCTGAGCGACGCCCAAGAATAGGTCAGGGTCGGGCGTGAGAATGGTCAATTCACAGAGTTTCGACAGTTCAGGAGCGAGTCGCCTAATGTAGAGCGATATGCCGACGTTGGCCTCCAAGGCAAAGGCCGCGTTGAAGAGAATCTTCACGCTTCATTATATTCCCACCGAGGTCAGGGTCAAGCAGCCGAAGCAGCGAATCGGTACAGGCTGCGAGAGGCTGCGACAGGCTGCGACCGAGTTGACTTGGTTCGCCTCGCGGCTACAATCGGATGTGCTGCTTTGTATTTCGTTCTGGAGTGTCGCGGATTGACCCGGTGCCGGGTAGCGCTTGATGCCCGCCGACTGAGCGGCCACAGGCGAGGTATTGGTCGGTATGTGCACGAACTGGCGAAACGCCTGCCGTCTCAGGCTCCCGACATCGAGTTCCTGTTGTTCGTGGACCGGCATCTCGAGAGCGGCAGCATCCCGGACGGCTGCAGGGAAGTCCTGGTCGGCCGTCCCTATGGCAAGCCGATCAAGAAATCCGGGGATGTCGGGGCTCGAATTCACTCGGTCCTCTGGATGAACGTTTTTCTTCCGCACGCACTCAGGCAGGAGGCAGTTGACGTTTTCCATGGCACCAACTACGCCCTGCCCGAGAGAACGGCATGCCGGACCGTGTCCACTATTCACGACATGATATCCGCGCGTGTGCCCGGGGCATTCGAACCTGTGTATCAGCGTTACATGCGATCCCTGGTCTCAAGGGTCGCACGCCGGTCGGACCATCTCATTGCGGATTCACAGGCGACGAAGAATGACATCGTCGAGGTTCTTGACGTCGAACCAGACAATGTATCGGTCGTGCATCTTGGCGTAGGAGACGAGTTCCGTGGTGCTTTTGGCCAGGACTACCTGAACGAAGTGAAAGCTAGATTCGCCCTTCCCAGCCGATTCGTCCTGCATGTCGGCGCAATAGAGCGGCGCAAGAGACTTGAGACGCTTATTGGAGCCTGCGCTGAACTCGTGAAGAAAGAGTTGCTCGATGCCGTGGTTCTTGCAGGTGAAGAGGACTACGGCGCGGCGGATGTGAAGCGCACCGTTATCAAGCTGGGAATGGAGAAGAGCGTCCTCTATACGGGCTACGTGGAACAGCGATTATTGCCTGGACTCTACGTGCTGGCAGACGTGGTATCGCTTGCGTCGGCATACGAAGGGTTCGGAATGCCGGTTATCGAGGCGATGGCTTGTGGAACTCCGGTTGTAACGTCGAACGTGTCGTCATTGCCCGAGGTAGCCGGGAATGCGGCGGTCACGGTACCCCCGGGTGATGAGAATGCACTTGCCCGGGCCATCGAATCGCTGCTGACCGACCCGGAACTCCGCAGACGGATGATTGAACGAGGGCAGAACCGGGCCGATTCCTTTCGATGGGAAGATACTGCGGCAGGGCACGTTGAGGTCTACCGACGTGTTCTTGCCCGGGGGCGGCGTTGACCGGTCAACGTGTCAGGGTTGCTGCCGCGTCCTTCGTGGAGGTACAGAGTTCGTATGCCGCGTATCGGTAGAATGGATAGCGTGCTTCCGCCGACGCTCCAGGGACTCGATGTCATCCTGTCACATGATTGGATCATGGGTAACCGGGGTGCGGAACGTGTGCTCGAGGCGCTGTGCACCACTTTCGAGGATGCACCAGTATACACGCTGCTCCACGACCCATCGGTATCCAGTCCTTTGATAAATCGTCATCCGATCAAGACTTCACTACTGCAGCGCGTACCGGGAATTACCGCTCGTCGGGGTGGCGGCGAACCGTTCCATCGGTACTTTCTGCCTCTGTTTCCGTTCGCGGTGGAGCAGTTTCACCTACCCAAGGCGGATCTGGTCATAAGTTCGAGTCACTGCGTGGCAAAGGGCATAAGAGTAAGGGGTCGCACCAAGCATCTCTGCTACTGCTTCACGCCCATGCGATATGCTTGGCTGTTCTACGAAGAATACTTCGGCACCAACCCGGTTAGAAAGGCCGTCTTGTCTCCGATCCTTGCCGCTCTACGCCGGTGGGACAAGGACAATTCGCGGCACGTAGACAGGTTCGTGGCGATAAGCGGGTGTGTGCGAGACAGGATCCGTCGGTTCTACGACCGCGATGCAGACGTTGTCTACCCCCCGGTGGACACGGACCGCCTGACGCCAAACGGACATGAGCCAGGTCGTTATGACCTCATCGTTTCCGGCCTGTCTCCGCTGAAGAAGGTGGACCTTGCGGTTTCCGTCTACAACCGTACGGGAACGAGGTTGAGGATCGTCGGAGTCGGCACGCAGATGGAATACCTGCGTCGGATCGCGAAGCCAAATATCGAACTTCTCGGGTGGCTCGGCGACGATGCCGTCCGGGAAATGTACCGAGGATGCCGGATGCTGGTTTTCCCGGGCGTCGATGATTTTGGGCTTGCGCCGGTTGAGGCGCAAGCTTGCGGCAAGCCGGTAGTCGCCTTTGCGCAAGGTGGGGCACTCGATACCGTCGATGAAGGGCTCACGGGGGTGTTCTTTCACGCGCAGACCACCGAGTCGTTGAACGAAGCGATAGAGAAGTGTGCCTCGACGAACTGGGACCGGGATGCCATCAGGGCGCGGGCCGAGCGTTTCGGCATCGACCGGTTCCGCCGGGAACTTGCGGCCAGCATTGAGAGGTGTATGGAGCGGTGAAGCCGCTGTCTGTCGGTTCGGCGGCTTCGAGGTCTGACGTGCGTGGAGTGCGCCTGCCGTCCGGGTCTCTTGAAGGGGCCTACTGACTTGTTCGATACTCTGGCGACCGTGCTGTTCTGGGCGGCGTTCGGGATCATGCTGTATCACTGGGTAGCTTTTCCGGTGATGCTTTGGCTGTGGGGGAAGGTGTCGCCCCGGCGATACAGGCCGGAATCGCGGACTGAGCCATTCAGGGTCAGTGTGGTGATGGCGGTGTACAACGAAGAGGAGATCATGGCCGAGAAGATGAAGAACCTGCTTGGCGCCGACTATCCCCCGGACAAGATGGAAGTACTGATCGGCTCAGACAGCTCAACCGACAGAACGGACGATATCATCAGGTCGTTCAACGACCCTCGCGTAAGACTGATTCACTACAACCAGCAGGCCGGCAAGACTGTGGTCCAGAACAGGCTACTGGCGGAGGCTAGAGGCGATATCATCCTGTGCACTGACGCAGATTCGATTCTGACGCCGGCGTCACTGCGGCTGATGCTCGAGAACATGCGCGACCCCAAGGTCGCAGTTGTCAATCCAAGGTACGCGAGAGTGAACAAGAACGGCAGCGCGGCCGAGAGTCTCTATGACCGATGGGAAGCCAAGGTCAAGGAACTCGAAGGCAGACTCGGTGCGATGGTCGGCTGCAACGCCTACGCCAACATGATACGCCGGGAGGTGGCCGACCCGATTCCGGATGATACCAATCTCGATGATTTTGTCCTTGGCATCAGGCCCTTCCGCCGTGGGTATGACGTGGTGACTGAGCCGAGGGCGCTGGTGGTTACGCAGACCGAAACCGAGAAGCTCGAGTTCCGGCGCAAGGCGAGGATAAGCCGCGGCAACCTGCAGGTGCTGTCGCGCTTTGCCGACCTGCTGCTCCCCAAGTACGGCGTCAAGGCTTGGGTCTACTTCTCGCACAAGGTGCTCCGGATGCTCGTGCCATTCCTGTTGCTGGCGATGCTCGTCACCAGCGCAGTCGAGTCATCGCGGCCGTTCTTCGCTGCTATGCTTGGGCTCCAGCTGATTGTTCTCTTCTCGGTTCCGCTTCTCGTCGTCGCGAGAGGCAGGTGGCGCAAGCTGCTCGTCCCTCAGTACTACTACTTTGTGAACATCGCTCTACTAGTGGGCTATTGGGAGTTCTTCGCAAGTCACGAGAAGTACTGGACGAAGACTCCGCGGAACCCTACGATCTTGTGATGAGCACTCGGACGTCCAGTCCACAGGCATACCGCATTGGGCACGCCCGGGCTCTTTGCCGGGTGAACTGCAGGGTTCACATGGAAGCATTGAGGTCGCCGTAGGTGAGTCCGTTCCGACTGCCATCCTGTACCAGGAGGAAAACCATGGCTAGTTTCCGCGTTTCGATACTCCGAATCCTGACTCTGTTGATCGTCGCACTTCCAGCTTGGGCCAATCTGAGCCTGGCTGGTGACAAGCTGGCTCTGGACGTTACAGTCTGGATGGGTGCGCATTGGTGGCGGGCGGAGCAGGCCGGCCTTGCACGGAATGAATTCGCGTTCGAGCGTGTTCAGGCACTTGCCGGGCTGACCGGACAGCTGAGCCCAGTTGTGTCGCTTCGGTTTAGCGGCGATGTCGGCTACCTCCAACCACAGGACTTGTACGTTGATCTGCGCTGGCGTGGCGGTTTCGGTCTTCGCGCGGGGCAATTCCTGTTGCCGCTCGGCATGGATGCGATGACCGAGCCGGACAGCCAGGTTCTAGCAAGCAGTTCGTTCCTGGTCAGCTACGCAAAACCAGCCGGAATCCGGGACATTGGTGTTATGGGAGGCTGGGAGACGAGTCGCATTACGGTGTCGGCAGCGGTCGTCAACGGAGCCGGAGCGAATACCGGCGACAACAACGACCGCAAGGATCTGTGCGGGCGAATCACCGTAAGACCGCTGGCCGCCCTGGACGCGGTCCTCGCACTGCGTGCTTACTACGGCTGGCCCGATTCTCCGGATTCGCTTTGGCGGTCTACGGCGCTTGAAGCCCGCCTGAGACGCGGGCCGCTGGAACTCCAGGCCGAATTCCAGAATCACCGCAGTCAGAATGCACGTAACAACATGGCGTATCTGCAGGCAGCCTGGGATATCGGACCGCTAGAGCCCGTTGGGCGGTTCGACTTGGTCGTACCCCAAGGAGAGCGCTTAGAGTGGATGATGGTCGGTGGACTGAACGTACGGCCTTTGCCCGATCATCTCAGAGTCATAGTCGATTGTTCCTATCACCGGAACTACCAGGATAACTGGGGTTTCTTCAGCTTCCATCTGCAACTGCAGGCGTCCATCTAGCGTCGGTTCAGCACGAGTCCCTCGTTGGTTCCGTTTCTTCTGGGGGTGGGCAAGAGCATCAACTGCGAGTTCAGGCTGCGTCAAGTCCATTCCGGCATGGCCGGCCCAGTCCTGTTTACTGCGACGGCCAATCAGGGCCAGATACATGTCGAGCTCGAATTGGACAACAACACCGGCCGCATGTATGCCTTCATCGAGTGGTCTCGCCGTCTGCCTCAGTGCTTCTTGTCTTTGGGCGATGTGCATGCGCTCCCGCGGGTGCAGGCTCTGCTGCTTTGGCAACGACCAAGATGGTGTCGTAGAGGTTCAGTCCAGAGAACCTAAGGATGAATGAGCAAATGGCGAAGTGGATGTCGTCGGCTGTCTTCCTGATTCCCGTGGCATGGGTGTTTGGGTCGAGATCCTCACAGGCCGTGGTCAGGCCGCTGCGCTCGACGAGTCGGCGAAGCACGGTTGGTGTGAAGTGCGATAGGTGTATTTCAGTTGTGGGTGAGTTCGGCAGAAAGAAGCCCCGGCGAGGTTTGAAGTTCAGTAGGTGTACCTCAGTCGGCGAGCCGTCCAGTCGGATTCCTCCCAATCCGTACCTTCTGCCCTTGAAGCCCCCGATCCCGGCTAGGGCGAGCAGGCGCTTGACGATGGCTTTTGACCCGATGAGGTCATTGGGCACAGCCACGACCAGTATTCCGTCCGAGTTCAGCAATTCCCTGCATCTTCGGAGCGTGGACAAGGGGTTGGGGACATGCTCCAAGACGTGGAACAGGGTGATCACATCGAATCGCGTGTCAAAGTGGATATCCTCGACCTGTCCCTGCTTCACGTCCAGCCCATACTTGTTCTTGGCAATACGGACCGCGCTCTCCGAGACCTCGGTCCCCAGCACGGTAAAGGACTCCCGGGCAATGGACAGAAACTGGCCCGTGCCAGTGCCGACGTCGAGGAGCAAACCAGAGTTGCGGTGCCGCTTCAGAATCTTCAGCCTCCGTTTGTGGTGTAGACTACGACTTTCTTCCTCCTTGAGCCACGAATCGTACTTTCCGAGCCGGGAGTAGAATGCGACGATCGCACGCAGCGTGGGCCGAGGATTGTCGAACACGTACCCGCATTGTTCGCATCTGCATATGCGGTTCGCAGGATCGATGGAGGTTATCATGCTGCCGCCGCATACGCCGCAGCGGCTGAGAGTCTCGAGTTCCTCTTCATTGTTCGGGCGGGCGTCCATCCTGTTCATTCCTGTCATAGGACTACCGGTCGGCGTCTTCAATCAGGGCGCGGATGGAGAGAAGCTCTTTCTTGAGCCAGGGGAGTATATGGCGATGGTCTCCCGGCGGGGCGATGGGGGTGGGGTTCGCGGACATCTTGGTGAGTTGGCGGCGGGCGCCGGCCACGGTCAGCTTCTCGGTTCGCACCAGGTGCTTGATGAGCTGCAGGCGTTCGAGTTGGGCGCCGGTGTAGATGCGGCGGCGGGCTGAGTTGCGTGTGGGCTTGAGTTCGAACTGCTGTTCCCAGTAGCGCAGCACGTGGGGTTTGATGCCGAGCTTGCGGCAAACCTCGGTCACCGAATAGTACTTCCTCGTGTTCATTTCCAGATTTCCTGCCTCGGGTTACGTCTCAGCAGCCGGTTCATGCTGTCGCGCGGAGACAGACCTTCGTAAAGAATCTTGCAGACTTCTTCAGTGATAGGCATCTCGACTCGTTGGCTGCCGGCCAGGGATCGAGCCGAGCGGGCGGTTGTTGCGCCTTCGGCGACTCCGGACAGCTTCGCCACGGCCGTTGCCGTCGACTCGCCCTGGCCAATGGCGACGCCGAGGGCATGGTTGCGCGAGTGATCCGAGAACGCCGTGACGATGAGGTCTCCCATCCCGGAGAGGCCCGCGAAGGTGAGCGGATTGGCGTTGAAAGCGAGGCCGAGCCGGGTGATTTCGGCTAGCCCTCGGGTCAGCAGCGCCGCCTTGGCGTTGATGCCAAGCCCGATGCCGTCACCGATGCCCGCCGCGATCGCGATGACGTTCTTCAGGGCGGCGCCGAGTTCGACGCCAACGACGTCGCCGTGCGAGTAGACGCGGAGGTTCCCGCCGGTGAACGTGTCCCGGACCAGCGTGGCGCCTGTCTCGCTTGAGGACGCGGCCACGAGCGAAGTGGGATCGCCCAGCGCGACGTCACGCGGTATGCCGGGTCCGGCCAGCACGACGACCGGGAACGCGGGCAATGCTTCGCTGATCGCGACCGACAGGCGCTTGAGTGACTTCGGCTCGATGCCCTTGGTAACGGTCACGAGTGCCTGAGGCTTCGGGCCCGCGGCTTTCACCTGCCGGATAACGTCAGCCAGGGCGTCCGATGGCACCGCGAACACGACCAGTTGGGCCCCGTCGACCACCTTGCCAAGGTCGTCGGTCGCCACCATCGTCTCCGGTATGGTGACGCTCTCGGGCAGGTCAGGATGACGCCGGGTTAAATGAAGTCGGTCCAGGCTTGCCCGGTTAGATTCCCAGAGCGATACGTCCAGGCCCTTCGCGGCCAGCCTGATACCGAGGGCAAGTGCCCATCGGCCGGCTCCGGCAAAGGCGACCTTCATGTCTTCCTGAGCAGCTTGAGCCACAGTCCGAGCCGTGGTTCCGTGCCGCTGGTGAGGCGTCCGATATTCGACCAGTGACGAATGACGATTATGACCGCCACGCCCAGCGTGAATGCCAGCAGCGGGGCGTTGTGCCGGTAGATGAGTGAGGTAAGGATCGGCAGGGCGCAGGCAAAGAACAGCGACGAGAGTGAGATGAAACCGGTCACCGCGAGCACCGTGACGTATATGCCGAGCCCGGCGAGCAGACTCTTCGGGCACAGGAAGGCCGCTACGCCCACGGTTGTTGCCACACCCTTGCCACCCCTGAACCTGAGCCACGGGCAGAACACGTGGCCGAGGATTGCTCCCAGACCGACCAGCGCCGGCGTGAAGCCAAGCGGCTGAGCGAAAGCGGTCGGCAGAAGTCCTTTGGCGGCATCGAGTAGCAGGACCGGTATTGCCCAGAGCCAGCCAATGGTGCGCTGGACGTTGGTGAACCCGATATTGCCTGAGCCGTGCCGGCGGATGTCGATTCCGTTCAACCGGCCCGCGAAATACCCGAACGGAATTGAGCCGCACGTCGCGCCTGCCAGCAGGGAGAGGAGGGCAGTCCGGACCATCGGTTCAGTCACCGGGGCCGATTCGTGCCGATGGCGTCAGGTAGCGAGTTTCTTTCACTGAATCCAAGATAGCCGCCGGTCGTCCGATGTCAAGCGGCTGCGGTTGTTGACACCGGCCGGACGCGGCAATATGGTTTAAGCTGAAAGGCTGAATTGAACGAATCCGAACCGCAGCAGGACGAGAAGCGACCCGACCGTGCGGTCGGAACGACCGGTCAGGCTGCATCACCGCCGAAACTGGTTTTCGAGCCGGACCAGCGACAGGCCGCACGGGTCGCACGCGTGCGGACGTTCACCGTGCTGGCGGCCGCAGTTCTCACGCTGGGAGCGCTGATTCTCATTCTGACGTACCGACCCCGACCCCCGGCCCTGCCCGAACAGATTGCGCTGGCACGTACCGTGCCTCTGCCCGAGAGCGCGGCTTCAGTTCCAGCGCCGGCCATCATCCAGCAACCCCCAGCCTCTCACGTGACCGGAGTGGTTGGGAAAGCTCAACTCGCAGCAGCGGCAATAGATACACTCGTGAGCAGCGCGGCTGGGAAGTGGCTGCGGGCGTCCGAGCTGACGCCGCAGGGCAGTGTGACGCGCGAGAATGGTGAGGACGTGGTCGCGAAGTTCAGAAAGGCAGTTGTCCTTGCGGATAGCGCGCGTGGCGACATCGCCATGGCGCGGCAGCAGGCCGAAGTCGTGTTCAGGGCCTCACGCGACGCGGAATCCGGTACCGCTTTCCGGCTCAGCGCTCTCTACGCTGCCATCGATCGCTACTTGAAGTCCATGGCTGATGACGCCGATGACCGGTACTCCTTCTACTCGAAGTCGGAGGTCTCGGTCAAGACGGTGCTGCTTGGGGATTCTGCTGAGTCTGATGTCCAGCAGAACGTGGCGATGAGTTATCTGCGCCGGTCTGAGGATCGTCAGAGCGACATCCGGCGGCTGGCACAACAGGTTCGCGAGGCACTACTCAACATCGACAATGCCGGCAAATAAGGGCGCGGGTAGCTGGCGACTCCGGGCACTTGAGCTCGTCGTTGTCTTGGTTGACATATGCCTGCTGGCGGGCTGCCGGTTTCCCACCACGGTCTACGGCCGGCTGGTGCTCAAGCCCGGGGAGGACGGCGACGTGCGGCTTGCGCGGGTCGAGTTGCGTGACAGCGTTGCCTGGGATTCGACCCCGGTATATGCCATTGTTCCGGAATCGGGCGGGTCGTTCTTCCGGGCGTCGTTTGAGTTCCCGGCGGTCGCGCCGGGACCGTACTACCTGCTGGCGTGGCAGGACAGGGATGCCGACGGCAAGGTCAGTGACGGTGACCTGACTGGCGTCTACGGCGATTCCCTGGAATTGCGCTTGCCGGGTAAGCAACTGATGGTCCATGAGGGGTGGACGGTCGATGCCGGCGACATCGAGATGGCAAGGTACGCCGTGCTTGAGGTTACTGCAGCCGGGCAGAGGTCGCAGTCCGGCGAGACGACCGGCTTCACCTATGTCTTGAACTATGACGTAACTCTGGCCTCGTTGACCATTACCTTTCCCGGCCAGCCGGCGATGCCTGACCCGAGTGCTCCCGGGCCAAAGCTCGCCGATTCAACGTACAGGTCCGACGGCTGGAGAATGGGCGGCCCAATGCCCACCGGCCTGCACCAGCTCGAGTTCCGCGGTCTGCTCACGGGTGACAGTTTCGACATCCGAGTGGCCGTGCCCGTCGAGTAGTTCTCCGTCCGGGGCGGCGGTTCATTCACCTTGACTCTCCAGCGTCAGTCCCTATGATTACTCACTGTGGACCTAATCGAGAGCCTTGCGGTCAAGAGCGAGCAGAAGATACTGCTCGTCGTGCTTGATGGACTGGGCGGCCTGCCCAGGAACGGCAAGACCGAACTCGAATCTGCCTCGACTCCCAACCTGGACGCACTGGCGGCCAAATCCAGCTTAGGTCTTCTTACGCCGATCGAAGTTGGGATCACGCCAGGTTCCGGCGTCGCTGTCCTCTCTCTACTGGGCTACGATCCGCTTCCGTACCGGATAGGCAGGGGCTTGCTTGATGCGTTGGGCGTGCAATTAGATGTCGGCGCGGGTGATCTGTGCTGTCACGCCAACTTCGCCACAACCGGACCAGATGGAAGAATCGTGGACCGGCGTGCAGGGAGAATCTCAACTGCGCGTTCCGAGCAACTCTGCGCCCAGTTGCAGGCAGCGATACCTCAGATTGGGGATGTCGCAGTCACCGTGCGTATCGTGCGCGGGCACCATTTCGTCGTCGTCTTCAGAGGGCCCGGACTATCCGACCTCGTTTCAGGTTCGGATCCGATGAGCAATCATGTTATGCCTACGAAAGTGGAAGCACTTGATCTACCGGGTTGGCGGTCAGCGCAACTGGTCAATGAGTTCCTCCGGGCGGCATCTAGCGTCCTGCGTGCCGAGCCCGGCGCCAACTCCGTGCTACTGCGGGGCTTTGGCCAAATCCTGGGTGTTCTGAGCATGTCCGAGCGATTCAAGCTGAAGTCGGCCTGTGTCGCCGCGTACCCGATGCAGCGCGGCTTGGCAAAGCTCGTGGGTATGGACGTGCTTGAGACGGGCCAGACGTGGCAGAGTGAGCTTCAGACGTTGCGCGAGCACCAGTCTGAGTACGACTTTTTCTTCCTGCACTTCAAGGAGACCGACGAAGCCGGCGAAGACGGCAGGTTCGAGGCCAAGCAGGAACTGCTTGAGCAGTTCGACGAGGATATACTGCCGCAATTGCTCGCGCTCAAGTTCGACGTGCTGTGCATCACCGGCGACCATTCCACGCCGGCAACAATGGCCGGCCACTCGTGGCACTCGGTGCCGGTGCTCCTGAATTCGCCCTACGTCCGGCCCCAACTGGTGATTGAAGAGTTCGGAGAGAGGGCATGCGGGCGCGGCGACATCGGCCATGTGCATTCTTGCCACCTGATGGGTTTGCTGCTTGCCCACGCGGGCAAGCTGAGACGGTATGGAGCTTAGGGTAGCTGCACCCACGTACTTACCCGAGCCGGAACGCGGCGTCGGCCGGGCGGATAGGAGTCGAATGTGTCGACGCAGCCTGACATGGTGAGACCGAGCACCATGAGCGGTCCGAGCGGGTGTCCCGATGTCCTCGAGCGCGTCAGGAACGACCCCGAACTGGCAGGAGACGCTGCATTTGTCGAGAGGATAGCCAAGCTGCGTGACAACTTCGGAGTGGATGGCGTCTGTCCTGCCGTGGAGCGCGAGTATCGCGATGTGGCTACCTACGAGCAGGAGGTCACAAGATTACGCTGGAGCGTGTACGTGACGCTATCTTCGATCAGTTTCGCCATCGCCGGGTACACACTATCGAATCTCAACGGCCTTCACCGCGGCGTGAGAATTGCCGCCTTGTGCTTCGCTTGGTTTATCCACTTCTTCGCCTCCTTCTTCTACTGGTGGATGCACGGCATCACGCATAGACAACGCAAGTACCTTATCGGGCTGGAGAGGCTTCTTGGTTTCTATCACTACACATTGCGCGACCGGCGTCCCATGGCACCCTTGCGCATCGGTCAATGTCGAGTCCAGGTCAAGTTTCACTGGGTAGTGAACACGATTTCCGTGCTGTACTTGATCGGTGTCATCGCGCTCGCCGTCTGTCTTGGGGTTTTTCGAAGGGGCTAGCCTCCGCGATGGTCCTCCTGATTGTGCTTGACGGTTGGGGAGTCCGGTCGGAAGCGCAAGGTAACGCTATCGCCCACGCCCGCAAACCGTGCTTTGACCGGCTACTCCATACGTTCCCGCACGCGCTCGTCGAGACGTCCGGTGAGGCCGTGGGCCTGCCGAAGGGGCTGATGGGCAATTCTGAGGTCGGACATCTGAACATCGGTGCAGGCCGTGTTGTTGATCAGCCGTTGACTCTGATATCCAAGGCCATCGCGAGCGGATGCTTCTTCGACAACAAAGTGCTGCGCGAAGCCATGACGCGGGCTCGGGAACGCCGGCGGTCGCTGCATCTGATCGGGTTGCTGTCCGATGGGCGGGTTCACAGCGCGATGGAACACGTGCTCGCTCTGCTCGATATGGCCAAGAATGAGGGCGTTGAGAGGGTGTACGTCCATGCGAGTCTCGACGGCCGCGACACACCGCCTAAGGCGGCAGCCGTCTACATCGATCAGCTTGAAGAGAGGATGTCAGCACTGGGGATCGGGAGGATTGCCACTGTGAGTGGCAGGTTCTATGGGATGGACCGAGACGGTAACTGGGACCGGATCTCACTAGCGTTCCGTGCGTACGTCAAAGGAGAGGGATTTGCTGCCGCATCAGCTCGACAGGCCGTGATAGCGGCGTACGCGCGTGGCGAGACCGATGAGTTTGTGCAGCCAACTGTGGTTGACGGATCTGTGCGTCTGACCAACGGTGACTCCGTCGTTTGCTTCAACTTCCGGGAGGAACGTGTAAGAGAGATAACGAGGATGCTTACTGACCCCGCGCTGGACGCCATGCGAGGAGAACCGCCACCTGACATCTTCTATGTGTGTATGACCCCATACCTGAAAGACGGGCACTTGCCGGTCGCCTTCCCCATGGACGTGGTCCCCAACGTTCTGGCAGAGGTACTGAGCAACAATGGTCTGCGGCAGTTGCATGCCGCCGAGACTGAGAAGTATGCGCATGTCACATTCTTCCTTAACGGGCGCCGCGAGAAGCCTTTCCAGGGTGAGGATAGACGCCTTGTGCCTTCGCCGAAGGTCCACAGTTACGACACTCGGCCGATGATGAGTGCGTGTGAACTGACGCAGGTCGTTCAGGAGGCGATCGGGAGCGGAGTGTATGACTTTGTCGTGATGAACTATGCCAACGCTGACATGGTTGGCCACACCGGGGTGTTCGACGCAGCCGTGGCCGCGGTTGAGACCGTCGACACGTACCTAGAACAGGTCGTCCGTGAGGTTCTGGAAGTCGGCGGAGATTGCCTGATCACAGCTGATCACGGCAACGCCGAGGAGATGATCGACCCGGACACTGGTGAACCTCATACGGCTCACACCACGAACCCAGGGCCGCTGCTTCTTGTCACGCGGCGGTCATTCAAGCTCCGGTCGGGTATACTCGCGGACATCGCGCCGACCGTGCTAGAGTTGATGGGCGTGCCTAAGCCCTCCGAGATGACCGGCCGAAGTCTGCTTCAACATGACTAGCCCAGTGCGCCGCGCAATCATCTCAGTCTGGGACAAGACCGGCATCGTCGAACTGGCGCATGCACTGGCCGCCGCCGGGTATGAGATCCTCTCGACCTCCAAGACCGCTGCCGCGATCCGCGAAGCCGGAGTCCCCGTAACCGAGATCGCGACCTACACCGGTTCGCCTGAGATTCTCGGCGGCCGGGTCAAGACCCTTCACCCGAAGATTGCCGGCGGCATCCTGACCACACGCAAAGACGACACGGTCGACCCGATAGACATCGTGGTCTGCAACCTCTACGCCTTTGAAGATGGCCTCGCGCGGGGCGCGACACACGAAGAACTGGTGGAGTTGATAGACATCGGCGGCGTGACTCTCCTGCGCGCCGCGGCCAAGAACCACGCCTTCGTGGCCGTCGTCCCGGACCCGAAACACTACCCGGCAATCATCGTCGAACTGGGCCGGACCAGCAGCATCAGTGCCGGGCTCCGCAAGAAGCTTGCAGCCGAAGCCTTTGCCATCACCAGCCGTTACGACACCGCCATTGCCCGCTACCTCCAGTCCGTGACCGGCTAGCCCCGGTCTCACTCCCCGTAACAGCCGTCCCGCTTCCGGAGGTCCAGGACCGAATACGGCGTTGTCACCCGGCGTAAGGGGCCGAACACAGTGGATGATATTCCAGGGACTGCGACGGGGATCATGACGGGGAGAATGACGCGGTAGATGATGGGGAGGATTACGGGGAGGATGGTGGGGAGGATAGCGCGGAGGATGATGGAGGGGATAATGGAGAGGATTACGGGGAGGATGATGGGGAGAATGATGGACAGGATGACGGGGAGGACAACGGAGAGGATAATGGGGAGAATCATGGGGAGGGCAGTGGAGAGGGTAAAGGGGAGGATGATGGAGAGGATTGTCCGGAGGATGATGGAGGGGATGACGGGGAGAATGATGGGGAGGACGATGCAGGGAATAGCGGGGAGGGCGATGGGGAGGACAATGGGGACCACAATGGAGGGGACGGCGGAGGGGAGTTACCGGAAGAGTGAATAGTGAATTGAGAATTAAGAAGTTAGGATGCGCACTTGCTCCACGGAGCTGTATACTGGGGCTAAACCTCCCGCCAAGGTAGTCGGCGTCACGGCAGCAGGTCGGACAGGCTGAAGTGCGTCCGTCAGCCGGGGCTTCGGATACCGAAGCGGGGCCGGCGGCGGCGCGGGCGCGGCGGGGGGACGGCTACTGCTTCGGGTCGGAGATTGCGCCCATGAATAGGATTGCGCCGGTTTTGCTGTCGGCGATGGCGATGAAGAAGGGGTGGTCGGCGACAATCGAGAACCGCTCCCCCGGCCGCGGCATCGCGGTCATGGCGACGCGGGTTGAGGTAACCGCCGCAGCTTCGGTTCCTTCTTCGTTGACTTCAACGAACGTCTTGTGCTTGACCTCGCTGATGTAGACCGGGAACTGGCTCTTGACCATCTTCGTGAAGTCGGCCTTGCCCGGCTGCATGGCTTCGCCCATGCCCAGCGACGACAGCGCCTGGTTGAGCGTGGCTTCGTATTCAATCTTGAACCGGGGCAGGACCACGTTGCCGGGCTTGCTGGCGAACCCGGCCAGCCATTTGTCCCAGTTCTCGGCGGCGAGCTGTTTGAGGAAACCGGGGAGGCCGCCCTTCTCGTCAGGAACGAAGAGGTACATGCTCAGTCGGCCGCTGCCATAGGGCAGGTTGACGGCCTGGAAGCCGCTGGCCGCGTAATACGAGTACTTGCCGTCCCGTGCCATCATCTGGCGTCGGGCCGCGGTCCCGCCGGGCAGGAAGAAATCCCGCTCGTGGGTCAGGCCTTTGTCAAACTGCTCGGTCCAGTTGCCTTTGAAGTAGACGGCGTTATGAGAAACAGGATGTCCGACTGGTCAATCCGGCTGACAATCTCCTTGATGCGGCCGCTGGTGCTCGCGTCCACCCATGCGTTGATGATGCCGGTCGCGTCCGGGTCGGAGAAGTCGAGAGCGGTCACCTTGGCGTTGAAGTACTGCTGGTTCGCAGTCAGGAACGGCTTCTCAAATGTGATGCCTTTTCTGGCCCAGAGCGAGTTGGCGACGAGTAGCTTCACCTTGGGGTCGGCATTGGCAAGCTCCGCTAGCAGCGCGGCGTTCGAGCCGTTCACCTGCTGGATGTCCTGGCCGGTGAGGCGCAGGACGGTGGCCATTGCGGTTCGGGTCGTGCCGGACGCGCCGTTCCATGCCATTGTGAGGCACATGGCAACGCTGGTGGGCGAGATGAAGATGTTGTCTTTCGAGCCGGCGGCGGCGAGTTCGCCGAACAGGTCGAATCCGAATGCCCGGCTCGACCTGACGACCGCGTCGGAAACGACCGCGGCTGCGACCGCGGGCGTGGCTGTCGGTGCGGCCGGCGCGGGGGCCGAGCAGCCGCCCGCGGAGAGCACCAATGCAAACACCAGGACTGTCTTGGTCATAGTTTCCTCCTGTAAGTCGGACAGGCTAAGCTAACACGGCCGAGGCGAGCTGTCAAGGAATCTACCGTACCCCAAACCCGATATTGAACCGCCAAGGACGCCAAGAACGCCAAGTGCAGGCGGGGCATTCCCGTCCGGACTCATCTTTGTGCCTTTGTGGTGAATTCCTATCTCGGTTCTAGGGCCGTATTCGGTTTGCTCCTGTTCCCGGCCGACTTTGAGCAAAGGGATCGTCGTCGCTGGCAGGGAAGGTGCAAAGCGACAGGGGCGGGGATGCCGCCCCTGTCTGTCCACGTGAATGTGCAATCCTAGTGCACGAGCAAGGCCTTGCGCGTGACCGTGGTGTTGCCCGACGTCAACTTGACAAAGAGGGTCTGGCCGAATGGAAGCCCGGACAGGAGTTCGCTGTAGTTCCCGGCTGCGCGGCGGCCAAGGTTCATGCTGGCGAGCTCTCGGCCGGTCGCGTCGAACACGGCGAGGTTAGGTGCCCCGGGCTTGACCAAGGAGAAGTTGACCGGCAGGCCCGAGCCGCGGGCAATGGCCGGCACTTCGAGCGCGAGTTCGGCAATCTTCCTGACCTGCCAGGGATTCTCTTCAACGCCGAGCGCGGTGAGTTCGGCCTGCGCAAAGTAAAGGCTGTTGTCGCCGGCCCGGCCGTCGGTCCAGACCGCGCGGGCATAATTGGAGTCGGTGACGATGACGTGGTATTCACCCATGAACGTGACCGGGGAGCGAAACACGGTATCGTTGAGGCGGATGCTCGGGCTGATGGTCGCGCCGTAGTCCTCGGAGTGGGCGTAACGTACCGACCACCAACTGGAGGATGAGGTCGGCCACGATGGAGTATGGTACCAGATGAAGTGGAGGTGGCCAAATGGGTCGGCCGTTACCCAGCCCTTGCACTGGCCGCCGGCCGATGAGTCGGGCAGGCGCGCGGTCGGGCTCCAGGTCAGGCCGCCGTCGGTCGAGCGGGAGTAGACGATGTCCCAGTCGCCGAGCCCGTCGTCAACCCAGGTGATGACGACGTTCGAGTCGGTGGGCGCGGCGATTGACGGCAGGGGTGCGCGGTCGCCGTAGCCCTCGCTGTAAGAGCAGGTCGGGTCCACGGTGACCCACGGCGCCCATGTCGTGCCCTGGTCGGTAGACTTGGTGCAGAAGACGCCGTCGTAGCCCCAGTAGCGGTTCATCAGGTAGATGATGCCGGAAGGGCTGAGGCAGATGGCGGTGATGCCGGTACGCTCAGGGTCGGCCACGCTGCGGTTCCATGAACGGCCCCGGTCCGTGGACTTCGCGAAGATGATACCTTGTTCGGTCGAACCCCACCCCTGCCACGCGACGTAGAGGCTGTTGCCACGCATGACGCCCCAAGGCTTGTCGACAGTGCCGCTGGGGAGATTCTCGGAGACATCGACGCTGTCGGACCAGGTGACGCCGTGGTCGGTCGAGAGATAGTGGCGGAGCACCTGGCTGGAGAACTGGCAGAAGAGGTGTACGTAGTGAGAGTCGTCGACGAGGATGAACGGGTCGCTGTGCCAGTCGATACCGACCGACAAGTCCTTCCATACGCCACTAGTCCAGGTTGCGCCGCCGTCGGTCGAGCGGCCGTAGGTGATGCCGGTGTAGGTGCCGCGCTCGGCCCAGTTACTGAGGCAGTAGATGTAGTCGCCGTCCGAGGCGATGCACGACTCGCCTTCATTGATGGTGTCGCCGACGTCGGCCGCGAGCACATTCGCGCTCCATGGCGGGTTGGCCGCGGCGATACCGACCAGCAGCGAGACAAGGATAGTCAGGTTCTTCACGTTTCCTCCGGGTTTGTAGTTTCGCATAGATGCTAGAGCATCGCGCCGGGTCTGTCAAACCGCGTGCCCGGCGCTTGACTTCGGCGCGGCGGTCACTAACATTGGTTGACACACAACGTTCTTGAACAGGTCTGGATTCAGATTCGGCGCCCGGCTGCTACAGCTCTATTTCATATTAGGGCTGCTGGCGTTGGCCGGGGTTTGGTTTTTCTATTCCCAGTATCTTCTAATCAGGCTGTCGCGGTCCTGGCAGGGCTACGTCCATACGTTGTCCGCCCAGCTTGAGAACGACACCCAGCTCCGGTCCCGGATGTACGCGAAGTTCATGTCGCGGGCGACCGAGCCGTCCGAAGGCGGCTCGCCGGAACTCGACATCATCTTTGACGAAGTCATCAAGAAGCTCGATTTCCCGGTCATCATCACCGATGCCAAGGGGCGGCCGACTTCGCACCGAAACCTGCCGGTCGAGGACCCGGATTCGGCCCAGCTTGCCGGCCTGATATACGTACTGGACAGCGAGCACGAGCCGGTGCCGCTGGCAGTGCCCGAAGGTGATTCGACGCGGAAGCTCGGGGAGATTCACTACGGCCTGTCCCAATCAGCCGTGACCCTCCGAAACGTGAACGCCAACCTCGTGCGCTCGGTGCGATCATTGTCCGTGTTCTCGGTGCTGCAGGTTCTGCTCCTCATTGGGTTTGTGACCATCGGTATCTGGGGTATTCTTGCCTACAAGCGCCGGGAGCAGGAGCACATCTGGACCGCGCTGGCAAAGGAGACCGCGCACCAGATGGCGTCGCCGCTCTCTTCCTTCAGCGCGTGGCTGGATGTGTTGCGCGATCGGTCGCCGGACACGGTAAAGGAGATGGAGCAGGATTTGGTACGGATGAAGGAAGTGCTGGACCGGTTCAGCCGCATCGGTCTGCCGCCGGTACTGACACCGCACCGGGTCGGCCCCGCGATCGAACGGTCGGTCGCGTTCGTGCGCCGGCGTGCGCCGAAGACGGTTACATTCACGGCCGAGGTCGTTGACGACGCGCCGGTGCGGGTCGATGACGTGCTGTTCTCATGGATGCTGGAGAACCTGTTGAAGAACAGCGTTGACGCAATCGGGACGAAGCCGGGTGAGATCGGCGTCCGTTGCGCGCTGGCTCCGGACCGGCGGTTCCTTGAAATCGAAGTGACCGACACCGGCGAAGGCGTGAAGATTGACAAGCTGTTCGAGCCGGGAGTGACCACCAAGAAGTACGGCTGGGGGGTAGGCCTGACTTTGGCCAGGCGTATCGTCGAGAGCTACCATCAGGGCAAGCTGTTGCTGAAGGAATCCCAGCCGGGACGCACGGTCTTCTCGATTCTGCTGCCGGTTTCGGAAAAGGAATAGGGCCAATAGGGCCCATAGGACATATTCATGAAGATACTCTGGATTGACGACGAGATCGACATGTTCCGTCCGTTCGTCTATGCGTTGAAGGACAAGGGCTACCAGGTCGAGACCGCGACCAACGGCCCGGATGGAATCGAACTGGTCAAGGCCCGGGATTTCGACCTGGTCCTGCTCGACGAAATCATGACCGGCATGGACGGGCTGGAGGTGCTGCGCCGGCTGAAGCAGATTGACCCGAACCTGCTGGTGGCGATGGTCACCAAGTCCGACCAGGAGGAGTTGATAAACGAGGCGTTCGGTAAGCTCGTCGACGACTTCATTATCAAGCCATTCACACCGGTGCAACTGCTGGCGGTGCTCAAGCGCCTGTTGGAGAAACAGCAACTGGTATCAGGCCGTATCGCGCAGGAGTATATGGCCGCGATGAATCAGCAGCGCGACCTCGATTCATGGAACGGCTGGGTTGACTACTACCGGCTGCTGGGCACCTGGCAGCGGTTGCTCGGCCGCTACGCCGACGCCGGGCTGCAGGACGTCGAGATGGACCGCCGGCGCGACGCCGACGGTGAGTTCAACCGGTTCGTCGAGGACGAATACCCGGGCTGGCTGGCCGGCAAAGGGCCGACCATGTCGCACCAGGTCATGGACCGATACGTCCGTCCGCACTGGGCCGGCCCGAACACCTATCTCATCATTCTTGATTCAATGCGCGCGGACCAGTGGAACGCAATCTCGCCGCTGCTTGCGGACTACTTCGAGATTGACAGCGGATACTACTGCTCGATACTGCCGACCGCGACGCCCTATTCGCGGAACGCCATATTCTCCGGTCTGCTGCCGCTCGAAATCCAGCGCCGCTACCCGAAGTACTGGGTTTCGGACGACACCGGGCAGAATCGGTTCGAGCCGGAGCTGTTGGAGCAACAACTGCGGCGGATGAGGTTCGACGGCCGTCATGGATACCTGAAGGTTTCCCATGCCGACGAACTTGGGAGCTCCCGGGCCGCCCTGCTCGACAAGAACGTCCGGTTCGTGGCCATTGTCATAAACTTTCTCGACCTGCTTATCCACAACATCAAGACGACGCGGCTGCTGGATGAGATAGTCCCTGACGACGCCGCGCTCGTCGGCATGACCCGGGTTTGGTTCTCATCCTCGCCGTTATTCGAGTTCATGAAGACGCTGGCGCGACGTGAGTGCACGGTTATCGTCACGAGCGACCACGGGTTCATTCGCGTTAAGCGGCCGACCCTGATATATGGCAGCCGCGAGATTTCGGCCAACCTGCGGTACAAACACGGCGCTGCAATCCGGGTCGAGGGCCGCGATGCGATCCTGCTGAACAACCCCGAGACTCTCATGCTGCCGGTCGACCACCTCGGCGCGAAGTTCGCCATCGCCAAGAACGACTACTACTTCATCTACCCGACCAAACCGCGGGAGTACGAAAAGACCTACAAGCACACCTTCCAGCACGGTGGCATATCGCTCGAGGAGATGGTCGTGCCGATCGCCACCCTCAAGCCGCGCTGATAGCTGACAGCTAACGGCGGGCGGCTGACAGCTCACGGCACCCAGCCGACGGCCGGCCGTTGTCGAGAATCGTGAGCGACGGCAAGAGCGCCGGCGGACAGCATAGTCCGAATCACTGCTTCATTCATGGTTTCCATCATGGTGCTGGTCATGGCTGGCATCATGGTTCAGCTCATGGTCCGGCCCACGGCGGTCACAATGGTCTCGCTCACGGCTGTGTGCATGGCCGGCATCATTGTACGAGTCATGGTATAGACCACGGTTCAGGTCAAGGTAGTCATCATGGCATCCATCACAGTCGTCGACATCGTGTCGGTCGCAGTCGGGGATGAGGTCTCGGACATAGCCGTCAACGGGGCCTCGAAAATGGTGTCGGGCACGCCCTCGGACATCGCGGGCTAGATGGCCCCCCAGAAGGCGTCTCTCATCGGGCGGTAGGGCTTAACCCTCGGGTAGCGCTTGGGTTAAGTCTGGTGGGCGTTTTCCCCTGATAATGGGAAGAACGGGTGTCAAGCCAGTTGCCGGGACGGGCCGGTGCTGGTGGCTGCGCGGCCCTGCGCTCAGGGACTCGGGACCCGGAAAGTCACGCCGAGGTGGGCCTGGCCAAGGCCGGGCCAGCTTCAGGACGTTTGGACAATCTCGGGCAGGGCGGTGAAGATGAGGAAGGTGGAGATCTTCTTGCCGGGATACAGGCGTGCGCAGGCGGCTTCGTAGTACTTGAGCTGACTGTCGTAGTATTCCTTTGCCAGCGCGGGGATGTCCTTCTTGGCGACCTTGAAGGTCTTGTAGTCGTAGACTCGGACCTCCTCATCGGTGACAATCACGCGGTCGATGCGGCCGGTGTAGATGGTCTCGCCGTCGGAATAGGTTATGGGCAGTTCCGCGAAGGAGTTGGGCTGAGGTTTGACAATATCCCAAACCGCGATTGCAGATTGCAGGTTGCAGATTGCAGATTGCAGATTGGCGGATAGCGAGTCGGGCAGGCCCGTCAGCCGAAGCAGGCGCGAGATTTCAGCGGTGAGCGGTTGGCGGTCGGCGGTCAGCGTCCCGTTCGAGATTTCTTCGAGCAGCTTGTGGATGACTTCGCCGAGGCCGATGGATTCGTGGTCGTAGGTCGCGTGGTCGCTGGGTGTGTGGCGGGTGACAGACCGAATTGAGGCGGGAGGCGAGAGGCGAGAGGCGAGAGGCGATTGACGGACGGGTCGGGACGATTCGGCGTCGCGCGCGGCCGGAACGGGAATGCCGACTTCGGGAATGTCGGAGGGCGTGATGCAGGTCGTGCCGGGGATCTCGGGTTCGAGGGCGAAGCCGTCGCCTTCCTCGTGGAGGCCGAGGAGTTCTACAAGCCATGTAAGACGCGTGTCCACGAGCGACTTCACGCCCCAGATGCCGGTGAGGAACAGGGCATCGCGGGCGCGGGTGCAGGCGACGTAGAAGATGCGCTTCTCTTCTTCATATTCCTTCAGCACGTAGCGCTGGTGGAACTCGTTCGTCCTTCTGATTCCGGCATCGGGGATGTACGAGACCAGCACGTCGTCCGCGGCGACTTCCTCGATGACGAGCCGGTCGCCTGCGGAGTTGGCCGAGCGTATCTTGTCGTCGAGTCCGGGCAGGAACACGACCGGGAACTGGAGGCCTTTGGCCGAGTGGACCGTGATTATCTGGACCGCGTTACGACCTTCGGTACGCACGTCCGCCTTGGGCTCGTTCGCGCCGGCCTGTTCGAGTTGCCTGAGGATTCGGAGCGGGTGTTCGCCCGAGGTCTCCCAGCCTTCGATAATCGAGATGAACTTGCGGACATTGGCCTCGCGCTGCGGCTCCCAGAACTTCGCCCATGCGCCGCGCTCGGTGAGCGCCTGTTCGAGGATGCGGGAAAGCGGGACGCGGTGGATCTGTGCGAGCCAGTCGGAGAGCGCGGCCTTCGCGGTGTCGAGTGGGGTGCCGGGCTGAGTCTGTGCCTTCACACGGTCCCAGAGGAAGGTCCGGCTTTGGGGACAGTCCCCGTGCGGGGACAGTCCCCCCAGATTGGCGAAGAAGAGGTCGCGCTCCTCGATGCCGAAGAATGGGCCGCGCAGGCAAACGTAGAGCGATACGTCGTCGGTCGGGTCAATGAGGAATGAGAGCAGGGAGCAGAGGTGCCGCACTTCCGGCTCGGAGTAGAATCCGGTGCCGCCGAGTACGATGAATGGGATGCCGGCTTCAAGCAGCGCGTCTTCGATGTCCGGCAGATGGGTGCGGGAACGGATGAGGATGGCGATGTCTTTGTACTGGCAGGGGCGCGCGTTCTCAACATCGCCTTCCTTGTCGTACACCAGAAGCGGCGACGGTGGAGTTTGCAGGTTGCAGGTTGCAGTTTGCAGTGCGGACGTCCCCACCAGCGATTGAATCCGCTTGGCGATGATGGCGGCTTCGCGCCGGCGCCGAGGGCCGACGTTGTCGTCGAGCTTGTCGAGGAGGATTTCGACCTTGCCCGGCGCGGTGTTCTTGCGGGCGCGGGTGAACGGAGCGTAGCGGGTCTGCCAGGGTGTCGGACAAGTCGGACAAGTCGGACTCGTCGGACTCATCAGCTTGGAGAATAGCGCGTTGTTGAAGTCTATCAGCGACTGAAGGGAGCGGTAGTTGTCTTCGAGGGTGATGCGTTCGAGCTTGTCCCTGCCGAGCCAGAGTTCGAGCTTGTCCGCGGCCGCGGCGAAGACCTCGACCTTGGCGTCGCGGAACATGTAGATTGACTGCTTCTCGTCGCCGACGATGAAGATGGTCGGGTTGACGTCGCGGTCGGTCTTGGCGCCCTCGCCCGCGCGCCATTCCTCGGTCAGCTTGTCGATGATGCCCCATTGCAGGAAGCTCGTGTCCTGGAATTCGTCCACGAGGATGTGGTCAGTGTGCTCGTCAAAGGCATAGAGAATGTTCTGCCAATCGGCCTCATCGTTGAACAGCTTGAGCGCGAGATACTCCATGTCGTCGTAATCAACTTGGCCTGCCTCGCGCTTGGCCTGCGTGTACCTCTCCAGGAAACGGTTGCGGAAGAGTTCGAACGAACGGCCGAACTCGACGTTCCAGTTGGCCACGCGGACGAGGTTGCAGAACTCAACCATCTGCTCGTTCCACGCCTGCGTTTCTTCCGAACTGCCCCTGATTCGCGGCGTACCGCCGGTCGTCATGAAGACCGTGGCGTTGTCTTCGAGCAGGCGGGCGGCTTCGGCAATCGCGTCGGGCGTGTATTGCTTCGGGAACAACCGGCGGTAGTCAGGCAGCTTCTCTCTGCCGATGGCGCTGGCCCGGAGTGAATCGGCCAGGGCATCAAGCGCGGACAGGTCAGGCGCGAGCATGTGCGCGCGCAGGACCGCGACCCGCTTGCTGAAGAATGCGTCGAACAGACCGGACAACCGGGACCAGCCCTGGGTGCGGTCGTGGGTGACGAGGTCCATGAGCCGCGCGTAGTCTTTGGAGTTGCGCTCGGTTTCGGCGACCTGCATGAGCGTGTCGTATTTGGCGTTGTCCCAGAGTGAGCCGGAGTCGGCCAGCACGTCGACGCGCGGGTCCAGTCCCAGCAGCGGGGCAAAGCGTTTGACCAGCGAGAGGCAGAACGAGTGTATCGTCGAGATGCGGAGCTTCAGCACGTCGTCGAGCAGGCGGTGGTACAGTTCCGGGTTCTGCGCGCGCAGGCGGTCGAAGATGCGCTCTTTCATTTCGGCCGCGGCCTTTTCCGTGAAGGTGAGCGTGAGGATTCGTTCGGGCTTGACCCCGGCTTCGAGCAACTCGATGTAGCGGCGGCTCAGGCGTTCGGTCTTGCCGGAACCGGCGGGCGCAAAGACGACCATATGGCGAAGCGGAGTTACTAATTCCGAATTACTAATTCCTAATGAGGACCTGCCGGTCATCTATCAGTCCTTCCCGGTCTCGCTGAAGCCGCAGGTGTGGCCGAGGTTGCAGTACTCGCAGATACGGTCGTCCGCGGGCAGGGCCGGGAACTCGCCCTTGCGGATGGACTTCACAATCGCCACCGCGTTATCAAGCGCGGCTTTCACCAGTTCATTAACTGTGTACTTGCGTCGGGCAAACCAGATGACATCGGGTTCGCGCAGGCTGTAGACTCCGAAGTTGTCAATCGCGAGGCCGGGTTTGCCCTGCCGGTAAAGCCACGCGTACAGGGGAAGCTGGACGTGCGTGCCGTCAATCACGGCCTTGGGCGTGAAGTTGCTCGGCCGGCCGGTCTTGTAGTCGAGTACGCGGAAGGCAGTGGCGTTTGCGTCCACCCGGTCGAACCGGCCGCGCACGGCGATGTCCTTGGCGAGGCTACCGTTGAGCGAGAGTTCGGTCTTCTGCGGTTGGAACCCGTCCTCGCGCAGTTCCGCCTCGCAGCGGACCAGGTCGGGCAGCAGGTTGGCAAAGACCCGGCGCGTGACCTCCTGCCAGAAGACCGGCAACTCGACTTCGGAAAGCGTGGCGTCGAGCGCTTTCATTGCGGCATCGTGTACCTGCTCGACCGGCAGAGAGCCGCCGGCGTAGAGCTTCTCCATCACGCGGTGCACCACGAGTCCCCATTGCCGCGCGTCAATGTCGTACCGTGGTTCTTCGGGCGTTTCCAGGCCGAGGATGTTCTCAAGATAGAAGAGGTACGGGCACGTCCGGTATGCTTCGAGCCGGGTGACCGAGATAGGGCGTTCCGGGCCGAACCTCGCGGCCAGGGCTTTGAGCACGTCCTTATCCCGGCCGAAGTCGACCGGGCGGCAGGTGTCGGCGAAGCGGACGCCGGCGGCCTTGCCAAGGGCCGTCTGTTCTTCGGCTTTTGAGTAGATGATGGCGGAGGGTTCGGGCTTGAGCGGCGTGACCGTGAGGAAGGGGCTGGGAAGGACCGGCCGGCCTTCGTCCGAATCGTAGAAGCTCAGGAAAGGCGTGTTGGGTGACGCGGACATGGTGCGGCAGAAGTTGAACCGCTGCCAGTCCCGGTGCCAGTCAATGTCCGGCATGCCGAGTTCCCGTCGCACCCGGTCCGGCAGTATCGGGTCGCCGGAATATGCGCCGGGCAGGTTGGTCTCGGTCAGGCCGCCGAAATAGAGGTGCTTCGGCGCAAGGCCCAGCGTCTCGGTCATGTCCATGACAATGACGCCGGCCGGCGCAGGCTCGGGCGTGCGCGCGGCCAGGCGAATCAGGTACACAAGAGTTTTGATGAACTGGGCACGCGACTCCTTGCGCGCGCCGAAGTCGGCCTCAAAACCGGACAGGGCATCGAGGATGTCGTACAGAGCGCTGCGGTCCGCCAGTAGTTCATCAGTGCCGGGTTCTTCGGCTTTCAGGTTCTGACAATAGTCGACCGCCTCAAGGAACTGCTTGAGCCGTCGCGCCTGGTTGCCGATGGTATCGGCCGGTTCGAGCATCTTCTCGACGAGGCCGGTTGCCTGCCGGACGCGCTTCTGCAGGTCTCTGACGAACTCCAACTCGGTATCTTCGAGCCGGTCCTCGGCGGCCTCAAGCCGTGCCGCGATGTTGTTCCAGTTGACCCGGCCCTTGATGATGCGGGCGCGGCGCGAGTAGTGGTTGAGCGCGATCGCAGCCCGGTCGCGGCTCTCGGATTCGTTCTCGGCCTTGAGCTTGAGCAGGCCGGGCAGAAAAGGCGAGCCGAGCGCGGCCGCGGTCGCGATGCGCTCATAGCCGGAGTCGAGTGCGCGGAGGAGTTCGAGCACAGCCAGGACCGGGGGAGACGCGGCAAGGTCGGTCGCCGGGTAAACCGTGACCGGCAGTTCGTACTGGTCGAAGACCCGCTTGACCATTGCGGCATAGTCGGCGAGACTGGGAAACGCCACCACGGTGTCGGTGAGGTTGATGCTTGCACCGCGGCCGAGGATGTCGCGGCAGATACCTGCGACCTCGTCTTCGATTGTCGGAAAGGCGAAGAGTTGCGGCTCGGGCGGGGCAGGCGAGGCCGGGAGCGTTTCGACCGCAAACCCGCTCTGTTGCCGGACCAGTTCCACGAACTTCGAGGCCAGACGATAGTCCTGGTTCTCGGGGTCGCCGGCATAACCGAGAGCGACGCACGTCTCAGCCTGCGCGATGAGCGCGGTCAGCAGGTCGGCTTCAAGCCGGTTCGGGGCGACAAAGCTGTCGAGCACGAGGACGCGCGGGCATGCCCGGTTCCGGGCGACCTGCAGGGCAGCTTCGGCCATGATGTCTTCATCGTCCGCCCAGTTCAGGGAAGTGAGTTCGCGGTTGTACAGCTCGAGCGCGTCGAGCGCCTCAAGCGCGCGGGCCAGCGGCTTCTCATAGGCAGCCAGCAGCTCCCGGAAACGGTCCCTGAGACCCGCCTGTTCGGAACGGGGAACGTAGCGCTTGATTTCCGTGATGAAATCACCGACCGCGCGCGCGTAGCCGATGGAAGGCTTTGGAGTGCGGGAGCGCAGCTCCCGCTTTTCCGGAAAAGCGGCAGCTCCGCGCTGCACGCATTCCAAGGCCAGCAGGCGCTGAACCAGCAGGGGCTTGAGTTCGGGCGTGAAGCGGCGTGCGGTGCCGAACTGCTCGTGCAAGTCGCGGGCGACCTGGTTCAAAGTCTTGAACTGCGGGGACACGATGGCCGGCCGGTTGGCCAGCCTGAAGAACTGCACCTGGACCAGGCGTTGCTTGCGGGGGCTGGGGCAGAGGTAGAGGATTTCAGCCGGCTCGACCCCGGTTTCGAGGGCCGCCTTGAGCAGCCGCTCGGTAGCGTCATGCGCGCCGAACGGCGCGAGGAATAGCTTTCTCAATGTGGGCAGGGCCGGGTCGGCGCCGGCCCTCTCCGCGTCAGGACTTGGGCTTGGTCTTGGCCGCGAGCTTGCGTGCGTCCTTGCGGCGCCTGGCCTTGATTACCCGGCGATGGCGCATGCGGCGGACCTTTATCTTGCTTCTTGGCATATGTCTCCTTGTGAGTCCTTCACCGATTCATGGGACAACTTGTTCGTAATCTTGATTTCGTCTTCGTGCGGTCCGGACTTTGTCATTCGTCCTTGGTACTTTGTCATTTTCTAGGGATAGACCTTTTCGAGCATGCGCGGGAATGGAATCGTCTCGCGGATATGCTTCAGCCCGCAAATCCAGGCCACGGTGCGTTCGAGCCCAAGCCCGAACCCGGAGTGCGGGAACGAACCGTAGCGGCGCACGTCAACGTACCAGCGGTAGGCCTCGGGCGGCAGCTTGTTCTCAACGATGCGCTTCTCGAGTTCGGCCAGTTCGTCCTCGCGCTGGGAGCCGCCGACGATCTCGCCGTAGCCTTCGGACGCAATCATGTCGAAGCACAGAGCGAGAGACGTATCCTGCGGGTCGCGCTTCATGTAGAACGCTTTGATTGCCGCCGGGTAGTGGTGAATCATCACCGGCCGGTCGAATGCCTCGCCCAGCACCGTCTCTTCATCGCTGCCGAAGTCGTCACCCGGCTTGATTTCCTTGCCCTTGTCCTGCAACAGCTTGACGGCGTCGAGATATGAGATGCGCGGGAACGGCGCTTTTACTGCCTCAAGCTTCACTGTGTCGCGCTCAAGCGTTGCCAGTTCGGGCTTGCGCTTTTCCAGCACTCGCTGGACGGCGTAGGCAACCAGTTCCTCGGCCAGCGTCATGTCGCCGGCAAGGTCAAGGAAGGCCACCTCCGGTTCCAGCATCCAGAACTCCATCAGGTGACGCCGGGTCTTCGACTTCTCGGCGCGGAAGGTCGGGCCGAAGCAGTAGGTCTTGCGTACCGAAGCGGCTATCGCCTCGTTGTAGAGCTGGCCGGTCTGGGCAAGATAGACCTGCTCGCCGTAGTAGTCCACCGGGAAGAGCGTGGTCGTGCCCTCGCCCGCGGCCGGCGTCAGGATAGGGGTGTCGCCCAGGACAAAGCCGTTGTCGTCAAGGTAGTCGCGCATCGCCTTGACGATTTCCGAGCGGATGCGCAGCACCGCGTGCTGGCGTGCGGAGCGCAGCCAGAGGTGGCGGTGCTCCATTAGGAACTCGACGCCGTGTTCCTTCAGAGTAATCGGGTAGGGCTCGGCAAGGCTGATGAGCTTCAGGTCGGTGGCCGTCAGTTCGAACCCACCCGGCGCGCGCTTTTCCTCGCGGACGAGGCCGGTGACTGCGACCGACGACTCCTGCGTGACCGAATCGGCCAGCTCGAACGCCGCGTCCGGGACCTGGCCTTTGAGGAACACGCACTGGATGACGCCGGTGCCGTCGCGCAGAATCACGAACCGGACCTTGCCGGACGAACGCTTGTTATAAACCCAGCCGGTGAGGGTTGCTTCCTGGCCGGCTGAGGCGCCGATTTTCTCGATAGCGGTTTCCACAACCGGATTCTAGGGAAGGAGGCGGCCAAGTCAAGAACAGGGGCGGAGACGGGCCGATGGGCGTGCCATGAGTCCGGCCGAACGCTGTTCGCTTTTGGTCCTTGACAAGTCGGGAGACTGTTCTATTATTGCCCGAGGAGGTGCGATGAAGAGAATCGCCCTGACAGGCTTCGTCGTCCTTGTGGTTACATCCTTATGCTCCGGCCAGTGGCTGGAGACCATACTCCCTTTGCCCGATTCGTTCGGCGGTCTCAACGGGCCCGACAACGTTCTGTACATCCCATCCAGCAATGCCGTGTACGTGTCCGGCGCAGGCGACAATGTCGTCGCGCTGGACTGCGCCACCGGCAACAAGATCGTCCGGCTGGCGGCCGACGGCGGAGTCGGAGCGATGATCTTCTGGCCGGCGGGAAACAAAGTCTATGCGGCGTCGCGCGTCCAGCAGCGGTTGTGGGTCTTTGACGCCGTATCACATGAGGTGCGCACAACAATTCCGATTCCGGTGCGGCCGCGGGCCCTTTGTCTGAACCAGGCTACGGGCAGGCTGTACGTCGCCGGTTCGTCGGGCGACTCGCTGCTTGCGGTGGTGGACTGCGCGGCGGACAGCCTGGTCGACACGATCGCGGTCGGTCCGAATGTGGTTGCCTTGTGCTGCAATCCAACCGGCAACAAGGTATACTGCGCGGTCAACTCCACCGGCGACCTGGCCGTGATAGACTGCGCAGGCGACACGATTATCAAGACGATTCGTCTGCACGCTGAGGCGCTCACGACATTGCTCTACAACCCGTCGAGTAACCGGGTGTTCTGCCCCGACTACGAGTTCGCCGAAGTCGCGGTTATAGACGCCGCCGGCGACTCGCTGCTGAAGTGGATGCCGGTCGGCACCGGGCCATCGGCAATGTGTCTCGACACTCGCGACGACAAAGTCTATGTCGCCGACTATTCGTCGGGCGAGATAGATGTGCTTTCCGGGGCCGGTGACGTATCGCTGGGCTACCTGGCCGTCGGTTTCTCTCCAGGTGCGCTGGTGTATGACTCGCTGGACAACCGGGTCTGCTGTGTAGCAAACGGCGCCAGCCTCCTCGCAGCGGTTGACTGCGCCGGCGACAGCATTGTCGGCACGGTCACGGTCGGCCGCAACCCGGTGTCGCTGTGCTACAGCCCGACCGCAAGCCGGGTGTTCGTTGCCAACTCCGGTAGTGATGACGTTGTTGCCGTCAGCGTGCCCCAGAACCAGGTCGTGGCGCGGGCTCTGTTCTGGTTCAACCCGAGCGCGCTCTGCTATGTCGCCGCCAGCAACAAGCTCTACTGCGCGGGTAGCGACCAGAATGCCGTGCTCGCGTTCGACGGCGGAAGTCACGCCCTGCTTAGTTGCATTCCGGTGGCGGGCAGTCCATCGGGCCTGCTGTATGCCGCGGCGGAGAATAAGCTCTATTGCGCCTGCACCGGCGGTGGCACGGGAGTCGTCAGTGTGATTGACTGTGCTCGCGACAGCGTGGTCGCTACGATACCGGTCGGCTACGACCTGCTGTCGTTCTGCTACAACTCACGCGACCACAAGGTGTACTATGGTGACGGCGATGCCGGTGTTCTGGTCGTCATAGACGCGGTTGGGGACTCGGTAATCAGAACCATAACCGGCTTCTCGTATCCGACCGCGCTTGGTTACAACTACCTGGACGACAAGGTCTATTGCGGCGACGACGGGGACGGAAACATATATGTTCTGGACGGAGCGGCCGATACCGTGATAGCGCGCCTCTACGTGGGCAACGACCCGACGGCGTTCTGTTTCGTTCCGACGAGCGATATGATGTGTTGCGCGACCAGCGGCAACCCCGAGGCCGTAGTGGTAATCGACGGGCGCTACAACACGACTCGAGCCACTACCCAGGTCGGCAACGGGCCGGTCGCCATGGCCTACAATAGTATCCAGAACCGGCTTTACACCGCGAACAACATCGACGCGAGCGTAACGGTGCTTGACGGCAACACCTGGGACACGGTCGGAACCGTTAGAACCGCGCTCTGGCCGGTCGCCATCGGCTTTGACTCGGTTGCCGACAAGGTCTACTGCCTCACCGATGTGCGGTTGGTAAGCGTGATTGACGCCCGTCTGGATTCCGTCATCGCAACCATCGGGGTCGGCCTGGGCCCTTCAGCAATGGTCTGGAATCCAGCTCACCGTCGCTTCTACGTGGCGAACGGCGACAACTCCTGCATCTCAGTGCTCAAGGACACCGCAGTTGTCGGGGTCGCGGACCGGCCACGCGGGCTGCAAACACGAAAGCAAGCTACCCTGGTGCGTGGGGTGCTGTTCCTGCCGGAGGCGAGAGGCGAGAAGCGAGAGGCGAGAAGCGAGTTGCTGGACATCAGCGGTCGCAAGGTGCTGGACCTCCGGCCCGGCGACAACGACGTGCGCCGGCTCTCTGCCGGGGTCTATTTTGTCAGGCAGGTCGCGAGCAATGCAACGATAAAGATCGTGGTCGAGAGGTAGGGGGATGTCATGAGAAACAAGCTCACGCTGTTTGCCGTGCTCTGCATACTGTACGCCTTCTCCGGGGCGCAGTGGCTGGAGCGAGCTCTGGTCGTTGGCGACACGACGGGCGGGTTGACGCTCCGCGGTGGGATTGTCGTCAACCCGGTGTCGGGCAACGTGTACATCGAAGGCGCGCCGATACAGGTCTTCAATCCGGTGACCGCCGAAAAGGTCCGTGCGATTGGTGCCCCCGGCTCAGTGGTCTTCTGTCCGCCGAGCGGTAAGGGGTATATCATCGGCGATTCGGTTATCATCCTCGATGCCGCCGCCGATACGGTGCTCGGCACGACCACGCTGCCTTTCCTGCCGGCATCGCATGCCTACAGCCGTACGTCGAACCGGCTCTACTTTGGGTCGCCGGACGAGCGCGACCAACTTCTTGTTTTCGACCCGAACGGTGATTCGGTGCTGAAGACGGTTGAAATCGGGTGCCCGGTCACCGCGCTGCTGTGGGATTCCTCCGGGGACCGGCTTTATGTCGGGACCCGGTCACACGCCGCGCTCTTACTGGTCGTTGACTGTGGTGCGGATACGATAGCTGCGGCGGTCCCGTCCGGGCTACGCGAGCTGGACAAGCTGGCCCTGAGCACGGTCTCGCACAAGCTCTATTGCGCGGGAGTTCTCGACACGAGCACCGCCGAGGCGGTCGTCGTGGTAAGCACGGACTCGCTCAGAGCGATCGGTGAAGTGCCCGGCCTGATGCTGCCCGACGCCATGGAGTACAGCCCGTTCACGGACCGGCTGTATTGCCCTGTTCGGGCAGGCGGGGACAGCCTGCTTGTCGTGGACTGCCGTGGGGATACGGTACGCGGGCAGATTGAGGCATACGTCGAGGGGCTTGCGGTCAATACGTTGAATGGCAGTGTTTACTTCGGACCGCGTGATTCCGGTACGGTCGCGGTGATGGATACCGCCGACACCGTCGTCGGCCTGATTCGAGTTTCGGAAGCGACCAGCAGCACCGTGGGCGCGCTGACCTTCCGGCCTGACCGGAACGAGCTCTACTGCGCCCTGACGGCCAGCCTCGCCTATGTCATCGACGCGTCGGCCGACACGGTTGCGAGGGTAGTCGACTACACCACTTTCACTCCGCGCCAGATGATTCACAACCCGGCCGGGGACAAGCTGTACCTGCTCTGCCCGTCGCAGGACGCGGTGCTGGTCATGGACAGCGCATGCGTGACGACCGCGTGCATATACGGAGGAGTCACAAACTCCTACGCCCTGCCGGTGCTGAACCGGACGCTCAACCGTCTCTATGTGGCCGACCGTGCCGCCCTGCGGGTGATAGACTGCAACTCCGACTCGCTTGTCCGGACCGTTGCCATGAGCGGAATCAACCGTCCCGTGCCCGTGCTGGTTCCTGACATGAACAGGCTGTACGTGTTTCCAAGGGCCGGAAGTCCCTACTCCGTGTACGCGTACGACGGCCTGAGAGACACGGTCGTCCCCGTCCTGACTCTGCCTGACGCGGCGCCGTGCGCGGTCTTCGACCCGCGCTCCAACCGCGTCTACTTCGCGTGCGAAGACCCGCCAACCGTGCGAGCTCTTGATCCGGCGACGGACTCCGTGGTCAAGACCTTCGACCTCGTGGGCGGCTCCAATCATGGGAGGATGGCGCTCAATTCCGACCTCGGCCGGCTGTACTACACCGACCAGTCACCGAATCGCATGTTCACGATTGATGTGCTGGCCGACTCGGTCGTTGGTTCTGAGAGTCTGCCCTGGGATATCGACACCCTGTTCCTGAACCGGCGACTGGGCAAGCTCTACCTGTGCAGTCGCGACGTAGCCAAGGTACTAGTATTCGACTGCAACCGCGGCGCGATAGTCGACACAATCATTGCCGACTTTCACCGTTCGGCCCTGATGAATGACCGGAACGACAAGCTGTATCTTAGATACGGTGCGGTAGTTGACTGCCGGTACGACTCGGTCGTTACGCTGCTTGTGCCCGGCCTGTCAAATCCGCGTTGCATGGCATGGAACATGGTTGACAACCGAGTCTATCAGATTTCAACGCATACGCTTTACGTTTACCGCGACGACATGACCGGGATCGAGGAGAGGCCGGCCGGCAACTCCGGGCCGATGCTCGCCGTGCTGGGTAATCCCGCCCGGGGTTGGCTCAGACTCCGCTTCCAGATTCCGACCGGCGAGAAGGCCGCGCTATCGCTATTCGACGCCGCCGGCCGCCTCGTCCATTCGTCATTCGTCATTTCCACTTCGTCATTCAGGCTGGACCTGCGGTCCATGCCTGCCGGCGTTTACTTCATCTGTCTCGAACTGAATGGGGTCAAGGTCACCGACAAGGTCGCGGTTCAGCGATAGGTCAGGCTCAGCGGCCGAGTCTGCCACCGGGGTCGCACTTCCGGCTCGGTTGACACAGAGGCGACTCAGGCTAACATTCCGTGGGTGAAAGCTCTGCTTGCGCCGATTGACTACCTGGGTTTCCTGGCCCGGAGTCTGGCCGGGTCGCCCGACCTGCGCCGGACCTGGCCCCGGTTCATGGCCCAGTTGTGGAACCACGGCGTGGGCGCGCTGCCGGTCGTCATCATCACTTCTGTCTTCATCGGCCTGACCACCGCAGTCCAGACTACCTATCAGTTGATGGGCGTCGTGCCCAAGTACTTCGTCGGGATGGGCGTGGGACGGCTCGTGCTGATTGAGCTCGCCCCGGTGCTGACCGGGTTTATCGTGGCCGGTCGCTCGGCCTCGGCCATGGCCGCGGAGTTGGGCGCGATGCGCGTGTCCGAGCAGGTTGACGCGCTCGAGGTAATGGGGATTGACCCGTACCGCTATCTCTGCCTGCCGCGGATTCTCGCGACCTGCGTCGGCCTGCCGGTGCTCGTCGTCGTGACCGAAGTCGTCGCCGTGTTCACGGCGCTCTTCATATCAGCGAGGATGCTTGACGTGCCGGCCGCGGCCTTCACCTACGGCGTGACGCACTTCTTCATGCTCCGCGACTTCGTGGGCGGAATCGTGAAGGCGCTGTTGTTCGGGCTGCTCATCGGCACGAGCGGGTGCTATTTCGGATTCGGGGTCAGCGGCGGGGCCCAGGGCGTGGGACGGGCCACGACCCGCGCGGTCGTGCTCTCCGCGGTGTTGATACTGCTCGTTGACTTCGTGATTGCGCTCATCTTCTTCAAGACATGATTCGAGTTGAGGCGGTCAGCAAGCGTTTCCGGGACACCGTCGTGCTCGACCGCGTGAGCCTGGAGGTCCCGGACGGCACTACGACCGTGATTCTCGGACCGTCGGGTGTCGGCAAGACCGTGCTGTTGCGGATCATGGCCGGCCTGATGGCACCCGATGAAGGGCAGGTATTCTACGACGGCCGGCGGGTTCGCTTCGGCCGGTTCGCCGACAACCGGGGCCTGACTGGTGGTCTTGGCTACGTGTTCCAGAGCGGGGCGCTCTTCGACTCCCTGACCGTGGCCGAGAACGTGGCGCTTCCGCTCCAGGAGACGACCCGGCTGAGCGGCGCGGAAATCCGTCGCCGCACCGAGGAAGTGCTGCAGCGCGTCGGCATGGCCGAGAGTGCCGGCCTGTTCCCGCGGGCCCTGTCCGGCGGCATGACGCGGCTGGTCGCCATCGCGCGGGCGCTGGTTGCTGACCCGCGCTGCATATTCTTTGACGAGCCGACGACCGGGCTGGACCCGGCGATCCGAGAGCGCATCTGCGCCATGATTGAGGAACTCCGGGAACACGGCGAGCGGACACAGGTCGTGGTCACTCACGACCTTGAGGCCGCGAGCCTGCTTGCGGACCATATGTACATGCTTCGGGCCGGGAAGCTGGTTCGCGCAGACAACGTGAGAAAGGAAGACTATGAACAAGCGTATCCGTGACGTCGTCGTGGCGGCATTCGTGCTGGGCGGTGTCGGGCTTGCCATCTTTGCCTACGTCTGGTTTTCAGGACGGATGCCCAGCCACCACGGCCACGTCTACCGCGTCATGTTCCGTGACGTCGCCGGGCTCAAGGCCGGCGACCCGGTGCAGGTGCTCGGCATCGAGAAGGGGAGAGTTGTTCAGATTGACCTGGTCCGTGACCACGTCGAGGTCAAAGTTGCGGTTGCCAAGGAGTTCCGGCCGACCACGGACACGCGCTTCGCGGTCCGCTCAATCAGCTACCTCGGCGGCGACCGCTACCTGATGGTCACGCCGGGCGATTCAGCACCGGCCGCGCCGGATTATGTCTTCCGGGGCATCAACGAATCGCTCGAACTCGAAACGACCTTCCTCAAGCTCGACCGGTTGCTGACCGAACTCAACCCGACCGAGCTCAGCGGCCAGTTGTCCAAGTCGGCCGACGACCTCGTCGTCGCCATTCGCACCGAACTCGCCGACGTCCGCGCTGACTTCTCGGGCATGGCCGGCAACCTGGGCCGGCTCGCGGCCCGACTCGACACCTTTGTTCAGCTCATGGACGCCAACTCGACCGCAGGCAAGCTGGTTAGCTCGGACTCGCTCTACGACGAAGTCAGGCAGACCAATATCGAACTCAAAGGCCTGATTACTGACATCAAGGCTCATCCGGACAAATACGTAAAGGTCAAGTTCAGCCTGTTCAAGTAGCCGGCCGGCCCGAACTGAACCGCCAAGGCCGCCAAGAACGCCAAGGGGGATGTCATTCCGACCGAAGCGAAGCGGAGTGGAGGAATCTCTCAGTCACGGTTCCAAAGGGAATCGCAACTCGCGTCCGCAGAGCGCGGCAGGCGGGCTACGGCCAATGGCTCACGGCTTGCGCTGACGGCAGGGGAGACGGGCTTGATGCGCCGGGGCGGGTCTGGTAAAATCCTGCTGCTGGGAGCGTTGCCAGCTTGCGGCCGAAACACACCTTCGTGATGACCGCCGGCGCGCTCCCGGCTTTGCTTTGACTCGCGGGGCTGGCGCAGACAGCCAACGAAACTCCGTCCGACCCAGCCGGGCCTGCTGTTGCGCCCCGCGACTATTGGAGGGTCAGCGGAAACACCGCCCGCGCGTCAGGAATTGTCTATTGCGTCCCCGGAATTACGCCCCGAAGTGCTCAGCCCTAGGAGAAAGCCTGCCATCCTCTTCGGATCAGCTCCTCAACCTTGTCCTTGTTGTCTCTGAACACCTTCAACTGCACTGATATCGCAAGCACGTCGTCTCCTTTCTGTCTAAAGGGGACGCCTGTATTCCCGAGTAGTTCCTTGGCGGCAGCCATGTTTTCATCCCCGACCTTGATCTCAAATGGGCAGTACCCTTCCTGCCGACGCGGCCATACCCAACAGAAGTTCTGTCGGCTAGTTCCAATTGCGACGTGATGCTTGTTGTATGTAATCCTAGTGCCTAATTGCATAAATTAGCGATGGTATTTCTCAGTTGAGCTCCCCTGACTTCACGCTTGCGCCAGATGAAGGGTTTCGCGGTCGGGCCATAGGCGGCGATGAATGCCTCGATCGCTTCAC